>Ga0364893_10040_pt1 | contig 91170 bp, 80 predicted proteins | sample ExccelJu500001D3_FD_206943 | JGI IMG/M metagenome (GOLD analysis project Ga0364893, IMG submission 206943) | Enriched cells from Trout Bog Lake Hypolimnion, Wisconsin, USA - BchlTB.July16.5000.01.D3 | ecosystem: Environmental > Aquatic > Freshwater > Lake > Hypolimnion/Profundal zone | place: USA...
GAGAATACTCGTTGCCCTAAGGGTCAAGAGTAGGGGGAAGAGTGCAAATACTATGAGGCTAGAGCTGTGAGCCGTTTTTCTTGAGAGGAGACGCGGTGGGTGATGGCGCCTGAGATTTTTTGGTGCTCTTGGGTTTTAAAAGGAGGGGGACTTTCATGTTCTTTATCGGGGGAAGAGATGTCTCTAGGTAGAGTACGTCAAGATTCTAAGAGGATGGTGCTTGCGATCGTAAGGTAAGTTTTCGAAAGGTAAAACAAGCAAGAATAGGGAGGGGCAACTCAAACAATAGAAGTGTAAAGGGCTTCTATTCGCTTGCTGCCTCGGTTGAGAGAATATCATTGATCATTTCTAAAAAACCAGCAAAGCCACTAGCCGGAACAATGACGGTATTGCGACGGCCTTGCGCTTCTTCAAGGATACGTAAAAATTTCCCACGCTTATTTTCCCGAAGTTGAGCTGTAAAATATTTCCGTTCTACCTCTAGTTCACGAACTTCAAGCGTTTGATCATGAGCGTAGTGACGATAAGGTGAGGAAGGCGGATTAATATAGGAATCGTCGTTTACGTTCATAAAGTTTGTATTTCTATGAAGACCACAAAAAAAAATCAAATCTTTTTCTTAACTCTAGCCCGACAAACTTTTAGTCGACAACACGAAAATCCACTTGTTGTTTCCAACGGTCAACTTTGTACACAACCACTTTGAGAAGATGCCCGGCACGGTAGATTTTTTTATGTTTACGCCCAATGAGTTTATTATGAAGGGCATCAAAAAGATAGAAATCATCATCCAGCGTCGACATAGGAATGAGTCCTGAAATGAGCACGTCGGGCAATTCAATAAACAAGCCGTAGTTGCGCACTTCAATGATGTGTGCATTGAAAATCTTTTGTCTTTGTGGATCTTGTTGCGCTTGAAAAAAGTCGAGTTTTTTAAGACGCACTGATTCTTTCTCAGCATCTCCTGCTGTGCGTTCGGTAAGAGAAAGATGCTCCCCAATATGAGTGAGTTCTCTTGAAGAGGGTCCAGCACGTGTGAGTCCTAACTGCTTGGCCAGTGCACGATGGGTCATAAGATCGGCATAACGTCGTATGGGACTTGTAAAATGAGCATAATCTCTTTTTTGTAAACCAAAGTGTCCAAGAGGCTCTGGAGTATAGCGTGCACGTTTGAGACTTTTGAGAAGACCAATTTTCAGAGCTGATTCAAAAGCTTTTCCTTTGAGTCCATTGAGAAATTTTTGTAGTTCTCTGCGATGAGCAAGATCCCCTGTTTGCACGCCATAAGAGGCAACAAGTTCGCGGTATTCATCGAGTTTGGAAGCATCTGGTTTTTCATGGACTCGGTAGAGAGTGGGTTGTTTAGTACGAGTAAGATGCCGTGCTACAAGCTCATTGGTCAGTAACATTAATTCTTCAATGAGCTGATGAGAGATATCATTTTCAATACGCTCTAATTTGATTGGAATCCCTCTTTCATCAAGCCAGACTTTCACTTCTGGCATTTCTAAATCAAGTGCTCCATGAGCAAAACGACGTTTGCGTAGCACATGAGCACAAGACCAAGCGGCATGAACGCGTTCAGCGAGCAAGTCTTTAGGAGGATTTACTAACATCATGAGCGCCTGTTTGTAAGTCAGACGTGCGATACTTCGAATGACACTACGCGCAAAACGAACATGATGGGCTTTCCCCTCATGATCGATACTTGCAAAAACAGAAAAAGCCAATCGATCTTCATGCGGTCTTAAGCTACAGAGTCCATTGCTCAGATGCTCAGGCAACATTGGAATTACTCTATCCACAAGATAAACACTATTCCCGCGAAGACGCGCTTCTTCATCGAGAGCTGATCCGGGAAGAACGTAGTGAGCGACATCGGCAATGTGTACTGAAATATCCCAACCAGTAGCAGTTGATTGGACCTCGATAGCATCATCAAAGTCACGAGCATCCTCCGGATCAATAGTTATCATGGGTCGCCCACGAAGATCCTCTCGACCTAAAAGATCTTTAGGATCAAGACAGCTATCAAAGCGTGCCGCCTCAGATAACACATCACTTCGAAATGCGATTGGAAGTTCATGTTTCCGAATAATGGAAAGCATGGCTACTTCCGGATTTTCAGAAGATCCGAGAACTTCTAATAGTTTTCCTTCTGGAGGATTGTGTCGATTTTCCCATTGTTCCAAAATGGCAACCACTTTATCGCCATCCTTTGCCCCGAGTGTATCTCCACCGAGATAGAGGTTATGTCCGAAGCGAGGATCATCAGCAATAAGAAAAGAAAAGTTATTAGAATGCTTAAAAGTCCCGATAATGGGCTTCTTAGAGCGTTGCAAAATACGAATGACCTTTCCTTCTAAGCGTATTTTTTTAGGCTTCAAACCACGAAAATGCGAGCTGCGATTGGTTAGAAGACGGGCCACTACGAGATCACCGTCGAGAGCAGTAGCTGTATTTTCATGCGAAATATAGAGGTCGGGTTCATGAGGCTGTTGTGCGAGAACATGAGCAGTTCCTGTCGCATGCATTTGTATAATTCCCGTGTAGAGATCTGCTGTTTTTGGCACAATATATTGACTCCCTTTAAGAGCTATGATAGATCCTTGTGCCTCTAATTTTCTTAATATTTTTTTACAAAGTGCGTGTTCTTTAAGAGAAATATTTAAAACTTTAAGAAGTCTAGACGCAGAACATGCTTCCTTTCCTAATACCTTAAGAACCTTCGCTTCGAGCGGATCAGGAGCAGAGAAGTTTGCTTTACGCACTCGCCTTGCCCCATCAAACTTTGTGGCCTCTTTATTACAATCAGCATGAAAGATTCGTTCTACAGAATTAGCAGAAGCTTTGTTAACTCGTTTTTTTAAATCTCGTTTTAAACCACGAGATAGTTTCTTCTGTTTCATTCATTGAGCATAGTGATCTCACTAACTGATTTCACACTAAATCTATCATATATACCTTTTTTTCATGCAAGAGTGGCAAAACGAAGAAACCAACCCATCATTGCTAAGAAAGAGTCTCATTACCGGCATGGGTGCTTGCTCAGCAGGCGGAATAGATCTTCGAACACTATGGAAAAATACCCTACAAGGCACAGTTACTGCATCGCTCGAAATCTTTCCTCCACTCCAAGATGCGCTCCCCGTCTACAGGGCTCCTCGGCTCCATGACACAAGCAAATCACAAAGCTTGTTAAGGCAGGCAGATCGCTCCGTACATCTTGCTCTTCAAGCAGGGGATGAAGCTTGGCGTCACGCTGGCCTTGAAATGGCAAAGATAAAACCTGAACGCCTTGGCGTCATTATAGGCAGCGCTCGCGGCCCGGTGACATTTCAAGAACAATCGTTTTCATCATCTCTTAACATCGGTAGAAGATCTCGAGCAAGCACATCCCTATACACAGCGTTTTCGTCGATCTCAGGCATTATTGCAAAAAAATTTCAGGCAGAAGGCCCCTGCTTTGTTGTCTCGTCAAGCTGCACTTCTGGTGCAACCGCTCTTCATACTGCCTCAGGAATGATTCAAAGCGGCCTGCTTGATGTAGTTATCGTAGGAGGAGTCGACGCTCCCCTCACTCCGACACTTCTTGAACAATACTATCAAACTGGAATTCTTTCTTCATGCAAGAAACCAAGAGATGCTCTAGCCCCCTTTGATCTCAATCGCTCGGGAACAGTGCTAGGCGAAGGAGCGGCTTTTGTGATTTTAGAATCAGATGCCTCAGCACGAGCAAGGAACGCTCCTATATTGGGACGTCTTGATGCCATCTCTCTTGCCTCTCACGGACGCCATCGGGCGGGGGTTGATCACGAAGGTCTTTCCTTACAAAAAACACTTCGCCATTGCCTTAAGGAAGCGTCACTGCTTCCAGGTGATGTTGACCTCCTGCATCTTCATGGAACAGGCACACGACTCAATGATTTACTGGAAAGCCAAGCGGTCGCTTTATTTTTCGGAAACTTCAAAGAGCAACCCTACGCATGTGCTACCAAAGCTATCACAGGACATACCTTGGGAGCTGCTCCACTATTCCAACTGGTCTTGACTCTTTGCTCAATGCGTGATGGCATGATCCCACCTCTCACAAACACAAAAGATCTTGATCCAGCGTGTACTCTACGTTTTGTACTCACCAAGACACAGAGACATTCCCTATCCACGGCACTATGTCTTACTGCAGGCTTTTGGGGCAATGTCGCAAGTATGATTGTTTCAACATCCCCTCTTGCACCATGAATGTTAGTAAAATGGTTTCAATAACTCAAAAAATGTTCATCCTACAATAGTGTTAGTCCTAATATTTCATACTGAATCGTCATGAGGCGCTGTGCAAAGCTTGTTAGTATAAGGCTGGTGAAGGATTCTGATGCTGGTCTCTATGTATCTATACCACCCCAATCACAATTCGAAACCAACGCAGTAGCCATAGAGCTTTTCACAAGTCGTAATAGATTTAGTATGAAATATCCGGGCTAACATTCATCAATTAGCCGCTCCCTCCTTTCTTTTTTATGACTCTCATACCTAAGTTTTGCGCCTACGTGATTAATCTCGATCGTGATCCCCTTCGCTGGAAGCATATGGAAGAATCCTTTAAAAGAACTTCTCTTCAACTTGTTCGTATCGCTGCTATTGATGGGAACACTCTTGATTTGCACTCGCTAGAATTCGATCCAACGCGATTTCGAATCTTTCATGGCAGGCTTGTGAATGTTTATGAAGTTGCCTGTTTTTTAAGCCACATAAAGGCAATTCAGGCCTTTTTAAGAACCAATCAGGAACATGCTCTTTTTTGTGAAGATGATATTATGATCCATCCTAAGCTAGAAAACGTGATTGTAGCTGCTCTTAAGGAAAAGAAATCCTGGAATATCCTGCGCCTAACAGGTCTTTGCAAGAGCCATCCACTAGTTCTTAAAAAATTATGCGCTGGCTACGACCTATCCATAGAGCTAGGTAGGCTCAAGGGAGCCGGTGCCTACATTCTAGACCGGCAGGCGGCACGAGTCTTCGCAAACCATCTTCTTCCCATGTGGCTGCCATGGGACCATGCCTTTGATCGAGAATGGTTCTTTGGACTGAAGGCTCTTGTTGTTACTCCATTTCCGATCTCTCAGACACGAGAATATTTTTCCAGTAATATTCAGCAAAATTCACAACCAAAATGCTCTCATCTACAGCGCTATCTTTCGACTTATCCGTATCAAATGTTTAATGAACTCACGCGCTACATCTTTAGGACATCAGCCTTTATGGCTTGGAAAGTATCTCGCATCGTTGCTTTACTTCATCCAAAGAGGTAGGCTCCGAGAGTAAAGAGCCAAGATAGGCATCCTTCTCGGGATGTAAGATGAGTTTCTCAATCGACTCAGGTCTTCTTAGACGTGAAAAAATGAGGTGATGTATTCTTGTGATGGGATAGGAACGTACACCGTAACCATTTGGTTGATTGCTAGACCAACAGCGTAGATACATCACATTTCCTTTTTTTTCTTTACCAAGATAAATCACAAGATGCCCATGCTCACGGGCTCCTATTGAATCGGTCCAAAAGATTTTTAAAAAATCACCAGGTTCTGCTGCTTCAAGGTTCATAAAATTAGGACCGAGATCCCATCTCTGAAATAGCCGAGCAACGCCCGGACCATTAGCATTCCAGCACCCCCAGAATCCTTGACCGTCTGATTCACTGTGCGGCATGAGGGCTACTAGGAGAGATGGACTTAGAAAGAATTTTTTCTGTTCCTGTATATTTAATATTGTTTTTAAAAAAACAAGATAGGTCGCCTCAGAACAAAAACTTGGAATAGCTATCGATGGATTGACTAACAGAGATCTATGTCCCAGACTAACAGCTGAACTAAAATTTCTCATTGCAGTCGCAGTCGTAGCATAACCGCCTCCCCTTGGCATAGAAGAAACTACCTCAAGAATAACTTTATTGAAGCTCTGCTTTTCGTTGCCATAGAGTGTAATTGCCAGTAGAAAAAAGACTAATGAGATTAGAGAACTGTTTGTCCAAATTTTCACAAAAGATCAATATAAATGCGATCGCATGCTCTTTAAAGATCATTCGTCGTAAACAATACTACCTTCTCCTGCTGCTTGGTTCTGTTTTGCTTGTGAGCATCTGGTTTTGGAAACGCCCTATTAGTGGTCATGGAGGCATTCCTGTTTTTGGAAAAATTGAAATTCCTGTACAACCCTTTTATCAAGATGATCCACGCTGGTGTAATAACCTCTTGGGAATCAGTAGCGATACCATTGGCTCAGCAGGATGTGCCCTTTCTTCAGCAGCTATGATACTACGTTTTTATGGAGTTGATCTTGATCCTCAAAGACTCAATGATTTCCTCACACAGCATAATGGCTACGAGGGTACCAGTTGGATTAAATGGGAAATAGCCGCATTATTTCCTCCCAATATTGCCGTGCATCGTTATGAAGATTTACCAAGTTATGGCCTTATTGATTGGAACTTACTCAACGGCAATCCAGTTATTACTCGTATTCGCAGGCCTACTGGCAAGACACATTTTGTGGTACTTGTTGGAAAAAAAGGTTTTGATTACCTTGTTTTAGATCCAGCAAATAAGGGAAGATCAGGAGTTTATCCTTTCTACGAACTCGGAGTACCTATTGAGGCACTCCGCTTCTACCAAAAAAATAAGTAACATTTCTTAAAATTTATTCGAGAAAGATATGCTCATCACAAATGAAATATCCAAAGTTACACTTTGACTGGATGCGAAAAACTATAAACGCGTGCTGGCGGAAAATTGCGCATAACCGTTGAGCTTGGATGTTGTTCGTGAAATTTGCTTGAGAGCATTTTTTGAAAGTGAGTGATACGAGGGCTCATTGAAGAAAAGAGATAAGAAAACGTACGAAACATTCCATTATCTAGGAGAGCTTCTTGAGTCGCGTTTAAAATACGTTCCTGGAGGGCTGCTGACATGTTTGCAAAAGGCAATCCTGAAACAATGAGCGAAGCACCCTGAAGCTTATATGACTTGAGAATTTCAGGAGTATCTTCAGCTGAACCATGATGAAAACGCATACCTGAAAAACGTGTGGTTAAATTTTTGTATAATTGTTGATCATACTCGATGCCGATATACTCGATACCCTCGGCCAGATATTTCTCTAAAAGCTTGGTAAATGGGCCTGTTCCTGGACCATATTCGACAATCACATCTCCGGGTTTTAAGCAGATTGCATCAATCATCGCTCGCGCAAGATACTGTGAACTAGGCCAAACAGATCCGACCGCCTGTGGGGCAAGAAGAAAGCGACTCCAAAGATAAAAAGGATCCTTCCAAGAATGAGACATATTTTTTAGTCTAGTTTGTCGCTGCAGCCCAAAAAAATCCTTGTTACTTTTGAAAGGCAACACATAGTTTTATGTTTTTAACCTACACAAGAAAATTGAAATGGGCTATATGCTCTACGTATTTACTATAAGGATATTTTTTAAAAGTATGCCGTGATGTTGGATGGTGCATCAGTAATGGAAAAAAGCAAGCTTAAGAACGATTTTGCTCGATCAAATATTGCATTACTATCCACGTTTGAAGCTCATCATGATAGACTACGGGGCAGCGATCCTCAACTCTTGATTTTAAAATGATAAAACGTTATGCAGAATTCTCTACCACAACTCATTTGGTCGCAGCGACAGCGCAAAATTAAAATTCAGTTTAAAATGATACTACAGATTATCAAACACGCTCTTGTGCTTTGCATAGAAAAACCGCGTTACCCCAAAAGCCAACTCCCCGATATTATTGAAATCACTCTTCTCAGTGATGACGCTATCAGTCAGATACACGCTCAATTTCTTCAAGATCCAACTCCAACCGATGTCATCACCTTCGCTCATAGTCATCAGAGTGGTGAAATTTTCCTTGGTATTCCGACGGTCGCGAAGAATGCAAATATATTTCAAGAAAAGCTTGAACATGAAGTGGCTCGATGCGTGATTCATGGATTCCTCCATTTGCTTGACTACGATGACACAACCAAGGAGGAATACGAAAATATGCATACGCAACAAGAAGCTATTCTCAAAAAATCACTAACAATGCTAACAAGCAACAAGCATGAGTACTGACACCATTCTTTTAGAAAAACCAAAAGTATTTCAACAAACAACAGCAGAAGCTGTATGGCAGGTTGTCGTCTATGATGATCCAGTGAATTTAATGAGTTATGTCACGATGGTGTTTCAAAAAATTTTTGGTCTCACAAAAAATAAAGCAGAACAAAAAATGTTAGAAGTTCATGAGCAAGGTCGATCTATTCTCTGGCTTGGAAATCGAGAAGAAGGAGAACTCTATGTAGAAAAACTTCAGGGCTACCTACTAACTGCAGTATTAGAACATACACCTTGCTCCAAATGATTGTTCAGAAAATGCTCCGTTTGCATTCCTAAATTCTTGCATGCAATTTTACATTCATGTGCCTCTATGATTTGCTCTCTTGATCGCAGCGGAAACCTCCTGTTTCATGAAATTGATTCCCTTCTTGCACAACTCATTATTGAGCCATTTGAACAAAAAGAATTGAGTTCAAAAATTATTAACCAATATCTTTTCAAGAAACTTACTAAACAAGACCCTCTCTTTTCTCAAGATTGGAAAGAATATATTGTTCCAGAGCTTGAAACTCTTTTTCTCTCTTGTCATCAGCAAGTACTCGAAGATCTGAAGTCATTAAAAAAAATTCCTGCGCATGCTCATAGCCACAGACTCATTATTGCCTTTGACCACCGGGATGCTTGGCTACGCATGCTCAGCTTGATACGTTTATTAATGGCTTTCCCATGTCGCATGGATCCAAAGATCAATATTGACGATACACTGTCTGTAGCGGAGAGAAAAATATTGCTCCAAATAGAAGTTTTTGCACTTATCCAGCAATGCCTTGTAGAGGCTGAAATGAATGAAGCTCCAGAGCACTTTAAATAAAGTTTTAGCCGCGTATTACGGCGTTACTCTACTACTCGCGTCCTCGAATATTAGATATAGTCAATGAAATTGAAAAGAGCGCGTTAGAAGCACAGTAATTTTTTCTTTGAGCACAAGGACAAAGATCGAGACGCTATCCAACGGTAACGTAAGATCTGCGGACACAGTTCTAAGGAAAAAGAGCAAGCTCATGGCGTGCCCTTCTCAATTAAAATAAGGGCATGTGTCCGGTTAGCGACAGGTGTCCGGTTAAGGTATGGGATTAATTAAAGTTTAGAGTTTTTTTCGAGTTGGTTAATAAAGTCATCGAGCCAAGGTTCGCCATTGCACTCCCAGGAGGGATGTTGTTTGGCGTATTGATCGATGAGGTTTTGATATTCTTCAATGAGACGAAGACTGAGTTTTGTAGCAAAGGCAATCTCAGTATTGGAAAGGCCTTTTTTCCTGCACATGAGCACTTGCTTGAAGTTGGTTGAGTAACGAAGCACTGCCTCTGGGCTGTGCTGAGTTTCTCTGCAAACAGTTTCAACATTCTTACCATCAAAAACGAGTTTCTGTAAGATTTCTTTTTTGTGAGTGAGAGTTGGACCCATGTCATGAATGGTTCCACGACGAGGTAGCAACGAAGTATGTTCTTGCTCCCACTTCTTGACATAGTTGCCAACAGTAGCTGGAGAGATTTTTAAGAGCAGTGCAACTTCGGCATTGGTAAGAACTCCATCCTGATCGTAGGCTTGTTGGAAGAGACGTGCTGCTGCTTGCGGCTTAATATCACGTAAGCGAGCTCCTTCGCTTCGAGCTTTGATTTCTTCTGCTGGTAGGAGATCAAGAATCACTGGAGTTAGTCTGCTCTTGTTTATTGTTTTTCCATAAGAGCTCTGTTCATTTTTATGAACAGCACTCCAGATCGTTTGACCGCTACGTAGATTATTCGTAGCAGGAAAAAAAGAATCTATCATCGAACAGATGGAATGGACTAACACTTGACGTGTTCGTAGACCTCCTATTTGAGGGCATTCTTCTGAGAAGAAGGCTTCCAAAGCCCCAGGGAAGCTCTTGTACAGCTGAGGCGTAAATGTCCTTGCGTTTAAATTGAGATTGTTTTTCATCGCTTCGTCTAGTTTTGTTTGAAGTTGTTCAACTCTGCGGGTTGCAAAAGTACCCCTTTTTTTTGATCGCCACCTTGAAAGTGCGATTCCCCTATGGCTTGAAGTTCGGCAAGACGGTGTCGGAATCCGACACTGTGTTGATGATGTTCATAGAGCTCCATGTAGGTGTTGACTCTGGCCATCGATATACCAATGGTGAAAGCTGTTTGGAGTTTTCCAAATCCTTGTCCTGTTAAAAAGACCACTCGAGAAAAGTGTCCAAGGTAACGTTCCACTGCCTTAAGACTATGATTGATCGCTCTTGCGACTTCCTGCGGTTCCTTGCCTTCGAGCCAATGCCTGATGGCAACTCCCTTGTGAGTTACTGTTGGACCAATATCTTTTTGATGGCCTCGCGTTGGTACCATAATTTCACACTTTTCTTTGAGGTGTTTAATATCGCGTCGTATCGTGCGAACATCGCAACTCAACAATGCCGATAAGTCTTCCTGTGTTAAAAGCCCGTTTTGCTCTCGTGCTTCCTCGCACAGTCGCATGATGCGGTGCCGGCGTATTCCTTCGGCTCCTCCGGGAATATGCTGATCTTCTTTTTCTATCAGCGTCAAAGCACATGAAACGAGCTGACACTCCTTGATTGACTTGCCTGCCCCTTGATCACTGCGAGTGCAGGTGTAACGCACTTGTCCACTTCGCAGTAGACCACTGCCAGGCTCTCTAAAATAAACCTCGTGAATCGTTTCAATAACTGCCTCTGCTTCCCAGGCACTCATTCCTGTGCCTTTGACCACCTCATTGAGCATCTGCTGATCTTGTGTCCGACTCTTTAAACGTTCTTGTTGCGCTTCTTTGTTTTCACTGGTAGTTGTTTTCATGGTGTTTGTTTTGTGGGTCTACTTGCCAGATTAACTGGCAAGCCCTTAACAAACACCTTCACTTTTTCGCTCTTTCCTAAGAGCTACCGGTCACGTGCCCTAATAGTAATACACTATACACTGCCAAGTCCCGCAGTTGATTTGCTTGGCTCCCTATCAACTTCACCCCTTATAACAGGCTTCCCTTCGGTAAGTCTACAAGAGCGGCATTAGAGAGAGCTCTGTTCTCGTTCCTGATACTTCACCCTGTCATAACTTTTTGAAAACGCTCTAAAAAAAATTTAGGATCGATGCTAGACGTTTCACCTCCTATCTCCATTCATATTTTTAGTTTAAAGAGAAAGAAAGAGCTGTAAAATCGCTCGTCTTCTAATTTCCAGAGCCAATATAAGTTGCTGGACTATTATTACCAATAGATGTCGACGCTCCCACCGAAGGCACCTTCTTCATATCATAAACATCCGGATGAATGGAGTGAGTTTGAGTATCATAAAGCATGACCGCTTGCCCTTGAGTATTAGAAGTATTAGGTGCATTCACGGCCAAATAACGGTTTGTGCTTTCTTGTTCAGATTGATTGAGTTTTGCATAATAGAGTCGTGCACGTGCTTCGGCAATCCTCCTTTGGTCAATGGTAGCACGATTTTTAGAATATATATAGGCTCCGCCTCCAGCTAAGAGAGCTGATCCAATCGCTACAGGTATAGAAATAGACGGGCTAACCGTTGTCCCTAGAGCAACACCAGTAGCTGCTCCGACGGCTCCTGCCGCAAGCAGACTGTTTTCTGTAGGAGTCAGATTCGAACAACCTGAGACTCCAAAAATCATTACTGTGAGAAGATAATAAATGAAATGATAGTATGATTTCATAGAATATGATCTAGCAATGCTAATATGATTTCTAATATGGAATATAGCTTTAAAGCTTCTCATGGTTTGACAAGGCAGACAATGCTCCATGACTAATAATATTCATGATAGCTTTTGCATCAGTGGCTTTCATAAGAGCATCACGCATAAACCTATCATTAAAAAACTTAGCAATAGCTGACAATGTCTTCAGATGAGTTTGGAACTGGTGTTCAGGAACTAGAAAGAGTACGATGAAATGTACTGGCTTATTATCTAGCGACTCAAATTCAATACCTAATTGAGAACGAGCAAAAGCAACTGTTATATCTTGAACAGCATTAGAGGATGCATGAGGAATGGCAACGCCAAATCCAATACCTGTACTCATCGTTTCCTCGCGATGACAGAGAGCACTTAGAACGTCTTCTCTGTTTTTTTCTTCAATGTATCCACCTTGAATTAAAAACAGAACGATCTCTTCAATGGCTTGCCACTTTTCAGTAGCGAGCATGTTAGGAATAATTTGGTCTTCTGAGAGCAAACTACTTAATGAGACTGATAAATGAGCACTGATAAATATACCTCCCTAATGTTACTCAATAATAGCTGAATGATTTGATGGAGAAACAGCAGTCTCTATATCCTCCCCAATCATATAGCGTACAAAACGTCGTATCACAATATTTTCCCCAAGTTCAGTAATTTTTGAGGAAAGATAGTCTTTAATAGTTAAGTCAGGGTTTTTAATAAATGCCTGCTCCATGAGACAGATGTTTCCATAAAATTTATCAAGCTTTCCTTCTACTATTTTCTCTACAATGGCAGGTGGTTTATCTTTCATCTGAGCACGATAGATTGCACGTTCTGCTTCGACTAATTGAGGGTTCACTTGGTCACGCGTTACAATCATCGGTTGTGTGGCCGCAATCTGAAGTGTGATATCCTTAACAAAGTCACGAAAGATTTCGTTTTTAGCTACAAAATCTGTTTCACAATTCACTTCAATTAAAACGCCAACTTTTCCTTGTAAATGAATGTAGGAAGCAATAATTCCTTCTTTCGTAGCGCGTGATGATTTTTTATCGGCACTTGCAATCCCTTTTGTTCTCAAAATGGATTCTGCTTTTTCAGGATCTCCACCGGCTTCTATTAACGCACGCTTGCAATCCATCATGCCAGCATTAGTTTTTTCTCGGAGCTGTTTTACTACATTAGGGTCAATCATGACTATTGAGTGTTAAAATTTGATAAAAGATCACGCAAATTTCTCTATGAGGCATGCATCACAGCTGGTGCTTCAGCGGATGCTTCTTTAGCAAAAAGATTTTCATTATCTGCTTGTTCAGGATGATTTTTTTGGATTGGTGAGGCCCCTGTATTTGAAAGAAGAATAGCATCTACGAGTTTCTGAAGAATAATTCTTATGGAGCGAATAGCATCATCGTTTCCAGCTATTGGAAAATTAATAACATCTGGATCACTGTTAGTATCGGCAATAGCAACAATAGGAATATTAAGACTACGCGCCTCAGAAACAGCAATACTTTCACGAACTGTATCAATGATAACTATTGCATCAGGGAGTTTATCCATCTTAAGAACACCTTCTAGATTTTTGCGAATCTTTAAGGCTTCACGACGAAGAGCACTAGCTTCAGCTTTATTGATTTTATGAAATCCTGCACTTTTTTCTAGAGCTTCAAATTCAAGCAACCTGTTGACACTTTGCCGAATCGTGACAAGATTTGTTAATGTTCCTCCCAGCCAGCGCTCATTAACATAGAACTGTTCGCATGCTAAAGCAGCTTCCTTAACGGCTTCTTGAGCTTGTTTTTTGCAACCGACAAAAAGAATCTTACCTCGTTTTTTAGCAATTTTACTAAGAAAGTTAGTTGCTTCGACAAGCTGATTAACTGTCTTAGAAAGATCAATAATATATATTGAGTTTTTCTCCTCAAGAATGAAATCCTTCATTTTGGGATTCCAACGCTTGGTCTGATGACCGTAATGGACACCAGCTTCGAGTAGTTCAGTCATGAGTTCAAGAGACATGGGAAATATAGATAAAATGTTGTATGATGATTAAATTTCTTCGCTGAGCACGTTGATTGCTGGAAGTTCTTCTAATAAATCCAGTTCAAACTTTCTGTTGGTTTGAAATCCTGTTCCTGCTGGAATAAGGTGTCCCATAATGACGTTTTCTTTGAAACCTCTGAGACGATCAATCTTACCAAGAGTTGCTGCTTCAGTTAAAACACGTGTGGTATCTTGAAAGGATGCAGCTGAAATAAAGCTATCTGTTTCAAGTGAAGCTTTTGTTATACCAAGAAGAACTGGTGCAGCCTCTGCAGGTTTACCGCCTTTAGCTGTTACTGCAATATTTTCTTTTTCAAACTCCAGACGATCAATTTGGTCTCCCCAAAGTAGGATTGTATCACCCGGATCAGTAATTTTTACTTTCCGTAGCATCTGCCTTATAATGATTTCTATATGTTTATCATTGATCTCAACACCTTGTAAACGATAGACCTCTTGGACTTCATTGAGAAGATGTTCCTGCAATTCCTGAGGCCCACAAACTTCAAGAATCTCATGAGGAACAACAGGCCCATCAGTTAATTGTTGTCCTTTTTTAACAAAGTCTCCTTTAAAGGCAATAATATGCTTGGAAAGAGGAATGAGATGCTCTTCCTCAACAGCGGTTTGTAAATCACGAACAATAAGTTTACGTTTTCCACGGACTGTTCCAGCAATATCAACAATACCATCAATACGCGCTATTTCACATGCCTCCTTAGGTCGACGTGCTTCGAATAATTCTGCAACACGGGGCAATCCTCCAGTAATATCCTTTGTTTTAGCAATTTTACGCGGTGTTTTTGCAAGACGCTGGCCAGCTTGAACAGGTTCACCTTCTTTAACTTCAAGGTGAGCACCTGCAGGAATAGAGTAACTTGCAATGACTTGCTTGCTAGAGTTAACAATCGCAAGCTGTGGGTGCAAATCCTCTTTGTGCTCAATAACAACCGTTTCCATGATGCCAGTCTCGTCGTCAACTTCTTTTCTAATCGTAACGCCTGAAATCATATCACGAAATTCTATTTTTCCTGCCTTCTCCGTAATAATGGGAATATTATAGGGATCCCATTGAACAAATGATACTCCTTTTTTAATGGAGGATCCATCAGCAACAGAAATAATCGAACCGATAACAACAACGTGATTCTCTAGTTCACGACCATCTTTACCATAAATACCAATAGTTCCATTTTTACTAAGAACAATGAATGTCCCGTCTAGGGCCTGAACCGTACGAATATCATTAAAGCGAACAGTTCCTTCATTCTTGGACTTAATAATAGGTTGCTTGAATGTTTGGCTTGCTGTTCCCCCAACATGGAAAGTACGCATGGTCAATTGCGTTCCAGGTTCACCAATACTTTGCGCAGCAACAATTCCAACGGCCTCGCCGTGTGAAATTAATTCACCTGTTGTTAAATTACTACCGTAACATTTTGCGCAAGCTCCACGTTTGCTTTCGCAAGTAAGGACTGAACGGATTTTTAATTGTTCATGCCCAATACGTGCTAGCGCAAGGGCAATTTCTTCGTCAATAAGTTGATTGACCTTGACAACAGCGTTACCTGTAATAGGGTCCTTGACGGTTTCACAACTAACGCGTCCCATAATGCGAGTTGCCAGGCTAACAACCTCTTCATCACCTTCGTAAATAGGATGAACGACAATACCGTTAACTGTTCCACAGTCATCTTCTGTAATGATGACATCCTGTGCCGCATCAACTAATTTTCGTGTAAGATATCCAGAGTCAGCAGTTTTAAGTGCCGTATCGGCAAGACCTTTACGAGCTCCGTGAGTAGAAATAAAATATTCAAGTACGGATAATCCTTCACGGAAATTTGAAAGAATCGGCTGATCCATGATTTCTCCGTTCGGTTTAGCCATCAAACCACGCATACCTGCTAACTGTTTAATTTGTGTGCGATTACCGCGAGCGCCTGAATCGACCATCATAAAGAGAGGATTCATTTCTTTACGTCCATCGTTGTGTTCGATGGTACGGAACAGAGCATTTGCGATTTCTTCACCCGTGTGGGTCCATATATCTTGAACTTTGTTCTTTCGTTCCCCATCTGTAATAATACCACGACGATACTGTTTTTGAACCTCTACGATTTGCTTCTCAGCGCTCTCGATGAGTGTGACCTTTTCCTTAGGAATCATCATATCGTTAATTCCAATAGATGCTCCCGCACGTGTGACTTCACGGAACCCAACTTCTTTAAGACGATCGAGGGTCTCAACAGTACGCTGTTGTCCAACAGCCTTATAGCAACGCCATATAATATCACCTAGCTGTTTTTTGCCTGCTACTTTATTATAAAATCCTAGTTCGGAAGGCCAGATTTCATTAAAAACAACGCGTCCTGCTGTTGTTTCAATAACTGCCAACTCCTTATTTCCATAAATTGTCGATTGACCACGATCTGGATTTTTAAGACGAATACGCGTATGAACTTTAATAGCCCCTTCATTCAAGGCCATTTCGACTTGCGCTGAGTCTGCAAAAAGCGGGAGACGAACTTCTTTTGATCCTGGAAAAATTCGTGGTGAATGAGTTAGATAATAGCATCCAAGAGGAATGTCCTGTGATGGATTCGTAATAGGCTTACCACTGGATGGAGAAAAGATGTTATTGGAAGCAAGCATGAGGGTGCGAGCTTCTAATTGTGCTTCGACAGATAACGGAACATGGACTGCCATTTGGTCACCATCGAAATCTGCATTATAGGCAGTACAGACAAGTGGATGAATACGAATTGCCTCACCTTCAATGAGTATTGGCTCAAATGCTTGAATGGACAACCTATGCAATGTTGGGGCGCGATTAAGCATGATTGCATGACCTCGGGTGACCTCATCTAATATGTCCCAAACCTCAGGAGTTTGGCGTTCGATTAATTTCTTTGCGCTACGAACTGTATGTACATACCCAAGTTCCTTGAGTCGACGAATAATAAAGGGCTCAAAGAGGACTAATGCCATTTTTTTAGGTAAGCCGCATTGATTTAGTTTGAGCTCAGGACCAATAACAATGACAGAACGACCCGAGTAATCAACGCGCTTTCCGAGTAGATTTTGACGGAAGCGACCTCCTTTTCCCTTAAGCATATCGCTTAATGATTTTAACGGACGATTAGCAGCACCAGTCACAGCACGACCGTGTCGGCCGTTATCAAAAACAGCATCAACAGCTTCCTGCAGCATACGTTTTTCATTGCGAATAATTACCTCAGGTGTCTTAAGCTGCAATAATGTCTTGAGACGATTATTACGGTTAATAACACGTCGATAAAGATCGTTTAAATCTGATGTTGCAAAACGCCCTCCTTCAAGTGGCACTAATGGGCGAAGGTCTGGAGGAATGACTGGAAGCACATTAAGAATCATCCATTCAGGGCGTGTTTTTGAGGAGAGAAAGCCTTGAATAAGCTTCATCCGTTTTGATAATTTTTTACGGATTTGCTTGCTTTTTGTTTGAGTCATTTGTTGCTCAATGGCCGCCTGCTCTTTTTTTAAATCCATTGACTCGAGTAGCTTTTGGATTGCCTCAGCACCCATACTGTAACTAAAGTCTTCTCCATACTGGTCTTCTGCTTCATGAAACTCAGACTCGGTAAGAAGTTGTCCTTTTTCTAGCGGTGTCTTGCCTGGATCAATGACTACGTAATCTTCATAGTAAATAATACGTTCCAACTGACGTCCCGTCATGTCAAGCATGAGACCAATACGTGATGGCATACATTTATAGAACCAGATGTGTGAAACAGGAACTGCAAGATCTATATGGCCGATGCGTTCACGGCGCACACGACTCAATGTCACCTCAACACCACACCGATCACAAACAACATTTTTGTGTTTGATTCTTTTATATTTACCACAAGAACACTCCCAATCACGTGTTGGTCCAAAGATTCGCTCACAAAATAGACCACCTTTTTCTGGTTTAAAGGTGCGATAATTGATAGTTTCAGGGTTTTTTACTTCTCCCTGACTCCAAGAGCGCATGAGTTCTGGTGAGGCGACAGTAATTTGCACCTGGTCAAATGAGTTATCAGAGGTTGTTCCCAGCAAGTCAGTTGTGTCTTGTTCAATCATAGCTAGCTTATACGTGGTTCTGTCGTGAAAATAGTTTGGCGATTATTTGGTCAATTACAAAAAATGAGATTGTTTTACAGAGTATCTGCAATCAGTGGTATTGTTTCTTTTTGGTCCACAGTAACGTTCAAACAAAGGCCCTGCATTTCTTTAATGAGAACATTGAATGATTCAGGAATCCCCGCTTCTAATGAATTATCACCTTTGACAATACTTTCATAAATACGAGTTCTTCCTTGAACATCATCTGATTTGACCGTAAGGAGCTCTTGTAATGTATAGGCGGCACCGTATGCTTGCAATGCCCAGACTTCCATTTCACCAAAACGCTGACCACCATACTGAGCCTTACCGCCAAGCGGTTGTTGCGTCACAAGAGAGTACGGACCAACTGCCCGTGCATGAATTTTATCAGCAACCAAGTGGCCAAGCTTCATCATGTAGATAATCCCCACGACAACTTGCTGATCAAATGCTTCGCCTGTTAAACCATCATAAAGAGTTGATTTGCCGTTTTCCTGAATCCAGGAAAAGCCTTCTTTTTTTCCACCTTCCTTAAGGTATTCTCGTATACGTTCTTCAGAAATACCATCAAAGACTGGTGTTGCTACTTTGAATCCTAAGGCTTTTGCAGCAATACCAAGATGTGTTTCTAGAACTTGACCCACATTCATACGACTTGGCACACCCAGTGGATTTAAAACGATGTCAACGGGAGTTCCATCTGCTAGATACGGCATATCTTCTTCAGGAACAATTTTAGCAACAACGCCTTTATTGCCATGACGACCTGCCATTTTATCTCCAACACTTAGCTTGCGCTTGCTTGCAACATAGACTTTTACTTGCTTGATCACTCCAGGATCTACATCGTCACCACTTTCAATACGGCCAAGACTTTCATCCTTTTCGTTTTGAAGATCTGCAAAGCGATGTTCAAATTGCCCCATGATCTCTCTAATTTTATTGCGAATCGGGCTTGGGTCAATTTCTACATGATTATAGACGCTTGCTAATTTTCTTAAGAGCATTTTTGTGATTTTACGATTAGCAGGAATAATAATCTCTCCTGTTTCTCCGTTTACAACGTCAAGAGGAATTTTTTCACCCAGAAGCACATTAGATAGAGCCTCCGTGAGTAATTCATGCAATTCTTCTTTTCGCTTTTTGTACTCTTCTTGGATAATTTTAAGCTGACGCTTCGCTTCTACCGGTGTAATTTTGAGCTTTGCTACTTCTTTTTTAGAGGAAACACGCACATCCATAACAATCCCATAAGTTCCCGAGGGAACAGTAAGAGAGGTGTCTCGGACATCAGCTGCTTTTTCACCAAAGATCGCACGCAGGAGCCTCTCTTCAGGGGCTAGTTCTGTTTCGCTCTTAGGCGTAATTTTACCGACAAGAATATCTCCCGGTTTTACTTCAGCCCCAATACGTATAACGCCATCAGCTCGTAAATTTTTAAGAGCTTCCTCACTCACATTAGGGATATCGCGTGTAATTTCCTCTGGCCCCAATTTTGTATCACGAGCTCCAATTTCAAACTCATCAATGTGAATAGAGGTATATATATCCTCTTTGACAACACGCTCTGAAATCATGATGGCATCTTCAAAGTTGTATCCGTTCCATGGCATAAATGCAACAAGCACATTTCTTCCAAGTGCAAGCTCTCCATTTTCTGTGCTTGGTCCATCCGCAAGAACATCTCCTGCTTTGATGCTTTGTCCTTTTTTGACAATAGGTCGTTGATTAATGCAGGTGCTACTATTAGAGCGCATAAACTTCCTAAGCTCGTAAACGTAGACTCCAGTTTCTGGAGAATGCTTAATTTTTTTTCTCCCCTCAGGAAGTTCGCCGTTTTTAGTAACAATGATTCTTCGTGAATCAACGGAGGCAATCTTGCCATTAGTTTCAGCAACAATGACCGCCTTAGAATCCCGTGCTACGCGGCCTTCTAAGCCTGTTCCAATAATCGGAGCTTCCGAAATAAGAAGAGGGACTCCTTGACGTTGCATGTTTGATCCCATCAACGCACGGTTGGCATCATCATGTTCTAAGAATGGAATCAGCCCTGCAGCTACTGAAACAAGTTGTTTCGGTGAAACATCCATGTATTCAATTTTTTCAGGCTCCACACCCAAAGAATCTCCACGGAACCGTGCTAAAACGGTGTCTCCTTGTAATTTTCCTTTTTCGTCAATCAAAGAATTTGCTTGAGCAATATTAAAATTCTCATCCTGGTCTCCTGTTAAATAAACAATCTCATTAGTAACATGGTTTTTAATGACTTTACGATAGGGAGTTTCAATAAAGCCAAAGTCATTGATACGTGCAAATGTGCTTAGTGAACTAATGAGCCCGATATTCGGACCTTCAGGTGTTTCAATAGGACAAATGCGTCCATAATGCGAGGGATGCACGTCACGAACCTCAAATCCAGCACGATCCCGACTTAAGCCTCCTGGACCAAGAGCGGACAAACGACGTTTATGTGTCAACTCAGAGAGTGGATTGGTTTGATCCATGAATTGACTGAGTTGTGAGCGACCAAAGAAATCTCGAACAACCGCACTTAATGATTTTGGATTGATCAATTTTTGTGGCGTGATGTGGTCGAGCGCGGGATCGTAGAGTGCCATGCGCTCACGCACCAATCGTTCTGTGCGTGAGAGTCCTACACGACACTGATTGGCTAGTAGTTCCCCTACTGTACGCACACGGCGACTTCCAAGATGATCAATATCATCAATCATACCTTCGCCTCGACGCAATTTCAGCAAGTAGGATATTGCTTCAGCAATATCTTCTTTGCATAAAAGACGACTTTCGTTGGAGTTTTTAAGGCCTAGCTTCTGTTGAATTTTATGACGACCAACCCGACCCAAATCATATCGCTTTGCATCAAAAAAGAGTCGCTTGAGCATACCTCTTGCATTTTGCGCTGTTGGAGGATCTCCTGGGCGCAGCTTGCGATAAATCTCTTTAAGAGCCTCATCTTCATCATGAGCAGGATCTCGTTTTAGTGACTTTATAATCGTATCGTCTTCTTTTGTATCAACAACATTTACTGTTGTGATTTTAGCCTCGATTAAATCTCGTACCGTAGCAAGTGTCAGTGGCTCATACGCACGAGCAATAACGGTCTCTTCGGACACATAATCTTGTAGCAGCACTTTAGTACTGATCTCTTCTTCGTCCAATTGAGAAGTTAATTTTAGTTTCTCTATTTTATAGAATAGTCCTGCAATTTCCTCGTCACTAGGATATCCGAGTGCGCGTAAAAATGTTGTTGCTAAAAATTTTCGACGGCGTTTACGGCGATCGAGGTAGACATAGAGAAGATCGTTAGTATCAAATTGAATTTCAATCCATGAACCACGATCAGGAATAATTCGGAAGCCTTGAAGCAATTTGCCATTGAGATGAACATCTGTTTCAAAACTAATTCCAGGTGAGCGATGGAGCTGGCTCACGACGACACGCTCTGCACCATTAACAATAAAAGTTCCCTGAGGCGTCATAAGAGGGATTTCTCCCATGTAGACTTTTTCCTCTTTTGTGACCCGTTCGTCTTTGTAGCGAAATGTAACGTAGAGGGGCGCACTATAAGTAAGACCCTCTAGCTGTGATTCGACTGGGTTAATCTTCGGTTCGTCAAGCTGATAACTGACGAAATCTAGATACGATTTTTCTTCAAATCCATAGATGGGAAAAAATTCACGAAATACAGCCTGTAAGCCAACGTTACGACGCTTAAGAGGGTCAACACCTTTTTGAAAAAATTCTTCGTAAGACTTAATTTGTAATTCGATTAAGTTAGGCGGATTAATGGCCTCATTAAGTTTTCCAAAGTAGATGCGTTCAGACATAGATTAATGTGTCGCTAGTTGTTTTGTTTTGAGTTCAAAATTCTTATTCTAATGGCTATGTCAAGGAGAGGGTTATTCCTCTCCTAGACATAATATCGAGAGAAGATAAAGGTCTGACATTAGGAGGCATTATTAGTAGATGCCCCCCAAATAGATTGCCAGACTACCTCTAAAGCATTTACTTGATTTCCACTTTAGCGCCTGCAGCTTCAATTTTTTTCTTAATTTCTTCTGCTTCGTCTTTAGTAGCACCCTCTTTAATTGCTTTTGGCGCACTTTCAACAAGAGCTTTGGCTTCTGCAAGACCTAGACCAGAGACAGCTGCACGAACTTCTTTAATAACTCCAATTTTATTACTTCCGACTTCTGTAAGCATCACCGTAAAAGATGTTTTTTCTTCTACAGGCTCTGCAGCAGCAGCAGAACCAACAGCAGCAACAGCAACGGGAGCTGCAGCACTGACGCCCCATTTTTCTTCGAGAGCTTTGACGAGTTCTGCAATCTGGAGAACGGTTAGATTACTGAGTTGATCTACGATAGCTTGATTATCTGACATGGTATGTTTGGACTGTGATAGCGTCGCACTCTGAAGCCTCAGAGTATTTGAGCCTAACGGCTGCTAGACCGACTACTATCGTGTTAGTTTAGTATCACTCAACATGACTTAGGATGTTGAGAGAAAGTTTTTGTTGTGCTGCACATGCAGCGGTTAAAAGGTGAGAAGAAAGAGGTAAAGGTAAGAATTGGAGTGTTTTTGCTCAAAAAACATGCTATTAAGCATCTTTTTCTGCTTTTGCTGCAAGAAGACGTGCGAGACTAGCACCTGGTTCATTGAGTGTTCGAACAAGTTGTGTTGCCGGCGTGAGGAGGAGTGCGAGTAATTGAGATTGTAGAATCTCTTTAGACGGTAAGGAAGCCAGAGCTGTGATTTGATCAATAGAAAGAAAATCATTACCTAGAACACCAGCTCTTACATTTGGTTTCTGAAATTCGGCATGAAATGTTTTTAAAACTTTAGCAGCAGCACAGACGTCCTGTTCTCCAGAAATAAGTGCTGTTTGCCCTGTGAGATACGCATCCAGGACTGTTGTCCCTGCATCATTGAGGGCGCGTCGAAGAAAAGTATTTTTTACAACAGTACAGGATGCATCAATTGCTGCTAGACGGCTTCGTAGCTCTGAGAAGTGAGGAACACTCATCCCTCCGTACTCAATCAAGATGACAAAGGGAGAGGCGTGAAGCTTCAACTTCACATCATCAACAATAGTAGATTTTTCAAGTCTCATGACGGGTATTAGCGTGCTTGTTTAAGAAATGGTGCGGGATCAATTTTAATGCCAGGAAGCATTGTGGCTGTGAGTGTTATTGTCTCTACAAAGGATCCTTTTGCTGTCGCAGGACGTGCTTTTATAACAGCCTCAATAACTGTTTTTGTATTTTCTAGCAGCGCCTCTTGGGTAAATGAAAATTTGCCTACTGGCATTGCTATATTCCCATTTTTATCCAATTTAAATTCAATACGTCCTGCCTTTACTTCCTTTACAGCTTGAGCGGTATCATCACTGACAGTGCCTGTTTTCGGGTTAGGCATGAGACCACGAGGCCCAAGAACTTTCCCTAATTTTCGTACTTCAGTCATCGCCGCAGGAGTGGCAATAGCCACATCAAAATCAGAAAAGCCTTCCTGGCATTTTTTAATCATCTCTTCATAACCGACATACTCTGCTCCTGCTTCAAGGGCCGCCGCAGCGGCTGGACCTGTTGCGAAAACAAGGACACGTACATTTTTGCCGCTACCATGAGGAAGAGGTGAAGTTCCGCGTACCATTTGATCGCTTTGCTTGGGATCTACTCCCAAGCGCATGGACAAGGACACTGTTTGGTCAAATTTTGTCTCTGGCATCGTTTTTAGCAGAGCCAGCGCATCGGGGAGTTGATACTTTTTAGCACTATTTTTAGCACTATCAAGGAGTGCGAGCGCAGCACGGTAACGCTTGCTTCCTGATTTGCTTCCTTTATTTTTTTGGGATGAATTTTTTGTAATCATAATAGATGCAGTTTTAGCGATCCTAAGATCTCCTGCTTTAAGGATGAATATTAAACAGTAGCAATTGGTAGTGATTGATAATTTTTAAAACGTAGCGTTAGGATTCCACTTCAATACCCATTTGACGCGCAGTACCACAAAGGGTTCTAAATGCGGCTTCCGGAGAATTAGCATTCATGTCAGCAATTTTTATTTTTACAATTTCCATTACTTGGCTCTTGGTCAATTTTCCAACTTTTGTCTTATTAGGTTCTTTGGAGCCCGAGGCAATGCCTGCTGCTTTTTTAAGCAAGATACCTGCAGGCGGTGACTTAGTGATGAATGTGAAGCTTTTGTCTTTGTAGACTGTAATGACTACCGGCAAAATATCGCCCGACTGCTTCTGTGTTGCCGCATTAAATTCTTTACAGAACGCCATAATATTGACTCCCCTTTGTCCCAGAGCAGGACCAACAGGAGGTGCAGGATTCGCGGCGCCAGCAGGAATCTGTAGTTTAATTTTAGCAACAATTTCTTTAGCCATGAAACGTGGAATTCGTAATAGAAGTAACGTGAAAATTCGTCTTGATCTGACGAAAAGGATGGTGATCTTGTCTGCACGTGCTTCAAATAGCAAGATTTTTTTAAAAAATCTTGAAATAATTTATTGTCAGCAGCAGTCTGCGAAATTATTTTTATTTTCTTAACTCATGAGCTCTCCTATTTTTAAGGAATTTCAGGAATTTATTTCACGTGGTAATGTGATTGATTTGGCCATTGGGGTAATTATTGGAGCCGCTTTTGGCAAAATTGTGAACTCCTTAGTAAACGATATTATCATGCCCCCCATTGGCTTGATGTTAAGGGGCATTAGTTTTAAAAATTTCTTTTTTGCCTTAGATGGTCGCCATTATGAAACGCTCGAAGCGGCGCAGAAAGCAGGAGTGGCAACGATTAACTATGGAAATTTTATCACTGTGAGCATTGAATTTTTAATCGTTGCTTTTTCAATCTTTGTAATGATTAAGACAATTAATTTACTTAGAAATAATGCCATCACTGCTTTTGTCACCGCTCCCACTAAAACAGAATCATTACTTGCTGAAATTCGAGATGAACTAAAAAAAGGCACTCCATCCTCTCCAGACTAGCACTTGAAACTTCTTCGTAAAAAAATCCTAAAATCCATCCGAAAAAGGTATATATTTAAAAAGAATTCTGCTCAGAAGCGCTGCAACAAGCATCATGATGATAGGATTTATTTTCGTTCGTAGAATCATAATAAGCGAAATCAACCCCATAGCAGCGGTGATCCATCCATGAATGGCCGTTTTTGCAACAATCCATGTTGATCCTAAAATGAGGCCAGCAGTAATGGGGAGTAATGCTTTTTTAATAGTGTATTGCCATGGCATGCCCTGAAATATTTCCCAAAACCGGGATACCACAAGGAGCAATAAAGAACTTGGCAGAAAAATTGCTAAAATCGCCAAGAGTGCACCAAGTGCTGCGGAGAAAAAAAGGAAATGAGATTCTTCCGAAAATCCTGTCGCCTTCATGGCAATAAGCTCAACAATGAGTGTAGAAGGACCTGGAGCGGCCTTACTGATACTAAAAAGATCTAAAAATTGTTGGTTGGTCATCCAGTGATGCTGCGAGACTGCAGCCATATGCATACTAGGTAAAACCGTATTACCACCTCCAAAGGCAGAGAGCGAAAGGAGGAAAAACAATTTTGCAATGATAAGATAGGTATTATCCATGATAATTGTTTTGTGTCTCTTGAGGAGATGAGGAGGGTTGCGAGATTGTTTTTGAGGCTCGTGGGCGGTACCACCAAATCGCGATAGGTGCCACCATAAAAATCACGTAGGGCACATGAATATGGGCTGCATACACAAGCAGAAAGCTCACAAGAAATAGGAAGATATCGATCAGGTTATGCAATGACTCTTTGGCCGCTTCAACAAACATGCTTGCCATTAAGCCGCAAGCGACCGCTCCTGCTCCTTTTAGCATTATTTCTATAGAAGGCAGCTCCCCTATATAAAAATAAAGAAATCCTAATCCAAAAAAAATCATCGATGCAGGAAAAATGAGACAACACGCAGCTATGAGGGCCCCAGGAATGCCGCGAAGATGATTTCCTATATAGAGCGAAATCCCAACGACATTAGCCCCCGGAAGGAGCTGCACGAGTGCAAGCCCAGAAAAAAATTCTTCGTTGGTCAACCATTTTTTATTTTCAACAATAATACGTCGAATATAAGCCGTTGCGCCACCACCAAAGCTCGTAAGACTAATGAAGAAAAATAGTTTTGCGAGTTGACCAAGAGAAATATTTCTACCTTGTGATAAGGGGCTGCGCTCTTCATGTTGATCATTCATCGTGTTATCCTTATTATGTGGGCATGGAGCTTTTTTTACTTAGCCTGAATATTTTCCATGAGACCCAAGTATTTTTTCCTTCTTCTTGGCCTCAGCTGCCTCCAGATCAGCTTGAATACCTTCATCGGAAAGGTCGATTGTCTTGGAGTTTTTCCAATCTTTTTTAAAAGTTTCAACAAGGCGCAAGATGAGCTCTGGATCATCAAAGAAGACTCCTAATTCACGACGTTCATTGAAGCATTTCGGATAGAAATTAAACGAACTCAAAAGCGCCCGCCTTTCATCGGCAATCATGAGCTTAGCATGAAGGTGCAGGCCATGAAGCTTACGCACATGAATGCCTAGATCAGCAAGAAGACGCAATCCGGCAATTCCCTCAATGCGATAGAAGTCACGCAAGGAATGAACAGGCAGTCCCATCGCATGAATGGTCAGATTGCGTTTTGCCCTTCCCTCTAACAAGGCCTCAATCACAGGAGCATCCACATATTTTTCATGCTGAATGAAAAGTGATTCCTTAGCGGAATGAATAAAATGAATCACCGACTCACGCGATGTTCCCACACTCCACGTTAGATTAGAGAGAACAGGTGGCTCGAACTCAAGACGCTTCCAGTCAGACTCAAAACACGCTTCTATCTCTTGAACTTCCAGAGGATCCGTGCTGACCAAGGCGTAATCGCGTGTTTTGCCAAAATATTTGGGAGCCCAATTTAGTGACATAATCCATGCTGTATCATCATCAATAACCATCGACTTTTCATGCGTAATGGGGAATGCAGGATTGGTCTCTTTCACAGGCACAGAGGCATTTTTAAAAAAAACAAATGCCTCATCATTATCATGCTCTCCTGTAAATCTTGAAGGATTGAGCATGACTCTAACAGCTACTCCTCGACGATGCGCGGCTGCGACTTCCTCCATGAGACGCGGCTCTGTCAGCTGAAACATTTTAATATCAAGTTTCTTTTTTGCGCTCCTCAGTGCTTCTTGGAATGGCTCAATGCCATCATCTGGGGTAACAATTAAATGGTGTTTTTTTACTTGAGACATAAAAGTGTTCTAAAAATCTTGCGTGATGAACAGTCAGTAAGCATCCTCTATCATTCCCTGGGTTGCAAAGATTTTTTAGGGCTAATAGCCCTTCTGTGTCCACAAAAACAGACGTCTTATTACCCAAGAAATACCGCACTCGTAGCTCAACTGGATAGAGCGCTGCCCTCCGAAGGCAGAGGTTGTGGGTTCGATTCCCGCCGAGTGCAGAGGCACAAAAAATCTCTTAGATGCTTGATTCCCGTGAATCACTTTTTCTAAAAAATTGGAATATTAGCTGCACGCTTTTCATGAATCAACAACCACATCACATCTTCCATATGCCATTGCAAGACGATACTTCCCATCATCCAATCGGTGTCTTTGATTCCGGCATTGGAGGCCTTACTGTTGTGGCAGCATTACAAAAACACCTTCCGCATGAAAATATTATTTATATTGGTGATACAGCACGTGTGCCCTACGGAGGCAAAAGCCAAGCAACCGTGACACGCTACAGCCAGGAAATCACTACTCTTCTTTTAGCAGAAAAAGCAAAGATGATCGTAATTGCTTGTAACACCGCATCAGCTCTTGCCCTCCCCACATTAACAAATTTCTATCCACTGCCGATCCACGGAGTCATTGAGCCAGGAGCCTTCGCAGCAGTCAAAGCAACACGCAATGGAAGGATTGGTGTTATTGGCACACGTGCTACCATTACGAGTCAGGCCTACCAAGAAACTATCTATCGATTTTCTCCAAACGTCCATGTCCTATCCTCAGCCTGCCCCTTACTCGTCCCACTCGTAGAGGAAGGGCTTTTTGAGGATGATATTACACGTCGCATATTAGAGCGATACTTAGAACCCATGCTCCTAGAAGGCATTGATACTCTCGTCTTAGGTTGTACACATTATCCTCTACTTAAAAAACTCATTACACATATCATTGGCCCCTATGTGACTCTTGTTGATTCTGCGGAGAACTGCGCGATGGCTGTTGAATCACTCTTAGCAAAAAATCATTTAGCTAGACATGGGACTCCTTCGACTGATTTAGAAGTCTTGCTCACCGACACTTCAGAGGATTTTCTACACATTGCTGCACGGGCTCTTCAGATTAAGATCACCAAGATTCGTATCTCTTCTCTTGAATAATAGAACACACAATAGATGATCCTTGTTTTATTTTATTGTGCATGCACGTAAACAATACACACAAAATCTATTTTATTTCACTATCTACAAGATAATCGATCCCTTATGTCTAATGTTTTTTTTGAACCTATTATCGTTATTCCTGCACGCTGGGGATCGAAACGTTTCCCTGGTAAAATGCTCTATGAGATTGCAGGACGCCCGTTGATTGAGCATGTCTGGCAAGGCTGTCGAAAAGCGCGCTTGATTCAAAAGATTATCATTGCCACTGATGACGAGCGCATTCAAGAAATTGCGGAAAAATTTGGCGCCACAGTCATCATGACTTCCTGCGACCATCAATCAGGAACCGACCGCATGGCTGAAGTGGCTCGCTTGTTAGAAAAAAATACCAAGCAGCCTTTGCCCTCTCATTGGATCAACGTCCAGGGAGATGAGCCTCTCATTGATGCAAGACTTATTGATCAATTAGCGAGCTCCATGCGTGATGAACCAGACTTAGAAATGATCACCGCAGCCACACCTCTTCCTCAGGAATGCGATCACCATGATCCTAATATTGTGAAAGTTGTCCTGAATCAAAAACAAGATGCTCTCTACTTCTCTCGTGCTCCGATTCCATTTCATCGAGACACTTTAGATAAACAATCTGCTATCAGCCCATTAATCCATATTGGCGTTTATGGTTTTCGAAAAGATATTTTACAACGCTTTGTGAGCTATCCTCCATCACCTTTAGAATGTGCAGAAAAATTAGAACAGTTACGTGCCCTAGAAAATGGCATCACTATTCGTGTGTTCACAACCAAGAACCGCTCTCGTGGTATTGATACGCTTGCCGATGCTGCAGCATTAGAAGCCTCGTTTCTGAATCGAACAATTGCATTTTAGGCCGAATCTTTTTTGCTCATCAAAGCAACATATTCTTCGACTGCTTCCTGCCATGGACGCAGCGGGCTTCCTAAAATTGTAGAAAACTTTGTCGTATCAAGCGCGCTTTGCACAGGGCGCTTTGCATAGAAAGTTTTCATTTCTACTAATTGGAGCGATGCTAGTGAAGTTGTTAAGATCGGCATCCCCTGACGTGCAGCGCATTGCAAGGCATATTCTCCATAGTCACGCCAGGAACAAGGTCCGCTATTGCAAAGATGATAGATCCCTCCTCTAGTTTTTTTTTTAAAAAAGAGTGTCAGCCATCTTGCTAAATCATGTGTATAGGAGGGAGAGGAAATTTTATCAGCAATGGCGGCAGCGTCTCTGGAGTTCAAGGCGCGTTGGATAATCTGATCAATAAAACTCGGACGATCCGGTCCAAAAACCCAGGAAACACGTGTCACAACATGATGTGACGAGGAGCTTAAGACTCCCTCTTCGCCCGCTAATTTACTAACTCCGTAGTGACTCAAAGGAGCTGGCATGTCGGTCTCACGATAAGGCCTCTCTAAGCTGCCATCAAAAACATAATCGGTACTCAAATGAATAAAACGCACACCCTCTTCTGTCGCTAAATTTGCCAAGAGCACTGGGGTGATTGCATTAATGGTTGTGGCGAGCAAGGGCTCTCTCTCACAGCGATCAACATCCGTGAGTGCTGCGCTATTAACGATGATTTCTCCTTTTTTCAATCCATAAGCCTGCATCGCCTGAAGCGCTATTTGGGGATTTTCAAAATCAACCTCTCGACGCCCCAACCCAATAATTTCATGATTAGGAAAATTTTTTTTCCATTCGCGAACAAGAGCCATTCCAAGACGACCCCAAGCACCTAAAACGAAAATCCTGGGTCTTTGTTCAGGAAAAGTCGTTCTTAATTCGCAATGTGAAGAATAATGCATTCTTATGGAGAGTTTTTAGCCTAGTTAATAAAAATTTACCTGTTCTCCATTACCTGCTGCATCAACCTATTTTTTAAAGAGAGGTTTCCACCACGACTCATGGTTAAGGTACCACTCAATGGTTGAGAAAAATCCTTCGGTCCGCTCAAAGCGAGGCTTCCAACCGAGCTCATGATGGATCTTCGAAGAATCAATAGCATACCGACGATCGTGACCTAAGCGATCAGTAACATAGGCGATGAGAGAAGTCGGTTTTTTAAGATAGGATAAAATTTCATGAACAAGTGTGATATTTGTTCGCTCGGCATCCGCCCCGATATTATAGACTTCACCGCTTTGCCCGCGCGTTAGCACCTGCCAAAGGGCTTCACAATGGTCTTCAACATGAATCCAATCACGCACTTGAAGACCATCTCCATACACAGGCAAGGGTTGATCATGCAAGGCCGATATAATCATCAAGGGAATTAATTTTTCTGGAAATTGATACGGGCCGTAATTATTCGAACAGCGCGTGATCACGACCTCCTGGCCGTAAGTGTGATGAGAGGCTAAAGCCAGCAGATCAGCTCCAGCCTTACTAGCCGAGTAAGGCGAATTGGGATGAAGTGGCGTAGTCTCAGAAAATTCCCCAGTTTCACCCAAAGAACCGTAGACTTCATCTGTGGAAACTTGTAAGAAACGCTTCACTTCATGCCTCCGTGCCGTCGCAAGAAGAATACTCGTCCCTAGCACATTGGTATGAATGAAATCATGGGGACTCTTGATACTCCGATCGACATGCGACTCGGCAGCAAAGTTTAGTACGGCTGATAGCGGCCTGCCTGCACGTTCTATTTCTTTGGCAAAGATACTCTCCATCATCGCACCATCAGCAATATCAGCCTGCACGAAGCGATAACGTGGATCATTTTCTATCGAGGTCAAATTATCTTTATTCCCTGCATAGGTCAAAAGATCGATATTCAGAATACCAGTAACCTCGGAACGCGCTAACGCCTGCCTAATAAAGTTACTTCCAATAAAACCAGATCCCCCCGTGACAACAAGTTGCATAGTCCATAAGGCTACCAGATCAGAAAAACTAGCGCAATCACGACTCCCTTAAGATCATCACCACAACTAAAATATTTTTTAAACCTGGATATTTCATACTGATCGTAATGAGAAGACTGCGAAGGCTGATGGGATAAGGCGAGTGATGAAGTCTGATGACGGCTGTATAAGTACCTATTGCCCGAGGAAGAATTCTAGCTTGGGCGCAGCATCCACACTAGCTTCCCAGTCTCTGCAGTAGATGAGTGTTAAATATCCGGGTTAACTTTACTGGCATCGAATTAAACCTAAAAATTTTACCCATTTAAAAAATTTTTGATTTTTGATTTCTGATATTTCTGCATTCAGTTTATCAACCTCTCGATCGCGTGCATCAAGACGCTGATTAAAGGAGCGCATGAGATCAATGAGGCAGGCGCTCTTTTCTACTTGTTGCTGATGTGTAACACGGTTTTTTATTTCCAATAAGTGATTTATTCTATCAAGAAACAAATTTATTAATAGTTGTTCTGAAGTATGATGTTTCCAGAAATCTTCTGATTGGTTGATTGTATATTCCTCACTAGTAGAGCGGTATACTTTTTCTAGCTGATCAACTTTTTGACGAATATCAAAATAACGTTCTGCAAAACGTCGTGCCCCTAATTGGAGTGAAGCAGTTAATGCTGCATTATTAAAAATTTCCAAACAGAGAGATGCCATCTCCTTGGGTTCTCCAGAATGATGAATAAGAGCATCTTTTCGAGGAGTGATTAAGGAGGCGATATTACAATTGGGAAGTATTGTTGGAATCCCCATTGCCATGAATTCAGGAATTTTAGATGGAAGACGCAGATCCTCAAAAGGGTTTACTATTCCGGGTTGAATAAATACATCAGCCAGCGCCATCAATTCAGGAATTTCAGAGCGAGGTAACACTCCTAGTTCTGACACAAAAGCTAGATGCTTTTCTTTTATTCTTGATATTAAAGCTAGCGCACCTACTCCACTCCTAAGCAATTGACATGAGATCCCAGACTCGTTAAGCAATGTTACGGTTTCGCATAATGCACCTATCCCTGGCGCGGTAAATTGGTTGACACCACCAGAGTAAACAATGATTTTTTGTTCATCCGTAATCCCATATTTTTTCTTTAATGCACTACTGGATGGACGAGGATAAAAATAATTTAAATCAACTCCCAACATCACTACTTCTGAAAATATCCAATCAGGAACATCTATTTTCAATTGAGGTAGAATTACAGTAATAGCATCTGCCAATCCCAAGAAATACTTGTAATCATAAGGATGAGACAAACAAGCAGGCATTTTACGCAGAGCAGCTTCTGTGACCTCCCATAATTTTTTTCCAGTTTCCTGAATCAGAGACTCTGAAATCCATCCTTCATTATCTTCACAATAGATCAACAAGGGTGTTGGATAGCGTGTCTGGTATCGAAGCACAAACTCACAAACATTTTGTCGTGGCGTCCAAGCATGAATGACATCTGCTTTTTTTCCATTGGAGAAACAGATCGAAGGATTTTCTAAAATCTCTTGAGGTTTTAAAAGCCTCATGCTGCTATCACTCCAAGGCTCGATGAGACCATGGAGAACAGCAGCACACTCGTAACCACGCTTGTGAAGTTCTTTTGCAAAAAGCGCTAATGGCGTGAAAGAGTTAGTTTCTACTCCACCATAGAGAACGAAAAGAATGTTCATCTACTCGTTTTTCAAAGAGAAAACCCCGAATCCTTAGCATCCCTTGCAAACATCCGAACCGTTTCCAAGGAAAGCTCGGTGAGGTCCTTTCCAAGCATCTCTGCAGCTTTAGCAAGAATATCATGTTGCACGGTAACAATATTACATCCTGATTCTACTGCTTGGATAATATTGAAGACCTCTCGAACCGAAGCCCAAAGGAGCTTGGCTTGAGGTTGGTTTGCAAGAATTGTCTTTGCCTGTTTCATGATGCTCATCGGGTCAACTCCAGCATCAGCAATACGACCAGCAAAAACAGAGACGATGGAAGGGACTTCTGCATTCAGAACTTGAGCAACTCCCTCAACTTGTTCGACGGTGAGCAGAGCAGTGATGTTCAACTTCATTCCTTCACGTGCTAATGTTTTAATGAGAGGGAGAGATGATAATCCATGCGAGTTCGTAATCGGAATTTTCGTATAAACATTTTTTCCCCAGGAGTTGATTTTCTCAGCTTGTCGTTTCATTTCAGAAAAATCATCGGAAAAAACTTCGAGTGAGAGTGGTTTCTCAGTAACCGTTTCGAGAATATCCCGAGCAAAAGCTTCATAATTAGTAATTCCTGCTTTCCTCATCAATGTTGGATTTGTTGTCAATCCCTTGATGTAAGGTTTGGCATAAAGCTCTAGAATTCTCTTTTTATCAGCTCCGTCAGCGTAGATATCGATATTAAGACAGTGTAATACACTCATAAAACAGGATGGTTTTTTAAAATGGTGGCTTTAGCCGCTGAAAAAGTGGTGACTCTAAAATCAGGTTGCTCTGTTAGTTGCTCTTGGTAACCGTAATCAATAAAAATAGTTTTTACTCCCATTTTCTTTCCGCATTCAATATCACGCCAACGATCTCCGATCATCCATGAAGAAGGAACATCAATCTCCAAAAGGGCCGCTGCATCTTCCATCATTCCAGGTTCGGGCTTACGTCGTCGATCATTTGTTCCATAACCACTATCATAACAAACTTCAATATGATCTATTTCAGGAACAAGTTGTTTTAACTTGGCATGCATTGCCTCAACGACTTCTTGAGATTGAGTTCCACGACCGACATCTGGTTGGTTTGTGACAACAATCAGCAAAAATCCCGCTTTTTTAAGATCACGACACGCTGCAACAACACCGTCTAATAATTTAAAATCCTCTAGCTTTTGCGGAGGATACGGCTTTCCTCCTTGAATAATGGGTGCATTCAATGTCCCATCGCGATCTAAGAAAATAGCAGGTCTAAGAGCCATACAAAGTGATGCTTACTTCCCAACACTTTCCCACTTTGTTTGATGGAGTTTAAGATCAGGATGAGAGATCCAAAGATGCCAGATTACGGCTTGAAAAGCTTCTGAATGGGGTGTGATATTTTCGTGGTTAACTGTTGGAACAATGACACAAGCATCGGCAACTATGGCAGTATACCCTCCCTCTTTCCCTAAAATACCGAGCACTCTGGCTCCTACTTGTTTTGCAAATTGAACGGCTTTTACTAAATTAGGTGAAATATTTTCTTCTAAGTTTCCTCCTCCGACAGAAAGAACTAACAGAGCATCTCGGTCATGCAGGCGTGATCCTCTCAGCCACTCCTCAAAAACAGTGGCCCATCCTTCATCATTGGTCCGGGCAGTTAACTCAGAGATATTGTCCGTAGGTGCATAAGCCTCAAATCCACCGATTTTTCGAAAATCATTCACCGCATGAGATGCATTGGCAGCACTTCCGCCAACGCCTAAAATAAAAAGGCGTCCTTCCCGCTCTCGTAGTTTTACGAGTTCTTTAACGCATTGCTCACAAGCTTCAATATTAATTTTTGAAATAATAGTGGCTGCTTCTTGGAGATGTTGTTGGGCATAGGACATAAAATTAGTTAGATGACAAAAGATTGTCTAATTCACGAAGCCCTTCGCAAGAGCCAATTTCATAAAAACGTTGTTGAACTTCATAGCCTGCTAGTTCTTGTTGAGCGACGAGATCTTTTTGAATCTCTGCTAAGTCCAAGGGATGATGAGGAAGGTAAGTTGAAAAAGCCTCTGCTCGAAAAACTCCTAGACCATAGTCAATATAGTCCATCTCTGGAAATTTCTTCTGCTTGTCATAAGCAATAATGTTTCCATCTTCGTACCAAACATTGCTGGTATCGTAGAGCCCATTATTTTTATAAACGGTCATTAATCCTTTTTTGCCAGAGTGCAAAAAAAACTCTCCTACAGATTGATAATTAATAGGCAAATAACTATCTCCATAAAGAACATAAAATATCTGGGCTAACTTTGGCAAGGCCTGCACAAGTGCTCCGCCGGTTCCTAGAAGCTTAGGCCAGTCAAAAGAGTAGGTCAGCTCCACTCCCCACTCAGCGCCATCACCATAGCTCTCTACAATCATTTCTCCCAAGTAACCAATGCAAAGGACAATCTTGGTAAGTCCAGCTTGTTTTAAAAGTCGGAGTTGATGATTAAAAAAAGGTTCGCCAGCAACTTCAACAAGTAGTTTGGGAATTTTTTCAGTGATTGGCCGCAGACGCGTTGCCAATCCTCCAGCTAGAATAGCTACAGGCCAATTCATATTTCTAGGAAGACAAGACAACTTTTGTTCCTTCAAAATCAAATCCAAAGCGGACTTCTTCGAGCCCTTCTTTTTTCATTGCATGGCGCAGTTTGTTGCGATCATGACCATAAAACATGAGAAAGCCGCCACCGCCAGCACCAACAAGCTTTCCCCCAACAGCTCCATTATTGATACCAAGATCATACCAACGATCAATGTTAGGATTGGACATTCCTCCCGAGCGTCTTTTCTTATGCTCCCAATGTTCGTGCAATAATTCTCCAAATTGTGATGTCTTTCCAGACTCCAAAGCCTCTTTGCTTCGATATCCTAGCTCCTTGACAAAATGAAGGTTCTGTAGCATCTCTTTATCACTTGATTGTGTTCGTGTTTGTTGATCTTGGAGGATACCGCTGGCACTACGCGAGTACCCTGTGAAAAACAGAAGAATATTATCCTCTAAATCAAACAGTGTCTCCATAGAAACTTTCAGAGGTTCTGCAGTTACCCGATCATCTTTGTGAAACGTAAAACAGGTCAATCCTCCATAAGCAGCAATATATTGATCTTGTTTCCCTATCGGCTCACCCAACCTGTTGATTTCAATATCACAGGCCATCTCTGCGAGTTCTTGAGGCTGCATCAAATGCCGCCGATGGGCGTAAAGTGCCTTAAGAAGAGCTGTAGTAAAACTTCCTGACGATCCAAGTCCTGTTCCAGCTGGGATGTCGGCCAATGTTGTTATTTCTATTTGCGGTGTGCGTAATTTGAGTAGTTCTAGCGCTTCTTTAATAATGCGATGTTTGACTAAGGAAACTTGGTTTACATGCTCTTGTTCTGAATACTTTAAATAAATTCCTTCCGTGAATGGCCTCATTACGGTCACAAAAACATATTTGTTCATAGCTCCAGCAATGAGAAAACCTTCATGATCTCGATAGTAGGAAGGCAGATCGGTTCCTCCTCCTCCCAAGGTAATGCGCAGTGGACTACGAGCTATAATCATAACCAGATTTTTTACAGATGATATTTACTATTTTTAAAACTTCATAAGCATCTTTTAATCCAACAGCTGGGTTTCGATCATAACCAATGTCATCGTAAAATTCAGCTAATTCAACACTCCAAGAATCATCTTCCATCGGATATTCCCAAATGGTCGTCTCAGGGGGGCCCATTGTTGGAAGCATTTTATAAAAAGCTAATCGTTCCACTCCATAACTGCCGCCTAAACCTGAAATTTCCAGCTTTCCATGATGACCATAAATTTCCATGGAAAAAATATTTTTCCATTCGGTACAACTGACATGGAGAAAAGCAACTTTCTTCTCTGCTGTTTGGAGTAACATAAATCCATTATCATCTACTGGCATCTCCCAAAAGTAGGTAGCAGCATGTCCTTCAATTTCCGTGAAATCACCCAGGATCCAACGTGCAAGATCAATTAGATGTGGTCCTTGATCAATCAATTCTCCTCCTCCAGAAAGTGCGGGATTCGAGCGCCATTCTTTCTCATATCCCATACGTCCACCATGTCCATAACGGGCTCTCAGGAACATCAACGGCCCTAAAGATCCTTCATTAATGATCTGTTTTGCGTTTCTTAGAGCTCGATGATAACGGTGATTAAATCCAACCCTCACTTTAATGGTGGGGTTTTGTTCTGCAGCAGTCATCACTACTTCTAGCTCGGCAGCATGACGAGCAGCTGGTTTCTCAACAAGCACATGTTTTCCTGCTTTGATAGCAGCAAGGGTTATTTCAGCAAGAGAATCATGAAGAGTTGCGATGATGACCATCTCTACTGCAGGAAGTGCCAAAAGATGCTTCCAATCAGTAAATATTTTTGCCTCTGTTCCAAAAGCCAAACGCTCTGCCTGAGCTTGATTAATATCAGCACACGCAACGAGCTTGCCTATTCCAAGTGCTTTGCTTCGTTTCTGGCCGATGAGACCACAACCAATAATGCCGATGTTATAACTCATGGTTTAAGATTTCCATTCTTGTCCTCTATCGCTAGGAATAATTCTACGCAAACAGTAGATATCACTACCAATAAGCTGATCACGATGTTCATGGAGTTTTGACCAAGGATCCCACTGAGCACTAATGAGCTTTCCGGTGATACCATCACTCTCCTTGCTTGCTAGATAAAGAGTCAAGTCAGCTCCTAATATAGGATCAGTAGCTCCATTCATTTTCCATTGAAGATTCTTATTAAAAAAGTCTTCTCCTACTTTTTCTGGTCCAGCAGCAATCACTTCATCAGTGAACCGAGTTACTAATGCTCCAGGGGCAATAGCATTGACGTCGATATGCCACGATTTTAATTCTTCAGCCAGTGTTTCCATAAGACGAACTACTGCTGCCTTAGAGGCAGCGTAAGAACTAATATTGGGCAAGGGGTTTGTGGCTCCACCACCACTAATAATAATAATTTTCCCATAGTCGTTTTTTTTAAAATAAGGAATCATTGCTCGACATGGTAACAAAACACCAAACAGATTAATATCAATAGCCTTTCTCCACTGGTTGAGATCAACCGATTCTGTTGGTCCCATAGGCCCATAAATTCCTGCATTTAGAATCAGAGAGTTGATTGATTCTAAATGGAGCAGAGCATATTTTATGAATTCATTAACCTGTGATTCAGAAGAAACATCACACACTTTTGCTAATACTCTTTGACCCGGTTGTGCGATTGCCAGAAGTTCTGTTTTTGTTTCAAGAAGACTTTTTTCATCACGAGCACAAATAATGACATTTGCACCCTCCATCAGAAAATGTTCTGCTATTTTTTTTCCGAGTCCCTGGCTCCCTCCAGTAATAATTGCATTGTGCCCTTTGAATTTCATAATCTTCCAACAGAGTAATAACGAATCATAGGAATGTGTTTCAGTTCTTTTTCAAGAAAACCATTTGCATCAATAACAAGGCGATTCCTCATAGAAGGAATGATATCAATCCAATCTTCGTTATGAAATTCGGGCCATTCCGTGCAGACAACGAGTGCATCCACCCCTGCCAATGCTTCTGATACGGAGTGAACTAAGTGAATATTTGTTGAAAAAGCAGGCAACTCTTGAATCATAGGATCGAAGGCTTTGATTTTACAACTAGCTTGCTCCAATGCTTGCGCTAACTCTAGTGCTGCACTCCTTCGAAGAGTATTAGTTCCTGGTTTGTAGGTCAGACCAATAATGGCTATACTTTTCCCTTCAAAATTTTCCAATGACGATGTTAATCGATTCAACATCCAGTTTCGATGATGATCATTGCTTTTCTTAATTGCTGAGATGAGTTCTAGCGACCTTTGGTGATTCTTTGCAAGCTGTATTATTGTGACAACATCTCGTGCAAGAGTCCCTCCTGCAATCGCTCCTCCAGGGGAAAGATAGGCCTTAGATCCAATGCGAATATCACTTTTAAGCCCTTCAGAAACTTCTTTTGCATCAGCGCCGACATTTTCACATAATGTTGCAATTTCATTGATAAAAGTGATGCTTGCAGCAAGAAAGGAATTCAGAGCATGCTTAAGCATTTCAGCAGACTCAGTTTTCATGAAAATGATCTTGCTGGTAAACGGAGCAAAAAGATTTTCTAGTAATTTTTTAGAATGATCATTTCTAATCCCTACGATGAAGCGATCGGCTTGATTAAAAACCTTGAGAGCAGCACCAAGTCGAAGATTTTCTGGCGAACAAGCGAAATAAAATTGAGGAAATTCTTGTTCAAGCTTTGCACAAGTTCCAACAGGAAGTTGTGATGAGATGAGTACAGTTGTTCCTGTGCGTAAATACTGTAAATTTTTTTTTAACGCATCTAGTACATAGTTGACATCAGGAATATCTTCTTCATTGACCGGCGTATCATAGCAAAGCCACAAAATATCAGCTGAGGCCAAGGCACTTTTTGGATCTGTGCTAAATGATAAAGAACCGGCTTCAAGATTTGCTACAATGAGCTCATTTAATCCAGGTTCATAAATAGGTGCCGTTCCTTTATTCAAGGCTTTTACCACAGCAATATCTTCATCAAAACCGATAACTGGAAAATACTGTGAGCAACATCCTGCTGTTACACTTCCCAAATGCCAGAGACCTTGGACTGTTATCTTCATGGATTAAAATCGCTTTTCAAAAACCCACTGATTAGCTTGGAGCCAAGCCATAGTGGATTTGATTCCTTGAGCAATGGTTAGTTGGGGCTTCCAGCCAGTAGCACTAATTTTTTTTGTATCTAAAAAAATAAAAGGATTATCCCCAATCCAGCCTTTATTTCCTCCACTGTAATCAAGGCGAGGAGATAGATTTAATTCTTGGCATAAAATATGGATCGAATCGTTAACTTGAACAAATTCTAGTGTCCCTAAATTATAAATCTCAATACGATGCCTTGATGAAGACGATTCTTTCGAGTCCATCACATGAAGCATCGCTTTAATACAATCTCCAATATAAAGATAACTTTTTCGCTGTGTTCCATCCCCTAATACACGAAGGTAGTCAGGATGCTCAAGAAGCTGTTTATAAAAATCAAAAATATGTCCGTGGGTATAGCGTTCGCCAAGAATGGAAACAAATCGAAAAATAGTTCCCTCGAATCCAAAGCCTTCACAGTAGGCTTGAATGAGGCCTTCTCCAGCAAGTTTGGAAGCACCGTAGAGCGATGTCTGAATGGGAAAAGGAGCATCTTCTGGCGTTGGAATCACGTCACTCTCTCCATAGACGGAGCCAGTCGAAGAAAAAGCAATTCGCTTGATTTTATTGATCCTCATAGCTTCTAAGACGTGATACGTTGCAATGGTATTTTGCTCTAGATCTTTTCCAGGATGATCCGTTCCGAAACGGACATCAGCATTAGCAGCAAGATGAAAAACAACATCACTCCCTTTCATTGCTTTTTTTAACGCTTGAAGATCGAGATTATCACCACGAATCAATGTGAAGTTCGAATTTTTAAGAGCGTTAGCTAAAAAAGCCTCTTGTCCAGTTGAAAAATTATCCCAACCAACGACAGTCTTTCCTTGGGAAAGAAGATTATCTACAAGATTGGAGCCAATGAAACCAGCAACACCGGTGATGAAAATGGAAGGCATTAATCAGATTTTTTTGGTAAAAACAAATTTACCCACTTGAATGGGAGAGAGCCAACCTTTAACACGATATCCGAATTGTAAGATGTCACTCGTTTTTGGAATCCAACAAAATTCTTCCAATTGAAAACCTGCTTTTTTTGCAGCAGCTAAAATATCACGATAATGAAACTGAAAAGTTGGAGGGTGCTTTAATGGCCACATTAAAAGAAGTAGAGGAAAAATTATTTTGAAAAAAAATAAAAACCATTTTGGAACAGTACTCTCTAGTAGAATAAATTTTCCACCATTCTCCATTGCTTTACTTGCTTGTTCCATGATGGTATCTAAGTTTTTATAGGTGTTCGCCACATTATCTCCAACGACATGATGCAATGTATTAATTTCGATGACAGTATCGAATTGCTGATCGAATTGCATGTTCAGCGCACTTTTTTGTAACCAGATTACTCCAGGATATCGCTTTTTAAAATCTTCTTCAATAAATATATCAATTGCTGTGACATCAGGAATGTGACCTGTTGGGTAAATAAACAACCCTCCATTTCCTATATCCAAGAGGCATTTCGCGTTCTTCGTTTCATGCGCTGCGCTCTTTGCTATTAACTGATAATGCTCCAATTCATTCTGAATTGATTTATAAAAATCATTATCTTTAAAAAATTGCTGATTCAATGACTTAGCAAGATGATGTTGTTCGGTGTTCATATTTATAAATCTACTTATGCCGTTAATGGTCCATTGATTAAAATCAGCTTAAAATCCGATTTCTTGATCGATAATAAATTTTGGGCGACCTCTCACCTCTTCATAAATTCTTCCAATATACTCTCCTAAAATGCCAATGCTAATGAGCTGTACTCCCCCTAAAAATGAAATGAGTATCACTAATGTGGGATTGCCCCAAAGAATTTGCCATCCCATTAACTTAAAGAATAGGTAAATTAGCATGATTAAAAAAGAAGCTATGGCAATGATAAATCCAAGTTGTGTTGCCAAGGTCAATGCAAAGGTTGAAAAACAAAAAATTCCATTAAATCCAATTCGAAGAGATCCCAGAAATCTATTATAGTTTGTTCTTCCAAAGAGGCGAGGGGGACGGTCAAAAGGTATCAAGCATTGTTTAAATCCAACGATGGCCACCATTCCTCTTAAGAATCCATGGGACTCTTTAAGTTGTACGATCTCATGAACAACGCGACGCGATAGTAACCTAAAGTCTCCAGTGTTCGGAGGAATGGAAACATTAGCGATTTTGTTAATAATTTTATAACCAACCGCCGCAACAATTTTTTTTATCCATGGCTCTCCTTCCCTGCTTCTTCGTTGAGGAACCACAACATCGTATCCCTCTCTCCATTTTTTAATCATCGCTACAATGAGCTCTGGCGGGTCTTGCATGTCGACATCCATCACGATCACAGCATCGCCTGAAGAATATTGAAGGCCTGCTAACGTTGCCATGGGCTGACCCACTCGACGGGAAAATTTAAGACATTTGATTCTAGCGTCCTGTTGATGGCGTTCTATAATAATTTCTTCGGTGTGATCTGGCGAAGGATCCAGAGCAAAAATAATTTCAAATTCTAAGTTCTGTTGTTCAAGAATAGGCACAATTCGAGCTAAAAACTCCAGAACATTTTTTTCCTCTTTGTAAACAGGAACAACAATAGAAAGAGAAGTCATTGTAATAAAGATAATGCTATTGTGCTTGTTGAGAAGAGGTAAAACCTAAATAATTAATCTTAGCAGAGACGGGCCTATCATCAGGAGCAGCAAGTTTTTCAACTTCGCTAAATTCAATATCAATTCTTGTTGAATTCATTTTTTTATCATCTTTGGGCACAGAAAAAGTTACTTCAAAGGGACCTGTGTTCAGTTTTTGTTGATCACACAAACTCATTCCATTGACGGAGATAGTAACAGTTTGTCCTGCCGAGAGAAACTTTCCTGTTCCTGGTATGACTCCCTTAAGGACTAAATCCTCACCTTGTTTTTTCGGGCCTAGAACAACATAAGAATGTTGAGAAATCCATCCATCTTCATACCAGCCTGAAAATTCTAATGTTTTTGCTTCTGCTAGATCTTTTGGAAAACTGCTAATTTCTCGAGGGCGAACCATTGTTTTGTATTTCTCTAATGTCATAGCGGAAATATCGCGTGCGTATCCTAAAAGATAACGTGAATCAACAATCTTATCTTTTCGAAACAAACTCATGATTCCGGTGTTATCTTTTGGTAAGAGTTGTCCATCTTCTCCAAAATCCAAAGCAAGATAACTCACTCCATTGATGAGCAAAGGGCTCAAAGGACCAATAAAAAGATTGGCTGCACCATTACCTTTAAAATTGGCAGGAAGGTCATATTTTCCTTTGACAAGAGCATGCTCAAAAAGATGTGTTCTTTCATTGCCCAAAATAGATTTTGTCACTGCTATTCGGAGATAAAGCTCAGCTGACGGATGTCTCACTTCAAAGAGAAAATAGCGTCCTATACCTGCCATACTTTGGTTTGAGGAATAAGGATCTTCTTGTTTTTGATAAAACGAAATTTTCTTTCTATTATGAAAATTGTAGTAATGCTGACCTTGATCAGATTGAGTAAATGTAAGACAAGCTTCATTCAACATAGGCAATTCTGGCTGAAAGAAATAAAATTGTTTTTCTCGATCTGCAGAAAATAATAATCTATTAAAAGGTTCTACATCATCAAGAGGTCGGATGATTTTAGCATCAGTATGGTTTTGATGTTTTAAATAAGTAAATTTAGTGTTAAAAATTTGTTGCTGATTAAACAAAGAGTAGTACTCGAAAAGAAGATGATCTCCTATAGGAATATCCTCGGCATAAGGATGGAAACAATTGATCAAGTATTTATAAGGGAGATTATCAGCTGTGATAATATTTTTAAGAGGACTACTTATATTCAACACCTGATTTGATTGTTTTACTAAGCAGGCCAAAAATTTCTCGATAACAATATGAGAACTTTTCAGAGAAAGTATTTTTTCTGAAAATGGTTCTTTTGTTAGAAGTTCCAATTCAGAAATTCCAGGAACTTCAACGAACCGGCTGTTGGGAAGGCCTAATGATGATATGCCATAAAAGATCCCAATAGGAAGTTGCAACCCACAATAGATTAAAAGGCCAATCAAAGAGGGAAGCAACCTCAAGCTACAAACGAAGAGAGCTAGCTCAATAGCAATGAAGGGTTGCATAAACATTGCTAATTTAAAGAGTCCAAATCCTATCTGTTTATAAAACAGCCATCCTCCCATTCCTATCATCACAGCAGCAATGCATCCAGCAGCTTTCCCTTTTTGAAGAGAATGAGTGACAGCAACGATCCATATTAAAAGAAAGAAGGTGGCTATTACCATATAACAGTAGCCCTCTATTTTTGTAAATGGATCTGCAAGTGCAAAAAAACCAAATAGAGCAGGGAGTCCACTAGGAACAAGAAAATATGGGAACAAGGAATCACTTTCAAGCGTCGTGGATGTTCCATGCTGAATCTGATTATAGAGGGTAACGATGTAAACAAAGAGATTGTATCGCAACCAAAAAAGAGCAATCACACCACCGCAGAGTCCAAGCAGCATCGGTTTCCAAAATATTCCTTTTTTTTGAATGCTTTTAATGGCCATCCATAAAAGGACGCCCAATCCAAGAAAGGGAGTTATTTCTGGATAAGTAATACACAAAGCACCTCCCAATGTTCCAAGAATCAATGCTTGTTGTAAGAGAAACTTTCCCTTCCATGGAAATCTTTCTTGCATTAAAAGAGCCGCTGTCCCACAGAGTAAAGCGACTCCAGCTACCTGAGCAATTAATTGATAAAAAATTCCCAAGAGAAAAAGTGGGCTTAATGACAATAACCATGATGCTAGAACCATAGCCTTATATTTGGAATGACTTGCTCTTACTAAAGCTGCTATTCCAGGGGGAATGGTCATGCCTAAAGCAACAATGGTTGACATGAAAACAAACAAAGGATTTTTTCCACTCACTGCTGACACCGATGCTAACAATAACTCAGAGCCATAACGAGCAAAGCCTCTAACGTACATAAACCAATAACATTGTGAGTAATCATCACCAGTTAGTTCCTCCAAAGTAGGCACTTGAAAAAATCCATGGTATAAAGAACGCTTTGCTGCCAAGCAGTAATTGGCCATATCATCATTGCAATAGGATAACCACCCCAATCCCAATTTTAATAATGGCCATCCTGCAAAAGCTAAAACAACTAATGAAGTAGCAATAAATGGAGCCAATAAGCGCAAGTGCAACGAAGGTTTTTTCCATACTAAAATCCCAGTAGCAAGTAGAGCAATGATGAGGGCCTCCCACCTTCCAAATTGTTCAACAGGATACCCGGCTTGATTAATGATACTGACTATTAAAATCTGCAGAGAAAATCCTAATGTAGGAGAGATCAACCAAGATCGCAGTGATGATCCTGGAAATTTTACGAGAACCATCGTTGCTTTTCCAACCATGCAAAAATAGAGAAATATAACGAGAGGAAATAGAAAAGATAAAAGATGAACTAGGATATTTTTCATATTTTATATCCTTATTCCTTTAGAAAATAGGAATTTAGTAAGTGTACTCTCCATAGAATTTTTATAATGAATTTTAGTAATATGTTCTGGAGAAATCTTCTGCCCGTGTGATCTGTGACGTAATTTTTGAACTTCTTTTTCTCCAATAGTATTCATATGAGTGCTTGTTTTTTGTTTTGTATGCACCCGAAAACAACCTAAAAAATAGGGAACTCTTTTAATAACAGCTCCAGCCTCTTGGAACCTTAACAACAAATCCCAATCCATCGCAAAGTGAAATGAAGGATCGATGCCACCTACTTTATCGTAAAGGCGTTTGCGCCAAAACATCGTTTCTTGTGGCACATAATCTAAGATAGAAAAATTATAACTATTGTGTCGTGGAGTAAACCATCGTCCAATTTCTTCATTATTCTCATCTATTAGAATACGATGACCATAAAGCACATCAAGTTGAGGATGTTTCTGGAAATAGTAAGAGATGAATTCAAGGGCTCCAGGCAAATAGAGATCATCAGAATTGAGATACGCCATGATATCATTTTCTTCTCCGGTGTAATATGCAAATCCCTTTTGAATAGCGTGAGATTGACCTTCATCTTTCTCACTAACACTATAACTTAAACTAGGTTTATACTTATTAATAATTTCAGATGACCCATCTTGAGACCCCCCATCAATGACAATGTACTCAAGATTAGGATACTTTTGATCAATCACGCTCTTAATTGTAGCCTCTAGAAACTGACCTTGATTATAGGATGGTGTGACAATCGTTATTTTATTAAAATGGGATTTTTTTCGGTGATTTTTGGGGTACTTTTCATGAATAATAGATCTAGGAGTATACTGAATCAGTTGACCAAGACCAGATAGTTGCTTAATATTAAAATAATTAGAAATAGATAATGAAATATCATTTTTTAATAGTTGTTTAAAAAAACACACTAGACTTTTCTGAGCCAATAAGTGCTGTATATATATTTTAATAAAATATAATATGTTTGATAGTAATATTTTACGATGTATTTGTATAAAACAAGCTTCCTCCCAAAAGTTATTTTGAGAAAATACTTCTATTGTTATTTGATTTAATCCAAAATTGAGTTCTAGAGGTATTCTGATTCCACTTCTGTCAGATTCTTTCGCATTATCAAAGTGAGTACTCACATCCGGTCTCAAATATCCAACGGAACCTTCAAAGATTTTGTCTTTTATTTTAAGTCGTATTTTCTTTATTGGAATACCTTGCTTATGAAACACCCAACCTGTTAACTCACATTTCTTATAATGAGTCCTATGCTGTGGAAAATCAATAAACCACTGATAATCTGATTCTTTAGAATTACTCGCTAACTTTTTAGATAGTATTGCACATTCAGAATTAAGACGATTGATTAATTCAAGGCGTTCTGCACAGACTTTTTTTAAAGTCATCACCTCTTCTGTATATTGCCCTCTTTCAAGCCAATCGACACCGTGCAATTGAGCATAGTTAATAATCTCATTTTTAATTGATGCTGGGTAATAAAGAATAACGTCATTAACCACCATCAATTCATGTTCATCGCTAATCGAGTAGAGTGCTTTAACAATAGTATTAAACTGCGGCCACTCAGAAACGTCATGAGGAACTAAGGGAGGGGCTAAAAAAAGTCGAGCATCATCAATAATAATTATAGAATCTCCATTAAGATGAACGATGGCTTTAAGCTCCTCCAATAATGGACATTGAGATTTTTCGCCTGCAGTTCCCAAAGCTAGACACCAATGCGCATCCAACCAGTAGACTACGGATGCTTGAGAAAGTTGATCGTGTCGTTCAGCTAAAACTTGAGGAGAATTTCCATGAATAATTTTTACATGCTGTTCATGTTTAAACCGGGAAGATGCTTTTTCCCATAGGTGGTCAGCTAGTTCTACTGAAATAATGTTTTCAAAATTATTTAATTGTTGAGCAATAGTATCTCCTTGATAAGTACCAGTTTCAAAAAAAATCGTTGGTTTTAGGTTTTTTTTGATAGCCTCTATGAGTTTACTATCTAATGAAAAATGAATGGCTCCCATATTGATTTTGTTAATCAAATAATCTCATTTTTCCGCAGAATCATTCATTTTTATCTCATTTATTTTTACAGGAATACCAAACATTCCTAAAAAGGAAGCTTTTTTATTTTCATAATCCCAGTCTATTTTTAAGGGAGCAATCCATGGAGTCTGATTGATTCGTTTGAATTTATTATATCCTGTACGTTCTTCAGCTAAAATCACTTGGCAACTATATTCTCCCGCTTCTATGTTAAAATCAAATTCAAAGATCACTTCAGCAGTATTCTTCAGTTGAGTTTTAATATATTCTTTCCCGCAAGCATAAGTACTGCTACTGTTAATGAGTTGATCATAGCGATTTTTAAACTCAATCACGATATGACATTTTTTATTGAGCAAGGGTAAAAAGGTCACTTTAATTTTTACCTTTTCTCCTATTTTCATCTTCCCTCCTGGAATTCCCTCTTGATTATAAATAGTTACCCCTAGGATAACCCCTTCATGGTTTTGTGGTATTTCTGTGATTGCTAGTGACCATATGCTTGTAGCGCGCAATTCTTCTAAATATTCCTTTAACGTGCTTTGATTGATGAATCCATTGGATATCTCTTTTTGCTCTTCTAGTAATTCTGATGTGACGCTTTGATTGTGAGTTTTTTCATTAAAATAATAGCTAATAGCCTCGCCACTCTCTCCCCAATAAGCGGCTTCTCCATTTTTCAAATAAAAAGCTTTTTGGCATAAGTCTCGAACGCTCGCCATATCATGCGAAACAAAAAGCAAGGTTGTTCCCACTTCTCGCAATTCCCTCATTCTACGAGCACATTTTTGCTGAAAAAAATAATCTCCTACATTGAGGGCTTCATCAATGATTAAAATATCAGGATCGACCATGGATTGAACCGCAAAGGCCAACCGCACCACCATACCGCTCGAGTAGGTTTTTACCGGCTGGTTGATAAAGTCACCGATGTCGGCGAAGGCTGTAATTTTTTCAAAGCGGGCGTCGGTTTCTTGGTGGGTGAGGCCAAGGATGGAGGCGTTGAGGTAGACGTTTTCACGGCCGGTAAATTCTGGGTTAAAGCCGCTTCCAAGCTCCAGGAGGGCTGCGACACGGCCATGGACTGTAACAGAGCCACAGGTGGGTTGGAGGGTTCCAGCGATAATCTGGAGGAGGGTTGATTTACCCGAGCCGTTGCGTCCAATGATGCCAGCGGATTCCCCTTTTTTTACATCAAAGGAGATATCACGCAATGCGTAGAACTCGCTGCAAAGACCGTGGAGCTTCGCATCAATTTTTTTACGAAATGGAGGAAATAACTCTCCGGCAAGATTTAAAAGAGGGTGCTTGAGCCGTGCTGCCGGATCACGCCAGATTGTGTAGGCCTTAGAAACGTTTGTAACAGAGATGGCAAGGTCAGATGACATCACTTATTGTAAAAGTTGAAATAAAACGTTCACATTGAAGGAGCAAAAATTAGGCGCTACTGTAGAAGTCATCAAAAGCATAGACAAGAAAAAAACTACTTCTGCAACCAAAAACGTGAGCCTATTTGCAAAATCATCTTCCGATTTTCCTAACCCGGATATTTCATTACATCCCCTTTTGGTTTCATAACAAGCTCATCTCTCGCTGCATAAAGCATTGTTCTCCAATTCCCAAACTATCCCATGGAGACCAGAAATTAAATGACCATGAACCACAATACCTCCTCCCACACTCGTTCCAAGTATCAGTCCCAGCACGACCTGATACCCACGTGTAGCTCCACAAATAGCTTCTGCAAGGACAAAACAGTTGGCATCATTAGCGAGCACTGTTTCACACTAAAACTAAAGTGCTGCTGAAAGTTCCTCTTGAAAGAAACGTCCATTGAGACACACAATATTAGAATCTCTAAAGATCGTGTACAGGGATCCATCACCCCGGAGACACCGATGCCGATTTTATCGGGTCGTCGCCTTCCAGAAGCGTGTTCTAGCTGTGCGACAAGAAGCTGCAACTGCCTAATAATATGCCTCGGTCCTTGAGGATATTCTGTCGGGACGCGCAGACGATGAATGGCTTTATTGGGTTGAGACGCATCAATAATCACTCCCTCTATTTTGGTTCCACCTCAATCGATCCCCCAGAGAAGGGGCGTTTTATGATGTGACATTAGCCTCATGGCTTGCGCATGATTTCTTGAACCGTGTATGAGGCATCCATTAAATCAGCAATACGTTGACCAGAGAGAGGATGAGTGCTTAGGCAATCGAGGTTTCCATCAGCTCCGAGGAGGGCTATGCCAAAGTTGTGCGAAATACCATAAGCTCTCGCTGAACCCTTACCATTTAAGAGGGTGATGAAAGGAATGTTAGAAGGTACAGGACCGACCTCTTGAGTGAAGGCGACAGCACAGATCAATCCATGTGCTGCCAAGCGTTCATAGTGACTTTGCAGTTCTCTAAGTTGATGACGAAATGCATGATTGAGCGATGTATCGGTAAAGAGAACGAGTACTGGCTTCCCTCTTAGGGATGCAAGATGATCGATATTATTTCCTTTTTTCCAATGAACATCAGGAGCAAGAGAGACGATATGATGGGATAATCCTAAAGTAGGGGTCGAAGGGACAATCTTTGTCACGAATCCCGTTGTCTCCTTGGATCGTGATGGGTCCTTTTCTTGAGCAAGGGAGATTCCACTCATGATCCAAAAAAGGGAGATTGCTAACATGAGAGGCCCGCAGGCAGCTCTTAGGAAAAAGAAAGAGTGTCCGCTTTTGATAAAATTCATACAGTGAGTCCGCACACAAGTGGTGTTTTCTAAATGGTCATGAGCTCTGCTTCTTTGTGCTTCACATGCAATTCAATATCGGCAACATATTTATCCGTGATTTTTTGAATTTCTTTTTCAAGACGGATGAGTTCGTCCTCGGTCATGCTACTCTCTTTCTCAAGTTTTTTGGCAATTTCAATAGCATCACGGCGACTGGAACGAATTTTTACACGTGCCTCTTCAGCGAGTTTGCCAATGGTGCGGACAAGATCCTTACGGCGCTCTTCGCTTAGTTCAGGGATACGAAGTCGGATGACTTTTCCGTCAATCAGGGGTGTTATACCCACTTTGCTTTCTAGAATGCCTTTTTCAATATCCTTTAAGGTACTCGTATCAAAGGGCTGAATGACTAAAAGGCGAGACTCCGGGCTTGTGATGAGGGCGAGTTGCTTGAGCTTCATACTACTCCCATAGGTGTGAATATCGATCGATTCTACAAGCATCGGAGAGGCTTTGCCTGTACGGATGGCTGCAAATTCATGCATCATGAACTCGATCATTTTTTCCATTTCTCCGTCTGCTTTTGATAAAATTTCCTTTGCACTCATATTTTTTATTTGTTGTTGCTTACTAGCGTTCCGATCTGTTCTCCACAAACCACACGCATGATATTGTTAGGTTCTGACATGTTAAAGACGACAATGGGCATGGAATTGTCCATGCAGAGACTAAAGGCCGTAGAATCCATAATATTCAAGCGGCTTTTTAATGCCTCAATAAAGGTAATGCGATCAAATTTCTTGGCATCAGGATTTTTCAGAGGATCACAATCATAGATTCCGTCGACTTTAGTGGCCTTGAGAATGATCTCAGCTCCTATTTCATTAGCACGCAGAGCAGCTGTTGTGTCCGTGGAGAAGAAAGGATTACCTGTCCCTGCCACAAAGATAACAATGTGACCATTATCCAAGTGACGTAAAGCACGGCGTAAAATAAAGGGTTCTGCAACATGGTTGATATGCAATGCGGTTTGCACGCGTGTAGAAAATCCGAGTTCTTCTAGAGCACTCATGAGAGCCATACCATTGATGACTGTAGCCAGCATTCCCATGTAATCAGCAGTCGCACGGTTCATCCCACGGTGACTCGCAGCAAGACCACGCCAGATATTACCCCCTCCGACAACAACGGCGATCTGAACCCCCATCTTGGAAATGAGTCCAATTTCCTGAGCCATGCGTTGGACAATGGGTGGAGAAATCGTGTCGTGGCTACCGGGTTCACGAAGCGCCTCACCACTAATTTTAAGAACAATACGACGGTACTTAGGAGATGGATTAAGTGAACTCATGAAAGCCTAAGGGTATCAGGAGGTCCTAAAAAAACAAGAACGGCCATGAAAAGAGGTGATTTTTTCTTTTTTCTGTGGGCATTGGTTGTGAGTATCACAAAAAAGCGAATTTACATTTAGAGATCTTCACGCAATAGTGGCCAGGATTTTTGAATTTTTCGACCATCTCGAGTGAAACGCCTTTTTAATTTTTTTTCTATTCCCGAAAGATGGATGGATCATTATTTCAAAAATCGCACCTATCGTCATTGGATCGCTTGTCATGAGCCTCAAAAAGATAACAGGAAAGAAGAACTCCGCGACGCCTTAGCAACACTTGATCCAGCATCATTACCCACAGTTGCTATTATTCTTCCGGTTTGTAATCCCTCACTAGTTTTTTTAAAAGAAGCAATTCATTCTCTTGAACAACAGATTTGGCCAGAATGGGAGCTTTGCATCGTCGATGATGGCTCGAGCGATCAGGCTATCATCGATTATCTGAGTGACCTTCACGCAAGAGACCCCCGCGTGAAGCTCTCATTTCACAAGAAACAACAAGGCATCGCTGCAACAACCAATGATGCACTTGCACTTGCTTCGAGTACTTTTGTCGCCTTTTTGGATCATGATGATCTCCTTGATCCTACTGCTCTGGCCGAGATCGTTATGGCACTTATGAGAGAGCCTCATGCCAGTTTTCTCTACACAGATGAAGATAAAATTGATTCCCGAGGCCAGCGTTGTGATCCTTTTTTCAAGCCCGATTGGAATCCCGATCTCTTAACAAGCCTCAATTATTGCTGTCACTTAAGTGTACTACGTCGATCTTTAGTCATCGAGTTAGGAGGGCTCGATAGCAGTGTTGAAGGAGCACAAGACTGGGATCTTGTGCTTCGAGCCACAGAAAAACTCTCTGCTCAACAAATCATTCATATTCCAAAAATCCTCTATCATTGGCGCATCTCTTTTCATTCGACAGCTCGATCGATCACGGCGAAGCCCTATATTACGGCAGCAAGTAAGCGTGTTTTAGAAAATCACTTGAGACGGAAAAAAAGAGCGTTTCTTGAGATTAAAAATGTTCATCCAGGCGGACATTGGCATGTTAAGTACGCCTTACCTGCTCTCCCACCACTTGTCTCCATTATTATTGCTAATCGTGATCAGAAAAAAATCTTACAAGCGTGTTTACAGAGTATTGAAACAACTACCAACTACCCTCATTATGAAATTCTCATTGCTGATAATGATTCTGTGGACAAGGACCTCCTGGTCTACTACGAAACACAAGTGGCCCAAAAAAAAATCCGTCTTCTCCACATCCCAGGAGAGTTTAATTATTCTGCGATCAATAACCATGCTGTTCGTGAAGCACGAGGTGAGATCCTCTTGCTTTTAAATAACGATGTTGAGGTGATTAATGCCAGTTGGCTTCACGAAATGGTCTCTCATGCACTCAGACCTGAAATAGGAGCCGTAGGAGCCTTGCTCTATTATCCCGATGGTCGGATTCAACATGCCGGAGTGATCTTAGGCATTGCAGGTCCTATGAAAGTCAATGGAGTCGCCGGACATGTGGGAAAATATTTCAAAGAAAGTATCACCGTTGCTGGCAATCGCACACGGGTTGTTCAAAATTTCTCAGCTGTCACAGGAGCCTGCATGGCTGTGCGTAAAAAATTATACGAAGAAGTTGGTGGCATGGATGAAATTGGGCTTCCTGTAACTTTTAATGATGTTGATTTTTGTTTAAAGCTCCAAACAGCCGGCTACCTCAATCTTTGGACGCCATTTGCAAGACTCCTTCATCATGAATCCAAGAGTCGAAAAGGTGATACTACTCCTGCAAAGAAACATCGAGCTCGTCTAGAAATAGAAACGATGCGCAACCGCTGGGGGTGGCTCTTAGATAAAGATCCTGCTTATAATCCAAATTTAACTCTAGAGCATGAGAATTGGGGACTAGCCTGGCCACCAAGGTGAATTCACTCATTCACTTTGTACTAGGCACCAATGGCTGGAGTGCCGAGGAAGCAATCCAGCCTTTCAGGCCTGATTCCGTCTTGACGTACGACCAGACACCATGAGTGGAGCGCAAGAGGAGAAGCGTTCCTGTGGGGATTTGTGCGAGGATGGGTCCATTTTCTATGGGCGTTGATCTCAGCGCTGTTGTGACAAGGTTTTCTTGAGGGGAAGCCATAGTGGTGGTGCTTGTACTGATGTTTTCTTGAGCAATGACCACAACGCTCTCTAATGCATCTCTTCTTGGATCAATGATGGTGCCAAGAAAGACAATGATCCATCCTAGTGCAGAGATCAGAAGACTCAGGATTAACAGGAGAAATATTCTTTTTTTTTCTGAATTTTTTTGACTGCAATAACGAGTAAAAAAAATCCAGACCACTAAGAAAGCCGCAGTCCATCCTATGAGGGAGCCTACAAGCACAAGCTCGTCAGGGGAAAAGAGGGAAAGGGTTTGTGTTTTCCAGTTCGCTTGTATGGGAACTCCCATTTTTTCAAGAATATCATGCAATTTGTCTCTCGCTTGAGCAAATTGAGGGTTTAAGACTAGAGCTCGACGCAAGTCGAGTGAGGCATTGGGAAGATTTCCTGCTGTTTCTGCTACTAGGGCCTCATTGTAGTAACCTTCAGGAGAATCCATAGAATGAGACTGTGAGGAATGCTCTTGCGTGGATGCACCCTGCATAGGTGGCATCACTGTTGCCAAGACAAACAGAATCAAGGAAAGAAGGATCGAAGATTTCATCATGAATGATCACTGCTTTGCGCAGCGGTTAATTTTTCTAAAATTTTTGCCCGCTCGTGAGCACGAAGAACTCTCTCACGAGCTCCGTAATGTATTTCATCACGACGTTTAAAAATATCCTCAAGCTGAGCGAAGCGAGCAGGATCTTGTTTTAATAATAGTTCTGCGTATAAGGCTGCTTTATTAAAAAATATCTGTGGCGAGAGCTCCTCTTCCTGAAGTTCTGACCATAGTTTTTTGAGTTGTTGCTCCGGCAATAAGGATGCTTTTTTTTCATACCACTCAAATCCAAGATACGCCGTTAGAAGAACAAGGAGCGCAAGAAGCACCCCTGAAGCGATGAGATATTGGGTGCGATAGAGGAGTGGTTGCCAAGATTTCAAGGACTCATGGCTCAAGGGTTGTGTTTTGGTGGCAAGCGCAGGAGGTCCGCTTGGAAGGGCTTTAGGAGATGATGAAGCTGTGATCTTTGTCTCCACAGGTGAAGGTGGAAGAGGCGATGTGGTCGAGGGGATGATATTCAAGGGCTGAGGCTTCGTTGTTAAGGTCACATATTTTCCCGTTGTGGGATTAAAATAGGAAAATAGAGAACCGGGAGTTGATGTTTTTGGTTCCTGCGTGATCATTGATGTCTCAAAGGTTTTCACTCCGTGGAGACCAGCAGCATCAGCTTCTCCTATCCGATCTGTTGAGGGATAAATTTTCCATCCCTCAGTTTCTGTGAGTTGAGGCATACCAATAGCCTTAATATTCCCATCTCCTTCAATGGTGAGTACCAAGGTAATAGGATCTCCAAGGCTATATTTCTGAGGTAATGCCATCGCATCTATTTTAAATTCACCTATGGCTCCCGAAAAATTATCAGGACGTCCCTCACCAGGAAGAGGCGTCACTTCTAGGGATACTTGATTTGATTTTAAGGTGAGGGAACGATGCTGCGTTATTCCTCCTGAACGTCCCAATAATTGCGCAAAAACATCTGGCATATCTGCAGGACTTGCCATAGGAAGGTCAACGGCAAGCTCCAGTGATGCAGGACCAATGTTAATAGGACCTGGTTTTACAGCAGAGACAAACGTGCGGAAAGTAGCAACATTATAGAGAATTCCGTTACGTTCTTCGGTGCTAGATAGCGGATCACTAAGACGTTCGACGAGTAGTCCTTCGTTGCTAAAATCAATATTTCGCCGAGGTGCTGCACTGTAACGAGCATCAACATAAAAGCGAATTTCTGCTGGAACGACTTCTCCGACATAAAGTCGTTTTTTTGAAAGACTCAGTTCACTAAAGCCTATTTGATGATTGCTAGACAACGCGTTTTTAGCCGACGTTTGGACAGAGGAAGGCATGATGCCTGGGGTATTTGGGGAGAGAGGTGTTTGTGCTCTTGAACGATAGGATGCAGAGGATCCCTCGATAATGAGCTCCTGAGGCTGGGTGCGAAAATATTTTCCATCAGCACGTACTTCAATAGGAGGAATGGTGAAGATTCCCGTACGCAAGGGAATCACAATATAGGAATAGAGAGAGCAGGAACTAACACTCAGGTTCACCATCTGAACTTGTTTTGATTGACCAGCAAGGTTGATTTGAAGGCCATCTACCGCAATGGAATGCGGGACATCAGCCTCTTGAGCCCCAGTGACTGTCACATCAAGCTGAACAATTTCGCCAGCAGCCACACGATGACGTGATAGTTCCGAGGAGACTTGAACATCTGAAGCAGCAAAAAGAGGACTGATAAAGAACAAGAGGATCCCAAGAAACAGAGGAAAGAGGCGCTGTCTCAGGAAAATCATGAGTAATAGAGTTCTTTGAAAACTCGATGATGATGAAGGATAGGATGCTCCGGCGCACAGAATGAACTGCCTTACTTTATGAGCCTTCGCAGTCTCCTCGTCACGATCATTATGAAATATCCGGTTTAATGATAAAATTTGCATTGTGATGTTCACCAATCTTTGGTCGTTTCCTCAGAGGTTTGTGGATGCTGAAAGCGCACTTGTTCCTCTTCATCCTTCATGGATTGAAGGACTCCTTCTGCTTGAGCTTTGGACATCATGCCTCCTTCGCCTTCTTCCATGCCCGCAGGAGCGATGCCTTTATCTTCTCCTCCCGATAGTGCACCTTGTTTTTTCTCTCGAGGAGAACCTTGCCTATCTTCGCTCTTGGAAGTGCTATTGCTCGTCTTTGCAGAACCACTAGCTTGAGCAGATTGACTTTGATTCATGTTGTGAGACTCTTGTCCTGGAGTTTGCTGCGGCCCATTTGTCGAAGAGTTCTCTCCGAGTTTAGGGTCTTGCTGCTTTTGATCAGGAGATGGCATGGATTTTTTTTCCTGTTGTGATTCTAATGAAGAAGCATCCTTTTCGCTTTTAGAAGGCCCTGAAGAAGAGGGCGGCTCATCTTGTGAGGAAGATTGTTTTAAATTTCCACTCTTTTGTTGATCTTGAGATGAAGAATTATTCTCTTTGGAGCCCGACTTTTGTGAGTCTTGATTGTTCTTTTGTTGATCTTGGCTAGAGCTGTCTTGCCCAGTATTACTCGAGTTCTTTTGTTGATCTTGTGGTGGGTCTTTTTGCTGATCTTTTTTTTGTTGATCTTGATCCTGCTTTGAATCTTTTTTCTTTTGCTCTTCTTGCTTTTTAAGATCTTCGATCATTTTTCTAACGAGCGCTTGATTCTCTTTAGCTTGCTTGTTTTTAGGATCTGCTTTGAGCACCGTGTCATAATGCTCGAGTGCACTTTTCCAATCGGAGAGTTTTTTGTCTGTCTCACTGAGACCTTCTCCCTCACGCACGAGCGCATTGGCGAGATTATAGGTGGCCGCTTGTTGAATCTTCGGTGACGAGGAGGTCATGGCTCCTGTAAAATAGTCAATTGCCTTTTTGTACTCTCCCTGCTTGTAGGCTGCCGCACCGGCATCAAAGCGCGCTTCGTCCGAGGCATTTCCTTGTTTTAACTGTTGCTCAAAAGTCGTGAGTGCTGCTTTGTAATTCCCCTGATTGTACTCGCTGAGTCCTGGGGTGGCCTGTCCTAGTTGAGGAAAGAGAATGAGGATTCCAAGCGCTACCATTGCACGAGGAAGCCGACGTTTTTCATTAAGAATCCACCATAGGGAAAACAGTAGGAGAGCAGTTGCTAGCGGCCATTCATAACGCTCAATAGGACGACGAATAATTTCTTTTTGTTGATTTCCAGGAGAGAGAGGTAGGATTGCCTTTTGAACGATGTTCTTAGCAGCATCTGTTCCGTAGGGCTCATAGAAACCACCCGTGAGCGAGGCAATTTGCTGTAAGCGAGCAAGATCGAGTTTTGAAAGAACCGGTTTCCCCGTTTCATCACGCACGAAATCATTTTTATTTTGTGAGTTTAAAATAGGAATCAAAGAACCTTGTGGCGAACCAATACCAATCGTGAAAATTTTAATCGAGGCCTCTTTTGCTGCTTTTGCGGCATCTAGAGCGGCTCCTTCTAAATCTTCTCCATCGCTCATTAAGATCAAGGCCCGTTGTGTTCCCTCTCCTTTTCCTAGGGCTTTAATAGTAAGCTCAATGGCTTTTGTAATATTGGTCCCTCCTTTAGGAATGACATTAGTATCTAATTCATTAATGGCATCACGAACAGCACTATGATCCAGTGTCATAGGGGCTTGCAAAAAAGCTCTGCCTGAAAAAGCGATCAAACCAATACGATCTCCGGGAAGCAAGTCGAGAAAGTCTTGAGCTAAGAGCTTGGCACGTGCAAGGCGCGTAGGAGTCACATCACTGGAGAGCATGCTCCTGGATGTATCAATAGCAATCATGATATCACGACCAAAGCTAGGCACCGAACGCTCCTCATAACCAAAGCGGGGTTGTGCAAGAGCAATCACAAGCAATCCTAGTGCGACAAGAAGCAAGAGAGAGCGAAGAAAACGCTTCATCATACTCACACGACCCACAAGAGATGTCCTTAAGGAAATTGCAATGATTTTAGATAAGAGCTCTTCTCTCTTTTTTTGGGCATAGAAAAAGAGTCCCCCTAGCGGCACTAACAAGAGAAGCGCCCAGAGCCATAAGATCTTTTCAAAATGAAGCGTGGAGTCAGCTGGCATCATATTTCAATATTATGGAATTTGCCTCCATCGTGTTTGCAGGAGGATGGTTTGTGTCACGAGCAAAAGAGTCCCAAGCAGAATCAAGATTGAGAAAAAATCTTGATAATTTATATTTTTTTCAATTTCAATTTTCGTCTTTTCTAAGCGATCAATTTCTTGAAATGTTTTCTGGAGTGATGCAGAGTCTGCAGCACGAAAATATTTTCCATCTCCAATACTTGCGATATTTGCGAGGAGTTTTTCATCAAAATCGAAAATGACTGTTTGATAAAAGGTACGACCAAAGCGATCTTTAAGAGGAACTGATACGGGACCAGAGCTACCAGCACCAATAGTGTAAATTTTGATACCTACTGCCTTAGCCGCCTCTGCAGCGGTCAACGGCATGATTTTGCCTGCATTATTGGCTCCATCGGTAAGAAGCACAATGAGTTTTGTTTTAGCATTTCTATTTTTAAGCCGTGCTGCTGCTGAGGCTAAGGCAGAACCAATAGCAGTCCCATCCTCAACAAGCCCCAGTTGAACACGATCCAAATTCTCAATGAGCCAGTCGTGATCTAGTGTGATGGGACTCACAAGATAGGGCCGACCTGCAAAGGCAATAATACCGATACGATCATTAGGACGAGCCTCAATGAATTCTTGCGTGACTCTCTTAACAGCTTCCAAGCGGCTGGCTCGCTGATTACCAATGGTATAATCCTCTGTGGACATCGATCCTGAAACGTCTAAGACGAGCATGATATCAATCCCACTTGCGTTAATATGTTTAATAGTTTGTCCGCGTTGAGGACGTGCGAGTGCCAGAATGAGCAGCGTCATTGCTAGGTAAAACAACGAGGAAAGAAGGGCTCCAACACGAGAGCGACGTTGACTTCCAAGCTTCATCAGACTCTGTGTCGAGGAAAACAAAACACCTGGTGTACCTCCTATACGTCCTTTCAGCCAGGCTAAGACTGGTAACACGAGCAGTCCTAATAATATCCAGGGGTGTGCAAAGGAAAAATCTCCTATACCCGTATGAAAGAAATCAATGAGTTTGCTCATGCGTTGACAACCTCCTTAGGAAGTTCTGACTGCCCACTATGATCTCCACAAATCAACTCCTCTGCTGCAATGACTAAGGAGAGGCGATCTTCTTGGGAGGCTGATCCATGAGCAAATTTTAACAAATCAGAATGGACTAAAAATGCTTCGAGCGATTTCTGTTCTTTTTGAGTAAAGCAGCTATGACCCCTGAGTGAGGCAAGAAACTCTTCTGTCGTTTGCCTTGGGGCTGCCAGCCCAAAGACCGTCCCAAGATAACCACGCAACAAGCTAGAAACGAGCATCCCAAAGTCATGATCATTTCCCTCCATCACATTTTCTTTGATGCCAAGCAATCGCTTTAAGCAGGCCTCCCGAGGAGTGAGCACCGGCTTTTGGCGCCATCTTTTTATGCTCCAAAAAAACACACCCAACACAAGAACAACGAGTATCAGAGTAAGAAAAATTTGTAGTGGAGTATAGGCAAAAAACGAGAGCGGCCCAATAATGTCATGCAGCGGCGCTTCATGAGGCAGAGGTGTTTGAAGCATGTTAGGCGCACTAGCGCTCAGGGCCGAGAATTGCGGAAGAGTGGTGGCTGGAGTCGTAGAGGGTGCTGTTAATAAAAGTAGATTCATTATTTTTTACGGCGTTCACGTGAGGAAAAAAACGAACGGAGCATGGGTAAATAATCTTTTTCAGTCTGCAAAGGAACCATATCAATACGACGTGCTCCACAAAGATGCATCAGCTCTGAAGCGCGACGACGTGTTTCCACACGATATGCTTCTCGTAGTTTTGATGAGCCGGTATCGATTTCAACTTGTATACCAGTTTCTGGATCCTCAAGCGTAATGACGCCGACATTAGGAAGAGCCTCCTCCACAGGATCAATGATTGGAAGGGCGATAATATCGTTTCGTTTTGAGGTCACGTTCAAGGGACGTGAAAAATCATGCTCATCTAAAAAATCAGAAATAAGAAACACAATAGCCCTGCGATGCATGACTTTATTAAGGTATTCAAGTGCATTGTGAATATTGGTTTTACGGCTTTTAGGTTGAAAATAAAACATTTCTCGGATAAGTCGCAGATGATGCAAGCGTCCTTTTTTAGGAGGGATAAAAAGTTCGATCTGATCTGAAAAAAGCAGGAGTCCTACTTTGTCATTGTTGTAGATGGCACTAAAAGCTAAGACCGCCGCAACCTCAGCGGCAATTTCGCGCTTGCTCTCATGGATACTTCCAAAATTCCCTGAAGCACTCACGTCTAAGAGAATCATGACGGTAACCTCACGTTCTTCTGTAAATTTTTTGATGTGAAGATCTCCTGTGCGTGCACTGACGTTCCAATCAATGGAACGAATTTCATCACCTGGCGCATAGGGACGAACCTCTTCAAAATTCATTCCCTGCCCCTTAAAAACACTTTGGTACTGACCGGCAAAGGACGATTCGACAAGGCGCTTGGTACGCAGCTCGAGGCGACGAATTTTGCGAGTGATCTCTTGAGAAGCTTTCATGACACTATTTTAAAGATAGGACGAGGAAGAGAGGAGCTCCTGTTTTAAGTGATTTTTTTCTTAAGCTATCATCACAATCACAGAAACAAGAAATATGCCACTTCCTAGGGGGCTAGGGAACTACAAGTCCTTGAAAAATCTTGCCGATCACTTGTTCGGAGTTAATCGACTCGGCCTCGGCTTCATAGCTGACGGCCACGCGATGACGTAATACATCAAGACCAATGGACTTCACATCATGCGGTGTCACGTATCCTCGACCATGCAAGAAGGCATGAGCCTTTGCCGCAAGTGTTAGGAAAATTGTGGCACGTGGGGAAGCTCCATAGCGTATCATGCCATCGAGTTTTAACTTGTAGGCAGCAGGCTCACGTGTCGCCCAGACAAGATCGACAATGTAGTCCTTGACCTTTTCATCGACATAAATTTCATTGACGACATCACGCGCTTGGAGAATTTGTTCCCTGCTCACCAAACGCTCGACATGAAGCCGTGGCGAGGAGGTCGCCATCGCATCTAAAATCATCCGCTCTTCCTTGCGTGTCGGATAGCCAACCACGATCTTAAGCATAAAGCGATCAAGCTGTGCCTCTGGCAGAGGATAAGTCCCTTCTTGTTCTAAAGGATTTTGTGTCGCCAATACCAAGAATGGATCGGGAAGGGGAAATGTCTCATCGCTAATAGTTACATGCCGCTCTTGCATGGCTTCTAACAAAGCACTTTGTACCTTGGCTGGAGCACGGTTAATTTCATCAGCGAGGATTAAGTTTGCAAAGAGAGGGCCTTTGCGAGTCGTAAAAACATTCTCTTTCGGATTATAGATCAAGGTTCCAACAAGATCCGCAGGAAGCAAATCAGGAGTAAATTGCAAGCGCTGGAAGGAAGTATCAATTGAGGAGGAGAGTGTTTTAACCGTTAATGTCTTGGCCAAACCCGGGACACCTTCAAGCAAGACGTGTCCGTTACTGAGCAAGCCAATAAGGAGCCCTTGAATAAGCCCCTGCTGACCGACCACAACACGGCTAATTTCTTGTGTGAGGGGATGAATCCAAGAGCCCGTCTCTTGGACACGACGATCAAGTTCTTGAACAGAATGATTCATAGAATAGAATTTTTAAATGAGGTTCGAAAAAGGGATTTTATTCAATCGACAAAAAAAATAAAGAAATGTTCAAAAAAAAATGAGATTTTCTTGCTTGTAGAGGCATATCTTTTTGGATGCCGTTTTTGCTGAGTCTCAAGCTCCAGGAGTGATGAAGAAAAGGTACTCGATCTTAACTTGGTGATACTTCTTCTTGTTCTAAGGGAAATTTGAGATTTTCTTTATCTCCATAAATCACAGCACGTGCTTGTAAAACAACGTCGGGGATAAGGTTGTGAGATTTATCTTCGATCATACGAATAATATGCATGAGTGAGGCCACAATGAGAGCATTACGTGACCAGCCAATGGAACTAGCAATGTGATCTGTTTTTTTAAGAATTGCATGATGACATGCAAAACCTGTGCGAGTTTGTGCAGGAGAGGTTTTTGGAGCGCCCATAGAGATAATCGAGATAATCAGTAGATAATCAGTCAAAAATAAATGAAATGCCGTGATGTTAACCACATTTGTTGTTTGATGCAAGAAAGGTTACAGCAATTTTCGCTATGCTTAGCGAGCCTACTCCAAGCTATCAAATATAGTGTATTAAATTGAGAGGGTCGCGTTAGCCCCGATATTTCATACTAAATCGTAATGAGGTGCTGTCCAAAGCTTGTTAGTACAAGGCGAGCGACGGTAGGCCGAGATCAGTCAAAATGTGAGTTTGAACGAAGTATTCACCCTTCTTTGGCAGTCTCCGCAATAGATCGGTATGAAATATTAGGGCCCCTAACTCATACGTGATTCTGGCTAAAGAAATTCAAGCCTTTTAGACGTCGAGGTTACGTACATTGAGCGCATTATCTTCAATAAAATGACGCCGTGGTTCTACCACTTCACCCATGAGCAAATTAAACATCTTTCCTGCCTCAAGAGAATTATCATCATTAAGCTCTACTTTGAGAAAGCGTCGCTGTTCTGGCTTCATAGTCGTTTCGTAAAGCTCCTTAGCATTCATTTCTCCGAGACCTTTGAATCGCTTGATCTGTACGCCACGACGCCCTACTTCTTTGACGGCTTCTAAAATACGTTTGATAGAGAAAATTTCGTGGATAATTTCTCCCTCACTCAATTCAAAAATAGGGCTAGGACTATGGGTATAGTGTTCTAATGATATTCCTTTATGAGAGAGCTCTAACATTAATTTTTCAATCCCTTTGGACTCATGAATTTCGATCAAGCGCGCACGACGTTGATGCTTTACTGATACTTTATCACGACTCCTGTGGTTTTTTTCAGTCATAGGAGAGAGAGACTGTGCTTCGGTTGCCTGCAGACTTTCTGTTGTGAAAGCGTCATTTTGTGAGAAGGGAGTTTCAAAAAGAAACAAATCATTATTGATAGAAGAAAAATGACGCAATGCTGCTTCATCAGAGAAATACTCTACTGTTTCCTGATTGCCAGATCGGACAATAACAAGATAGTTAGGTAACTTTTTTGTGCTATAAAAAGCATGTAGATAATCACCGAAGTCACCTCCAAGCCGACGAATGGCGTCGCTATATTTTTCAAGACGGCCGAGGAGTCCTAGAATTTCTTTGAGTTGTACTGGAGTAAATTCCTTGCCCTCACCAAGGCTTTTTAAGCTAACTTCTTCCGCTCCCAGAGAGATCAGAATGCGGTCAAGCTGACCATCATCATCGACATACTCCTCTCTCTTTTTGCGCTTAATTTGATAGAGCGGAGGCTGCGCAATAAAAATATGCCCATTGCGCATGAGTTGGGGCATATGATTGTAGAAAAAGGTCAAGAGCAGTGTTCTAATATGGGATCCATCGACATCAGCATCCGTCATGATGATGATCTTTCCATAACGAAGTTTTTGAATATTAAAGGCTCCTTCTTGATTGCCATCGCCAATGCCTGTGCCTACAGCGGTGATCATAGTTTGAATCTCGGTATTCTGAAGAACTTTATCCAACCGGGCTTTCTGAACGTTAATAAGTTTCCCACGAATAGGAAGGATCGCTTGAAAGCGTCTATCACGCCCTTGTTTTGCACTGCCTCCGGCACTATCCCCCTCGACAATGTAGAGCTCAGTTAATGCGGGATCACGTTCGGAACAGTCTGCGAGCTTGCCAGGAAGCCCCCCTCCGGTCAAAGCGCTCTTGCGAACGGTCTCGCGCGCTTTACGAGCAGCTTCACGAGCACGAGCAGCAGTGAGTCCTTTCTCAATGACTTTTTTTGCGACCGCAGGATTTTGATCAAAATAATCCATCAGTCCTTCATAGACGGCCGAATTCACAATGCCATCTACCTCTGTGTTGACTAATTTGACTTTCGTCTGAGACTCAAAACGTGGATTAGGAAGCTTCACGCTTAAAACGGCAACAAGACCCTCACGCACATCATCACCCGAAAGCGCTGGATCTTTTTCTTTAATGAGGTTATTTCCTTTGGCGTATTGATTGATGGCACGTGTCAATGCCGTTCGCAAACCGGTTAAATGGGTCCCTCCATCCGGATTAGGAATAGAATTTGCAAAACAGAGAATCTGGTCGCTATAAGAATCATTGTACTGCAAGACGACATCCACAAAAATATCCTCACGCTTACGTGAGATAATGATGGGCTTGGGATGAATGACCTGTCTGGTTTCGCCAAGCTGACGGACAAATTCTGCAATGCCATATTTGTAAAAGAAGGTTTCATTGCGTGGCTTGTGATTCTCATCATCGCGCTCATCAGCGAGGACAATTTCAATGCCAGGGTTTAGAAAGGCTAATTCACGCAAGCGAGAAGCGAGTCGCTCAAATTTAAAGGTTGTCGTGATCGTAAAAATTTCAGGATCTGGCAGGAAAGTGACCAAGGTTCCTGTTTGTTTTTTGTTTTTCAGCTCACTGAGGACCGTAAGCTTTTGTGTGGTTTTTCCTTGTGCAAAGGACATGAAAAATACCTTCCCTTCTCGCATGACCTCGACTTTGAACCAAGTAGAGAGAGCATTCACACATTTAGCACCTACGCCATGTAGCCCTCCGCTATATTTGTAAGCTCCTTGGCCGAACTTACCACCGGCATGGAGATTGGTGAGTACTAATTCGAGTGCAGGAATTTTAAATTTAGGATGTATATCAACAGGAATACCTCGGCCATTATCACGAATTGAAACCGAGGCATCGCTATGAATAATCACATCCACACGAGAACAAAAGCCGGCTAAATGCTCATCAATAGAATTATCGAGCACTTCAAATACGCAATGGTGTAATCCTCGCTCATCAGGATCACCAATATACATTCCAGGACGTTTACGAACGGCATCAAGGCCTTCGAGCTTATCGATTTGAGCAGCTCCATAAGTATCTCCACCTGATGTGTCTTGTTTTTCTGGGATCAGATCCTCTTGTATCACGCTATTGATCTGAGATAAGTCTTCAGCGACTTCAGGTAGGTTGCTTTTTTTGGACATGTTAAAACGCTAGGCAAAGGATATATACGAATGCTTGATTCTAGAGGAGACAAGAAGTAGGAGCAACGCTTTTTATTGAGGCGGCTTTTCTCTTTGCTTTAAGACTAAAGTACTCACAAGCGAGTCAGGATACTGCGTCATGATTGTTTGCAAGAGTTTTTTGGCTTCTGCTTTTTTGCCAAGCCGAGTCATTATTTTAGCTTCAAAGAGTAATGCCTCAGGAGCTCCATAGGCTTTAGGATATCTCGCCACGGCTTGTTGCAAGGCACTCAGAGCCTCTTGCGAATTTCCAGCTGCGTCCTTATTCATGGCTATGCCTATGTACGAGGAGATAGCCAGAGGGTGATAGGGGAAATATTTTAAAAATTCTCTATACGTCTTACAAGATTCTTCCCAATGTTGTTTTTGAGACTGAGCACCCGCGATGAGCAAAAGAGCATTGGCAGAAGCCTGCGAACGGGGATAGCGATCCACAAGAACACGCCATTGCTCGACACTGCTAGCATGAGACAAGAGGCTTTCGGCATCCAAACGCTCCAATCGCTTCCAAAACAAAATACCTCCAATAATAAAACTTAACGTCATGATCAGACAGGATACTGCCAAGATGGGCTTACGATATTGACGATAAAAAATTTCAAAAAACGGGGGGGGGATCATAGTTGTGAGAGATGACATATAAACCTCAAGAAATAATAGAATTCCCCTCAAATGTGAAGGATCTTGCTAAGAATTTTTGTGAATATACCTTTGTCAGATTAATTTTAGGATTTTTTGGAGCTGGATTGTTTGGCGTTAATCTGGATATTTCATGCTAATTGTGATGAGCAGAAGCCACAAAAGTAGGGTGCATGCTACCCAAGCAACCCGAACAACTGCTTCGCAAAAACATCCCAAGATCTATCTTCACAAAAAGTCTCCATCCATGAGCTCCAATAGAACAATGAAGTTTCCTCGCCCTTATACTCTCTTGCTTTTACTCATCACAAGCATTCTTAGCATAGATCGACTTGAGGCCTCTAATGATTCACCTATTTTAAGTAGTAGTGCAAAGCATCGTCGGTCACCGGACGTGGAGAAAATATCGATTGTCGATAGAGAGCTACTCATTAATGGTCGGCCTTTTGTCATGCAGGGGATTTGTTATAGCCCTGTGCGTAAAGGAGGCACATTTCCAGAGGACCTTATATTTAATAAGCCTTCTAAGATCGATTTAGCTGTTATTGAGCGTGATTTTAAAATGATGCATGAGGCAGGAATTAATACAATTCGCTCTTACGTTCCGATGACTGATACACGCATTCTCGATTTGCTAACCAAGTATGAATTACGAACCATTGTCCCTGTAGGGAGCACTTCACAAGTTTCTCCCTCGATGATCCAATCGACTCTTTTGCTCTTAAAGAATCATCCCTCGACGCTGATATGGGAAGTGGGCAATGAATGGGATCTTAATTATTTTTATAGCAAGATACTTGATCAAAACAATCCTGAGGGGATCGGCTTCACGGGTTCTTTAAAGCTTCTAGAAGAATACACAAAATATATTAAATCTCTTGATACAATGCATCCCGTAAGCACTGGTATCTCGGCACAAATTTTGAAAAATCAATTGTTCTGGAAATCTATAGCTCAAATCAGTTCTATCGATCTCTTTGGCATGAATGTTTACGATGGACTTAGCTTTGGTGATCGTTTTACACAATGGTCCTCTCAAAGCGGAAAGCCTCTTTATATCGGAGAATGTGGTGCTGATGCATTTAATGCCATTGACAATGGGGAGGATGACATCTCTCAGGAAATTGCTACGCGCAGCCTTATCACTGAAATCAAGCACAACTTATCTGCCCTAAACGAGAATCATGTCTTAGTTGGTGGCTGCCTCTTTGAATGGAATGATGAATGGTGGAAGGATAGTCATGGATCGATAGCAACCCATGATAATGGAGGAATAGGATCGGCAGAGGGAGGGCCCTATTCGGACTATGTCTTTAATGAGGAATGGTGGGGGATCGTTGATATTGACCGTCACCCCAGGCCGGCATATGCAACACTCAAAGAGCTTTACTCAAAAGATTAACCCAGATATTTCATACTGATCGTAACGAAGAGGACGCGAAAACTGATAAGGTCAGGCAGACCCAGTATTTTGACGTCAGGCTGTATGTGTAACATACCGCTCAAGTTAGAATGTAAGTCTAACGCAAGATCCATCCTCTCTTCCCGGTCTCCGCAGTAGATCAGTGTGAAATATTCGGGTTAAATGAATTTTTAGTAGCCCGCTACCATTGTATTCCAAAGATGATCAGACCGTCCTGCTGGCCTAAGGCATCGGGATCCTCGGAAATCATTTCCTCTCCGCTCCCATAGGATGATGGAGCAAAAGGGCTGAGCACTTCCCAAGGTTTTTTCGATTGATAGGCTTTGGTCAAAATTCCATCCGGGGTGATCAGTGTTTCTTTCTCCACTTTTTTTTGAATAACACGCGTCTCTCTTTTTGGAGCGACAAATTGAGCATCAGGCTGCAGAGCTTGCTGGCAAAAGAGGCCGGCAGTAGGCCCCAGCAAAAAAACAATGATAGAGAGACTGAGCAATGCCCGTCTCCGACCACTCAGCAACAAATAAGCTCGTATATTCATTTCTTGATTCCTAGCTGGAAGCCTCCCTTAGGGCAAGCTTGAGAAATAAGAAGGGTGATCGTGGCGAACCACATTTTTCTTCTCACGATAGTGCATGAAAATAAGTGTTGCGACATAAGAAAGAAGTGTAAAGGGAATGGCAATAATCACCGAACCAAGAAGCCATGGATACAGAATATTTATAAAATTGTCCCATTGCATAATTTCGGAAATACGAAAATCTGTCTTTAGTAACTTAGGGGCAAATTGGTGTGGATTGCTTAAAATCCAATGACCTACTTGAAACTCAAAACGATAAAGAAATGGCCAGCTCCAACAAAATACATCATGCAGCGTCACTCCGACAATCGCAGCAATGACGTTAGAGCGAGTGATTAGAGATGTGCCGAGCGCTAAGAGTGTTTTAAATCCAAAGGCTGGTACAAACCCAAAAAACACGCCAATTGCCATACCTCCTGCCATGGCATGAGGACAATCGCGTGTTTCCACAAAACGTTTCCAGATCTCTTGCAAATGATGAATAAAGCGAGAAATCATGAAATTGTCTTTTTCTTAAGAAGGTAGTCCGGATTCAGTGCTCGTAAAGCCCGAGGAACAAAAAGTCCATCTTTACGGATGAGCACATCATCAAAGAAAATCTCTCCACCCCCATAATCCTTCCGCTGAATAGCCACCATATCCCAATGAATGGCACTTTTGTTTTTGTTGTTTGCAACTTCGTAAGCTTGTCCAGGCGTAAGATGAAAAGATCCTGCGATTTTTTCATCAAAGAGGATATCGCGCATAGGATGGAGAATATGAGGATTAAAACCTAGGGCAAATTCCCCGATGTAACGGGCTCCTTCATCTGTATCTAAAATCTTCTTCAATGCTTGTGTATTACTTGACGTCGCCTCGATGATCTTTCCGCGAGAGAATTTGAGAAAGATTTTTTCAAAGCATATCCCTCGATAAATAGTTGGTGTATTAAAGGTAATATGTCCTTCTACAGAATGCTTGATCGGAGCGCTAAAAACCTCCCCATCGGGAATGTTAAACTCTCCTCCACACATCACCGAACCAATCCCTTGAATACTAAAACGCAGATCTGTTCCTGGACCCGTAATAACAACTCGATTGGTTTGATCCATTAAGGCTTTGAGCGCCTTCATTCCTGGGTACATACGGGCATAATCAAGCGTACACACACGAAAGAAAAATTCCTCGAATGCCTCTGTGCTCTGCTGTGCTTGTTGGGCCATGGAAGACGTTGGCCAACGCAAGACAACCCAGCGTGTTTTATTCACTCGATAATTAGAAAGAGGCTTTAAAGTCTCAGCTATGAGGCTCATTTTCTCTTCTGGCACATCAGCCATCTCCGCGATATTAGTACTTCCTCTAATGCCGATATACGCCTGCATTTTTTTCATCCTTGCTAGGTCAAGCGTGAGAATCATCGAAGCTTCTTCTTTTGTGACTCCGAGTGCCATTTCACGCGCAATTATCCCAGAATGAAGATTCACAAAGGGAATAGCTCCGCACTTTCTAACAGCACGCATGAGGGCAACCACAAATAATGGGGGAATATCATAGGCGTCGATTAGGACACGATCTCCTTTTTTAAGACGCGTGGAATGCTCTGTGAGAACAGCTGCGAGAGCGTGATAGGAAGGATGTTCAATCATGGAAAAAATAACGAGAGCGTGAAGCAAGAAGAATACTGATCAGGATTTTATAGTTAAATGACTTTGAAATCAGATGACACAACGCAAGGATTTTTAGAAAAAGAAACGCTAACCCAACTCTTGCATCTCTGCCCATCGAAAAACGCTTATTGTTTCGCTGAGTTTAATGATTGGAGATATTTGTCAGGATTTTTATTAAAATCTTTCACGCATTCTTTACAGCAAAAATGAATTTCCCTGCCATTGTGTTGAACAACGACTGGAGGTCCCATTTCTCCTAAAGGTTCCCCTGAAACAAGGCAAACGCCCACTTTATCTTCCTTAGCTTGTGTTGTCTCGTTGACCTCTCCTGCAAGACAAACAAGATGAGTCATGGATAAGAAACAGAGAGTTGCCATGAGTTGTTGAGAAAGAATGGATGATAATTTCATAAAAAATTAATATATGTGTTTAGACCCTCTTGCAATAAAGGAAGAAGGTGAATTTTTTTAGCCTAGTTAGAATATTTCATACTAATTGTGATGAGGAGGCTACGAAGACTGATGGCGTACCACCGACAGCTCAAAGAGACAGCGAGGGAGACTGCCCAGAGTTTGCAGGCTCTCTCTGGTTTTTTGAAGCAGCCTTTTAAAGGGCGAGACGAGCTTCGCTAAGCCAATCAACGCAGACCGAGCATTGTGATATAGGGCATGTATGTATACATGCCGCTCAAGTCACAAGGGGAGTTTGTTGAGCGAAGCATCCCCATGAGCCTTTCGGGTCTGTCTCCGCAGTAGATCAGTGTGAAATATTCGGGCTAAGGGAGCGCATATTCGCGCTAAGGAAATATTATAAAAATACTCTTAGTGTTGCAACAGCTCTTTCTCTCTCTGTAGTATAACTTATTCTAGCTTTCGTCTTCTTATGAACACTTCTCTACCGCACTCCCATGGTCTTTATGACCCTACTTATGAACACGATGCTTGTGGCGTTGGCATGGTGGCGCAAATTAACGGCACTCGTTCCAATCGCATTCTTAAAATAGGCCTTCGCTCCCTCTGTGGTCTCATGCATCGTGGTGCTTTGGATGCCGATGCACGCACCGGAGATGGGGCTGGGGTCACCACTCAGATTCCTTACAAGATTTTTCGCAAAGAAGTCGAAAGGCGCGGGCATCGCCTCTACCGTGATGAAGACTTGGGGGTAGGAATGTTTTTTTTACCCAAAGATAATTTCTATGTACAAGCACGTGCCAAAGCCATTACCGAAGAGGTACTCGCAAAACGAGGCTTGTTTCTTTTTGGATGGCGCGCTGTTCCCCTCAACCCTCGTGTGCTTGGAGACAAGGCCATCATGACGTTGCCGGCCATAGAACAAGTGCTTGTAGGACGGCCGCAGAATGCGAGCATGAGCAACCAAGATTATGAACGCTGCCTTTTTTTGGCACGTAATGAAATTGAAGATCGTATTGCTCTTGATGAGATCAAAGATTTTTATATTTGCTCCTTGTCACACCAGACGCTTGTTTACAAGGGCTTGATGGTTTCTAAGTCGCTGGAAAAATTTTTTCCTGATCTAACCAGTCCAGATTTTGAAACGGCTCTTTGTCTCTATCATCAACGCTACAGCACCAATACTTTTCCTACCTGGCCGCTAGCACATCCCTTTAGAATGCTTGCCCACAATGGTGAAATTAATACCATTCGGGCTAATCGGGCATGGACGCACGCACGCGAGGCCGAGCTTGAGGCTGATTTCTGGGGACCAGATATTGACCTACTCAAACCCATCATCCAAGCTGGAGGTTCTGATTCCGCAAGTCTTGATAACATGGTTGAAATCTTGACCATGTCGGGCCGTTCTCTCTTGCATGCTATGACCATGCTTGTGCCCCCTGCCTGGCGACCCAATAAAGATATTTCACCGAATCTCGCTGGTTTTTATGAATATCACACCTGCCTTGGAGAGCCTTGGGATGGGCCTGCGGCCTTAGTCTTCACCGATGGCATAACGGCAGGAACGTGCCTGGATCGTAATGGCCTGCGTCCTGCACGCTATGAAATCACAAACGATGGACTTTTTTTAATTGGCTCGGAAGTCGGAGGGAGCAATCTCGATCAATCTAGGATTATTGAAAAAGGACGCCTTGGCCCTGGAGAAATGATCGCCGTTGATACGTCACGTGGCATTCTTTTAAAGGATCAACAAATTAAAGATCACCTGGCTGCGCAAAATGATTATCGCAAAATGGTTGATGATCATCTCATCAAGATCCAGCCCATTACCGCAGAAGCACTTGGGCCCGTAGGAACCAAGAGTGAAGAGCCTACGAGCTCGGATCTCTCTCTCTTAGAGCGAACTCTTCGAAAAGCGCAAATCGCCTTTGGCTATACTCATGAAGAGTTAGAAATGATTTTTAAACCGATGATTGAGAGCGGGAATGAAGCCATCGGCTCTATGGGAAGTGATACCCCTCTTGCCGTTCTCTCGCGACGTCCCACTTTGCTCTACAACTACTTTAGTCAACTCTTTGCTCAAGTCACCAATCCTCCGATTGATCCTATTCGTGAGCGTCTTGTCATGTCGCTTTTTACCGTCATGGGATGGAAGCGTAATCTTCTTGGAGAAACACCCATCCATGCCGAGCAGCTCACCCTAGACTCGCCGCTGTTGCTTGACGAAGAATTACTGACATTAAAAAACATTGGAGGCGCACATCAGACGGCCACACTCTCGACCTGTTGGCAGGCCTCTGCTGGGCCAGAAGGACTTGCCCCTGCGCTGCGTGTCTTGTGTGGTCAAGCTGAGAGAGCCATTGATCAAGGAGCCCGCATTATTATTCTCAGTGATCGCGCTATGAGTGATCAATACGTTGCCATTCCTGCACTCTTAGTGATTGGCGCACTCCATCATCATCTCATCCGTACTGGCAAACGGATGAAAGCAAGTTTTGTCAGTGAAACGGGAGAAGCGCGTGACGTCCATCAAATCGCCTGCCTCATTGGCTATGGTTGTAGTGCCGTCAACCCTTATCTTGCCATTCAAACCATTAGGCATCTCCACAGACAAGGAAAAGTCACCGTCGACTTTCCAAATGCTCTTTTAAATTATAAAAAAGCTATTTGCAGTGGCCTTCTAAAAATCATGTCCAAGATGGGCATATCGGTGATTGGGAGTTACCGTGGGGCGCAGGCTTTTGAGGTAATTGGGCTGGCGAGTTCAGTTATTGAAGAGTGTTTCACCGGCACCTCCTCCCCACTCGAAGGAATCGGTTTTGAGGAAATTGCAAACGAGAGCTTAGAACGACATCACGCTGCCTATGCTCCTGCGTTAGAAGAACCCATCGAGACAGAAAAATTACCCGATCCTGGTTTTTACCGTTTCCGTCGCAGTGGAGAACTCCATGTGGTGACACCCCCTGTCATTAAAAATTTCCACACCTTCATACGCTCGCATAAAGCTGAGGATTACCAAGCTTACGTCCAAGCTGTTTTAAGTTCCACGCCCCATTCATTACGCAACCTACTAGAATTTGTACCTACAGCATCTCCCGTGCCGCTCGATGAAGTCGAATCCATTGAGGAAATTCGTCGACGATTTACCACGGCAGGAATGTCACTTGGAGCACTGAGCCCGGAGGCTCATGAAGCCTTAGCCATTGCCATGAATCGTATTGGGGGCAAGTCTAATTCGGGAGAAGGAGGAGAAGATCCCCTGCGTTACAAGCGCCGCGAGAATGGGGACTGGGCTAGTAGTGCGATTAAACAAATTGCAACAGGACGTTTCGGTGTCACTGCCGCTTATCTGGCAAGCGCCAAGGAAATTGAAATCAAAATGGCTCAAGGCGCGAAGCCTGGTGAAGGAGGACAGCTCCCTGGGAAAAAAGTCAACCATTACATTGCCACCTTGCGTCATTCAGTTCCTGGGGTCACGCTCATCTCTCCTCCGCCACATCACGATATTTACTCCATCGAGGATCTAGCACAGCTCATCTACGATCTCAAGCAAGTCAATCCTCGTGCTCGCGTTTGCGTCAAACTCGTTGCCGAGCGTGGCATTGGCACAATTGCTGCTGGAGTTGCCAAGGCTCATGCTGATATTATTTTAATCAGTGGTCATGAAGGAGGCACAGGAGCCTCCCCCTTAAGCTCTATCAAACATGCTGGAGGTCCATGGGAACTTGGCTTAGCTGAAGCCCATCAGGTCTTACTTCTCAATCAACTCCGCAATCGTGTCACCCTACGCACCGATGGAGGCATGCGCACGGGAGAGGACATTATCTATGCCACCTTGCTTGGGGCTGAGGAATATAACTTTGGCACTGCTGCCTTGATTGCGCTTGGATGTGTTTATGTCCGTCAATGCCATCTCAACAATTGTCCTGTGGGTATTGCAACCCAAGATGAACGTTTTCGCGGCAAGTTCAAAGGCAAGCCAGAAAACGTGGTCGCTTTTTTTAATTCAGTCGCTCAAGAAGTCCGTGAAATCATGGCGCGTCTTGGCTTTCGTACGATTGACGAGATGATTGGACGCACTGAGTATCTGCGTCAATGCACCATCGAGCATCATCCTAAGGCAAATAGACTCAATCTCACTGCAATGATGAGAGATGTTGTGGCCGATGATCCCACAGCCATCCGTTATGCAACCCGCGAGCGTAATGATCCAGAACATGATCAACCCTTGGATGATATTATCCTCCAAGATGCCGAAGAAGCCTTGCGTGACATCAAGCCCATACGACTCTCCTATAAAATTAATAACACCAACCGTTCTCTGGCGACCAAACTATCTGGCGAAATCGCCTACCAATACGGCGGAGAAGGCCTTCCTGAGAAGACGATATCCTTAGTACTTCATGGAACAGCAGGTCAAAGCCTTGGAGCGTTCCTCACACCCGGTATCTCGCTCCTCCTCACGGGTGAAGCCAATGATTATGTGGGCAAATCCATGAGTGGCGGTGAAATCATCATCCGACCACGTCCCGGTCATCTTTTTAAGGCTCATGATAATAGTCTTCTTGGCAATACAGTCATGTATGGGGCTACAGGTGGATATCTGTTTGCTAATGGACGTGCTGGCGAACGCTTTTGTGTGCGTAATTCTGGCGGCATCGCTGTGGTTGAAGGTATAGGAGACCATGGGTGTGAATATATGACAGGTGGTAGGGTTATTGTCTTAGGACCGACAGGGAAAAACTTCGCGGCTGGTATGACTGGAGGTATTGCTTACGTCTTAGATAAGACAGACCACTTTTTAAAACAGTTCAATCCAGAACTAGTCACGGTCCAACGCCTCCTACCTAGCGAAGAGACTCAAGAGCTAGAGACCTTGATCCAAATGCATGCCGAGAAAACAGGTAGTATCTTTGCTCAAACAATTGTCGATCACTGGTCGCAAGAACGTTCTCATTTTTGGAAAGTCATTCCCCACATCCCTCAGGCCACGCCCGAAACACCCGATATAAGTCAAGCGCAGGAAGCTGCCACAACAATCATCACCGAAAATGTGACCTCAGAGGCAATCCTATTGAAGGACTAATATACTTTTGTCTTTTTACCTCTAGAGGCATTTTCTCTTCTATATCCACTTGCTTTTTCCACTACAAGGTCACTGATGGCGACAATGGATAACTCCGGCGATTTCAAAAAAAAGGTTGTTCACACAACACTATAGGATATGGTGAGCATTCGGCTTAAACAAAGTTATTCATCATGGATGAAACACAACAAACTCAGGCAGAACTATTGATAGAGTCCTTAGGAAGGTATCTTAATATCAATGATCTGATTTTTGACGATGAAGATGATACTTGCCTTATTCATTTTGATGAGACAAATCTAGTAACGCTCACCTGGATTGAGGAAGGCACTCTCATCTTAATCGATGAATTTATTACAAAACTTTCTCTCCAAGATCGGAGCGATCGAAGTGAGATCGTAGAAAAGATGTTAGATGCAAATGTTTTTTGGATGCAAACAAAAGGAGCCACCCTAAGCATGCATACCGAAAGCGGTACTGTCATTGCTGCTCGTCAGCTTCCTGTCTACGGTCATGACGGGATAACAATCAATGCAGAAACACTCGGCTTAGCTATTGGTGATCTCATACGTTTAGCTTCTGAGTGGCGTTCACTCTTAGAAACGGGAGAAAGCACTCCTACTGATTTTGAAGCTCCCGATGAGAAGATTCCCGATGGTCAGAGAAACGATCTGGAAGAATTTTTAGCAAATAGAGCTTAGGTCTAATGACATGGTATACCTGATCCCATGCACAAGTCTAACACAGTCTCTTATTCACAGATAAAAAGATGCCTGACACCTTATCTTTACAACAATTATCAGAATGCGGTGAATGCGGTGGATTTAGTTCTGATAAAACTTCTGCTATCACTAATAGTCGTAAGTTTACTACTAACACAACTAGCCAAAATCTATTACAAACTATACGTAAAATCTTAAGTTCGCAGGAACCAAATCAACAACCTACTTTTAGTCAACTATCTCTGGAAAAACAAACAAATATAGAAAAACAACTCAGTGATGCTACAGAACAACTTACAGAACAACATCAACAAAGCAGAGAAAAAAACACAAAACGTGTATGCGTCGTCTTAGAAAAATCTGTAAAGTCTAAAGTACCTGTTGAGACTGATACTGTTCAGATTCCTTCAGACATATCTAAGTTGCCCCAGGGATTAAAAAAACTTAACAAAACAACAGCATTTCTTTTAAAGAAAACAACATCCTCAAGTAGCTTGAAGCAATCAGCACAACCATTAAATTTAAACCAATTAGCCAATGAAGATATAGCAACGCAAACAAACGCACTTTCCTCAAATTTAGAAAGTAAGAAAAATACATTGTGGCAGAATTGCATTACCAATAAGAATAAGAAGAATGTTCATAAAACTTCAGCAGAGGTAAAAAGCACAGAAGCAAACACCGCAAACAAACCTGAAAATCTTTCCGTTCAAGAAAAAAAAGAACTCCTTCCTTTTTCCTCTTTGTGGACAACTCCAATAACCCAGTTGTTTTCGCATAAAGCAACTGGTTTGTCACATGACTATGAAATCACTACCACTCCCAAGAATGATGGAATGGGCATTTGTAAGAGAGATGATCCAAACGCCATGAATCTTTGGAGCACTGAATCTTATCGAGCTGTGCCAGGGCCATCACAGGAAGGTGAGGCAGTGCTATCTATTAACACAACGAACAACGTAGACTCTTCGAATAGTAAAAAGCGTATTTTTGCAGGACTCCGCTCTGCTGCGTGGATTCCAACTTCTGGCAAGTGGGGAAGCACTCTTGAGCGTCTATGGATCAGGTACAAAACATGTGGGGGGGGTGACAATCCACTCGGAGAACAACGCCTCCAGGATACCATGAAGGCTGTCCTAGAGCTGCAAGCAGGTGATCCTAAGAGTGCTGCTTATAAGGCGATCAATCATCAGCCAGCAGGATCCTCAGAACCTAACTCCTCACCTCCTGGCTCCTCACAAGAAAACCCTCTGTCCCTCTCGATGTTTTCCAATAGCCTTGTCTCAGGGTGCGTAATTGGCGGCACGGATCCTGAGCGATACTCACAAGATATGCAGCTGCGTTTAATTGAGTACGCAAACAAGAGAAAAGAACCCTTTGCACTCAAGGTTAAAAATAGCGCAGGCACGGACACATTGGTTTGGGTCAAACCTGATATCATGATGTTGAGTTCACCAGTTCAAAAACGGGACCGACGGTTAATGAGTTGGAGCTTGGGTCTTCTCGGCAGGAGGAATCATACCTCAAACATAGAAGCAGTAGACCAACTTGAAAAGAAGTACAGTGATTATAAAAAAGAAAAGTTAGAGGAATTGAATGCGTTAGCTAAAGATAAAAACAAGCAGCAGGAGGCTTGTGAATTAGCTCTTAATATCAAAGCCGATCAAGCATTAATGGATGAAATTATAGAGATGAAAAATAAGCCAAAAGATTTGAAGAGTGGAATGTATGGGTCTAATTATGGAAATCCACACGCTTTCAATGCCAGGATGGCAGTACTCGCCTCTAGAATGGGAATCACGCCTATTACCAATTGCAAAACAGGTAAAGATCGCACCGAGGATAGCCTGGTAGCCCAACAACTCTTAGCCGCTGAAATCGATGACAATATTCAGCGGGAAATAAAAAAACAGAAAGAAGAAGATGTAACTTCTGCTTTTTTAAACTCCATTATAAACAATAAAAGGATACTCCTTGTTCCTAGAAGGGATTTCTTATCAGCAGAGAATTTAAAAAAAGAGATCCAGAAATCGGCAGCTAATGGTATTAATAAAGTAATTGATGACGTGATAAAGAACTATTATCTAAAGAAGATTAGCCAACAGAATAATCTTCATATTACAATGAACAGTTATGCCAAAGCGGCAGAAGCTCCAATTTCAGACGATACACACAAAATATTAGATGCATTTGAGCGCACTGCCAATCGACGTATGGCTTTTAGTCTTTCGGAAGCTGGCTTTACGATTCAAATGCTCAATAACAAGATCGAGGAAAAAAAAGAACTTATCTGGGGGAATAAACAACCGCGCTATCCGAATTATTTCTTTGGCTTATCAAAGAATCTCATTGATGCTTATACAAATTTTATGAAGCCAGTTGTCCCAGTTGGGGCATAAAGAATGCCTCTCACGCTCAATTATCTTCGAGAGAATTGTTCAGTGCTCTGGATAACAGAACAGCTCGATCCTATTTAGAATACCCTAGAAGCTCTGAAGAGAGAAACCTCTTTACAGAGGCATTGGCCAGAGAAGTGAGTCAATATCTTAGATTCAGAGCAAACAGGCCTACGAAGAGTTTTTTGGATTTCATCTGTGTCTTTTGAGAGAAATTTAGTCTTACAGGGCTTCTAATTTCTTCCACTTCTCATGGATGCCATAGAGCAGAAATGGAAACAAGCAACCAAAGACAATCCCTAAGGCGATGGTGAGTTGGTAGATGAAGACATTGCCAATCGCAATTTGGCTTGGAGGTAGAAAACCAAGATAGATTGTGACCAGGCAAGAGAGAGAACCGATACCACAGATGAGCCAGAGACCAGGTTTTCCGCCCGGGGTGACAAACGCTCGTTTTACGTGAGGATGTTTGTACCTCAATCTTAGCGCAGCGGCAAACATGGCAATATAACCTAGCAGCGCAAGGAGTGAGGCAATGTTGGTTAAGAGCAGAAAGCCGCTACTCACCGTGGGCATAAAGAAAAAGAGCGCTGTGAGAATAGAAAAGATGAGTCCTTGTAACAATAAGATGAAGACAGGTACATGATGCTTGTTTTTTTTGCCTAACACTTGTGGCAAGCAGCCATCATCGCAGGCCATGAGGAAGCTTTTACTCGGTCCTAAAATCCAGGAATTCAGCCCTCCCAGTGCACCCAAGGTAATTAATAAGGCGATGAGCGGCATGAGTCCATGGAGATGAAAGGCATGAAAAAAGACCTCAAAGGCTTGGAGCAGGCCAGCAATAATGTTGAGTTCTGACTGTGGCACCACCAAGGCAATGGCGAGCGAAGAAAAAATGAGACTGCCTAAAATAATCAATACAGACCAAAAAATAGCCTTCGGATAATTACGCTGCGGATTATGAACTTCACCCGCATGGGCTGCAGAGAGTTCAATGCCAACAAGGCTATACAAGAGCACCGTTAGGAGAGCCATATTATCGATGTTATTAACATCAGGAAGGAGTGCATGCCAACTCATTGTAATACTCAGTGGCTTTTTTCTGATCACCCAAATGGCCCCCAGCGTGATAATACCGAGCATTGGAGCGAGTGTCCCAAGAAGCACGGAGAGACTACCAAAGATACTTGCTGTTTTAATGCCAAAAAAATTTAGAAACGTAATACCCCAGAATAAGCCAAAGATCAGCGTGATCATGTAAGGCTTATTGTTCACAAGGTTAGGGTCGATACAGTAGAAGATGGTCGCAGCAATAAAGGACATGATTGTTGGAAACCAGGCAATGTTACTAATCCATTGCACCCAAATAATCATAAAGCCACATTTACGGCCAAAGGCCTCCCTTACCCAAATATACATAGCGCCCGTCTCTGGCCATCCCGTTGATAACTCGGCGGAGACGAGCGCGGTTGGAACAAAAAAGAGTAATGCCGCTAAGACATAGTAAAAAATGAGCGAAAGTCCATATTCAGCACTCACGGGTAATATCCGCAGACTATCAATGGCAGCCACATTCATCATAACGAGTGCAAATAGGCTTATTTTTTTTTTACTCATAGAATCTTGCTCATTAGTTTTTTGTCAAGTGACTCCTTAGAAATAAACATTAATGAAAGAGCTGGGCTTATGGCTAACACAAAGATGTCGACTTGTGACCAGCAGCGTATAATGAAATCATGCGTCATAGATGGAAGAGAGGTTTCTCCTTTTGGGCAAGCAAAACATTTATTGTTTACCCTTTTTTTAGCTCAAAAGAATCCTATCTAAGTCGTTAAAGACTGATTGCTTCATATTCTATTTGCATTCTTGAATTTTTCGCTTTGTAGAATCGATGATTTCAAGCAATAACTCGCGTTCAGTTAAGGTAAGCTCGTGATGACAGAAATTTTTAATTTCATTTAATGATTCCAACAAAACAACCCAACCATGCACTAATTCGCTACATAAGGGATAATCTCTTAAAATATAGAATAGCGGTTTTAAGCATCGTCGCTCGCACCACTCATCGATTAGTCGCTCCAATTTTGTGCATATGGCATGGTTCTCATTCATCATAAGTTTCATTTATTGAGGGTGCGTTGTATTTGTTGTTAATAAATCACATAAGTAGTTAATGATTAGATTTGTTCTTGAGAGAAACTGATGAGAGAGCTCCGTTGATGAGAAAAATATTTTTTCCTACAACATGGCTCGATAGGAAAATAATGGCATTAAACGTTTGATTGAAAAATGATTGTGCTAACCCAGATATTTCATGCTAAATGTGGCGTGAGTTTGCAAATAAAGCACATGGCAATGAAATGAAAAAACTTTTGCCACCTTGCATTCATTTTTTTAAATGTCAACAATAATTAACGCTTTTTGGATTAAATTAACGCATTAATGGCATTAATACGCATAAATCCCCCAATTGAGTAGCTTGTCATGAAATATTTGGGCTGAGAGGAGGCAAGCTTGCGCCGGAATATTTGATACCGATTTACTGCGGCATCCCAAACGCTATGATGAATACTACGCCCAAGGTTCAACGTCTTCCTTGGGGCCTTACTGCTCTACCCATTTTCCATGCTCTTGAATTAAGGCGATGAGTTCCTCGAGTGCTTCTGCTTGAGGAATATTAAATTTTACAACTTTCTTACCAACATAAAGATTCACTTTCCCTGGAGCTCCTCCTACGTAACCAAAATCTGCATCCGCCATCTCTCCAGGGCCATTGACAATACAACCCATAATTGCAATACGAACACCCTTCAGATGGCCTGTAGAAGACTTAATCCGAGCTGTTGTTTCTTGCAAATTAAAGAGCGTGCGTCCACAAGAAGGGCAGGCTACATAATCTGTTTTAAAGATACGCACGCCCGCCGCCTGCAAAATATTATAGGCTACGCGTAGCGATTCTTGAGCAGAAGGGATCCGACGCACAAGAATAGCGTCACCAATGCCATCGCAAAGCAGTGATCCTAAAACAACCGAAGAGCTAAGCAGACTATTTGTGATATCTTTTGTATCCTCTCTCGTAATATTTTCTTCACGCAATATATCTTTGAGTAGAATGGAGAATGTTCTTGGAATGCGAGCAGCAAGCAAGCGAAAGGCAGCTATCGGATCAAGATCAAGACCATCCCGCACGGTCACAAGGCACGGGACATTCTCTGCTTGTAATGCCTGAATGTCGCTCTCAGAGCGTGGATCAATTTCTCTATGAGGGAGATCTTCTAGAATAAGCTCTGGTTGATATTCTCCGAGCGTGGAGACTTGAGAGGCGACTTCCTGGTAGGTTTGACGCGTTACGACTACGCGCACTGGGGCTAGGTCATAGGAGCCAATGATAAGCTTGCTTGTGGGACGGCGTTCATAGGTAAAAAAAGACCAGCTTGGAGGAACTGTTGTTTCTAGACGAGAGGCAGAAAAGCCTCTTAGATTCTGTTCTGCAAGCAACGCTCTAGCCACTGGGATTTCATATTCACTGTCTTCGGTTAAGGAAACGCGAATGGTATCTCCAATACCATCAGCGAGGAGCGAGCCAATCCCAATCGCGCTCTTGATACGACCATCCTCACCATCACCTGCTTCGGTGACTCCCAGATGCATAGCATAATTCCAATCATCTCCCTCAATATTTAAGCGTGCGACTAGCAGACGATACGCAGCAATCATGACCTTGGGATTAGAGGCCTTCATAGAAAAAACAAAATTGTGATAGTTGAGGGTACGTGCAATACGTGCAAACTCAAGAGCACTCTCCACCATTCCTAGAGGCGAATCCCCAAAACGATTCATGATCCGATCACTCAGGGAGCCATGATTGGTCCCAATGCGCATGGCCACCCCACGCTCTTTACAGAGCTTGACGAGAGGAGAAAATCTTTTGTAAATCCGCTCCAATTCCTCTTCATATTCCAAATCAGTATAATCTCGGACATGAAATTTTTTAGAATCTGCAAAATTTCCCGGATTAATCCGAATCTTTTCCACCCACTGAGCTGCCTCTATCGCGGCTTCTGGCTTAAAATGAATATCAGCAACAAGCGGCACACTGCATCCATATGAGCGCAAAGCATCGTGAATATTTTTTAGATTAGCTGCGTCGCGAACCGTTGGGGCAGTCAGGCGTACTATCTCACACCCGAGAGAAACAAGTCGGAGCGTTTCACCCACACACGCCTCTGTGTCCATCGTATCCGAGGTCAACATTGATTGGACGCGTATGGGATAATGACCTCCCATTTTGAGCCCACCAAGCGTTACTACGCGTGAAGGACGTCGTTGATAATTATAAATACTCTTACAGTACGTGATCATTTAAAAAAATACTCAAAAAACTCCATACGGAACGAAGCCATCAAAAGGAAATATTCGAGCTAGCCTAATCTTCTTCTGTATAAAGATAACGACCACATTGAGAACAAGTTATGATTTCTTTCTCCGCCTTAACAGAAAGAATGGTTTGCATCGTCATCTGCATGTGGCACCCCATACAAACTCCATGTTCTATGGGAACAACAGCAAGCCCATTTTTATTCTTCAAAAGCCGTTCATACCGATCGAGGATTTCTTCGTCAATAGAGAGAGTGAGAGGAGGACGCGCCTCTTGTAACTCCTCTTGACGAGCTAATAAATTTTCGGAACGACCATCGAAGGTAGCCAAGATAGCATGGAGGCGTTTATGCTCGATGGCATGGACTTCTTCGGCTCTTTCTAGATCGGGTTTAAGGAGCTCAGATTGTTCCATCAGTCCAAGTTGCTGATCTTCCCATTGGGTGATGACTTTTTGCGCAAGACCTATCTCTTTATTAAAGGCGGCATACTCATCGTTTTTTCTCGTTTCCATTTGTTGAATCCGATAGCGCCCTATCTGAGTACGCTTCGAATCAATAAGACTTTCTATTTTTTTAATCTCTTTTTCAATCTCTTGTGACTTCGATTGGATTGAGGCAAGCTTGCAATCAGCATCTATGAGAGCTTGTTCACAGAAATTTTTTTCTTCTGGTAGGGTACGCAATGCTTGAATGACTTCATTAAGACGCTGATCAGTATTTTGAAGAATCAAGAGTCGAGCAATAGGTTCAAGCATGAGGAAATCGGAGAGTAATTTGTGTCGTGATGAAGCATCGATGCTAGTGCATTAAAAAAAACTTTTTACCTTATCTCTAAACGACACATGGTTGGATGATGTTTCATTGAAGACATCAAAAAGTAATACCATAAGATGATGATCATAAAAACAATCATCAATGCGCAGGGCACGTGGTTCTGTCCCATAAATTTTAAACCCATGTCGCTCGTAAAGACGCACTGCACTTTCATTAGAACTAACAACAGTTAAATGAAGCTGCAATACATGGTTTTTAGCGTCACTAAGAGCTCTCTTCATGAGTTCACCTCCAATACCGCGACGTTGAGACTCCTTGCGAACATTCATGCCAAAGAGAACTCCACGATGAGCTTCCTTAGACGAATCAAGGATAAAAAAACCAACAGAGCCTATCATCTCTTGATCAAGAAAAGCTCCATAAATTCTATTGCGTGTAATCCAATCTTTGAATTGTTGGTCTGTTACCTTGAGCTCTTCGTCCATGGAAATAGAAAAAGCCATGGGAAAGTCAAGCAAGCATTGATATCTGAAATCCTTCCAGATCTTCCAATCATCCTCACAGAGCACTCGAATATTCATAACATTGGTTTAGGGTACGTTGGGCAAAAAATAGCTCTCAGAAGAAAAGCGATCCCGATCACCACGAGAAAAAAAGAAAAAAATTCTCCCCGCGTGAATACCCCAATCAACGGGGCATCAGGCTCGCGAAAGCTTTCACCTGCGATTCGTAAGAGCGCATAAGCGATAAAAAATATTCCTGTGAGTATACCGTTGGGGAGTCGAGTGCATGTGCGCAAAAACCAAAGGAGCCAAAAGAGCACAAAGCCCTCTAAAAATGCCTCTACTAACTGCGAAGGATACCGAGGCGTGAGAATACTAGCCAGATACTCATGCAGCTCTGGAGAATCACGCACGCCTTCTGTCACACTAGTAATTGTACAAAATTTAGGATTGATGGTTACTGTATCCTGGAGCGTCGCCAAAACAAATCCAGGAGGAAGAAAAGCGAGCTCTTTGGGAAATTGCACTGCCCAAAAAACAGTTGTTGCACGTCCAAAGAGTTCTCCATTGATAAAATTCGCACAACGCCCCAAGAAAAGACCAATAGGCGCCACAACCACAAGATTATCGCCAAGGTTGAGCCATGAAACATAATGACGACGTGCATACCAAAGTGAATAGAGTGTGAGACCAAGAATCCCTCCATGACTTGACATCCCACCTTCCCAGACACGAAAAAGAATCAGTGGGTTGTGTAAAAAATCATCTAAATCATAAAAGAGCATGTAGCCTAACCTTCCCCCGAGTACGACACCAAAGAGAGCACCCCAGGTAATAAAATCAGTCACCTGATCAGGGGTGAGTTCTGAGTACCCTCTCTTGGCAAGATATCGGTAAAGCAACGTCCCAAAAAGAAAGGCTAAAATATAGGCTAGTCCATACCAACGAATTCCAAAACCTCCCCCAAAACGAATGAGGAAGGGACTGAAATCATGAACGTAGAAGGCAAAAGTCGACATTATGAACACGACACTATAAGAAAAGTAAGAAAGATGGAAGAGAGTAACGCTCCATCATTGAATTTGACACTGCTTGACGGCTTGGAATATGATCCCCGGTCCTATGCAAACCGGGGAACCAGAAGTCAAAAAGCTCATTGAGTTTGACTGGGCGATCAAGACACACTTGATGAACGGGTCTATGCCCTCAAAAAATCGGAAGTCAAACTTAAGTTTACCGCCGAAGGCATCCATGAAGCCTAACGCACACTGGCACGCTTGAGTCTTTCAGAAGAAGAACGCAAAGCCTACAAGCACCATATCGGCGACGCAAGAATTTCTAAAAGCACCTTGGACTCTTCCTACAGCGATGGAAAACGTGAAGGCTTGGCAGAAAGAAAAGCTGAAGGGAAAGCTGAAATGATTCGCAATCTGCATGAGCTTGGGCTCTTGATAGAACAGCTTACCCAAGCCTTTCAACTTTCCGTAGAAGAAGTGAGTAATTTTCTAAAAAGTTCTGTCTAAGAGTTAATAGCTTTACAGAATATTTTTTCAAAGAGAGATTCGAGTTTTCAGATGACTCTGTGTTATGAAAAAAAATTTATTACTCATCACATTCTTTTTTATTCCCATGATCGCTTCTTTTGCTGCTAGAGAACTCACTTCCTCTCCTAAAGAAGCTCACGCAGTTTTAGGAGGTGGCTGTTTTTGGTGTATGGAGGCGCTTTTTCAAAAACTTCCTGGAGTCATTGCCGTGCAGTCAGGATTTGCTGGAGGTAGAACCAAAAACCCCTCCTATGAGGAGGTTTCTTGGGGCGGCACAGGGCATGCCGAGGTCATTAAGATCACTTATGATTCTACAAAAATCTCGTATGATCAATTGCTCGATTTTTTTTGGCGCGCCCATGATCCCACCACCTTGAATCAACAAGGCGCTGATATTGGACCACAATATCGTTCAATTATTTTAACCACCTCTTTAGCGCAACAGCAAGAGGCCGAAACTTCTAAAAAAAAGGCTCAAAAATATTTTTCCTCACCGATTGTGACAGAAATTGTTCTGCTCACTCATTTTTATCCTGCAGAAAAATATCATCAAAAATATTTTGAGAACAATCCTCTTGCTCCGTATTGTCGCGCTGTGATTGCCCCTAAATTAAAAAAGCTACATATGGAATAAACATCCTCTGTCGGCACAAATGTTTTTAGCAATCAAGTAACAAGTAAGGTCATTAAAATCACTTTTGTTTGGAATGACCATTGTCACTGACCGATGTTTTTATTAGGCTTTAGACTTTTATGAAAGCTCTTCTCAATGCACTCCAAGAAGGTCGTCTCGTTGAACTCCCCGACAATGATAAAGTCGATGCATTAGAATTTCTCTCAGCACTTATTGAGGCGATCCCTGAAGTTCAAGTAGAGGACCAAGTCACCGAAAAAATTATTGCGAGAGAAAAACTTCACAATACCGGTATTGGAAAAGGTTGGGCTTGCCCTCATTCCTCAACGATGCGTGATGCAGAGCTTCTCTGCTCGGTAGGGTGGAGCCCCCATGGCATTAATTATGGATCTCTTGATCAGGAGCCTGTCAGACTTGTGGTCATGTATTTTGTGCCTGAATCACAAAAGAATGCCTACCTGAAGGAAATTTCCTCTCTTGCTAAAGCCATTCATCAGACTCCAGCTCTCCAGCAATTACAAGAACTCCACGAACTCTCTGAGGTCCGTCATACACTCCTTGATGCCATTAGCCAAGCCTTAGAATCAGTAGGTCCAGAGGCACGTGCACGCATGATTCAACTCGAAGTAAAACATGCAGCCTCGCAGGCCATTACCTCTACGGACAATAAAATTACTGATCTCGTACGTAATCTTATTCCTATCTCGGTTCTCGAGATTCCTGGTGCAAGGAGTATTGTTCTGGGTCAGGATCAATTGCTCGTCAAGCAATTAGAAACCTGTGAGCACCTGAGTCTTGAATTAGGCGAACATGACTATGCCGAACATCAGGGCATTGGTGTTGTTTTGCGCTCTAGAGAACACTTTTCTTTGAATCGTATTTTGCACCATTGCGTAGCTGTTAAAATTCGATCCTAGCGGCAATGCCGGTTACTTAAAAATTTTTAGAAATTTAACAATTATTGATATTTTTATGCCTCCGATAAAGAGGGGGCTTTGGTATTTTTTGCTGATTGTTGTTCTCTTTGTTTGCTTTTTTAAAGTAAATGGTCTTCGGGCTAACCCGGATATTTCATACTCATCTACTACAGAGAGCGAGAAAAGCTGGTGGATGTTGCGTTAGACTCACATGGTGACTTGGGTAATATGTACGGCTTACAACTCGGCATCAAAATATTCGTCTGCCTAACCCCATCAGCCTTCCCAGACTCCTTGTCACGATCCGTATGAAATATTCAGGTTAAAGACTTTGCCGCAAAAAAATAAATATCCATCTTTTTATGAGTCTGAAAACACCACCCCCCTCCACTTCCTATCCTAAGTCACGTGTCTGGTTTGGGATTATTTCTATTGGAGGAAATTTATTTTTACCCTGGTTCCTCTATTTTGCTATAAACCGAGGTATCATTTCTTTTCCTGAGGGATCTATAAAAAATATAGTGCTTAGAATACTTGGCTATTTTATGATTATTTTTTTATTTAACCTAGGATGGGATTGTTTTACTGGTTTTATTTGCGAGAAAAAGGCAAAACGTTATACCGAGAAGTTCAAAAAATGGTTTTCAGACTGGATCCAAGGAGCCTTAATCATGCTTTTCCTCGAGTGTTGTGGTGGTTTGATCCTTGCACTGATGGCAGGAAAATTTTTTTCTCATCAACTTGTTACTTTAGCTATTGTTGAGGTTTTGTTACTAGCTATCGCCTGGAACCTTTATTATTATCACTTCTACTGGATCCCTTCGGCGTTAAAAAAACCTTATCTTCTTAATGCTCAATATCGAAAGGAACTAGAAAAAGAATTGCTTATTCGAGGTGTTTCCATGTCAGAAAACCGAGATCTTTTCTATTTTTATCAAAGCGAAGATGGTTCGACGCTCAATGGAGGAAGTATTGGCGAAGGAAAGCATCGTCGCTATATGATTAGTTCTGCATCTGTAGAGATGCTCCTTCCTACTCAATTAGCTCTTCTTATTTGGAGAGATGAAAAAACGACCCTTCTATCTCAACGATTATGGAATCTTTGCTATGCACTAGGTTATTGTTTTTTAGGTTTATTACTCGCTAACAGTAGTCTTGCCTTTGCTGCAAGCTCCTTCTGGGGTCGCTGGTTTTGGCTCGTCGCTTTTTTAAGCAGCTGGTTTTTGCTGGCACTATTCCTATGGCCTACTTATTCCAGAAGGAGTTATTTTTTAGCCGATCGTAGGGTCATCGAAGCTGGCGTTAATCGTGAGGAGTACAAAAAATTACTTGAAAAACTCCAAAAGATTAATGCCACAGAAGAAACAATTCCTTCTTGGATTGAATATATTTTTCACCCTATTCCAAGCTTGGAAAAGCGCCTGTCACACATTACTCCACGCAAAAAATCATGATTTTTTTACCACGTATTCTTTTTTGGATGAGCACTATTTTTTGCAACAGCATTAGTCGATCCTTGCACTGTCATGTTGGAAAACCTCAATCCTGGTTCCTCCCTCCAAATTGGTCTTAATTCGAATATTTCATACTCATCTACTGCAGAAACTAGCAATTTGGGCTAGTGAGATTTTTGTATTCCTCTTGCAGTTGCTTGCTTCCGTAAGCCTTCAGCCATTGTGTAAAACCGTGATGTGCTTTTCCCTGTTGCATGAGCCCACTCCAGAAGAGGGGATAGGGTCCTAGGTAGTGACCAAAATGCCAAAGAAGCTTTTTTTCTACTGCTTTCCGGGAATCAAGATTACGCGTTTTTTTTGTCACAAAAAGGATGATATCAATTAAAAAACGTCTAAGTGCTTCTTGCCTGATCTGATGTTTCATTGTTGTGGGCTCTTGTAAAAAAGCGCTTCCACAGACACGAAAGCATCGGCTTGAAAACCCCTGCAAGAGATCATTCTCACACGAATCTTCATGACGCTCAAAATTCCATGCCGTACGCTCTCCCTTGCAATAGGCGGCATGACGTTGTTTGAGGATCATTTCTAGTGCCTCTAGATTCCATAGTCCTGGATGCAGTGAAAATTTCCACAGATAACTCGGTGAACATTGCTCCAAAAAACCGTTTTCTTTTCCTAAAACGATTCCATTCACGTTTCGATGTTGTCCATAGCCTAAAAGCCCAATGTAAACTGCCTCAAGCTTCCGCGCCAAGGATGGTAAGACCTCATTTAAGAAACGATCATGACAGGGACCTACCGGAGGATGGTCATCAAGGATGAGGTACGCATGCGTCAATCCACGATCACGCATTTCCATAACAGCCTCTAGCGTCACTCCGATCCAATCACGTGAATCACTCTTAAAACTCAAATAACGCTCTCCCTTCTCTAACAAACCCGAAAAAAATAGCGGCGGATGCCCTGCCCATTGCTTATTGATCTCTTGCTTAGTAAAGTGAGCGATCTTTGCATAGCGCTCAAAAGTACTTATGAGAATACCGATCATAAGAGGATGAGTTTTCTTATTAAGCCCATAGATGAAGGCTTCAAGGCGATTTGTGGCGATTGATAAAGAGCTTTTTTAAAATAAAACCAGGCCCCAGCTCGGTCCCGCTCAATGGAGCTATAGGCTTGTTGTAAAAACTGTGAGGCAAGAGACTGCGAGCATTCGTGAGCTAAGGCCGCTTTTGTTGTATGAAGCAGAGGATAATAGGGAGCAAAAATTTTCTCTCGCTCCTCAAGAACCAAGTGCCATGCACGTATGGTCTTAGAGTTTGGCTGTCGATGCTGAATGGCTAAGAGCTCTGAGAGGTAATGAAAAGAATACTCCTTTGACATTCGCCACCAGTATTCATAATCCATCGCGTAGTGAAGATCTTCTTTTAAAAAACCAATATTTTCTCGCACCACACGTCGAAAAAAAACAGCCGGCTGATGCAGCTTAATACGACCACTCCACCATCGAATCAAATCAGAGCGATCTTCAAAGCGTGCAACGGCACGTGTCGGATGCTCGCCCGCATACGATACTTGGAGCACATCGCCAAAAATCACCTTGACACCAGGATCATAAAAAGACTTCCGAAGCTTCATGAGCGTATCAGCAAAATACGCATCATCACTATTGAGCCAGCAAATAATCTCCCCTTGTGCCATCGCAAACCCTTTATTAATCGCGTCTGACTGTCCCCGGTCCGCTTCAATCAGGAGATGCACCCTGGAGTCGATCGCATAATCTTCAAGGATCTTCTTGCTTCCATCACTCGAGCAATTATCTACAATGATATGCTCGTAGGAGCTCTCGCTCTGATTTTTGATCGAATCCAAGCAAGCCTTGAGATAAGTGCCTTGATTAAAGGAAGGGGTCACAATGCTAAAAAACGGTTTCACAATCTCTCTAAAATAAAAGAACTCTTAGCAAAGGACAAGTCCTCTACTATGAGTGGTCAATAAATCTCTTTGAATTATAGTGTATTGAATTGAGAAAGGCGCGTTAGAAGCACAGTAATTTTTTCTTAAGCACAAGGCCAAAGATCTTGGGCTATCCAACGATAACGTAATTTCTGTGAACACATTCCTAAGGAAAAAGAGCAAGCTTATGGCGTACCCTTTTCAATTCAATACACTATAACTCTACGAGTTCTGCAAAACGTAGACAGCGACCTTTTCTACCTCTTCCGAAAAATAGCAGATCCCACACGCACCAGTGTTGCTCCTTCTTCAATAGCCACTTCATAATCATTACTCATACCCATCGACAATGTCGGTAGAGGAATACCGGCACTGCTTGCAAGCTCATCACGTAAGAGGCGAAGCTCTGAGAAGATGAGCCGTGAGGTTTCAGGATCCTCTGAGAGCGGCGCCATCGTCATGAATCCCTCTACTTGAAGACGAGGGAGGATTAAGAGCTCGTTGAAGACCCTCTTGAGACCCGAGGGAATAAAACCAAATTTGTTGCTATCCCCTGCAATATTGACTTCGAGCAATACCCTAGGAAAGAGGCCTAGATCAGCAGCGACACGATCCATTTCAAGCGCCAATTCTAGGCTGTCAACACTATGAAAGAGTTCAA
>Ga0364893_10043_pt1 | contig 87933 bp, 72 predicted proteins | sample ExccelJu500001D3_FD_206943 | JGI IMG/M metagenome (GOLD analysis project Ga0364893, IMG submission 206943) | Enriched cells from Trout Bog Lake Hypolimnion, Wisconsin, USA - BchlTB.July16.5000.01.D3 | ecosystem: Environmental > Aquatic > Freshwater > Lake > Hypolimnion/Profundal zone | place: USA...
ACTATATCAATGGTGAAATACATGAAAATATCGACAATCGCTTTGCTGATATTTTCAATCCCGCTCTCGGCACAGTGCAAGGCGCCGTGGCGCTGGGGACTGAACATGAAGTGAAGATCGCCGTTGCTGCTGCTAAGCAAGCGTTTCCGGCGTGGGCGAACACTCCCGCACTCAGCCGCGCCCGCATTCTGATGAGCTATCTGCAATTACTGCAGCAACACACCGAAGAGTTTGCGCATTTACTGACCAAAGAGCATGGTAAGACCCTTGCCGATGCACGCGGTGAGGTTGCACGCGGTATCGAAGTGGTTGAATTTGCCATCGGAATTCCCCAATTGCTCAAAGGCGAATATTCTGAGCAGATCGCTCGCGGTATTGATGCTTGCAGTATGCGTCAACCTTTAGGTGTTGTTGCTGGCATTACGCCGTTTAACTTCCCGGTGATGGTGCCCATGTGGATGTTTCCGATTGCGCTGGCATGCGGCAATACCTTTGTCCTTAAACCGTCTGAGCGCGATCCGTCGGCTTCTTTATTGCATGCAAAATTATTGCAAGAGGCTGGTTTGCCTAACGGTGTGTTTAACGTAGTGCAGGGCGACAAAACTGTGGTTGATGCGTTGCTTGATCATCCCGATGTGCAGGCGATCAGCTTTGTCGGTTCAACGCCCATCGCGCAAGCCATTTATGCGCGTGGTTGCGCCAATGGCAAACGCGTCCAAGCTTTGGGCGGCGCTAAAAATCACATGGTTGTGATGCCAGATGCGGATCTGAATATGGCAGTGGATGCACTGATGGGCGCAGCATACGGATCTGCTGGTGAACGTTGCATGGCGATTTCAGTCGCAGTGGCCGTAGGTTCCGCCGCTGACGCGTTGGTCGATGCGATGGCGGCGCGTGTAAAAACACTCAAAATCAATAATGGTTTGGTCGAAGGCGCCGAGATGGGGCCTGTCATTACCCACGCTGCCAAACAACGCATTGAAAGCCTGATTAATGAAGGCGTCGCGCAAGGTGCAAAACTGGTCGTTGATGGGCGTAACCATGTTGTACCCGGATACGAGCAAGGATTTTTTACTGGCGGGAGTCTGTTTGACCACGTGACAACAGACATGAGCATCTATCAGCAAGAGATTTTTGGCCCGGTGTTATGCGTGGTGCGGGTACCAGATATGGCAGCCGCCGCCGAACTGATCAATCAACATGAATACGGCAATGGTGTTGCCGTCTTTACCGCAGACGGCGGCACAGCTCGTGAATTTGTACGGATGATACAAGTCGGTATGGTCGGTGTGAACGTTCCACTGCCGGTGCCTATGGCTTTCCATAGCTTTGGTGGCTGGAAACGTAGTTTGTTTGGCGATCATCACATTTATGGCCCAGAAGGTGTACGTTTTTATACACGTGTCAAAGCCGTGATGCAGCGTTGGCCAGACAGTATGTCAAAAGGGGCGGAATTCTCTTTTCCACAAATGAAATAGACCACGATCTGAAAAGCGCTTGATCGATCTTTTTTTATCGTCCTTCAGCTTGTTTATTCGTTGCATGGATCATTGATGCATGTAACACGGGTTTGTATTTTTTGTTGTATCTGAACATTGTTTAACTGGAGCCACCCATGTTGGAAGCCCTGAAACATCTCACCGCAGCAAATACGCGTCCAGAAGAACTGGCCGCGCAGTTTAGTGATCTTCATCCTGCATTGAACAGCCGTCAGGCGGCAATAGAAAGCGAACGTTGTTTGTATTGTTATGATGCACCTTGTAGCCGCATATGCCCTTCTGAAATTGATGTGCCCAGCTTTATTCAGAATATTGCCGTCGGCAATATCAATGGTGCAGCCAAAGGTATTTTGCAACAAAACATCTTGGGCGCCAGTTGCGCCCGTGTTTGCCCCACAGAGATTTTGTGTGAACACGCTTGTGTGCGCAATCACGATGACGAAGGTGCACCGGTAAAAATCGGTCTGTTGCAACGATATGCTTTAGATCATATGAAATTTACGGAGCATCCGTTTCCGCGTGCCGCAACAACGGGTAAAAAAATCGCTATTGTTGGCGCGGGCCCCGCGGGTTTATCTTGCGCTCACAAGCTGGCGACCTTAGGTCATGAGGTCGTAATTTTTGAAGCGCAAAAAAAATCTGGTGGCCTAAATGAATATGGGATTGCGAAATACAAATTAACCGGCGACAGCGCACAACGTGAAGTTGATTTTCTGTTGCAGGTAGGTGGTATCAGTGTCAAGCACGAACAAAAACTTGGTGCCAATTTGCACCTTGAACAATTACGGCGCGACTTTGATGCGGTGTTTTTGGCATTGGGATTAGGGACGAGCCGAGAGTTAGGTCTGACGGGTGAAGACGCGCCGGGTCTGCTGGCGGCGGTGGATTACATTGCAGAATTACGTCAGACCGACGACTTAAGTCAATTACCCGTCCCTGCGCAGTGCATCGTGATCGGCGCAGGTAATACCGCCATCGATATGGCGGTGCAGATCGCCCGTTTAGGTGCGCAGCAAGTGACACTGGTGTATCGCCGTGGCGCGCAACACATGTCGGCGACGTTGCATGAGCAAGAGATCGCCAAAGCCAATCAGGTCAGAATCGTGACCTGGGCGCAACCTCAGCAGGTGTTATTTGATGTTGCTGGCAATGTGTCGGGAATGCGCTTTGAGAAGACGCATGAAGTTAACGGAAAATTACAAGCCACCGGAGAAACATTGGATATTCCCGCTCAAGCGGTTTTCAAAGCCATAGGCCAAAGCTTCGATGCAGCGGGCCTCAACGATCCGATTGCCCACGATGTAAAGCTTGAGAAAGACAAAATCTGGGTCGACGATCACTATCGCACCAGTTTATCGAAGGTCTACGCCGGAGGCGATTGCATTGCGCCGGGACAAGATCTGACGGTGCAAGCGGTACAACATGGCAAGCTGGCAGCGCTGGCAATCAATAACGACTTGAAAGCGAAGGTGTGACATGGCGGATCTATCAATCAATTTTGCTGGTATTAAAGCGCCAAATCCTTTCTGGCTGGCCTCTGCACCACCGACTGACAAAGCGTATAACGTCGTCCGTGCGTTCGAGGCGGGGTGGGGCGGCGTGGTCTGGAAAACGCTGGGCGAAGATCCTGCGCCTGTCAATGTTTCTTCACGTTATTCCGCGCATTATGGAAAAAATCGTGAAGTCATCGGTTTTAATAACATCGAACTGATTACCGACCGCAGCCTGGAATTAAACCTGCAAGAAATTACCCAGGTCAAAAAAGATTGGCCAGATCGCGCGATGATTGTTTCATTGATGTTTCCGTGTGAAGAAGAAAGCTGGAAGCGTGTTCTGCCGTTGGTAGAAGCAACTGGCGCTGATGGGATTGAATTGAATTTTGGTTGTCCACACGGCATGCCAGAACGCGGCATGGGTGCAGCGGTGGGGCAGGTGCCAGAATACGTAGAAATGATTACCCGTTGGTGTAAAAAATATTGCTCTTTACCGGTGATTGTGAAGCTGACGCCGAATATCACTGACGTGCGCATTCCTGCACGCGCAGCATTGGCAGGTGGTGCGGATGCGGTGTCGTTGATCAATACGATTAATTCCATCACCTCTATCGATCTGGATCAGATGGTAGCGCGCCCTATCGTCGGTACGCAAAGTACGCACGGTGGCTATTGCGGCAGTGCGGTGAAGCCGATTGCGCTGAATATGGTGGCAGAAATTGCGCGCGATCCGGCAACGAAAGGTTTGCCTATTTCCGGTATCGGTGGCGTAGGTAATTGGCGCGATGCTGCTGAATTTCTGGCGTTAGGTGCTGGTTCTGTGCAGGTGTGCACTGCTGCAATGTTGCATGGTTTCCGTATCGTCAAAGAGATGAGCGACGGTTTGTCGCGCTGGATGGATGAAAAAGGTTATGAGCGTATCAGCGATTTTTCTGGCAAAGCGGTCGCCAATACCACTGACTGGAAATATCTGGACATGAATTATCAAGTCATTGCTGAAATTGATCAGGATCAGTGCATACAGTGTGGCCGCTGCTATATCGCTTGCGAAGATACTTCCCATCAATCGATTTCCCAATTGATCAGCGCTGAAGGTGCCCGTCGTTACGAGGTAAAGGCAGAAGAATGCGTCGGTTGTAATTTATGTCAGATTACCTGTCCCGTAGAACAATGTATCACCATGGTTCCGCAAGCAACCGGTAAATCGTATATGAACTGGACCCAGGATCCACGTAATCCACGTGCAGTACTTTAATCAGAGCTTCCTTGGTATTGTTGATTCCTGAGTTTGATCTTGTGCATACCAGAACTGACGCAAAACCATGTCTGGTAATGCGTCAGTTCTGCTTAAAAAAATAAAATCGGATACATGCAAAATTCGCCTTGTAAGTTGTCATAATCTGGCAAGGACGATTTTGTGAAAGTCCTTAAAAAAAGAGAAAAACGCCTGCCCTTTGGCTGGAATAGAGCTTGCTAGTCTATTGACACGTAAGTCCGGGGTACAAGTTTTTTCAATACATCCATCTGGAGGGGAATATATGCATACCGAAAGCAGTCAACTATGGAATGAGGATCTGGCACCGACGTCCGAAGCACAGCGTACGTGGCGCTGGTATCACTTCGCGGCTTTATGGGTGGGAATGGTCATGTGCATTCCGGCTTATACGCTGGCAGCGAGTCTGATCGAAGGCGGCATGTCTGGTTATCAGGCGGTGTTATGCGTCTTCATTGCCAACGCAATTGTGTTGATTCCTATGCTGCTGATCGGTCATGCCGGAGCCAAATATGGCATTCCTTACGCAGTATTAGCGCGCACTTCATTTGGGGTTCGAGGAGCACGCTTGCCTGCGTTGATGCGTGCCATTGTCGCTTGCGGCTGGTACGGCATCCAGACCTGGTTTGGTGGGCAAATGATTTATACCCTGGGTGGCGTTTTACTCGGTCATCCTTTAGGGCAAGACAAAATCGCTGGTCTTGGCATCAATGCCGCGCAATTGGTGTGTTTTCTGATTTTTTGGGGCATACAATTTTGGTACATTTTTCATGGCATGGATGCGATACGCAAGCTGGAAACCTATACCGCACCGTTGAAAATTTTGATCTGCTTTGTATTGCTGGGGTGGGTGTATAACAAAGCGGGTAGCTTTGGTCCTATTCTGGATCAGCCATCGCAATTTATCGAAGGTGGTAAAAAAGCAAGTCAATTCTGGAGCACATTTTGGCCATCCCTGACCGCGATGATCGGTTTTTGGGCAACGCTGGCGTTGAATATTCCTGATTTCACCCGCTTTGCCAAATCGCAGCGTGATCAGGTATTAGGGCAAACGATCGGGTTACCTGCACCAATGGGCTTGCTGGCGCTGCTGGCGGTGATCGTCACCTCCGCAACTGTTGTTCTCTACGGCAAGGCTTTGTGGGATCCGGTTGATCTGGCGAGCCGCATGACGGGTGGTGCGGTGTTAATCGCCCTGATTATTTTGCTGATTGATACCGTGTCCGTTAATCTGGCAGCCAATCTGGTTGGACCCGCTTACGATTTTTCTGCATTAAATCCACAATTGATATCCTACAAAACGGGTGGTTATATCACTGCGGGCATTGCTTTGGTGATGATGCCATGGAAGATACTCGAAACCACGCAAGGTTATATTTTTACCTGGCTGATCGGTTATTCCGCCTTACTCGGGCCGATCGCGGGGATTTTGATTATTGATTACTACTTTATCCGCAAGACGCAAATTAAGGTCGATGATTTGTACCAGGAACAAGGCATCTATCAATACACAAATGGTTGGAATTTTGCGGCGGTGATTGCGTTTGTTATTGGTGTGTTGCCGAATATTCCCGGATTTTTGAATGCCGCATTTCCGGCAGCTTTTCCAGATATTCCGGAAGTCCTCAAAATTATCTATACCTATGCTTGGTTTGTTGGTCTGGCTTTATCGGGCGTTGTGTATTACGGTTTAATGATGAGTAAAACGAATACTGCGATGGTGGCACAGGCCAATTCTTAATTGGGTTTATGTCGAAAAAGCCGTTACCCAAAATGGGTGACGGCAATCTGAGTTGTTGAGTATGTAAAGAATCGGGGAGTGGCGATGAGCATCTTGATACGTGGTGGTGTCGTAGTGAATGCGGACCGAGAGTTCCGTGCCGACGTAATGTGTGATAACGGGAAAATCATTGCCGTTGGTGAGCATCTGCCAACAGCTTCGGGCGTCGAGGTTATTGAGGCCGATGGCTTGTATGTGATGCCGGGTGGAATCGACCCCCACACGCATATGCAATTGCCGTTCATGGGTACCGTCACGCAAGATGACTTTTTTAGTGGCACTGCTGCCGGTCTTGCGGGAGGTACCACCAGTATTATTGATTTTGTGATTCCTAATCCACAACAAAGTCTGATGGAAGCGTTCCATACCTGGCGTGGTTGGGCAGAAAAATCTGCATCAGATTACTCGTTCCACGTTGCCGTTACCTGGTGGGATGACAGTGTGCATGCTGATATGGGCAGGCTGGTCAATGAACATGGCGTGAATAGTTTCAAGCATTTTATGGCGTATAAAAACGCGATCATGGCGGATGACGAGATTCTGGTGAAAAGTTTTCGCCGTGCATTGGAACTTGGGGCCATGCCAACCGTCCATGCAGAAAACGGCGAACTCGTGTATTTATTGCAGCAAGAGTTGTTGAAAAAAGGGCAGACTGGGCCTGATGCACATCCACTGTCGCGCCCACCCGTCGTCGAAGGCGAAGCCGCTCAACGCGCGATTGCCATTGCCAATGTGCTCAATACACCGCTGTATATTGTGCATGTCTCTTGTCGCGAATCTCTTGATGCAATCACCCGTGCACGTGCCAGCGGACAACGCGTCTTCGGCGAAGTGCTGGCGGGTCATCTGACGATCGACGATAGCGTCTACCAACATCCTGATTTTGCACAAGCAGCAGGTCACGTAATGAGCCCGCCATTCCGCAGCAGCAGTCACCAACAAGCACTCTGGCAAGGCTTGCAAGGCGGTAATTTACATACGACCGCTACCGATCATTGTACGTTTTGCGCCGAGCAAAAAGCCGCCGGAAAAAATGACTTTACAAAAATTCCAAACGGTTGTGGTGGCATCGAAGAACGCATGATGGTGTTATGGGATGCTGGTGTGAATACGGGTCGTTTGACACCATCCGAATTTGTAAAAGTCACGTCCACTAATTGTGCCCAGATTTTTAATATCTACCCACGTAAGGGGGTGATTGAGGTAGGTGCTGATGCAGACATCGTTTTGTGGGACGCGCATGCGAGCAAAACATTATCGGCAAAAACGCAATTTTCCAAAGGTGACTTTAATGTCTTTGAAGGGCGTACTGTCAAAGGCATACCAACCTATACCATCAGCAATGGCAAACTGGTGTACAAACTAGGTCAACTCATGGCGCAAACGGGGGCGGGTAACTATGTCAAACGGCCACCATTTTCTGCGATGTTTGGTGCGCTGAATAAAATGCGCGAATCTGGAAAACAGGCTTAATCAAAGACGAATGAGGAGTGCAACATGGCTGTAGCATTACGTGATTTACGGATTAATGGTGATCGTCTTTGGGCTTCGTTAATGGAACTAGCACAAATAGGTGCGACCGCAAAAGGCGGCGTCAAACGACTGGCATTGAGCGATCTGGATAAGCAGGGACGCGATCTAGTCGTTTCGTGGGGCAAACAAGCAGGTATGACGGTGACCGTGGATAAAATCGGTAATGTCTTCATGCGCAGAGCCGGGCGCAATGCTGCGTTGCCACCAGTGATGTCCGGCAGTCATATTGACACCCAGCCTACGGGCGGCAAATTTGATGGCAATTACGGCGTGCTGGCAGCGTTGGAAGTGGTGCGTACTTTGAATGATCATCAGATACAAACCGAAGCACCTATCGAAGTCGCCTTCTGGACGAATGAAGAGGGCTCTCGCTTTGTGCCGGTCATGATGGGTTCTGGTGTGTTTTGTGGCGCCTTCACACTCGACCATGCGTATGCTGCAAAGGACATCGACGGCAAGACCGTCGCCGACGAACTGGCGCGTATCGGTTATCTCGGAACAGAAGAACCAGGGCAACATCCTATGGGTGCCTATTTTGAGGCGCATATAGAACAAGGCCCGGTATTGGAAGATGCAGACAAAGTGATTGGTGTCGTCCCCGGCGTTCTTGGATTATCGTGGTACGACTGCGTGGTTACAGGGATGGAGGCGCATGCCGGCCCGACACCGATGGGATTGCGCAAAGACGCTTTGCAAGTGGCGACGCATATTATGCAAGAGGTGGTGAATATCGGAAATCGCTATCCACCGTATGGACGCGGCACAGTTGGGATGGTGCAGGTGTTTCCGAATAGCCGCAATGTGATTCCAGGTGAAGTGAAATTTAGTATTGATCTACGCAACGTATCATCTGCATTGCTCGATACCATGCACAATGAGATTCTGGCTTTCGTCGATAGCAGTAGCCAAAGTTCTGGATTAAAAATCAGTATAGAACGTGTTTCCTATTTTCCACCTTGCCCATTTCATCCAGAGTGCGTCGATGCGGTACGAAAGGCTACCGCTGAGCTTGGTTATAGTACGATGGATGTCGTATCAGGGGCAGGTCATGATGCAATTTACGCTGCACGTCTGGCACCAGCAGGGATGATTTTTGTACCGTGTAAAGACGGTATCAGTCATAATGAAATTGAAGACGCTAAGTCGGAACATTTAAGCGCTGGTTGTAACGTGTTATTACATGCAATGCTCGAGCGCGCACAACCCGTCGTTTAGCCCCTCTGATCAATGTTGGCATATTGGCAATAGCGGCTCAATGGATGTTCATCTGATTAGAGTCATTCCAGTATTAGATAAAGATTGAAATGCTATTTATCACCTTTTGATTTTCGCAGAGAAAGTGAGATGCAATTACATATTCCAACACTGAAAACGGCCCGGCTTGCGTTAGTACCACCGGATTCCTCCCATCTGGCAAATTACCTCGCGGTATATGGCGATGCAGAAGTGATGTCTCACATTGGTGGACCAATGGATGCCGACCAGGTATTTGAGATGATGGCACGACAAATTGGTCACTGGGCGTTGCGGGGATTTGGAGGTTGGGCTGTGCAGCGACGCGACAGTGGCTCAATTATCGGGCGGCTGGGCTTGATGCGACACGAGGGCGCTGTTGATATCGAGATCGGTTGGGTACTCGGGCGTGAAAGTTGGGGTAAAGGGTACGCGACAGAGGGGGCGCAAGTGGCGCTGGCGTTTGGCTTTGATGTGGTCGGTGCGAAGCAAATATCAGCACACATCGCGCCCGGAAACGCTGGCTCGATCGCTGTGGCGACCAAGTTGGGTATGCGGCTGGATACCGCGAGGTCAGTGCCAGATACAAATGTTTATGTTCTTACTGCTGACGAGTTTCGTTAATCCGAAAAATGCAATTCTGCGTATTGACTGACAATGGCAGGTGACGATGAGAGCGGGAATTCATTTTCAGATGCTCATTATTCAAATAGACGTGCTTCAATGATGTCTGCCATCACGCCCGCTTGCGGACTCTTTTCTTCACGTAACTGCAGTGCGATATGACTGCGGTTGCTGGTTGAATCATCCTGGTTCGCTTTCCATTTACCAACAAGTTTGGTCAGTGGAATTTCAATTCCGACAATCTCGCCCATCAGATGATCAATGAAATCCCGGGGTGCATCGCTGACCGACCAGGGTAATTTTCTTTTCGATTCAAAATGGTCGGTCAATTGTGTCAGCAGGTCGTAGAACTCCCGATGATCATCCACTATGCGTAGATGGCCGTGACCATGCACCACCGCATAATCGTAGGTCGGTACCACCGCACCCGTTTGCATTTTTTCTTCATACCAACCTGGCCTGATGTAGGCACTGGCGCCCTGAAATATCAATAGCAACTGATCTTTATTCTTCCACACCGGATTCGCGCGCGCGACATGGCCGCGCAAGGTCCCAAGTGGTGCACCTGTACTTGGTGGCGCAATGATCAAGGGAATATGATTCGCCGTCATACCATCCTCTTCCATACTGACTATGCTGGCGAGCGGATGTTGGCTGATCAGAGCATGTAAAACATCAAGTCGGTTTTCAGCAAACAGTGGTGGCACGTACATCGTAATTTTTACTCCGGAAAAAGGTAGATGTCGATATTGGGTGGAATTACGGTGGTAAGTTCCGACCGAATGATCGTATCAATTTAAATGCCTCGATTGAACATTCTGCAATTGAAACCATAAGGATAATCCAACTACGTTGTTACTTGAGTTTTTTGTTCTTTACATCAGTGCTTTTTTTAGTCTGTAAGAAGCAGAGTAAGCGCTAAATGTTCTCCATACTCGCCAAAATGTCCGTTCATTGTGGGAGAAATAATTAAATGGCCCACATTGAATTTTTAGCGCGTCAAACGAATTTGGCTGGGAATTGCACCCAGGTGGCGAAACATTGTTCTTCTGAGGGCCGTTGAATCAGCATATCCGACGCGCTCAGCCACTTGTTCAACATTGAGTCTGCTGGATTCGAGTAATTGCCTTGCAACGCCAATCTGAACACTTTGAATTAGCGTTTTTGTACTGGAACCGGTCATTGCTTTGACATGCCGGCTTAATGATCGTTCAGAAATGCAAGACTCGGCAGCGAGAGCTGCAACAGTGGGGATATGTGGTAAGGAGTCCCGAACGCGCTTTGTTAACCTTGCGATCAAATCATGACCACTGGCAAAAGCGACTGGCATTGCAAATAAAGCCTGAGATTGTCGTTTGTCAATCAACAGTGCACGCGATACACCGTCCGCAAGGGGTGCACCAAACCGAAGGCGTATCAGGTGGATCAACAAATCCATCTGAGCAAAAGCGGCGCCGGCGGTGATGATATTTCCGTCGGCAATGACAATGCGTTCTGCTTCAACCCGACATCGGGGCTCTAATTCTTGCAGCTGCTGAGCGAGCCACCATGAGGTCGTTGCTTTTCGATCGGAAAGCAATCCTGCCGCCTGACATAAAAAGACAGACGAACAAGATGCAGCGACGATGCCTCCTGCATTTGCATGCTTTCTGATGAACTCGATTGTACGTTGACTATCCGCTTGTTTAAGTCGCTCTTGCACCGATTCAGGGTTATCCAATCCTAGTCCGGGTACGATTAAAATTGAATTGTCAGGACGATAGCGCTTAGGCAGCTTTTTTACAAACATACGAAGCCCATTCGAGAGCTCGAGTTCATTGGATTCCGTGCTTACTACTCGCCATCGAGGAATGGCAACGCCAAGCGGTGAAGCAATCGAAGCTGCGACCGTGAGCATGTCCAGTGTCATCGCAACACTGGATGCATAGGCATTAGAGAGAACTAAAACGGTGAAATCATGCATGGCTGAAATTGCCTTATATATGTCATTTCGGACATCTACATTGTTCCATGATTTTGCATTAGAGTGAAGACTCATTCACTACCAGGTGCCTCGACATGCCAAATATGCTCATCAAATTGCCTCACAGTGCATTTACTAATGACGCTAAAACGAAATTAGTAAAAAGTCTTAATGCTGCCGCAGCAAACGCTGAACAAATTCCGGACGATCAAAGAAAACGCTTCTTATGCTGGATTACGATCGACGAGGTAGCGACCGGATCCTGGACTTGTGGAGGTGTCGATATGAGCGCTCAGCTGATACCTTGCATTGCGATGATTTTTCTGCCCTCAGGCGTGCTTGACGGTGCTACTCGCGCCTCTTATATTGCTGACATACATAAAGCCTTCATCAACGCGCTCGCTCCAGAAGAGCAGCGGCAACTCGCAACGTCGATTGTGTTGCATGAGGTCACGGATGGATCATGGGGCGCCAATGGCAATGTCTGGAGATTACCAGATTTCGCAAGAGCAGCGGGATTTTCACATTTACAGACATTGCTCAAGAATGAATAGCTTCTTGCCGTAAACTTCTTTTTTCAAACATCAAACAACTGAGCTTCCATGATATCCGCCATGGCAATACCGTGCATATTATTTTCTTCTCGCAATTGCACCGCGATATTGCTGCGGTTATTTGTCGATTTATTTTGGCTGGATTTCCATTTACCGACTAATCGTGTGATGGGGATTTCAATGCCCACGATTTGCGCCATCATATTTTCGATGTATTCCGGTGGTGCATCTGCCACTGCCCATGGCTTTGGGCGTGTTGATTCAAAATGCTCGGTGAGTTGTGTGAGTAAGCTCAGAAATTGTACGCTGTCTTCCACTGCGTTGATTTTTCCATGCGCGTGAACGACGGCGTAGTTGTATGTCGGAACAACCGCGCCAGTCAGTTTTTTTTCTTCGTACCAGCCAGGGGTAATGTAAGCCGATGGCCCCTGAAAAATCAGCAGAACTGGTTCGCGATTTTGCCACACCGGATTAGCGCGCGCGACGTGGCCGAGTAATTTACCGAACGGTGCCTCCGCCGTTGGTGGTGTAATAATGAACGGAATATGATTGGCAGTCATGCCATCTGCTTCCAGGCTGACCATGCTGGCAAGCGGGTGTTGATGGATGAGATCATGTAAGACGTCTAGGCGTTCTTCAGAAAAATGGGCAGGCAGGTACATACTGAGCTACTCCGCAATAATCGTGATATCAGCGCGCAAGGAATTGGCGACATAACAGTGCTCGTGAGACAAATGATGGAGAGCATCGATTTGCTCCTTCGTGGGCATCTTCTCACCCGAAAAGCGCGTAGCAGGGCGTAATTCTATACGTGCTATGTAGAGACGTCCACGTTCATTTTTTTCCATAAAACCGGTGGCATAGTCCTGATAGTGATCAACGATAAAGCCCTGCTTTTGTGCAAAGCTCAGAAAAAATAACATATGACAACTGGACAGTGCAGCGACTAATGCCTCCTCTGGATCGACATTTTCTTCAACCGACATCGGTAGTGGAACTGAGCTGGGTGCTGATGATGCCGGAACGTTCAACCCACCGTCGAATTTCCATTCGTGTGCGCGGCTGTAACGATTGTCTGTGAACAACTGATCATCACGTTGCCACACCACAGTTGCTTGATATTGACTCATCGTTTAGCCTTTTTTTCTTCGTCATATAACGTTTAGTGTAAAACAAATTCTACATTGAAAAGTAAAAAAAGGAGGAGAAAGGAGTTGGTCAGATGACCTTATTCCTTGCGATGCAAATGCGGCGATGCTTGCTGCGTAAATACCATGACCTGTTGCCTGGACGACTCGTGATTGTCCGTTGAACAGCAATTCCAGACGCATCGATAAATGCGCAGGAACAGATGGCGACGTTCTATGTTCGAGAACTTGATGTGCGTGATAAGCGAAACCTGAATCGACAGTTAAAAATTCCTGTCAGAAAATTGGAAACAAATCGCTGGCCTGAGTGTCGAGGCGACTGCGATACGCGAATTGTTGAGCTGCGTGACAAAACTCAATCTGCATACGGAGCGGCATGCTGATGCCGTATTCTTGTTCCGGTAAATACGTCCTGCTGCTTTGATCAGATTGAGTATCATCATAAATCTTTAAAAAAGAAGGAACCCTTCACCTCGCAGGAGGCGATACAAAAAAATACGAGAGGGAGGTGGTCAGCGGCTAACTGGCGTCCACCGGCTTACGCGCGGCCAGTTAACCGATCGGTAGTCGACGTAGTTGATGTTGCAGAAGGAATGCGGACAAACTAATTGCGTTATGCGAGGTGTGATTGTTCAAGACATCAGCGGGCATCGTCGATGTCACAGTCTTAAATTCGGTGCTGGTTGTCTTGAATATGAACATGCTGATCATCCTGTATGGCTTATCTCGAGCCGGGTAAAACAAACTGGGTATTGAAACTGATCGCGATTACGTCAAACAATGATGAGGTAATGCTGAAAAACAGGGCTAATTATTTAGCTAGTTGTAGAGATAGTAGTGCTAGTAGGGATAGCAGCATCAACGCGGAAACAGAGAGTACCAGAGCAGGTCTGTGCACAGCAGTTTGTTTCGCGGCAGTGATGTGTTTTTGGGATGTCATGGGATCTAATGTAAATCGAGACCTTATCGTTCGTCAAGGCCTATTTTGAAAATGTTGCGAAACAATGTTGATCCCGTCTGCGTTGTTCGCGCATCTATTGAAGCGTAGTGTTGTTGGCTTTTATTGACGCAAAGTCGACGATAGACCCAGAGACAGGCCGCAAGTACGAATACACACTCTCGTCTGAAAATAAAAACCTCAGGACGTCAAAAACATCCTGAGGCTTTCGATTTCCTCGTTTAACTATTACCAGATAGTCGTTCTTTTCTCTGGCGCGACGTACATTTTATCGCCTTCTTTGACGCCAAATGCAGAGTAGAAGCCTGGTACGTTCGTCAACGGGGCATTGCCGCGGACTTCTGCTGGCGAGTGTGGATCGATGCTTAATAAACGGATGGTTTCAGCATCGCGTGCTTTGCCGCGCCATACTTGTGCCCAGCCCATGAACAGACGTTGGTCACCACTGTAGCCATCAATCACAGGCGCAGGTTTGCCACCCAGAGAAATTTGATAGGCTTTGTAAGCGATCGCGAGACCTGAGTTATCTGCAATGTTTTCACCAAGTGTCAGCTTGCCATTAACGTTGTAACCTGGCAGTGGGCTATAGGCATCGTATTGTGCGACCAGAGCGTTGGTGAGTTTGCTGAAGTTTTCTTTATCCTCCTTGGTCCACCAGTTGCGCAAATTACCGTCACCGTCTGACTGGCTACCAGAGTCATCGAAGCCATGGCTGATTTCGTGGCCAATGACTGCGCCGATACCACCGTAATTGACGGCATCATCCGCTGCTGGATTAAAGAATGGTGGTTGCAAAATTGCCGCCGGGAAGACGATTTCATTTTGACGTGAGTTGTAATACGCATTCACGGTCTGAGGACTCATGCCCCATTCTTTACGATCAACGGGTTTGCCAAGTCTGGCGATATCGCGTTGATGCTCAAAAGTACGGCTGCGCATGACGTTACCAACCAGATCGTTGGCTTTTATTTGCAACGCGCTATAGTCGCGCCATTGATCTGGATAAGCGATTTTAGGAGTGAACTTGGAGAGTTTTACCAAGGCTTCTTTTTTGGTTTCAGGGCTCATCCAGGTCAGCGTTTCTATACTTTGTTTGTACGCTTCGATGAGATTATTGACCAGCTTTTCCATCCGCGCTTTGTTTTCTGGTGGGAAGTATTTGGCGACATATAATTCACCCAAGGCTTCTGGCATACTCTCTTCAACACGTGCCACACCACGCTTCCAGCGTGGTTGGTTTTCTGGAATACCACGCAAAGTCACACTCGAGAAGCCAAAATCTTCGTCCACAAAACGTTGGGACAAAAACGGTGCGTAAGCATCCAGTACTTTCCATTTGTAATAGGATTTCCAGACCGCTACGGGCGTGTCATTAACGATCTTTGCTAAAGCGGTCAAAAAGCTTGGTTGACGTACAATGACGTAATTTACTTTGCTGCCAACGCCAGTGCCCGCAAAGTAGTTGGTCCAGTTAAATCCTGGCATCAGTTCTGTTAATTTCGCGAGCTCGATTTTGTTGTAGGTATTGATCGGATTACGGTTCTCGACTTTTGTCCATTGGATCGTGGCGATTTGTGTTTCGAGTGCGAGAATATCAGCAGCTGCTTTATCCGCATTTTTTTCACCACTCATCGACAACATTTTTTCTACGTGTTTGACGTAGGCATCACGGAAAGCTTTGAATTTCGCGTCATCTTTCAGGTAGTAGTCGCGATCAGGTAAGCTCAGGCCACCCTGACTGACGTAGACGGCATAAGTACTGGAGTCACGCGCATCCTGTCCTACACCAGAGTTGACTGGCAGTGATACACCAATTTGCGACAATTGTGCAATCAATGCTGGGAAATCTTCTTTTTTTTCTAGCTTGTTGATTTGCTTGAAAGTGGCATTCAAAGGTTTGATATCGAGCTTGTTTGCATGCGCCTCATCCATGAAGCTATTGTATAAGTCAGCAATCTTTTTCTGATTGCTGCCACCCTTGAGGGCTTTATCACTGGCTAATGTGGTGATGATGTCGCGCGAGCGTTGTTCAGATAAATCTCGCAATTGGTCGAACGAACCAAAACGGGCACGATCAGCAGGAATCTCCGCGGTAGCCAGCCATTTACCAGACATAAATTTAAAAAAATCATCTTGCGGACGTACGCTCTTGTCTTGCCATTGCAGATCAATGCCTGAGCTTAGTGCTGATGTGGTTGCGTTGCTTTGAACAATGGAGTTCGCAGGTGCTGATGTATCAGCAAATGAGAGTTGTGTTCCGCCAAAAGAAAAAGTAGCAAGAACAGCTAAAGAAAGCAGAGTACGTTGCATGAAGTAATCCCCAAGATGTTGTTTGTAATTATCAGAACTAAAATCGCTGGAATAGCGATAGGTAACTGGCAAGAGTCGCCAATAAACGTCAGCCTTTTATGACAAAAAGGCTGGCAAATAGTTCGCGTTGAAACGAAATAAATACCAGCCTGATGATAATGTGTCTCTAAATCGATTTTACTTCAGTTTTTTAGGCACGATCCGCCATTTCTGTTATGGCGCAGACTTCTTTTGATTCCGGTAAGAATAGGCGAGCAGGCATAAACCTACCGCGATCATTGGTAACGACAACATCTGTCCTGCAGAAATCGTTATACCTGCAAAGTTAACTTCATAATCCGGCGTACGGAAGTATTCAGTGAAGAATCGCGCGCAGCCGTACAAAGTCACAAAGAGTGAACCGACAGCCAATGGTGGACGTGGCTTACGTGCAAAAATCCACAAGATGATAAACAGCAGTACACCATCGACCAGGGCCTGATAAATGGGTGATGGATGGACCGGATAATTAAGGCCCGGCCAGATCATCGCCCATGGCAAATCCGCAGACGCGATGCGCCCTGGCAATTCGTGATTGATAAAATTGCCCATGCGACCAGCGGCATATCCTAGCGGTACCAGAGGGGCAATGAAGTCGTAGACATTCACCAGAGGCATCTTGACTTTACGAGCCCATAAAAACATCGCAATTAACACCCCGATAAAACCACCGTGGAAAGACATCCCGCCATGCCAGACCTGGACGATTTCTAAAGGATTTTCAAAGAAAAATTGTGGACGATAGAAAAATACTTCACCCAGACGACCACCAAGTACGACGCCCAGCACCCCATAAAACAACATATCATCAATGTGTTCTTTGGTCCAACCCTGCGCGGCGATGTGGGGTAGTTTCAGACGTCGTCTTCCGAGCGCCACAAATTGTGCAAAGGCGACCATGTACATCAGGCCATACCAATGCACTTTCAAAGGTCCAAGGGTAAAAGCAACGGGATCAGGATTGGGATGAATCAGCATATTTTTGGTGTAAAAGCTGTAAAAAGGAGTGTAAAACTGCCGATGGGTTATCTTTGCGCCAGGCAAATCCTATCTCCACGGCAGGCGCATTATGAGCGAACATGTGGTAAGACACGCCCGGGCGCTTTAAGTTCGACACGGATTGTGGCACAAGTGCGATCCCCATGCCAGCCGAAACCAGTCCAACGATGGTTTGCATTTGAATCGCTTCCTGACCAATGTCAGGAGTCAGGCCATATTCATGAAAGAAACCCAGAATCGCATCATGCAAGGCAGGCGCGATTTTACGCGGAAAAAGAATCAGACTCTGACTGATGCATTGTTCGAGTTTGACCTCGGCCCCGGCAGGAAATAGATGTTCTGGTGCCGCCAGTATCAGTGGTTCAGTCAGAATTTTCTGGTAATGGAGCAGTGCATGAAACTTTTCAGGAATGGGCGGGATAAGGAAACCAGCATCGATTTCAGCTTTCTCTAAGGCTTCGAGCTGGATGTCACTGGTCGCTTCGCGTAATTCTATGCTGACATCAGCGTGACTGTGGCGAAACGTTCTGAGCGTTGGCGGCAAAATACTATAATCCGCAATCGACACGAAAGCCAGACTCAGGTGGCCTTGCGTGCCAGCAGCGGCGCGCTGCACGAGTTGGCGTAGGTTTTGCGATTGTAAAAGTAGTTTTTTAGCTTCTGGTAACAGTGCTATTCCTGCGGATGTCAGGCTGATTTGCCGTGTCGTGCGTAAGAATAACGCAACGCCGAGTTCGCTTTCAAACGCCTGTATCGCCTGAGACAGCGGTGGTTGTGTCATATTCAGGCGGGTCGCTGCTTTTCCGAAATGCAATTCTTCTGCAACGGCGATGAAATAACGTAACTGCCTTAGTTCCAGACTATTGCTCATGGGTTTGTTGTGAGATCTGGCATCCACGCCGGAAAAAATGATCTGATATCGCGGTTCGCCTATGTCGGACCATCAGCGTCCCGAAGTTTGTATTCGGGCGGACCTATTTTACTTTCGGCCGGTATTTTTATCAAAAGTGCGTTTGACGCGTTCTTTTTTTATTTTTTCAAAATGTGCGTGGTCTTTGCGTTTATCGAGCCCCAGCATACGCTCGAAAAATTCAAACCACAGAAATGCAAAAATCGCTAAGCCTATAATCCACCACCATGACATAGCAGCAAAAATCCAGACGTCAGCTAGCTTTAACACCAGTAGTATTACGAGCGGAATAATTAATAGCATAGTTGTCTCCAGTTGTCGGAAGATTAAAGCGTATTTTGCAAAGGGTCAACCCATGTGTTTGAGAGCGTGCTTAAGTCAGGTAAAAAGCGTTAAAATGGATCCGCATTTTTTAACCTGGAGAACGCAATGAAATATTCATTATTGGTAGGTGCAACATTCGCCCTTTTGGCATCCGGCTCTGCGATGGCAAATATGGAATTGGCAAAAGCAAAAAACTGCATGGCTTGCCATTCCGTCGATACGAAGATTGTCGGTCCTGCATATAAAGATGTGGCCAAAAAATATGCTGGCGACAAAACGGCAGAAACGAAATTAGTTCAAAAAGTGTTGAAGGGTGGTAGCGGCACCTGGGGCGCGATGGCAATGCCTCCGAACACCCAAGTTTCTGAAGCAGAAGCGCATACTTTGGTGAAGTGGGTACTTTCTCTGAAATAAGTTATTTTGTTTTGCTCAGTCTGAGCTCCAAATCGGGCTGGCAAAAACAATGAAAGTGCAATGCAAGTGGAATGAAACAGCAATAAAATTTTGATAAAAAATTTATACAGACGCGATGCAAGAAAAAGCCCCGTGAAAAAAATTCCACGGGGCTTTTTAATTTTCTGGGTATGGGATTAACCAAAGTGGTTAATCCCATCATCACAATTACTTAGTAACTGCTAACAGATCACGTTTGCCGCCTTTGTATGTGTACAAAGTCAGTGTGCCGTCTTTGATATCGCCTTTGTCATCAAAAGAGATATCGCCAGTGACGCCGTGGTATTTAATTTTCTTCAGGAATGGCAGGTATTTCGCTGGTTCAGCAGAATTTGCTTCCTTCATGGCTTGTGCCATTGTCATAACAGCGTCGTAGACATACGGAGCATAGATTTCAACACCAACGCCGAATTTCTTCTTGTAGTCTTCTTTCCATTTTTCATTCGCTGCTTTTTGTGCATCCAGAACACCGCCTGCTTCAGCACAAACGACCTGGCCTTCACCAATTGCATCGCCAGCCAGTTTCACCAGATCGGCTGTACAGATACCGTCGCCGCCCATGAATTTAGCTGTAATACCCAATGCTTTCATTTGACGCAGCATAGGACCTGCAACTGCATCCATACCGCCGAAGAAAATAACGTCTGGGTTTTTCGCTTTGATTGTGGTTAAGATCGCGCTGAAATCAGTGGATTTGTCTGTTGTATGCTCTTGCACAACAACTTCTGCACCTTTAGCTTTTGCGCCTTTGACGAATTCAGCCGCAACACCTTCGCCGTATGCTGTTTTATCATCGATCACAGCGATTTTCTTCGCTTTGTTGATCTGAACTGCATAGCGACCGAGTGTGCCACCCAATTGGCCGTCATTCGCCACTACGCGGAATGCACCTTTAAAGCCTTGTTGTGTGTATTTTGGATTTGTTGCAGATGGGGAAATTTGCACCAGACCGGCATCGTTGTAAATTTTAGACGCTGGGATTGTTGTGCCAGAGTTCAAATGACCGATAACGCCGTTGACTTTCGCGTCAACCAGTTTTTGTGCTACGGTAGTCGCTTGTTTTGGATCTGCTGCATCATCTTCAGCCAGCAGTTCAAATTTAGCTTTTTTACCGCCAATCATCAGGCCTTTTGTGTTCAGCTCTTCGATTGCCATTTTGGCGCCGTTTTCATTGTCTTTACCCAAATGCGCGATAGCGCCAGAGATAGGACCAACGTGACCAATTTTAATTACTACATCGTCAGCTGCCGCTGCACCAGCGAAAGCGAAAGCAATTGCGCCTGCCAGTGGAATCATTTTTGTTTTGAACGACATGAACATACTCCTAAGGTTTAAAAAGTAGGACAACACTATTGCATTACCAACTTATTCAGATCACTGAATAAACAAAAGGTACAACATAAAAAATATTTCGCAAAGCTATTTTGTGCGGTTTTTTTTCAAAACAGACGATTTTTATATGCCTCAATTCCGTGCGTTAGACAAGCTTGATCGCAAGCTTTTGAATCATCTTCAAAAAGATAATCAGATTCCAACTCGTACTTTAGCTGAAAAATTACACATTTCCCAGCCCACTTGTTTGCGCCGCATCAGAGAATTACGTGAGGCGGGCGTGATCAGCGCTGACGTTAGCGTGGTTGACCCGTTTGCGCTGGCGTTTGGCATGCTGGCTTTCCTCGAAGTCTCTCTGGTCAATCAGAGTGACGAATTTATGCACGATTTTGAGGCACGCATGAATAAGGAAGCGGAGGTGATGCAGTGTTATTTTGTTTCTGGTGAGTACGATTATTTCCTCGTTGTACACGTTATTGACATGGATGCTTACTACCAATTTGTGCGGCGCGTCATTTCCGGGTCAGGAAATGTCCGACATTTCCACTCACGTTTCCCGATGAAGAAGACCAAGTTCACAACGCGAATTTCGTTTGATGAAAAAGCAGAAGAATTACAGGTAAAAGTGAAGAAATAATGCGTCAAAATCAATGAAATTGATGATTTTTTCTCATAAATGAAACAGAATTTTTGGTATTTTTACCGTTTGATTTAACCTTGTCCTGGTCTTATTGACGGGGCGTTCAAGTTCATCTATCGCTTCGATTGCGGATATGGCGTAGTCTGGCCAGTAAATCCAGCCCCTCTCCGGGAGGGGGAGGAATTGATGAAGTGGCTGATCAATACCGCTGAATGATGTTCAGTTCGCAGCAGCGAGTTGCCTTAAGGGGGCCAGGCGTTCCATACCTGTAAAGGCAAAATCAAGCTCCGGTGTAAAACCGGAGATGATTTCAGCGATAGCTCTGCCAGAGCCGACGCCCATTGTCCATCCAAGGGTGCCGTGTCCTGTATTGAGAAACAGGTTACGGTATTTGGTCTTTCCTATATATGGTACGTTTGACGGTGTGAGCGGGCGCAAACCTGTCCAATAAATTGGCGCCGTATAGTCACAGGCCTCGGGAAATAATTCTTTGGTACGACGGGTGATTGCTTCGCAGCGTGTGCTATTAAGTTCGCGTGTGTAGCCGTTGATTTCACAGGTTCCCGCCACGCGTAGTCGGTCTCCCAGACGGGAAACCACTAATTTGTAGCCGTCATCCGTGAGCGAAATTGTCGGTGCAGCAGCCTGATTCGTGACTGGATAAGTTGCGGAATAACCTTTTCCCGGGTAAATCATTAAAGACATGCCCAGCGGTTTGAGTAGTGCCTGTGAAAAACTTCCCATAGCGACGACGAACGCGTCGGCACGCAAGACCTGATGTCGGCCTTGTGCATCAATGACTTCGACGCCGGTGACCGTTGCATCCGAACCACATCCGGCTGATAAGAGTCTGGTGACACAGGTGTTGTACCGGAAGACCACACCCGCTTCCCCGGCTTTTCTGGCAAGTCCGGTGGTGAACTTATAGACGTCACCCGATTCATCAGTTTCAGTGAAGTCACCCCCGACAATCTGTTGCCGCATGCCAGCGAGCGCAGGTTCTTTTTTTATGACTTCGTCTGCACTGATAGACATCCGTGGACAACCTAATTCTCTCATCAGACGTGCAGCAGGCAATGAGCTTTCAAATTCTTTCTGATCAGTATAAAAGTGCAGAATACCTTTGCTCAGGCTATCGTACTCGATTCCGGTAGCGGCTCTTACTTCCTGCAAGGTTTGGCGGCTGTATTCTGAGATCGCGACAATTTGACGAATATTGTGGTCCGTCCGATGTTGCGTGCATTCCCGTAAAAATTGCAACCCCCACTGCCATTGTAACCACTCAGCCCGAGGGCGAAATAACAGCGGCGCATCTTCCTTGCCTAGCCATTTTAAGATTTTCGTTGGTGCAGAGGGGTTTGCCCAGGGTTCAGCGTGTGACACTGAAATCTGGCCACCGTTGGCAAAGCTGGTCTCTTGTGCGGCACCGGGTTGGCGTTCTATGACAATTACTTCATGCCCTTGTTGACGCAGAAACCATGCCGTGGAGGTGCCAATAATACCGGCGCCGAGAACGATGACTTTCATAGACCAATCTCCTGTTTGTGAGGAATGCCGCAAACGGACAATCCTTTATTTTCAGATGAGATTGTAGAAAGCTTATGGTTTTTCAGGTAATCATAACGAGGCATTTTATTTTTATTTTTAAAAACAAAGTTCGATGCAATGTTTAAAAATAAAAATTATTCAGCCATTTTTGCTTATTTTGGTATTTTTGCCTTGGCAATTTCTTGGTTCACTGCGCGAGTGACGACATCTTCGAGAGAATTTTTTAAACCTGCACGGATTTCTTCCGCCAGCCCGGATACGGCGGTTTGTAGTACGTCGGCGAGACTATCTCTGACCCGGTGTTCCAACACAAAGTCGACTCTGGTCAATACCTGTTTAAGAACATTTTCTCTTAAGGTTTGCTCCAGTATTTGCCACTGTTCGTCGCTGATTGCATCTTGTGGTTGAACGTCTGCGTTGCCAGACGTTACTAGTGCGGTAGCATTCTCAGACGACATTTCTTCCAGCGGAATTACCTCTGTCAGAACTGGGATGCTGGCATCAAGTTGTGTATTCATTTTATTTCGCCACGTTGTGGCTCAGTGGAAAAGCTTGTTGATGATATTGACGATAACGTTCGCGTCCTAATTCCGTATCTTCTTTGTCGCTGGAAACGATTTCTATCATACGCGCAAACAGCTCAAAATTCGCAGGCGTCCCAGTGCTTAAATTGATCAGTAATTCGAAGTGCGGGCTTTGCTCGAGCTCACCTTGGCTTAAGACGATGGGTGTGACACCAGCCAACACATCATCTGCCATCACGTGTGGCAGGAAGCCCGTATCGTCCAATGTCCACAGCGCAGCATCGATGTTTTGCAGCACTTGCCGTTCAGGGTGAAACACGATCACTTTACAGTTCGCTGCACGCGCCTTGCGGATCAGCCGACAGGTGTAATTGAGTTTATCCGCAACATTGCTATGAAAATCGATGCGCGTTTTGGCGGAGTGATCAGAAGCGGAAGCCATTGTCGTTTTCCGGGTTCTTAATGGGGGCAGGTGAGGGAGCAGATTGATTTTTTTGGGCTGCCGCAGCAGGGGCCGGTTTGTTCGCTGGCGCGGCACTTTCTGGTGTCGGATAGACGTAATTGACAGGCAGTCGATTACTGTCAGGATAACCGGCTGCAGTGATCGCGGCTTTCCATTCTGACTGATTATAGCCATGAAATTTTTTGCTGCCGATCAGTAAGAACGGCAACTGATCGTCGCTACTGACTTGTTTTAATTTGTCTGAGTCAGCCGGCGTTTTGACCGTTTTTTCGGCAAAGGGAACGCCAGCACTCTTGAGAAAATTTTTGCCATCGTTACAGGGAGAGCAACTCGCAGCCGTATAGATAGTGACTGGATTTTTTGAAGCCGCCAATTTCAGTTCATAAGGGAAATTAGTGACATCCTGCGAGCTTGCGATCGTTTTGGTTTCGACCAGCTTCTGATTTGCTGCTGGTGGCGTATCTGAATAAGTCACTTTACCATCCGGCCCCACCGATTTGTACAATTGTGCTTGTGCCGTGCTGGCGAGCAAGAACATAGACAATAACAGCGTAGCTCGTTTAAATGGGGATTGCATCACTCTCATCTCCTTCATACTGTCATGCCATTGTGTCGTAATAAGGCGTCAATGGATGGTTCTCTACCGCGGAAAGCTTTGAAAGACTCAAGGGCTGGGCGCGAGCCCCCCACTTCCAGTACTTCGCGCTGGAATAGTTCGCCCGCCGTGCGCGATACATTGCTTCCCTCTGTTTTGCCTTGTTCTTCAAAAGCGGCATAGGCATCAGCGGACAATACTTCAGCCCATTTGTAGCTGTAATAACCTGCCGCATAACCGCCTGCAAAAATATGGCTGAATGAATGCTGCATGCGATTGAACTCTGGCGCATTAAATACAGACACTTGTGATCGTACGTGATCAAGTACTTGTTGCACAGTTTGCTTGCCTTGTGGATCGAAGTCGCCATGCACACGCATGTCAAACAGGGCAAATTCGACTTGACGTAAGGTTTGTAAACCTGACTGAAAATTCTTGGCAGCGATCATCTTATCAAACAAAGCGCGCGGCAACGCTGCGCCCGTTTCTGCGTGCGCTGTCATTTGTTGCAAGACATCCCATTCCCAACAGAAATTTTCCATGAATTGTGATGGCAATTCCACCGCATCCCATTCAACACCGGAGATGCCGGACACCGACAAATCATCGACTTTCGTCAGTAAGTGATGCAAGCCATGACCAAATTCATGGAACAGCGTAATCACTTCATCATGTGTGAAGTAAGCTGGTTTAGCAACGCCATTTACGATAGCTGGTTCGGTGAAGTTGCACACCAGATAGGCAACTGGTGTCTGCACACCATGCTTCGTCAAGCGGCGACCACGTGCATCATCCATCCATGCACCACCTCGCTTGCCGTTACGTGCATACAAATCGAGGTAGAATTGGCCAACTAACTGACCGTCTTTTTCGATGCGATAAAATTTCACATCGGGATGCCAGGTGCCTGCCTGATCGGGCTTGATCTGAACCGCAAACAAGGTCTGGATAACGCGGAATAAGCCATTGACAACCTGATGCTCAGGGAAATATTGTTTTACTTCTTGTTCGGAAAATGCGTAGCGTTGTTCGCGCAGTTTTTCTGACGCATAAGCAACATCCCACGCTTCCAGTTTTGCTATGCCTAATTCTGTGGCGGCGAAGTCGCGCAATTCCTGTAAATCTTTTTCTGCAAACGGTCGGGCTTTGTTGGCCAGATCTTCCAGGAAACTTGCAACTTGAGAAGGTGACTCGGCCATTTTACTGACGAGTGACACTTCGGCAAAATTTGGGTATCCCAACAACTGCGATTCTTCCAGGCGCAATTGCAGGATTTCTTTCATGATCGCGGTGTTATCCCAATCGGGATTGGCACCGAGTTCAGACGCTTTAGTCGCATTGGCACGGTAAATCGTTGCACGAATATCGCGGTTATCAGCGTACTGCAACAGCGGGAAATACGAAGGGAAGTGCAGCGTAAATTTATATCCGCCCTTGCCATATTTTTCAGCCGCTGCTTTGGCTGCCTGAATGACATCTTCTGGCAAGCCTTTCAGTTTTTCAATGTCATCGATGAACAAGCCGTAATCATTTGTCGCGTCGAGTACATTTTCAGAAAAGCGTGTCGTCAGCATCGCATGCTTTTCTTGAATTTCTGCATAGCGGCGTTGCTTTTCTGCTGGCAGCTCAGCGCCGCCCAAACGAAAATCTCGGATCGCATGTTCAATAATGGTCTTACGGGCGACCGGAAGATGGTCGAAACCAGCTTGTGCACGCAAGGCTTTGTACTTCTCAAATAGCACCAGATTTTGCCCTAATTCAGTCCAGAATTCGGTGATGGCAGGCTGATTGTCGTTGTACGCGGCGCGCATTTCCGGGGTGTCCGCGACACCGTTAAGATGGCCGACGATACTCCATGCGCGGCCGAGTTTTTCTGTCGCATTCTCCAAAGGCTCGACAAAGTTTTCCCACGTGACAGCAGATTGGTCTTCGCACAGTTGTTGAACAACAGCGCGGTTTTCTTCCAACAGGCTGGTCATGGCGGGTGTCACTTGCTCTGCGCGAATCTCAGAAAAACGCGGCAGATCGCTAAAGTCGAGCAATGGAGAGGTGATAGTCATATTAAATTCTTTCAGCTGCTTCAATCGTGTTGACCAGTAACATGGTGATGGTCATCGGACCAACGCCACCAGGAACTGGCGTAATATATCCCGCGACCTCTTTGCTTGGCGCAAAGTCAACGTCACCACACAGTTTGCCTTCATCGTCACGATTCATACCGACGTCGATCACAACCGCGCCAGGTTTGATCATGTCGGCCGTCACAATATTACGCTTGCCGGTTGCAACGACCAGAATATCAGCATTGCGTGTGTGTGCGCCCAGATCGCGGGTCTTGGAGTTACAGATGGTGACGGTCGCACCCGCTTGCAAGAGCAACATCGCTTGTGGTTTGCCGACAATATTGGAAGCGCCAACGACCACCGCATTTGCCCCGCGAACCGGATAATTAATGGATTCCAACATTTTCATGACGCCATATGGGGTGCATGGACGGAACAAAGGTTGTCCGGTCATCAGCAAACCCGCATTGCTGATATGGAAGCCATCAACATCTTTCTCGGCGGCAATCGCTTCAATGACTTTGTTGGCGTTGATGTGCGCGGGCAACGGCAGTTGTACCAAAATACCATTGATTTTAGGGTCGTTGTTCAGTCGGTCAATGTGCGCAAGCAAAGCTTCTTCGCTTAATTCTGCTTCATATTTCTCTAAAACTGAGTAAAACCCACAATCCTGGCACGCTTTTACTTTGTTGCGTACATACACCTGTGATGCAGGATTTTCGCCTACCAGAATGACGGCCAGACCAGGTTGCTTACCTTGGGCAGTTAAAGCTGCAGCACGTTGACTTACGTCGGCGCGCAGTTGTTGGGAGAGTTCGGTTCCGTTGATGATTTGAGCAGTCATGATAGCGATGGGTAAAAAACAGAAGGAACCGCGATTATAAAGGATGCGCAGCGCTTCAATGAGCGCAAGTTACCAACGTCAGGCATGTTTTTGCTGGCGGAGCGTTTTTCAGAAGCTGTTCATTGCTAACGACAAGGACAGTCATTGCGTTTGATCTGCATCAGTCATTGTTCTAATAGAAACTGTCTCGGATTGCTTATCAACATAGAATGAAAAACAGGAAAATTTTTCTGGATCCTCGAGTAAGAGGCAATTTTTTATTTTTGAAAGCACATTTCTATTTATGCTTAGCCCCGCAATTGTTGCAAAAAATGTCAGCAAATGGTTTGGTGAAGGCGAAACCAGAATGACTGCTGTTGATCAAGTCAATTTTTCGGCTCATTCAGGCGAGATGCTTTTTATCGTCGGTCCATCTGGAAGTGGTAAGACGACTTTTTTGAGTATGATTTCCGGAATCTTACGCCCTAATCAAGGCTCAGTGGAGGTCAGGGGGCAGGATATTTGGTCATTGACTGATAATCAGCTCGCGGATTTCAGACTCAATTCGATTGGTTTTGTATTTCAGGACTTTCATTTATTCCCCCGATTGACTACCGCAGAAAACGTCGCGATTCCTTTGATCCTTAAACAAAGAGATTGGGACGAGTCGTTAGTCGTGGCACGCCGATACCTGGAGATTGTGGGCCTCAAAGACCGCACAGAAGTCTTACCCGTCAAATTATCAGGTGGTGAGCAGCAGCGGGTCGCGATTGCACGCGCCATGATTAGTGAACCGCATATCTTGATCATGGATGAGCCGACGGCTTCATTGGATGGAGAGACAGGAAAAATGATTATCTCCTTCGTCAAAGAGAAATTTTTAAATGCCGACCGCTGTATCGTCATCGTCACGCATGACGCGCGTATCAACGAATTTGCGGACCGGATAATTCATATGGAAGACGGGCGTATTACTGGACTGGATAAGGGGACAGAATGAGAAACAAGATAATTTTTGGTCTGGCGATCATCGGTGTGTTGGCAGGGATGATTTTTGCCTACGTTTACGGTATTGAGCGTAAGCCACAGGATCCATTGTTTAAACCAGTAGCTAGCCCTTTTCCAACGGCAATCTATGCGAATGGCATCATTGAAAGTGACCAGGCGGGAAGTTCAAACATAAATATCTATCCAGAAGTTGCTGGTGTTGTTGCCAAAGTGATGGTTGACGAGGGGCAAAAAGTGAAGGAGGGTATGCCATTACTCCTGCTTGACGATAGCGTTCAAAAAGCGACGACTGAACAAGTACGATTGCAAGCCAATGCTGCTCTTAGTTTATTGAATGAATTGAAAGCACAACCGCGTAAAGAAACGTTGGATATCGCTCAATCCCAAGTTGATTTAGCAACGGCCAATCTGAAAGCCGTTCGCGATCAGTTTGAAAAGCGTCGGGTGTCCTACGAGCTTGATCCTAAATCGATCAGTAAGGATGTGCTTGATACGGCAAAAGATGCTGTCAACCAGGCAGATGCTGCACTGGATGTAGCCAGAAAACAATATAACCTGACTAAAGCTGGGGCATGGATATATGACATTCAAAATCAACAAAGGCAATACGAGGCATTGCAGCAAACCTATCAAGCTGCGCAAGCATTATTAGGAAAATATGTGATCAAAGCCCAGACCGATGGCGTGGTCATGTCTGTCAACGCGACGCCAGGTAGTTACGTATCGGTGTTGGGTTCTTATGACGCATATTCGCAGGCGAACTTGCCAATGTTGGTGATGAGTCGCAATCAGGATTACCTTGCGGTGCGTTGCTATGTCGACGAGATATTGGTCTCTCGACTGCCCGATTCTGCGCATATCCGGGCTGAAATGTCTTTGCCAGGAACTGATGTCAAAATCCCGCTCGAATTTGTCCGGGTGCAACCGTATATTTCACCCAAACTGGAACTGTCAAATCAACGCCAGGAAAAAGTTGATTTACGTGTTTTGCCAGTCATCTTCCGATTCAGCAAAAAAAATCACTCTGCTGTGTATCCCGGACAATTGGTTGACGTGTATATAGGGAATAAATGATGTCATCGCTCATCATGAAAGCATTGAAGGGAAGGCGAGTGACGCCTGAAAGCATAGCGCGTCCGAAATGGGTGACGATGCTTTTCGCTGGTTTATTGTGCGGCTGCGCTGTCGGCCCTGACTTCGTGCCACCAGCTGCCGTTACGACAGATCACTATTTGAAGAATGCTGACTCTGTGCAGCGTTTTGCTGCTGAAGGCAAGACGCAGCACATTTCGACCAGTGTTTCTGTGCCATATGAGTGGTGGAAATTATTTGGTTCAACGCCATTGAACATGGCAGTTGAAGTGGCACTTACGCATAATCAGACGTTGGCAGCTACAGAGGCTGCGTTGCGCCAAAGTGAGCATAATGTGCAGGCAGCTTACGGCGTGTTTTTTCCAAGAGTCAGTCTGGGTGCCGATGCACTCCGGGAGCGAAGTACACCTGTACAGAACGGATTAAATACACCGGGGACTGTTTATAATCTGGTTACCTTAAATGGCTCTGTCAGTTACTTGTTGGACGTATTTGGTGGTGAGCGCAGGACAGTGGAGGCATTGAATGCAGAAATGATCAATCAGCTCTATCTGACCAAAGCAGCTTACCTGATGTTGTCTGCAAATATTGTCAATACCATGATTGCACGCGCTGCTTACGCAGAGGAGATTCGCTTAAACAAAGAATTGATTTCGATACAACGCAGTCAATTGAAAACAACGCAGATGCAATACGACAGCGGTACAGTTCCCTATAGCACGGTATTGAGCATCCAAAGTCTGATTGCCGCTAATGAGGCGTCGATTGCACCTTTGCAATTGAAATTAGGCCAAACCGAAGACTTGCTGGCGAGCCTTGAAGGTGTGACACCAGCAGAATTAAATTTACCTGACCTCACCTTAAATAGTTTGGTTTTGCCCGTTGAGCTACCTTTGAGTTTGCCTTCAGAGTTGGTCCGGCAACGCCCCGATATTTTGTCAGCGGAGGCAAAACTGCATGTTGCCAGTGCTGATATTGGCGTGGCGACGGCAGCGATGTATCCGAGCATTAGTTTGAATGGAACCTATGGTCTGGCCGGTAAGAGTTTAGGAAATCTTTCAGCAAGTAATGGCAAATTTTGGAACATCGGACCAAGTATTTCTTTGCCGTTATTTCAGGGGGGGAGCTTGTGGTACCAACGTCAGGCAGCCATCGATGCGTTTCATGCTGCGCAAGCCAATTATCGACAAACGGTTCTTACCGCTTTTGCTCAGGTAGGTGATGTCTTAAAAGCGATTGAATATGACACTGCTGCTTTGCAGGCACGCGCTGATGCCAATCATGCAGCACAACAAGCTCTGCACTTACTGCAGGCAAATTACACTGCGGGCTTGGCGTCGTATATCGAGGTCTACACTGCGGACGTGCTGTACCATCAATCTAGTATTGAATATCTTCAAGCCGTGGCACAACGCCACCAGGATACAGTCGCTTTATATGTCGCATTGGGCGGTGGCTGGTGGAATAACCCCGTGGTCGCCACGGACCAACACCAAGCCACGACGGGAGCCAGGCTATGAAACACGGCGGCATACTCAAAATTGGCTTTAAATTACTTGTAAACGATAAATCTAAATTTACAGCCTTACTTATAGGAATTACTTTTGCGGTTTTTCTGATGGTGCAAATGACAGCGATGTTCGCCGGTATTTTGAATCGTGCTTATTCGACGGTAAGTAATATTGGTGCTGCGATCTGGGTGATGGATCCTGCGGTAAATACGCCGACAAGTCCTATTCCTTTACCTGATTATTTATTGGACGCTGTACGCAGTATGGATGGTGTCAGTTATGCCGTGCCTATCTTTATCGGTGGCGCACAAGTCAAACTCGCGAGTGGAACCTATCAGGGTGTAAGCGTCGTTGGCCTAGACGACACCAGCTTATTTGGTCGTCCGGCACTGGAAAAAGGCAATATTCAAGATATCTATGCCGACAATGCTTTTTTCGTTGTTAATGATGCCGAATTCAGTAAGCTGGAAAATCCTCAAATTGGTACGTCATTTGAGCTCAATGACCATCGAGGTACGATTGTTGGTATAGCCAAAGTAGTGGCGAATGGACTCAATGGCGTACCAACTTTATACACCACCTATAACCGCGCAATTGAATATCTGCCGACCACGCGTTTTACGATTTCATACGTATTGGTTGAGCCGAAGTCCGAGCAAGCGATTGCGGGCATAAAAAAAGAAGTCGCCAAGCTTGGCTACGTTGCTTATACCAAACAAGAATTTAATAATCGCATTACGGATTTTTATACGTATCAGACAGGCATAGGTACCAATATTTTGATGATGACGGTGATTAGCTTTATTGTTGGGCTGTCGATTTCAGGGCAAACTTTCTACACGTTTATTTTAGAAAATCTGGAAAAATTTGGCGCTTTAAAAGCAATTGGTGCAAAAGGTTACGAACTAGTTTATATGATTTTATTTATGGCGACGGTGACCGCTTTGACTGGGTATGGGCTTGGCATAGGACTCGTAACCTTAATGATTAGCGTTGCCCGTAGTCGTTTGCCGGGGTATGCCGCCATGATTACTAACTGGAACCTGGCAATGGCTTTTGGAATGGTGGTATTGATCGCTGGCATTTCAAGCTATGTTGCCATACGCCGCGTGTTAAAAATTGAGCCGTTTGATATTTTCCGGGGATAAATCTGTAATGCATCGAAGTTGAATATGGGCGAATTGACGTTCTTTAGACGCAATTCGCTTTTTTTACTTTTTTTCTACCTGTCGCTCCCAAGTCTAAGTATGTGAGACCTTTGCACGAGATTCCAAATTTCCGAACTTTGAATAATAATCTAACAATGCAAACAACCTGATGAAGAGCGATGTCCTGGAAAAATCTCAAACAACAAGGTTTTGCCGAAACCTTGCTCGTTGAGCATGACGCACTGACTGAATTGGATGACGTGCAAAAGCTCATCGATTGGTCTCGTATTGAAACGATGCTCTCTGGTATTCATAGCAAAGCAAACGGAGAACAGGACTGGCCGCCATTGTTGATGTTCAAAGCGATGCTCCTGCAATCCTGGTGCAAACTGAGTGACCTGCAACTGGAAAAACAGGTAGCGCGTGATTTATTGTTTCGTCGCTTTATCGGTTTAAGTCTTTCCGAATCCGTTCCTGATCACAGCAGCTTCTGGCGCTTTCGCAATCATCCTCAAATCGTCGCACTGCAAGCATCGCTGCTGGCAGAAATTAACCGTCAACTGAGCGAGCAAGGCCTGTATATCCGTAGCGGAGAAATCAGCATCATTGACGCCAGCGTTATTCAAGCGCAGCGTCATCGTCCTGGCAAAGGAAAAGACGGACAGAATAAACAGGACCCAGAAGCGGCGTATAACGTTAAAGCAGCGTCAGATGGTAAATTAAAAGCCACCTATGGCTACAAAGCCCATTGCAATGTGGACGAAGAAGGATTGATCAAAGCCACCAACTTCACGGCTGGCAACGTGCACGATTCTCAATGTTTTACTGACCTGATCAGTGGTCGGGAGAAGCGAGTCTATGTCGATAGCGCTTATGCCAGCGAAAAGACGAATCAGTATCTCAAAGAAAAGCAGATTGAGAATGGTGTGTTGGAAAGAGCCTATCGCAACAAGCCACTGACTGAGGCACAGAAGTCGAAGAACAAAATTAAATCGCGCATTCGCAGTACGGTGGAACGTACCTTTGCTATTTTGAAACAACACTACGGCATGGGGCAAGCTCGCTATCTGGGACTGGTGAGAAATCAGGTGCGATTTAGCTTGATGTGCGTTGCCTATAATATTAAACGCGGAGTAAGTTTGCGACGAGAACGTGAGGCATGGCAGGAGAGTTGCGCCTGAAATATGGGAATACGGGGAATATTCCGTATTTTTTGGGTCTTTGGTCGAACTTTGAAGGAAAGCTTCTCAAAATCCGACCAAATTATTTTATAGGCACGTTGCAGGGATGAATTCAGGGGCTCGTGCAAAGGTCTCATTATATTTATGAAAACAACGGTTGCAGACTTCATTCTCAGGAAATGAAAAATCACGCTTGCATTGCAGGAATTGTTGTTTGCGATAAGGTTCAATCATCCAGGTATCGGCTAACAATCAATCCAAGACCAGCACCCGCGAATTGTGCTGCGACAAATGCTGGAACGCTCGCGGGCGAAATACCAGCAAAGGTGTCGCTAAACATTCGCCCAAATGCTGCTGCAGGATTGGCAAATGAGGTTGAAGCGGTGAACCAGTAAGCACAACCGATATAGGCGGCGACCATGGCGGCGACTTTTTCAGACGGTGCCCGCAGGATCACGAGTAACAATCCCGCAGTAGCAACGATCTCTGCAATCCATTGGCCTGTTCCTGTACGAATTTTGCTTGAAATTTGAAGAACGCTGATATCAAACATCACATGCGCGAGCCAGGCACCAAACAGAGCACCTGTGAGTTGCGCGACGATATAGGGGAGCAAGTGCTTCTTTGCCAGCGTTCCTCTTATTGTCATGATGGTTGATACCGCGGGATTAAAATGTGCGCCACTAATGGGACCAAACACTTCAATCAACACATAGAGCCCCGCCACGGTCGCAGCTGTGTTTGCCAGCAATGCAATGGCATCGTTACCAGACGCTAAGCGCTGTCCCATCATGCCGGAACCAATGACAACGGCAAGGAGCAATGCTGTTCCTAACAGTTCTCCGGTAAGTTTTTGAATGAGTGAATAAGGCATTGAGCGAGGCATTGTCAACTCTTTTGCAGACGTAATAAAGCGCTCTGGCGCTCTGCATGCGACATGGTGTCAAGAGGCAGAGCAAGCAGTTGCATCATGCGATACCCGATTGCTTGGCGGGTCAAATCAAAGGCATTCTTTTTATCTGCTTCTGCTGCATTGGATGGATCGGGATAACCCCAATGAACTTTGACCGGGCTACCCGGCCAGTATGGGCATTGTTCCGACGCGGCGCTGTCACAGACGGTAATGACAATATCCATGACCGGTGCATCTGGTAAAGTAAATTCATCCCAACTTTTACTATGCATCGCGCTGGTATCAACCCCGGCTTGTGCCAATGCGTCAAGAGCATATGGATTGACGCGCCCACTTGGCGTACTTCCTGCGCTATAAGCCTTGATATCTTTGCCTGATTGTTTTGCAAGATGATTGAGCATTCCCTCAGCAAGTACGCTGCGAGCAGAATTGTGGGTGCATAAAATGAGTACATGGATGGTCATAAAATATCCTTTAGCAGCACGAAGAATTCGCTTGAATGATCAGACACTTAGCTTGAAGTTTGAGTGCAGGCCACAGGACAGCTGTTGCCGTTACAACAATTGTCTGTCAGGTAGCCAATTAAGCCATCCATTTGCTCGTAAGCTGCCCGATACACCAGATTGCGGCTTGAACGCTCGATATTGACCAAACCTGCGTTGGCGAGTTCTTTTAGATGAAACGAGAGGGTGGTCGCTGGGATTTCTAAGCCTTCTTGCAAGACGCCCGGCGTCATACCAGGTTCTCCGGCAACCACTAAGGCGCGAAATGCTTTTAAGCGAACCGGATGGGCTAATGCGCTCAGGGCTTTGATGATGTCATTTTCGTTCATGGGTTTACTATACTATATTTCGAGAATATTGAAACTATTGTTTTAGTTGGGTGTGAAAATGTAAATGAACTATCCCTTCGCAGATCAAAATAGGTCATAGATTGTCAAAGAAGCGACTTCTTTTTACAGGAGTATGCGTGGCCGGTAAAAGCAGATTGCCGTCATTGATGTTTTGTCTTGACTGCTTGGACCGTGCCCTAAGGCGACAGTCGAGGTTCTATAAAGCAGTCAATCAAATTGACTCGTAGTAACTAGTTCACTCAATACATTACGGTCGTTGTTTTATATCTTTAAGCTAAATTTTTCTACCTTCACAACGTCCGACGAGCTGGTGTTATAAAACACGAGCACTTCATTTTCATTGTGTCCAGCTATAAGATCGTTTGGCCAAGAATCGCGTCCAAAACCAGTTCGGCACTCAAGCCCTCCATCATTTTTTAAAAATGCAAGTACAGCCTGCCCCCGGTCATTCCCGGGAGATACGTCGCTACCAAACATATGAAAACCACCAACTGCCTTGATGGCAGCTTTGGGCCTAAATTTTTGATCTGATATAAACTTTTCAGAGATCAATTTAAGATCAGGATCAAAATGAAAATGAACAAATCCTAAACGCTTATCAGAAGAATTATCTTCATCATGTAATCTGAACATATCAATTCCAGTTGATGACGCTAAAATTACTGGAATGCCTGCAGTTTCTCGATTCAATTGATACCGAGCAAGCTCTTTACCATCTTGATTTAGCTTTAATAAAATATAAATTGGTCTGCCACTTAGTTGCTCAATATCTAATTTTTGCGTCCCATTTCTATCAGTAACAATTTGTATTGCGTCAGTTCGCACTACGACAATCAAATTCCCATCAGGATCAATGATGGGCTTGGAGTAAATGTCCTCGGCGGCAGGTCTCTTCACAAAAGCGCCATTGATTTCTTGAATCAATGTTTCACTCAGCATATCTCCATTCGCATCAATTTTAAAAATCCAAGGAGATTCAAGCTTATTAAATTCACCGATTAAAGGGGAGGCGGGAAGTTGTGCTGTTTTAAATCCAAAAACAAGAAATCCACTATCCTTTACCGGCAACGTAAATTGTGCGGAATTTCGAGCGTGAATTTCTTCTTTGCCATAAATCTTCTGCCAAACTAATTTGCCATGCGTGTCTACTCTGGAGAGCAATGCCATCTTTGGTGTGAAGTCATACTTGAATCTTGTTCGTTTCGTTTCTGCTTCATCCCACGATTTTCCCAGTAAATCATGCGAATTTGTTTCCCCTATCAACAAGTATCCGTGATTGCCATCAGCGCACACACTTTTACCTTCAAAATGGGAGCCTTTATCACTGCCAATGAACTTACTTACCCATTGTTGCTTCCCAAAACCATCAAGCTTGACTAAATTCGAGGATTCACCAATATCCACTGCGATGACATAGCCGCCGTCAGCAGCTTTGGCCATCGTGCTTCCGCGCGTCCAGACGCCGGGATAAGAAAAAGAAAATGAAAAATCACGTGAATACCCGTTAAACAAAAAAAACGACCCAAATGCTTTTTGAGGAGATGTTATATAGGAAATAGCTCCCGCTGCTGCCACCAACATCAAGCTACGACGCTTTGGCTTACCAACGTTCCCTATTATTTTTTCTTTTTTGATGAGCATATTTTCCAATGGTTTCCATTGTGTTTGAAGTGTCAGGAATTTAGTAAAGGTTATTTCGAAGCAACGTTAAATGTTTTAAATAATTGACTCTGAGTAGAGATGCTAATAACTGCAAAGTGCAGCGAAGCATCGGCCTGCCTAAACTCAAAACGGCTCCCACGCTTGCAGTGCTGTCAGTCGTGTTTGAGAACAGTAATTTAAACCATCAAAAATAGCAAACTTGTCACCTCCAGTTTGTTGCCATCTGAAATTTGCTTTTTGTGAACGACCTTTTTTCATTGTTTGTTGCGTCAAAGCCTGACTATTTATTCAATAAATGATGGCATTTTAATGCCTAATGTTGCATTGCAATAGTGGCAAATTCCACGTGCTAATAAGGCTTGTGATTTTATAACTTCATTTATGTTGCGAAGCAGCAAAATATCACATTATGAAATTGCATATCGCTATTTGGAAAATTAAAAAACCCCTGTTAGAATGCTTACACTAAGAAAAGTAACGCCTATATTTGTCGATGTGCCACGCGCAATTACCTCAAATGCGCACCAACAGGAGACCTCTTTATGTCACCCCAGATAGACCAAGTTTTGGCGCAAGCCGTCAATGATCCTGATGTTATGGAAACCAATGAGTGGCTCGACGCCCTCGAATCAGTGATCGAAAACGAAGGGCCAGAACGTGCTCATTACCTGATGGAACGCATGGTGGATCTGGCGCGTCGTCGCGGTGCGCACATCCCGTTTTCCAGTAATACCGCTTATGTGAATACAATTCCTGCTGACCAGGGCGAACATTGCCCGGGCAATCTGGAAATCGAAGAAAAATTACGCTCCATGATGCGTTGGAATGCGATGGCGATGGTGGTGAAAGCCAATCGTCTGGATGGCGATCTCGGCGGTCACTTATCCAGTTTTGCATCTCTGGCAAATATGCTTGGAATCGGATTTAACCATTTCTGGCACGCACCAACAGAAGATCACGGTGGTGACTTGCTGTACATCCAAGGTCACTCGTCTCCGGGTATTTATGCACGTGCCTTCCTCGAAGGTCGCCTGACAGAAGAACAATTGCTGCATTTCCGCCGTGAAGTGGATGGCAAAGGTTTGTCTTCTTACCCGCATCCAAAATTGATGCCAGATTTCTGGCAATTCCCAACGGTGTCTATGGGCTTGGGTCCATTGATGGCGATTTATCAGGCACGTTTCCTGAAGTATTTGCATGCTCGTGGCATTGCTGATACTGAGAAGCGTAAAGTCTGGGCATTCTGCGGTGATGGTGAGATGGACGAACCAGAATCCATGGGCGCAATTGGTATGGCAGGTCGCGAACAGCTCGACAATCTGGTGATTGTGGTTAACTGTAACTTGCAACGTCTGGATGGCCCGGTACGCGGCAACGGTAAGATCATTCAGGAATTGGAATCGGATTTCCGTGGCGCAGGTTGGAACGTCGTTAAAGTCATCTGGGGCTCTGGCTGGGATGAGTTGCTGGCGAAAGACAAAGAAGGCATCTTGCAAAAAGTGATGATGGAAACCGTGGACGGTGAATATCAGAACTACAAAGCCAAAGACGGTGCTTATGTTCGTGCACACTTCTTTGGCAAGCATCCAAAATTGCTGGAAATGGTTTCCAAAATGTCGGATGACGACATCTGGCGTCTGACTCGTGGTGGTCATGACCCACACAAGATTTATGCTGCGTTTAAAGTCGCGCAAGAAAACAAAGGTCAGCCAACTGTCATTCTGGCGAAAAGTATCAAAGGCTTTGGTTTCGGTAAGTCGGGTGAAGCACGTAACACTGCTCACAACACCAAAAAATTGGATGATGAAGCGATCAAAGCCATGCGCGACCGCTTCCAGTTGCCTATCGCTGACGCTGATTTGCCATCCATTCCATTCTACAAACCAGCTGATGACACGCCAGAAATGCAATACCTGCATGCACGTCGTAAAGCGTTGGGTGGTTACTTGCCGCAACGTCGTCAAAAAGCCGATGAAGCTTTGGTGGTGCCAGCGTTGTCTGCATTTCAGGCAATGTTGGAGCCAACTGCTGAAGGTCGTGAAATCTCTACTACGGCAGCGTATGTACGTATCCTGACAGCCTTGTTGCGTGATAGCAGCGTTGGCCCTCGCGTGGTACCTATCATGGTCGATGAATCCCGTACCTTTGGTATGGAAGGGTTGTTCCGTCAGATCGGTATTTTCAGCCAGGTTGGTCAGTTGTATGAGCCGGTCGATAAAGACCAGGTGATGTACTACCGCGAAGATAAAGCCGGTCAGATTTTGCAGGAAGGTATCAATGAAGCAGGTGGTATGAGTTCCTGGATCGCTGCGGCGACTTCGTACTCAACCAATAACCGCGTCATGATCCCGTTCTACACTTACTACTCCATGTTCGGTCTGCAACGTATTGGTGATCTGGCGTGGGCAGCGGGCGATATGCGTGCACGTGGTTTCTTGCTCGGTGGCACAGCTGGTCGTACAACATTGAACGGCGAAGGCTTGCAGCATGAAGACGGTCACAGCCATGTTTTGGCGTCGACAATTCCTAACTGCGTCCCTTACGATCCAACGTTTGCACATGAAGTAGCAGTCATCATTCATGACGGTCTGCGCCGCATGGTGACAGACCAGGAGGACGTGTTCTACTACATCACTTTGATGAACGAGAACTACAGCCACCCAGGTATCAAAGCAGGTCAGGAAGAGGGCATCATCAAAGGTCTGTACCTGTTGCAAAAATCGGAACAAACGACCAAGCACCGTGTACAACTGATGGGCTCAGGTACGATTTTGCGCGAAGTGATCGCTGCAGCAGAATTGCTGCAAAACGATTGGGGTATTGCGGCTGACATCTGGTCCGCACCATCCTTCACGTTGCTGGCACGCGATGGTCAGGATGCTGAGCGTTGGAACATGTTGCACCCAACCGAACCAGCACGTTTGCCATACATCACAGAATGTCTGAAAGATACCCAAGGTCCTATCGTGGTATCGACCGATTACATGCGTACCTTTGCTGAACAAGTACGTGCATTCATTCCTAAGGATCGTAGCTACAAAGTGTTGGGTACAGATGGCTTTGGTCGTTCTGATTCCCGTGAAAAATTGCGTGAATTCTTTGAAGTGAATCGTTACTTCGTGGTCATTGCAGCATTGAAAACTCTGGCTGATGAAGGTGCTTTATCTGCTTCCGTTGTGGCACAGGCGATCAGCAAATACGGTATTAATGCTGATAAACCAAATCCAGTAACTGTGTAACCCACATGTCTGGTTGTGTGATGCACAGCCAGACATCATTGCATACTTGAACGGTGCGCCACGCGCGCCCTACGAAAGAAACGTAAACGGAGCTAATTTATGAGCGCAATTGAAGTCAAAGTACCGGATATCGGTGATTTCAAAGAAGTGGAAGTCATTGAGCTGATGGTCAAAGTCGGCGATACCATCAAAGTAGATCAATCACTGATCACCGTCGAATCTGACAAAGCCAGTATGGAAATTCCATCCAGTCATGCAGGTGTGGTGACTGAAATTAAAGTAAAAATTGGCGATAAAGTTGCCGAAGGTTCTTTGCTGGTCATCGTTGAAGCTAGCGGCGCTGCAGCAGCACCAGCGGCTGCGGCAGCTGTACCGGCACCGGCACCAGTTGCCGCAGCGCCTGCAATAACCACACCAGCACCAACCACACCAGCACCGGCAGCACCAGTCCCTGTTGCGGCACCAGCAGCCGCCGCGTCTGCGCCAGTAGCAACGGCCAGCGCAGGTAAAGCCCATGCATCCCCTTCTATCCGTAAATTTGCGCGTGAATTAGGTGTCGATCTGACTCGCGTCGCAGGTTCCGGTCAAAAAGGTCGTATTACCCAAGAAGACGTACAAAACTTTGTCAAAGGTATCATGGCAGGTAGCACAGCCGTTGCTGCTGTGGCTGCGCCAGTGGCTAAAAATGGTAGCGGTGTTGGTCTTGATCTGTTGCCGTGGCCATCGCTGGATTTCAGCAAATTTGGTACGACCGAATTGTTGCCTTTGTCACGCATCAAAAAACTCAGCGGCCCGAATTTGCATCGCAACTGGGTCATGATTCCGCACGTGACGCAATTTGATGAAGCTGATATTACTGACCTCGAAGAGTTCCGTAAATCGTCTAACGAAGCCCTGGTCAAATCTGGCGTTAAATTAACAATGTTGGCATTTGTGATCAAAGCCAGCGTTGCTGCTCTGAAGAAATTCAAAGCCTTCAATGCTTCACTCGATGCGACTGGTGAAAACTTGATCTTGAAGCAGTATTACAACATCGGTTTTGCAGCAGATACACCAAATGGTCTGGTGGTTCCTGTCATCAAAAATGCTGATCAAAAAACCTTGTCGCAAATCGCTGTTGAAATGGGTGAATTGTCCGCACAAGCGCGTGACGGTAAATTGAAGCCAGCCGATATGCAAGGCGCGACGTTCACCATTTCTTCTTTGGGTGGCATTGGTGGTACCGCATTTACACCAATTATTAATGCACCTGAAGTGGCGATTTTAGGCTTGTCCAAATCCAGCATGAAACCAGTCTGGGACGGCAAACAATTCGTACCACGTCTGATGTTGCCACTGTCCTTGTCCTACGATCACCGTGTGATCGATGGCGCGATGGCTGCGAAATTTACTGCGTATCTGGCTGATGTTCTGGCTGATCTGCGTAAAACCCTGCTGTGATTGGAGAGCATGCGATGAGTACAGTTGAAGTCAAAGTCCCGGATATCGGCGATTTTAAAGAAGTCGAAGTGATTGAATTGCTGGTCAAGGTCGGCGATACGATCAAAGTTGATCAGTCATTGGTGACCGTCGAATCCGACAAAGCAAGTATGGAAATCCCGTCCAGCCACGCTGGCGTGATCAAAGAGCTGCGCGTCAAGCTTGGAGACAAAATCGCCGAAGGTAGCTTGTTGTTGATCGTGGAAACAGAGGCCGGCGCTGCTGCACCTGCACCTGTACCAGTAGCGGCCGCAGCTACAGCGGCAGTCGCTGCGGTAGCACCTGCGGCTGTGGTAGTTGCCACTCCGGCAGTGGTGGGCATCGTAGAAGTCAAAGTACCAGATATCGGCGATTTCAAAGAAGTGGAAGTCATTGAATTGATGGTCAAAGTTGGTGACACAATCAAAGTGGATCAATCCTTGATCACAGTTGAATCCGACAAAGCCAGCATGGAAATTCCATCCAGCCATGCAGGTGTGGTCAAAGAAGTGAAAGTCAAAGTCGGTGACAAAGTCGCCGAAGGTTCGTTGTTATTGTTGGTCGAAGCAGTAGGTGCCGCCACCGCTGTAGCATCAGCACCAGCGGCACCAGCAGCACCGGTTGCTGCCAGTGCACCGGCAGTACCAGCCCCAGTGGCATCTGGCTACACTGGTCAGGTGGATATGGAATGCGACATGATGGTCTTGGGTGCGGGGCCTGGCGGCTATTCAGCCGCGTTCCGCTCTGCAGATCTGGGCTTGAATACCGTACTGGTAGAAAAATATTCGACACTCGGTGGTGTCTGTCTGAACGTGGGCTGTATTCCATCCAAAGCACTGTTGCACGTTGCGGCAGTGATTGATGAGACATCGCACATGGAAGCGCTGGGTGTGAGCTTTGCGAAACCAACGATTGACATCGACAAGCTGCGCGGCTACAAAGAGAGCGTCATCAAAAAAATGACGACGGGCTTAGCTGGTATGGCGAAAGCACGTAAAGTCAATGTTGTACAAGGCGTCGGTCAATTCCTGAGCCCTTACCACATTGAAGTGACGGCAGCCGATGGCACCAAGAAGGTTGTGCAATTCAAACAAGCAATCATCGCAGCGGGTTCTTCTGTTGTGAACTTACCTTTTGTTCCAGCTGATCCACGTATCGTTGACAGCACGGGCGCATTAGAATTACGTCAGGTACCAAAACGCATGCTGGTCATCGGTGGCGGCATTATTGGTCTGGAAATGGCGACGGTCTATTCCACACTCGGCGCGCGCATTGACGTCGTTGAAATGATGGATGGTCTGATGCAAGGTGCTGACCGCGATATGGTCAAAGTCTGGCAGAAGTTCAACGAAAAACGTTTCGACAACATCATGTTGAAAACCAAAACCGTTGGCGTTGAAGCACTCCCAGAAGGCATCAAAGTGACCTTTGCTGCTGCCGTCGAAGGCGAAGCAGCACCGGCACCACAATTGTATGATCTGGTGCTGGTGGCTGTCGGGCGTAGCCCGAACGGTAAAAAAATCGCCGCTGACAAAGCAGGTGTGGCCGTGACTGACCGTGGATTCATCAATGTCGACAGACAAATGCGTACGAATGTGCCGCATATTTTTGCGATCGGCGATCTGGTCGGACAACCAATGCTGGCGCACAAAGCCGTGCATGAGGCACACGTGGCGGCCGAAGCGGCAGCGGGCGAAAAAGCCTACTTCGATGCATCTGTCATCCCATCCGTTGCTTACACTGACCCAGAAGTAGCATGGGTCGGTGTGACCGAAGATGAAGCCAAAGCCAAGGGCTTAAAAGTCGAAAAAGGCTTGTTCCCATGGATGGCGTCCGGACGTGCGGTGGCGAATGGCCGTGATGAGGGTTTCACGAAGTTGATTTTTGACGCAGAAACCAAACGCATCGTTGGTGGTGGTATTGTCGGTACCCACGCTGGTGACATGATCGGTGAAATTGCTCTGGCAATTGAGATGGGCGCTGATGCAGTGGATATTGGTAAAACGATCCACCCGCATCCAACACTGGGTGAATCCATTGGTATGGCAGCAGAGGTCTACAAAGGTGTCTGCACGGATTTGCCGCCACAGCGTAAGAAGTAAGCTAAGCTTGCACTAACAAAAAAACCGCGATCAAGGTCGCGGTTTTTTATTTGAACACTGTTAATGTGAGTTGTTTTTTTAAAAAACTCAATGGTTGTTTAAAGACGCTTTTGTATTAACAATCTCATTCAATAATTCAGATGGCACAGTCTGACCAGAGGCACTGATTTGACGTATTGTTTCATGCAGCAGTTGCAATCGCACAATTTTTAAGGTGGCGATCGCAATCACGGAAACGATGGGGATCAGCAAAGCAATAATAGGAATCAGGACTGGCGATAGATCTGACAGTGAATTCATGGTGAGCTTTCCAAATTAAGGTGATGAGCAGCAGGTAGATTTATTTATCCAATGTTCCCAATCAATGAAGTCATTCATTTCGACCACATTATCTTTTGATTATGATAATAAAATTGTTTATAGTCAATAAGTACGGTAGCGTGCGGGCAACCGCCACATCCACCAGTAGGCAATACCAGCGTTTGCGCCAGCCCTTCAGGGGCAAATGTAGCTTTATCGACGCTAGCAGCTCTCCATTCGTTGACTATCTCGATTAGATTTTTTCTACGATAACATCGGTTGTTGACACAGACAATCACAGTGGTAAAAAATTTGAACTAAAAAAACAAAGGCGGACAATGCCGCCTTTATTTGCTTCCATATCCTGCAATTTAACCGTTCAGCACCTTCATACTCGCTTCCGGATAGCGTTCACCTGCCACAGCGTCAGGCGGGAAGATGTCGTTCAGCGCTTGTAAATCTTTGGCGGATAATTTCAGATTGAGTGCGCCCCAGTTTTCTTCGAGGTAGCGACGGCGTTTGGTGCCCGGGATAGGGACGATATGCGGGTCCTGGGCCAGTACCCATGCCAAAGCCAGTTGTGATGCACTACAACCGTAGTCTTTCGCAAGTTGTTCTACTTTGTATACCAGTTGTAAGTTTTTATTGAAATTCTCTCCCTGAAAGCGTGGGCTAAAGCGGCGGTAGTCGTCTTCGGCAAATTGCTCAGGGCTGGTCAAAGCACCAGTTAAGAAACCGCGACCCAGTGGACTATAAGGTACAAAACCGATACCCAGACGGCGGCAGGTTGCCAGCACATCTTGTTCGGGATCGCGCGTCCATAGAGAATATTCGCTTTGAATCGCGGTGATGGGGTGAACTTGATGCGCACGTTCTATAGTGGCAGCCGCGGGTTCAGATAAGCCGATATAGCGAATCTTACCGGCTTTGACCAGATCAGCCATCGCTCCAACGCTTTCTTCAATAGGCGTATTCGGGTCGATACGGTGTTGATAGTACAAGTCGATATGATCAACACCAAGACGTTTGAGGCTGCCTTCGACGGATTGTTTTATGTATTCAGGGCTGCCATTGATGCCACGTGCCTGAGGGTTGCTCAGATCGCGGACGATGCCAAATTTGGTGGCGATAAAGACCTGATCGCGTTTGCCTTTGATGGCTCTGCCAAGTAATTCTTCATTGGTGTAGGGCCCATACATATCCGCTGTATCGAATAGGGTGATTCCCAACTCGATGGCGCGATGGATGGTAGCGATGGATTCAGCATCATCGCGGTTGGCGTAGAAATCACTCATTCCCATACAGCCAAGACCCAGGGTAGAAACGACGGGGCCGTTAGCGCCCAGGCGTCGAGTGCTTCCTGTTTCAGGTGAGTGCGTTTGCGTGTTGTTGACTGCTTGCATGTTGAATTTCCTCTTTCGATGAAGTCTGATGAGTACCGATGGATGCTTGCAATTCTTCGTACATCACGATTTTTTTGTGTAGCACGTCGAGATTGCCTTGCAATTCCGCGATGGTTTCTTCCACGCTGCGCGTATGCTGTTCCAGCAAGGCTTTGCGTGCAGCCACACTAGCGGGCGTATTGCCCTGACGACGCAGTTCTGCATAGCGCAACATGTCGCGTACCGGTAAGCCGGTACGCCGAAGCTTGAGCAAAAACTCTATCCAGCGGATATCGTCTTCACGAAACAGTCGATGCGTATTGTCGCGACGTGTTACAGGATCGAGTAAGCCAATACGCTCGTAATAGCGAAGCGTATAGACACTTAAACCAGTAGCGACGGAAGCTTGTTGTATCGTCATTGAGGTGGTCATGGATCGCAGTCTAGAAGTTGGAGTGCACTCTAAGTCAAGTCCATTATTGTTCATTTTTGAAAATATTCCAATCAAATAAAATTGTTATAAAATTAATGAACATGGCAGTCAATGAGGATAATTTCCGTGAGAGAACATGAGGAATTGGTAAGAATGCGACTGTTTTCTACCAGTAAGCACCAAGTGATGCTAAATTGCGGTTAGCATTTCAATAAAGCGCAGCTATGGCGGTTCACGGTTGCGTAAAATTCAATGTAGCGAAAGAAAATTCGTCCGTCTGATTCTGTGAAATAACAATACCAGGGAATTCGGGGGCAAATTTGATGGTTAAAAAAAGTAAATCTTAGGTTTTAATACGCGGAACCCTGCATACTACAGAGGCAGATTCCAGTAATTTTCGATCATTGTTTGCCATTGCTGTCAGTTTCACCGTCTTGATTTTTGCAACTTTGCTGTGCAATTTAACGGGAGCGTCAGAATGAATTCACCCAATTCCTCAGAAAAATTTAGTTGCCCGGAATTTTTGGCGATGGAACGCACCATCATTGATGATTTCGTCGATTGCACGCGCGAATGCTGTGCCGAGGTGGAGGCCTGTGTCAAAGCGCTTAATAAGCAAGGCGGGCCAGAATACATTCATCGTATGTTTCGCTCTATGCATTCCTTAAAAGGGAATTGCCAGATGGTTGGTTTAGGGCCACTTAATGCGCTGATGCACAGGATAGAAGAAGTCTTCTCTCGCGCCCGCGCTCATCCTGAACAATATCTTCCTGAACTTGGCGAATTTCTGCTCCTGGCCACTGACGAGATCGAAGAACTGCTGTCAGAATTAATTGCCAAAGGTGAAGCAGACGAAGTGAAGCGCAAAAGACTTTCGGATGTTTGCGAAGCACTGCAAAAAAATACCATCAATGGTCTCAACGCCGCCGTGTTCAGAGAGGCGATTACGAGTCTTGGTGGCAGGGTATTTGATAAAAATTTATTACAAAAAAATTCGAAAGTTGAACTGAGCATTCCGGATGACCTGACCTTCATGCGCACACTGGCTGAGCATCTCGATACACTCAGTATTTTCAGAAAAAATCGCAGTGAGCAAACTTTAGAGTTGGTGAACTCATTAAACGAGGCAATGGGTTTTCCTGCAGATAAAAAGCAACTAGAGGCGGCTTCATGGATGCATGATGTTGGCATGAGTTTGATTCCGCAGGCGATCTTTAATAAAGAAGGGGCACTCTCAAAAGAAGAGCAAAAAATACTCCAGGAACACGTGCCAATTGCTAGTCAACTACTCATGCGCTTTGGCGGTTGGGACGATGCGGCGCGTATGGTCTTGGACCACCATGAATTTTTTGATGGTTCCGGCTATCCTAACGGTACTGTCGGTCATGAGATTCATCCCGGTGGCAGGATGTTGGCGATCGTCGATACCTTTTGTTCTATCACCACCGAGCGCTCCGATCGTGGGTATAAAAAAAGTTTGATGCAGGCCGTTTCTGAAATCAATGCCAATATTCATGTGCAATTTGATCCAGATATGGTGACCGCATTTAATGATGTGGTTCGCAATCTGATGATGAAACAATAGCACTGACGCGAAAATGCTCCTGCATTGATATGACTTCTTGTTGACACGTACGTAAAAAATGGAACATGCCTCACACATGTTCCATTTTTTTTGGGGAGTCCTTAAAGTAACTAACGCAAGCCAGTCACGTTCGCATCTTTAGGGTAACTGATGGTGTAGTCTGCGCCAAGCTTGATTTGCTGACCAGGGTTGAGTTTCACTTCCCAGGAAATGATTCCTGGTTGTTTGTGCCAGCTTTGTTGTGTCGGGGCCGGGCTAAACTGGCTGCTGACCTTGATATCTTCATTTTCTGGCTTCGGTGTTGGTTCGACTACCTCCAGTTTTACTGCAGTTTTATGTTGGTTCGTTATGTGGTATTTGTGAGCGATTTTTTTCTCAATGCGGCTGCCGATAAAGCCTTTCGTGCTTGCTTCTTTTTGCTCAGGTTCAACTTCGACCTGCACCATATTGTCTCGACCAAAGAATAGTTCTACTTTTTCTTCGCTGCCGAAACGTAATTGATTTTGGCCGATGAAATCACCGTCTCTGAACAATTGCAGATTGCCAGCAGGCCATGAACCTGCGGGTCGCGTGGCCTCAGCTAACAAATAGGCTTGCGCTTCCTGTTGCGGCTGGATACGCACGCGCAGGTCCGCATCAATCAGTTGGGAACCTAAGGCGTAGCCAATTTTCTTGCCATTTCCGGTCAGGCTGACTTTTCCTGGCACTCCAAATTCAGCGGCGTATTCACCTTGAAAAACGCTGACATCAAAACTAACGGCAGGGCTTGGGGCTCCCGGGCGAACGTTAGAAACTGCGGTGGTAAATTTAGCTTGTGGCTGACTTATATAGGCAACTTCATGTGGTGGTATAAAAGTTGGTGGTGGCGCTGCAATATCAAGCACCCATGGCGATGGCGGGTAGATTTTGTTTGCTTGATTCGGTTGCACCGTGGATAGCTTCAAATTCACATCATTCCAGTCTTCACCGCTGCTCTGTGCGACTTGCGCATGCCGCTCAAGTTTGACTTGCCCCGTGCTGCTGTTCAGGTAAGCACGATAAACGGGTGTCCAACCAGCTTGCGTCATCCGATATGACACATGTAATTCAGCGTCTTGCTGTGCTGCCACGCGGATGGTGACTTTTCTGATTTGTGGATTGGCTTGAACCTGGGTGTTCAATTCTGCGCGTAACGGGGTCAATAATTTGTCAATTTCATCAATGCGACGTTGCGCCTGATGCTGGCGCTGCAACGTATCCTGACCATTTTTTCGTAACAGTTCTATGGTCGTATTCATCGGGCTGGTACTGGCTTGTCGCTCTGTGCCAACATTTTTCAAATAGCCTAAGACAAAATCTTGTGCACCCGCTTCGCTGGCAATCGCCGCACGTTGTTCTTCCAGATCATGAATCCGTTTGTCCAAGGCGGTATTGGCACATTCTGGTGCCCGTCCACGATCAAGGGTCTCGACACTGATGTCGCCAACCTGAATGCCATTGTCTGCGTGAACGGATAATGAATCGGTATCAAAGCGGGCGGACAAGCAATTCAGTACCAGCTCTTTCATTCCTGCATTCACTTTAGCGACACGCTCGACGGTTGCACCACCCGGGTACACTAAAACATTACTGATGTTAGACGGCGTAGCTGATTGTGCAAGACACAATTGCGGTATGACTGCACTAAGGGTAAGTAGAGACTTTCGCATGAGTTTCCCTGAAGAATATATCGTAAGAGGCCGTAAAAATTGTGCCAGATCGCTTTGCCAGTATCGCAGAGTTTTCAATAAAACAAAATATTTTCCGAGCTGCTTCAGATGTACTTGATCGATAAAGTATTTAAAAAGCCCAGGTTGCTGAAGTATAAAATAACTTATTTTGTGGGATCTGCGCGAACACCGCTGACGAAGGTCCGCCGTAGATACGAATCCCTGCATCAACATGCCAACGATCGCCTTGCCAGGCGATGCTGGCCGTCGTTGTACGGCCTTTATCCACGGGAGTATAGAGAGCATCGATGGCGGTTTCCCATGCGCCGGTTTTCCAACTCCAGCGCGCAAACAGATTCTTTCTACGCAGATTGTTGGCTGCAGAAAATAAATTAGCTTGCCAGGCAAGGTTATACGCAACTGGCGTTTCTAATGAAGCGTTTTTGCTGGCCAATTGACCTAAGGCGACATTACGTTGATTCCATTGCTGCCATTGCTTATCTGAAGGTGCCGCGCCATCCCACCAGGCTTCGATGATAAAGCTATGTTGTTCTTCCGTCGTATAAGTCATGCCAATCGCTGCTTGTTGAACATGGTTAATCAACAGCGCTTGCCAAGGCGCTGTTCTGGCGAGAAAAGCCGGAGGTGGTACCAACGTCAATAGTGCTACTTGTTGGCTATAGCGGTAAGACGTATGCAACTCTAGCGACTCATTAGCAACCCATGCCGCAGCACTACCCAGACTGGTGCCGGTTTCTTGACCATAGCGGGCAAAGCCGTATATATCCAGACTACCAGCGTGGTGATACGCCCGCGCAGCAAACGCTTGTTCTACCGTTGCATCGGTGCTGGCGCCGTGAACCGGATTGACCCACACCAGAGCAAGGGAATTGTCCGCATCAAAATATTCTGCCGAGGCAACGGGCCTGCCAATCAGAGAGTTGGAGATAAAAGTCTGGCGCTTTTCTTGTTGGATCATATCGTTTGGACGAAAGCCATAGGCGACATCCCAACTGACAATTTTTTTACCAATACTGAATTGCCAGGCGTTTTCACCCCAACCAGTATAGAGTTCGTTCAGCCATCCAGTCGCTTCTGTGCCACCTTGATCAAATGCCTGTCCTTGCAAAGTGGCGATCGCAGTGACGCCGTGAGCGCTCGCATGTAATTCGGCTTGCACACTGGCGTCGTTTTTATATTCAGGAATCAAACCAGGAATAAACTGATTCGCATTGGATACGGGATCGCGATCATTATTTTCCGACACTGTCCACAGATGACGTATTTGTCCACTGAACTGGAGATCGTCAGCGCAGGCGTTGCTCAGCGCCATATTGCTGATGAAGGACACAATGAGCACGAAGCCGCGTAAAACACGATGGGTTGACAGAGCAGCTTGAGCGGCACTATGCATGGCTTACTCCAGATTCGGATTTTTTGCCAGGAACATAGGGTTCAACCATTGATCCGGGATGGTTTTTGGCTTTCTGTTCACATATTGCACACGGGTTTCTTTATGGTTGCTTAATTGATCAAGCAAGATCATCTGGTCGACGGCAGTTGGCGCCTGTGCTTTATCCATCACAAAACTTGCTTGCTTGGCGAGCTTTTCAGATTGCACATATAAATCTGCCTTCAGCGGCTCATGCAGACTTTTACCTAACCATAATTCGATGCGTTGGTAGGCGACGGATTTGCGGTTGGCATGTAAACTCAGGTGCAGGCAGACACGTTGATCACATTGTTCTTCACCGATGACTTTTCCTTCGTAATCTTGTTCCCACGCCGTCGTTGCAATATCACCTATAGAGGCATCGCCGAGCAATTTTTGCATAGGCGTAATCCGCAAAGGTCGTTGGCTGCCGGGTAATAACATCCAGAAATCATCGCCTGACATGAGGACCTTCTGACCTTGTTCAGAAGGACTTTGCATCAACACTAACGATTGGCGATTCGGACGGCTATACACTAAATAATCGCGTTCCTTTTCCTTTGAACCGTCCCGATTAAAGGTGGTGATGCGTGTTTCGACTTGCATGCTTTCATCGCCAAGTCTGAAGTGGTCGGCGCTTTTTAATAAATTGTTGAGTTCGTCTGCCTGGGCCGCGCCAACGATACCTGTGAGGCTTAAGATCAGGCTGGAAATGAGATGTTTATGTTTGGTCGACATGATGTTTCTTTCGGTTATTTTAATTGTGAGCCAGGGCATCAACGATAGGTTGCTGTAGTGTTTGACGGGCGATCATTCCTGACGACAACATCGATAAGGCGATCATCCCCAATATGGTCACGGCATACATCAACGCATCAATCGTGATGAGTAATGGATAGCCGGTAGAGCGGCCTGGTGGCGGTGGCATTTCTACCGGAAATATCAGCAGCAATATCGCAATCCCCATGGCGATCACCGCGCCGGTTACGGCACCGGTTGCGCCGAGAAACATGCCCTCAAAAGTGAAGCTGCGTATCAATTCAGTGGGCAAAGTTCCCATCGCACGAAGGCTACCAATTTCTCGGGTGCGTTCGATGATTGCCATTGCCATGGCATTGGCAACGACAAAGACGACGATGACACTGATAATCAAACCAAGGGCACCGAAAATACGGTTGTATAACTCTCGCACTGATTTATAAAAGAAAGCTTCGTCTAACCATGTTTCCACTTTCATCGTTGGCAAAGCATGACTAATCCGCTGTTGTGCTGCATCTGTCGCATCCATGCTGTTTAAGAATACGCCGAGGCTGGAGACTCGTTGTGTATTGAGAATTTTTTGTGCGGTCTTGATATCGGTGTACACCAGACGCTTATCGATATCCGGAATGCCTGTTGAGACGACTCCTTTGACTTTGACATCCATGGCATTGAGTGCGCCATCGACGGTACTGACCATAAGCGTTAAGTCGCTGCCAGTTTTTGCCTTCAAACTTTTGGCTAACGCTTCGCCGAGCATGATTTCGGTATCTTTTGCATTGGCTTGTAATATCTCTCCTTCTTTTATGCTCAGAAACGGGCCTTTGACGGCAAATTCAGTTTCAGGATTAATTCCAATGGCGAGCATGATCGTCGATTTATCACCATTGCTGATGAGGCCGCTAAAATCGACCCGGGGCAGCACATAACGTACTGCGGGATCGCTGAGCAGTTGTTGTTCTATCGCAGCTGAATTCTCAATGCCAAATTGTAGTGGTACATCTTCTTCGGTACCGAAATGGGCTGGTGTTCCCACGATCAGATGCCCAGTCGTACGCGCTGCGGCTTCTGATAAGCCTTGATACGTAGAGTAAGCAAAGCCACCTGCAAGCAAAATTGCCGCAGTACCCAAAGCGGCAATGGTCACCGTAACAAGTGAACGGCGGCGGTTGCGTAAGCTGTTATGAAACGCAAATTTCATCCAGGTGATATTGTCGGTGACGAGTTTCATTGCAATCTTCCATCCAGTAAAGAAACGATGCGATCGGTACGGCGGGTCAGGCGTTCGTCGTGGCTGGCAATAATGAATGCGGCACCTTCGGCATGACCGCGCTCGCGCATCAGATCCAGTACCTGATCTGCGGTGTGCGAATCCAGGCTTGCTGTCGGCTCATCTGCAATCACGATGGAGGGGCGCTTAATCAGCGCACGTGCAATAGCGACACGCTGACGCTGACCGCCAGAGAGGGCGTCAGGCAAGTGCTGCGCATGCTCATCCAACCCGACTGCTTTGAGCTGTGCCGCAACGCGTTGTTTGCGCTCTGCCGCTGGAACGCCGTTTAAAAATAATGGGTAGTCAACGTTTTCGGCGACCGTCATCACAGGTACCAGATTAAAACTCTGGAAGATAAAACCGATGGTGTCGCGTCTTTGTATTGTCAGTTGTTTTTCGCTGAGCGTGCGTGTATTGATGCCATTAATGAGTACATCGCCCGCATCGGCCCGATCAATCAAGCCACATAAATTTAAGATCGTGCTTTTACCGCTGCCTGAAGGGCCCGTGAGCGCCAGTAATTCACCTCGTTGTACTTGTAGATCAACGCCGCGTAATGCCTGTACCAGATGCTCGCCAAGCCGGTATGATTTATGGACAGCCCGTAGTTCCATGATCACAGCCTGGGTCATGATGGAATACCTTTCAATAAATGGTTGGCGCTGGCGGCTTGTGGCGCATTTGCCTGGATGATTGCGCTCAGATAGGTCTTAGCCAATTCAGGATGTTTTTGATCGATCGCCAGATTGGCTGCCCGCATCCAGACTGCACCCCGGAAGCCAATCGCCGCACTGGAAAATTGGGGATGCTGCAAAATCTCATTGAGTAGTTTTTGTCCTTGGCTACTTCGATTCATAAAGCCGGGAACTGCCAGAAACGTATTGGCAGCGACAAATTTGACTTCCAGCACCGCTGGCACTGCGCCGTGCATTGCCGCCGCACCGTTGGTGCCCGACGATAATTGCAGTGCCTTATCGAGCATCGCAAGCCCCTCTTCGGAGTAAGACATTTTTTTCCATGGAAACATGGTCGTCGTTGCAAGTTTGGTCGTCGCTGCGCCGGCATAGGCCATCAAAAGTGGGTTAGTTGGCTCGGCTTTGAGCATTTCCTGAAACCCGGCGGCCGATTGCTCTGTATCGGTATCGCCTTGTGCCTGTGTAAATTTTTTAAAGTTAGTTTGAAAATCTGGCTCAGAAAAGGCGCTGGCGGTGTTTGCAGAGCAAAGCAAAGTGGTCAATGTGCTGGTAATAACGGCCAGTCTGACAAAATGCAGCTTACTTGTTGTTTTCATGTTGATCTCCTGTGGTTGCTGGTATTTCAATGGTGTGCCAGCGATGGGCTAAGGGGGATGCGACATGTGCAGAATAGAGCCGCTTCACTGGCGTCGCTACAGGAATGCGACAATTGGTTGGTGTCTGGCGTGAAATGCCTGAAATCCGGCGCGAGTGGAAATTGCCCGGTGGCTATGTGATGAGAGTCAAGTTGGGTTCAATGGCTGGCAACAAGAGGTCGGGTTGAATTCCGTCTCTCATTCCGTTGCAGCGTGGATTCTAGAATTAAGCAATAGGACATCCATGCGACCTGACAACATTTTCTTCAGGCGTGCGGTATTTCCAATGGGAACAAATTCGTAATAGCATTAAGAATATACAGGATTAATTTTTTTTGATTTTTAGCGCTTCGGTCGATTAACTATATCTCCGTCATTCCACTTTTTTTAGTCAGTGAACAATCTGCAAGCTTAGTCGTGATGGGAAACCAACAGTGTTCATTCCGTTATAAAATTTGTGTGAAATTTTCGTATCATTTACATTTCTTTGGAGAATGAAAAATGCCTCTCGTCACTATTACGGTACGTCGACCTAAAACATCGGAATTTAAATCGACAGTGTTTGATGCAGTTCACGGGGCCTTAGTTGACACGGGGGTGCCGGTCGATGACTTGTTCCAACGAGCGTTGGAACTTGGTGCTGAGGATTTCAGGTTTGATCAACGTTATCCAGATGCAACTCAGAACCGTGATGAAAATTTTGTATTGATAGAAATTTTATGGTCAGTCGGACGCAGCGTTAAAGTTAAAAAGAAATTCTTAAATAGCTTGACGCAACGTTTAAGCACACAAAATTTTAATCCGGAAAATATGATGGTGGTCTTTAAAGAAACAACCTGGGAAAATTGGTCCTTTGCAGGTGGCCGGTTAATTCATACCTGAATAGCGTTCCCAGCTGCTTCCAAATTCATCGACGAAATGGCCGCCGTCTGTTTCTGATGGCGGCGATGCAACCTCACTTTTTTGCTGTGCCTGGATGACCACCGTGCATAGAAAAAAGCCTTTCTTTTTTTTATTCCGCATTTTTTTTTAAAATAAATGTAAGGACTTTCATCTGCTTGCGACTAACAAGCAGATGAAACTTTTCGCGCCTCTCTTACTTCTCCTGGCAATATCTTTGCGCAGGGCGGGGGAGCTCACGTCAAAAATTCATATCTGGCAGGTATTGGATGGAATAGCTTGGCATCAGAGTTTGCGTTTGAATTGCGTCATCGGATTAACAACAAATTGGAAATCATATTGTCGGACATTTTTCTCATGTCGTTGAATAAATTTATTTTTTCCATTTCATAATTTTTTTGTCGTCTCAAACCAATACTCAGGAGTCTCTATGTCAATGATATTAAAAAACGCAAAACAATTGTCCATCGTTACCGCGCTGATCGCTGCAGGAATGTTAAGCGCGTGTGGCGGCTCGTCGACGGCGACACCAACAGCGGTTTCAACAACACCAACGCCCCCTGTGCTGACTAATCAACTCTATACACAAACCAATGAGCAAGCGAATGTCATCGTGCATATGTCACGCAATGCGGATGGAAGCCTGACGTTACAAAATCGCACATTTACGGGCGGTGTCGGCAGCAATGGCGTGAAATTTGGTGACACCACGAACACCTCGGTACCAGATTCGTTGGTGAGCCAAAACAGTATCGTGGTCTCGCCAGATCATATGACATTGTTTGTCGTGAATGCAGGCAATAATAGTGTTTCGACGTTTGCAATTGATCAAGGCACGGGAAATCTGACATTGAAAAAAGTCAATGCAACAGCCGGCTTGTTCCCTACAAGTCTGGCATTCAGTAATGGTCACCTCTATGTTTCATTTGAAGGTGGCTCCGAAAAACTGCAAGCGTATAACGTCGCCGCTGATGGTTCTCTCAATCTGATCGGTGCTTACGCGGTACCTGCAAATGCAAGTAATCCAGTCAGCCCGACGCAGGTGGCGATGTCGCCAAATGGTAGTTTTGTTTTTGTGAGTACCGGTACTGGCTCGAATGCGGTGGCAACCTATGCGGTGAATGCTGACGGCTCTTTGAGTTCACCGATTTTAAATACGACGGGTGTCGTTTCTCCATTCGCTGGCACTTTTGTGAATAATTCCTTGTACTTATCGACCGATATTGCTGATAAGGCTTTGGCGGCGTTTAGTGTGAACGGGGGGAATCTGACTCCGATTGGTACTCCATTAACCAGCGCTCAGGCTGGCCCATGCTGGTTAGTTGTGACGCCGAATGGTCAGTTCGCCTATGTAGGAAATGGTAGTGGTCCGATTTCTTCGTACGTCATTTCTAGTAACGGCAGTCTGACTTTAAAGAACGCAACTGAAGCGAAGGACTCAAGTAAAGTGGCTGGTGATTCATGGATTAGCCCAGACGGAAAGTTTTTATACACGGCGTATCTGGCGGACGATCAGGTGATTTCGTATAGTATAGGCAGCGACGGAACGTTGACCAAAGTGGGTAGCCCGATTCCGATGAATACGGTGACGAAAATCAGTATGCAAGGTTTAGCTGGTATTTAAATTTGCTTTTTTGCGGCACTTAAACCCGGGGAAGCGCGATGCTTTTCCGGGTTTTTTTGTTTGCAGACAATGATTGACTACTACGATTTATGCAGATTCTGCAGCGCTCCGATCTTTATCGATTTGAGAATTTTTTCTTGTGTCCCGCATGAGCCAACAAACGAGTAAGGTGCAAGAAATGACAGCAGTTGTGTACCAATAAAATCCATTTTCACACTCGATTTTTTTAAACCATAATGCAATGTATTCTGACGTGCCACCAAAAACTGAAACAGCAAAAGCATACGGAACGCCAACACCGGTCGTACGAATTTCTACAGGAAACATCTCAGCTTTGACCAGCGCATTGATTGATGTATACCCGGAGACAATCATCCATGCGCAGGCGATCAGGAAAAATGCTTCCCAAGGACCTTGTGCATGACGAATTGCCGTCAGGATAGGGACCGTAAGCAGCGTACCGAGCGCTGCGAAGGCAATCAGCAATGGGCGCCTTCCAATTCTGTCTGACAGCGCACCATACAGTGGTTGTAAGCACATCGCAAAAATCAATGAAGCGGCAGAAACGGCGGTAGTTTGCGCATCAGTCAACCCAACTGAGAGGCGTAAAAATTTTTGCATGTAGGTAGTGTAGACATAGAAAGCCAAAGTTCCACCCATGGTAAGTCCGATCACCAGAAATACTTCACGGGGATATTTGGCTAACTGGCTAAGTCCACCCATTTTTGATTTTTTATGACGGGCGGCCTCAAACGACTTTGTTTCAGGTAAATCATGGCGCATACGTAAAGCAAACAGGGCAAGAATAGCACCGATGATAAATGGGATGCGCCATCCCCATTCACGTAATTGCTCAGCGCTTAAAAAATAATGCTGCAAAACAAGAAGCAGAAGTAGTGCCAACAATTGACCGCCAATGAGTGTCACATATTGGAAGCTGGCATAAAATCCGCGATGCTTAGAATCGGCCATTTCAGATAAATAGGTTGCGCTGGCACCATATTCTCCACCAAGACTTAAGCCTTGAATCATGCGGGCAACCAACAATAATACTGGCGACCATACACCTATCATCGCATAGGTGGGCGCTGCGGCAATGAGCAGCGAGCCAAAACACATCAGTAGTACGGATGACATCAATGCCATACGCCTGCCGAAACGATCTCCTACGTAACCAAACAGAACACCACCGATCGGACGAATAAAAAATCCTAAAGCAAAAATACCCGCGGTGGACATCATTTGGGCCGTGGCGTCTTGTGCAGGAAAAAATGCATTTGCAAAATATAAAGAAAATGCCGCATAACAATAGAAGTCAAACCACTCAACGAGATTCCCCGCGGAGCCAACTAAAATGGCGCGCAGTCTGCTCATGCTAATCGATTCTGCGACGTCATTGTCCTCGCGAAGAGAAATACGACTGCCAATTGAGTGAGTGTCGGGCGATGAATCTAATTTTAAAGAATTCATTGGTGTCTCCGGTAATGAGGTTTATCTTTATTTTTTTAGTACCTATCAATTATTCAGAAAATATTCTTTCAATGAATCCGCGTGATTCACTACACCAGTCTCCGTAGTTTTACGGAGCGAGCAAATAAGCAACCATTTCGATGGCAACAGCCGCTATGATCTTGAGAGATAGTTATTCAAGACTAGTTGAAGCAATGGCTTTTCGCATGACAGTTGATTTTTTCTCTTTGTTCTCACGTCACTACCGATGGTGGATTTTTGCTATTGCAAATTTGGTATTGATTGTTGCTGTTGGGCGATGGATGGAGTCGCGTGAGATTGCAGGTAAAGCACAATCTGTTCAGCAATCAGCAAAAGCGCAGATATTAGGTTTGCGCGGTATTGTTGAAAAATATGATTACCTTCCTTTTACTGCAGCGCAGCATCCGGATGTCACGGGACTTCTTCATCAACCCGATAATCCGGAGCTGAAAAAAAGGGTTAATCACTATTTATCTAACCTTCAATCAGTGACAGGCGTGGCAGCTTTGTTTGTCATTAGTGTCGATGGAATCACACTCGCTTCAAGCAATTGGAATACCCGTGAAAGCTTTGTCGGACAATCGTATCGTCAGCGACCTTATTTTGAAGATGCACTTTCCGGCAATACTGGTTTGTTTTATGGACTGGGGCTCACAACTGGCGTGTCCGGTCTTTTCATTGCCAAGCCCGTGCTGGCTGGATCCAATGTCATAGGCATTATGGTTGCCAAGGTAAGTCTGGAAGCGTTGGAAAGTGTTTGGTCAAAAAGTGTCGACCCTATCGTTTTACAAGATAGCCGCGGAATTGTCTTCCTTAGCTCGGTACCGACCTGGCTTTACCAAACCAGAAAAATTCTGTCGAAGCACGATTTGACTTGGCTGGAAGCACATAGTCAATACGGCAAGCGTCAAGATTATGCGTTACTTCCATGGCAAATAGAGAAGAACGAAAAAACCACTGAATTTGTCTTACGTGCCAAGGTCAGGGATCGTTTCCGATCTTATCTGGCATCAGAAACGTATTTACCGGAATTAGGCTGGACTTTAATTGTGAGCAGTGATTTGGAGGATGTCAAACAGGCAAAATTCGAAGCCTTAATTATTGCGACTTTATTGAGCATTATTTTATTGCTCGCCATCTTGTACTGGCGATTACATCAAAGTCGCTATATCGAGCAACAGCTGGCCAGAAAGGAGCTTGAGCAACGCGTACTTGAACGCACGCATGATTTGCAGGAAGCGCATGCCTTCAGAAAAGCGATGGAAGATTCCTTGTTAGTCGGGATGATTGCCCGCGACCACGCGGGGGAAATTATTTATGTAAATAATGCATTTTGCGACATGGTCGGCTACCATCAAGACGAGCTTTTACATTGTAAGCCGCCATATCCGTATTGGCATCCGGATGAGATAGAAAGGCACTGGTACAACAATCAGCAACTTCTGAACGGCAGATCTGCACTGCACGGTGTTGAGTCGCGAATACGGAATCGTGATGGAGCAAACCTGTTCATCATGGTCTATACCGCACCTTTGATTAATTCCAATGGAATTGAGCAAGGTTGGATGAGTTCTATCGTCGACATAACGGTACAAAAGCGTATTACAGATCACCATCAGCAGCAGGAAAGAAAATTGCAACGCAGTGCACGATTAGCCAGCTTAGGTGAAATGGCGTCAACGTTGGCGCATGAATTAAACCAACCTCTAATGGCAATTTCAAATTTTGCACTGGCAGCAAAAGCGCTCATCAACGCTGATGTTCCACCTATGTTGTCGATGGCATTGCAAGAGATTGTTGAACAATCAAAACGTGCCAGCGAAATAGTGAAAAGGGTTCGTTCATTAATCAATCCGCAACGACGGGCGTACGAGATTATTTCAACACAAACCGTCATTACCGATGCACTCGCAATGCTCCAGCACGAAATTCAACAAACCCAGACGCTGGTCAGTACCAATATTGACGTTGATTTGCCTCCTACACGTGGTGATCGTGTTCTGTTGCAACAAGTCCTGATTAACCTATGCCAAAATGGTATGCAAGCAATGGAGAGCTTGCCCCAGGCGCAGCGTCGCCTTACTATTGCCTGCGTGCAAATTGATCGTGTCATTCAAATTAGTGTCTCAGATAGCGGACCTGGAATTCCCGATCATTTATCAGAACAGGTTTTTAATTCTTTCTTCACCACCAAATCGGAAGGGCTGGGACTTGGATTGAATATTTGCAGAACTATTATTGAAGCGCATGGCGGACGTATTTTTGTTGAAAGCAATACAGAAGGTGGCGCCACGTTTCTATTTACTTTGCCTATCAGCCAATGAACGACACGCCACTGATGCTCTACGTTGTTGACGACGATGAAGCACTGCGTCGCTCACTGCATATGCTACTTTTTTCTCAAGGTTTACCTGTACAGACTTTCGAATCGGGTGAATCTTTTCTGGCATCGGTCGATCATCGAAAACCCGGTTGCGTGGTGCTGGATCTTCGTATGGCGGGTATTAGCGGCTTGTCGGTGTTAGAAGAATTGAAGCTGCGCCACAGCCCACTCGTTTCTTTATTTCTGTCCGGACACGGGGATATTCCGACTGCACTGGAAGCGGTCAGATTGGGGGCTTACGATTGGATAGTTAAACCAGACGTGGAGCAACTGTTAGAAAAATTGCCTGGTGCCATTGAAGAAGCAAATGCGCGCATGAACGCGTTGCAACGTTGGAGTGAGCTGACGGCACGTGAACGTGAAGTTGCCCGCTTAGTTTGTCTTGGTTTGGCTAATAAAGACATCGCCCGACAACTGGTGCCGCCAGCTGGCCCACGTACCGTAGAAACTCATCGCTCGAATATCTTTGTTAAATTAAATTTAGCAAATGCAAATGAACTGAGTCGTTGGCTGTCGCTGTATAGCTGGTTAGAGTGAAAAGAGAGTTGACGAATTATTTATTCATTCTTTACTGACTGATTACCCCAATCATTGATACGATTACGTTGTAAATGACAAAATTGACCGCCGAAATTGACCGCCGTCATTGAATGTCGTCATTGAGCGATGTTCCTGATGCCTATGAAAGACTGGATAAATGATGCCAAACCCGGGTTTAGAATTAATTGTTCAACGTGATCAACTTGCACACATAAAAACCAGAATTTTCGCTTTGCCAGATCGTGAATCGCTAGCTCCGGGACAGGTACTGTTGAAAGTCGATCATTTCGCCTTTACTTCAAATAACGTCACGTATGCAGCGTTTGGTTCGGCAATGAAGTATTGGAATTTTTTTCCAACAGAAGCCGGTTGGGGCAATATTCCAGTTTGGGGTTTTGCAGATGTATTATGGTCGAACGTTGACGGCATAGCGCCGGGTGAACGCTTCTATGGTTATTACCCGATGGCAAGCCATTTAGTGGTAACACCAAGCCGCGTTAACCCAAATGGATTTAGTGACAGTGCCGCGCACCGACAAGAAATGCATCCTTTGTACAACCAATATTTGCGTACCACCACCGATCCTGCCTACCAACCGGATACAGAAGCATTGCAGATGTTGTTACGTCCTTTGTTTATTACCTCATTAATGATCGACGATTTTCTGGATGACAATCAGTTTTTCGGAGCGAAACACATCATCATATCGAGCGCGTCTAGTAAAACGGCGTATGGTCTGGCATTCGCCTTGAGTCAAAGAGCGGCGAGAGATTACCAGATCATTGGTTTAACGTCGGAATCGAATCGCCAATTTGTGACTAGCCTCGGTATTTATGATCAGGTATTGCGTTACGAGCAATGTGGGCAATTGGATGCCGGCGTTGCCAGCGTGTATGTCGATATGGCTGGTAGCTCTTCATTACGCAGCGCGATTCATCATCATTTATTGGATCGCGTCGTCTATAGCTGTGCGGTTGGCGGCACGCATTGGGAAGATTTGGGCGGTGGGCAACATTTACCCGGTGCCAGACCTAGTTTGTTTTTTGCGCCGGCGCAAATAAAAAAACGCCTGGCCGATTGGGGGCCAGCCGGTTTGCAAACCAGGCTGGCTTTTGCCTGGCAAAGGTTGATACAACGAATGACCGATGCCCAACATCCTTGGTTACAAGTGAATTACGATTATGGTGCAGTAGCAAGCACGCAACTGCTGCAAAAAATGTTCGCTGGCAAGGTGGCTGCACAAGAAGGGCATATTTTAAGTTTGAGCAGGTCGGACTGAACGTATTGCTCTATATGTCTGCCGCTGATAGGTGTTGAGAATGGATGTTTTGTGTGTTTAATTTAATGAAAGAAAGTCTTGCACGATGCGTACTACCCGTTTAGAAGCGTTTAGCGATGGTGTGATCGCGATTTTGATCACGATTATGGTGCTGGAAATGAAAGTGCCGCATGGCGTCGAACTTTCAGTTTTATTGCCTTTATTTCCGGTCTTTCTTAGTTATGTACTGAGCTTTATCTATGTTGGCATTTATTGGAACAATCACCATCATATGTTGCATACCTGTCGCAAAGTGACTGGTGGTATTTTGTGGGCGAACCTGCATTTACTGTTCTGGTTGTCCTTGATACCTTTTGCGACCGGGTGGGTGGGAGAGAATCACTTCACAGCCAGTCCCACAGCCTTATATGGATTTGTGTTGTTGATGTCGGCGATTGCCTATTTCATTTTGCAGCAAGTGATTATCGCCAGCCAGGGACCAGATTCTGTTTTGAAAAAAGCAGTAGGTAAAGACTGGAAAGGGAAAATTTCTCCAGTAATTTATTTTAGTGCCATAGTTATCGCCTATGTCGAACCCTGGGTGTCCATGGCCTGTTATGTGATTGCGGCTTTGATTTGGTTCATACCAGATCGTCGTATTGAGCATGTTTTACATGAGTAAAAAAACAGCCGTTTGCTAATGCTCACGTGATGGTGTAATAAGCGCAGTGAGCAACAATGACGAGAAGACCTGGGACGTACAGCACGTAACCAGGTTTTTTTATTTTGCACTGCAACTTGAGTCACTGATGTATTTTGATGCAAATCAATTGCCATTTTGGTCTTTGCTGTCTTAGTATGAAGCTGCAGCTTCAGTATTTGTTTCGTCAAGAAGGTTCCATGAATAAAATAAGAATGGAGACAAGATGGCAGATTCAGCGCAAGGCAGAGATGGTGACAGTGCTCCACCGGATATTAAAACTATTATCGATGAGCAATCGGTGTTTCCGCCGATACGCAGGGTGGCAATGTTGCGACCGTTTGTCTGGTTACGCTTAGGCTGGGATGATTTTCGTGCGTCGGGTGGCAGTAGCTTTTTTTATGGTGCATGCTTTGCAGCAATGGGTTTGATGTTGAATCTGGTGCTAAATAATGCGCCGGAATATGTGTCGGCGCTGAGCTGTGGTTTTTTATTGGTCGGCCCTTTATTAGCTCTCGGTTTATATGATATTAGTCGTCGCATAGAAAATGTGCGTTCCGGCATGTTGGGCAGCGTCTTTTCTATGCGTGGGCGCTGGAGCAATATTGGTGTGCTGGCGCTGGTACTTGCCGTCGTACTGATGGTGTGGGCACGCGCTTCTCTGGTGATCTTTGCCTTGTTCTACAATAAAGGCATGCCGACCATGCATGGTTTTTTGCAGCAACTCTTTTCTCTGGATCACCTGGAATTCGTTCTTGTTTATGCATGTATAGGCTTTATTTTTGCGAGTATCGTGTTTGCGATCAGTTGGGTTTCTATACCACTGATGCTGGATCGCGATACCGATGCCATTACAGCCATGATCATCAGTTGCGTTTCTTTGTTCATTAATGTGCCTGCCACCATCGTCTGGGCACTACTGATTGTCGCAAGCGTCGTGGTAGGATTTTTGAGCTGGAATCTTGGTTTTTTGATCCTGATGCCAGTGATAGGGCATGCCACGTGGCATGCCTATAAAGAAGTGGTCGGAACGGCGGAGGATCGTCAGCGCGATTAACCAACTCGCCGTCCTGAGGAATGCATTCCGAGGCCGTCACTCAGTTGCTTGTCGCTTCCATATGTAAATGTTCGAGACAAATGTTGAGTGTTGCTTCGTACGATCTGGCAATGTCGACATTTTCTTCGTTGACTTGCTGCTGATTGTGACCGAGGTGGCCGCCGTCATACGGACTTGGCAACTGAACTAAAACGCGGCGAGCATTCTGCAAGCGTTGTTTTACGTCTGCTAACAACAGCGTACTTTGCTTTTCTTCTTTGGCTGGCGAAGTACTTACGACACAAACGACAGAAACACTTTCAGCCTTGGCACCAGGCGGCGGAGATGCGCAGTCGGCGAGTGAAATATGGCGTGCGTCTATATTGTGATGTCGCAATACGCGTACCAGAATTTCAGTCGCTAATTCGTTTCCGGCTTCGCCCAGCCCTACGCATAACACCACGCTACCAGGTGGGACATCAAACAAACCCTGCCGCGAGCCCGTCAATTTTTCACGTTGAGCGCGTAGGTGTCGACCCAGCGACATATCTTGCAAGAAGGTTGCGTGTTCCGCTTTTTTCCAGGTATGTGTTTTACCATCGAGACTCTCTATCACGGTGCCAACTGCCATGCCGAGGCGCAGCTTCTCATCAGGATTAATTTTTCCTTCTTCCAGATCATGTCCTGCGAGGTGCAATGCAGGCATTAATACGGTGTCGCAATAGCTGGCAAAGGATTTACGTTTCATATATGCCCGTGCTGCAGCGATGATTTCAGTGGCATCGCCGGACAATGCGCGTTGGTAAAAATTTTGGGCTAAGGTGAGTGCCCTGACTTCACCGAATAAAATTTCCAGAATTTGCAATGCGGGAACATAACGCCCCGCTACCACCAGACACAAGGTCAGTGGTGTCGATACGACGAGACCTACTGGCCCCCAGACCCAGCTCCAGAAGATTGCTGCAATCACGACCGACAGGGGAGATAAGCCCGTAGAGTGTCCATATAACTGCGGCTCGACTAATTGTGCGACGATCATTTCAATTGAAAAGAAAATCACAAAGGTCATGATCGCCAGACTCCAACCCGGATCAATGGCTGCTGCCAGCAAGGTAGCAAAGAGTGCTGCTAACCATACGCCGACATAAGGGACAAAACGAAGTATACCTGCCAATGTTCCAAACAAAATCGCGTGCGGCAAACCTATCGCCCATAAACCAGCAAAGACCAGAAAGCCGACTGCAAAATTGACCGCAAATTGCGAGATGAAAAATCGTGATAAACGCTCGCCAGCGTCATTAACTGCGATCGTTGTCGCACGCAAATCGTTGCTGCCGATCAACCTGATCAGGCGATCACGTAAGGATTCGTGTTCCATCAATACAAAAATCAACACCATCAAAACGATCCCCGCCATTTCTATCGGCGGCCAGACAGATGCCATAATTTTCTGGAGTAATTGCAACGGGCGCAGTGCCGGTTCCTGTATTTCTACCAGTACTGGCGTTTCGGGGTTGTTATGGGCAGCATTCTGAATTTTTTCTTGTTGCGTCCTATCGTCTGAAGGCGACTTGTTCAACTCGTTCATCACCTTACCGGCATGACTTGTCAGACTATCAAATTGGGTGTTGCCGAGTTCTCGCATCGTGGCGAGCTTGTCACGAATGGTTTCTTCATACTCTGGCATGCTGCTGGCAAGTTTGACCAATTGTGAGCCTATCACCGTTCCGGCAGCAGCGATTCCAAGCGACAGTAACATGACTGCTACCCAGACCGAGGCGGTTTGGCCTATGCCGATTTTTCGCATCGCGCGTATCATCGGTGCGACCAGAAAGCTCAGTAAAATTGCCAGCGTAATTGGAATCAGGACATCACGTCCGAAATACAATAAGGCGAGGATCACCGCCGTACCAACAATGCCCGCTAAACTATTGGAGGTAGAAGGGGTCACGTTCTTCATTTTTTCAGGAGAATCGGAATAGGGCATAGCAGCCTTTGATTGTAATGAGTAAGCCAGGAAAATCGCACAGACAGCATCAGCATTGTTGCAAGGGCTGATATTAGCGCAGATTCTAATGGAGTGACCGTCAGATGGTCAACGGAATTGCTGGTAAGAAAAACGTCCCCTGTTTCATTTGAACAGGAGACGTTAATTGAGAGCATGCAGAGGGGGAGGAGTAACTTTATTTAAGTGCTGGAAAGGCGTGTGGTGTGAGCGGTTTCACCGGATCAGATTGCAGCGTTTCTTGCAAAATCCGGATTGCTGTTTCTAGCTGTTGGTCTTGTCCATTAAATGTCGCATGGGGTAAATTTTCGACTTCAATATCTGGTGTCACGCCGACACCTTCCACTAACCATCGGCCATCCGTGCTGAACTGAGCATTTTCAGCCGCGCGTATCATGCCGTTATCGGACAGCGAATTATTGTCAGATAACCAGACCCCGGCACCCGCGGTGCGCTTACCGACCAATGGTGCGAGCTTGAGTTCTTTGATGCCAGCGGCGAAGGTTTCGCCGTCAGAGTAAGTAAGCTCATCGACCAGCACGACCAGATGGCCACGGAAAGTCTGTTGCATATTGGTGCTCGGAGCTGTCGTCGGATTGGACCAGAATGCCCACGCTTTACGCAACAGTTTTTCGATAATCCAACTATCAATATTACCGCCACGATTACGGCGAACATCAATGATGAGACCATCGCGATTAATATTGCTATAAAAGTCGCGGGCAAACGAATTAATATCATCCGGCCCCATTGCCCGCAGATGGAGGTAACCGATTTTGCCATGGGATGCCTGGTCAACGCGTTCGCTTCTGCTTTGTTCCCAATCGCTGTAACGCAGGTCAGCATGCTTTTTCATGTTCACTGGTGTGACGATGACTTCATGCGGTGGTTGTTTGCCACGCTTGATTTGCAATAATACTTGTTTATCAGCCTGGTTGATCAACAAATCAGAAATATCACGTGCCGCGGTGATTGCCTGACCATTCACGCTCAAAATCTGGTCGCCTTCTTTGACGTCGATGTCGGCTTGTGCCAGTGGCCCGTGCTCATTGGGCAGTTCCGCTTCAGTACGATAAATATGTTCGATCGTGACGCCTTCACCGTTCCGCACTAATACCGCACCCAAAGAAGCTGGTGTTCCTTCTGGCGTGGCTTTACGTATATCACCCGGCCGGAATTGAGAGTGCAGTGCACCGACTTCACTTGCCATTTGTGCCAATACGTCATTGAGTTCAGCGCGATCAGTAACGCGCTCAACCAAAGGGGCATATTTGTTGCGCACCGCTTTCCAGTCGACACCACGCATGTTGGTGTCGTAAAAATAATCTCTGTGCATACGCCAGGCGTCGCTAAATATTTCACGCCATTCCTGGCGTGGATCGACGATGAAGCTCCAATCGTTGACATTGACTTTGGCCTGGCTGATATCGCCTGGTGCTTTAGCGCCCGCATCGACGATCACAAAATCACCATTGCCAGCACCTGATGCTGTGGCTGTCCGATAAAAAACGTGTTTTTTATCAACAGATAAATCAAAGTCACGAATGCCACTGGCAAATACCTCTGGCTTGGAATTGCTGTTACTGATTGCGAATGTCTTGAGCTCACCCTTTTCTTCATTTGCTTCTTGCTCAATGAAATACAGGCGCTTGTCATCACTGGCGAGATTGCGATAGTTACCTGCTGGCAGTGGAACCTGATACAAGCGTTGGGCTAGCCCATGATATTCAATGGCAGGTAAGCCGGGTTTCGCGGCTACCCCATTCGTTGCAACGTCAGTTTTTTTGCTCTCTGCTTTTTCTGGCGTGGGTGGTATTGCCGGTATGTGCAATTCATCATCTGCTTTAAAAGGAAAGCGTAATTTATCCTGCAAGGCAATGGCATAGATCCCTGTGCGTTTATCAAAGCCAGGACCAAGGTTGCGGTCTCCCCACGGTGCATTGTTGCCGACTTTAAAACTGCGATCAGATAGGAAGTAGAGCCAATGCCCATCGCCCGAAAATACTGGTGAGCGTGATTCGTAATGATCGCTGGTGACAAAGTGCATCTGCTTATCGGCCAGCGAATACAAACCAATTTGCGTGCGTTGTACATCGGTGTTGGGTCGTGCGACGGCGATCGTCAGGCTGTCGGGCGACCAGACGATATTGTCAAATTCCGGAACCCCAATTTTTCCGCCATCATCAATCAGGTGATTTGCTTTGGTGGAGAGATCCAGGAGCCACAAACGTCCGCGTTTATCTGTGTGTGCCAGCCATTTTCCGTCAGGTGAGGGGAATAGGTGGAAACGATGTACTTCACCATCTTTGGTCAGAGCTTCTGCTTTGCCTGAGCCATTGGCGGGAAACTTCCAGATTTCGTTTTCTCCCGTCGTGTCAACGATGGCAAATACGAATCGCTGATCGGCAGAGAAAACCGCTGAACGTGCACGTGCGTTGGCAGGAACGGGCAGGTCAATACGACGCTGTTTGCCAAGGCCAACATTGGTGACGTGGCCACGTGCAGTCAACAACAGGCGATCACCTTTGGTGGAAAAACTACTGTCGGTCAGGTATTCGAGCGGGTTCTTAATCAGTCGCTGCCTTTCCTGATCAAAGTCAGAAACCAGGTCGATATTGAGCGTCTTATCCGACTGATCACGCAAGTCTAGCAGGTGCAGATCTGCACCGAGTTGATAGGTAATTTTGCCATCGCCGAGCGCGGCATTTCTTACTTCCCATTCTTGTTCATGGGTCAGCGCTTGTGCTGCGCTACCGTCGGGATTGGCACTCCAGATATTGAAAGTACCATCGCGATCACTCATAAAGTACAAACGTCCTTGCCACCACATAGGACGTTTATTGTTTGTTTTATCTTGTGGAAAAAGATTGATTGCTTCTGTTTTTCCCTCTAGATCGTAACGCCATAGTTGTGCATTGGCACCGCCACGATAACGTTTGGCATTGTCATTCGTCATCTGTAAGCCAAGGCGCGTGAAATACACATATCGACCACTGTCATCAAGAGTTGCCTCATTGGCGTCTGCAACGGGGAATACCCGACGTGCCATGGTTTTCGGATCAATGGCGGCAATGATTCTGTGTGCTCCCGGGCCAGTAGTATTTTGCATACTGATCAGGACTTCGCCGCGTGCCGTCCAGCCAAGTACATTCACGACATCATTTTCAAAACTGATTCGTTTTGGCAAACCACCGTTGGCTGGCATGACATACGCCTCGGTTGGTCCCTCATAGGTAGCAGAAAATGCCAGCCACTGTCCATCCTTCGAGATCGTTGGATAGAGCTCGGTTCCGGGATGCGTGGTCAAACGTTGCGCCTGACCGCCATTGATCCCGACTTTCCAGATATCGCCTTCCGCGGTAAAGACGACGTTCTCGCCCCTGACACTAGGGAATCGGTAATAGGCCGCGCCATTGGCTGCGGCAGCTAATTGTTGATGGCTGATTCCTACGCTAAGACTGATCAAAAGGGCGAGTCTGGTCAATTTCATGGGGCGTCTCAATAAAATAATTAGTGGTTGGAGTATGAACGAATAGTAAGGATATTGGCGATGCTCTGGTGTTGTTAAATGTACTTGGCGTAGTTTTTTATCAAGAAAAAATTGGCATTTTTGAGCTCAAAAAGCAGAGAAGTGTTACCGAATTGTAAGATTTGTTGAAATCGGGAAAGTATTAGCATAAAACGACTGTCGTCAATAAATATTTCCATGTGGAAATGTTCATTGTGTGTAGTTATTGAAGCAGTTCATCGATATGTTCGTTCCCGGAGAATGCAATGAGACCCTCTACCATCACCAAAGTTCTTGTCTTATGCAGTATGTCAGCAGAATTTTCTTTATCACAAGCACAGAGTGTAACTTTTAGCATTGATACGCAGTCGCAGCGCAGCGTGATCAGCCCCTTGATTTATGGATATAACGCTTATGCTGACGGTACAGGTCGTACTGGTTGGGATAATCAGGGCGGAAAAGCGAATCTGCAAGCCTTGAATCTGACTTCACGTCGTATGGGTGGTAACAATATGACCAGCTATAACTGGGAAAATGGGGTCAGTAATTCGGGTATGGATTGGTGTAATTCGTCCAATGCGGGTGTTAGCTACGCAACCGGCGCAGGTGACCCCAATAATAATGCGGGTCTGGCTTACTACGCTCCAGGTGCGGCGATTAAAACGTTCCATAGCCAATCGTTGACGTTAGGAACGTATTCCCTGCTGCAATTGCCTGCAGCAGGAAAACTGCCTAAAGACATTGTGAATCTGAATCCACCGGGCAATTGCAATGGTTCCCAGCTCTGGCAAAGTGCGCCCGGTGCTTCCAATGTCGATCTGGCACGTTGGGTAACGATCGTCAATGACAAACCCGCAAGTGCAGGTCCTTTATCTTTGACACCAGTGATTGGCGATGGCGTGGTCTACATTGATGAAGAACTCAATTTCTTGTTGAAAAATTTTGGCAAGGCCTCGACAGCCAAAGGGGTTAAAGCCTACGAACTGGATAATGAGCCAGACTTGTGGCACTTGTGGCCATCGCAGTACGGTGAAGGAACGCATCCTTTGCTGTATCCGAATCTGACAACAGTCGCAGATGTGATGCAAAAAAATGTCAGCCTGGCGACCACTGTAAAACGGATGGATAGCACGGCAGAAACGTATGGACCAGCGGTCAGCGGATATTTAGGATTGTATAGCTTGTGGGCGGTATGGGATGGCTCTCAATCACGCCAGCCCAGTGACTGGAATACATACAACGTAGAGCCCTATCTGACCAATAAAACGGGGGATCGTTATCGTTATAACGGCATGACTTTTGCCAATGTGTATCTGGATAAAATGCGTAAAGCGTCGGCCAGCGCAGGTCATCGCTTGTTAGACACACTGTCTTTCCATTATTATCCGCAGGCTTCCAGTAGCCCAAGTGACCGGGTGCAAGCGGCGCGTAGTTTGTGGGATGCGAATTACGTTGAGCCGACCTGGATAACGCAACCAGGCTATGGCTTTACCGATGGTCGTGGTTTGCAACTGATTCCGAAATTAAAGCAATCCGTAGCCGATTTTTATCCCGGCACTAAACTGGCCATCACTGAATATGATTTTGGTGGAAAAACCGATGTCACAGGTGCGATTGCACAAGCCGACGCTTTAGGTGCGTTTGGTCAGCAAGGCGTGTATATGGCAAGTTATTTTGGTGATGTTGAAGGTTATGTCGCCGCTGGTTTTAAACTGTACCGTAACTATGACGGTAAAAAATCAATTTTTCCTGAAGTGTCGGTCAAAGCAGTTTCTACAAATAACAGCAATGGGACAGTGTATGCCGCAGTCAGTAAAAGCGATCCCAACACATTGCACGTGATTGCGATTAATCGTTTGAGCACACCTCTTTCAGCTAGTGTGCAAATCAAAAATCCGGTCGCGTTTAAAAATGTACAGACCTGGGGTGTTGATGCAAGTAGTCCGAATGTTACGCCACGTAATGGCGTCGCGGCTGTGACCAACAACACATTTAGTTATACGTTGCCTGCACAATCAGTGATGCACTTTGTGTTGAAATCTTGATGAAAAAAATAAAACAGCCGCAGTAGGTGACTACTGCGGCTGTTTTATTTTAAGACAAGAAAGTGAAAGAAAATGTGATTATTTCTTTGCATATTCCTACTTAATTTTTTACTTATTTTTTACTTGCTTCAATACGGTACGCAACATACTCAACATCAGATCCAACTCTTCTTTCGTCACATTCAAGGCAGGCATAAAGCGCAACAAATCTGGACGGGGAGAATTGAGCAACAAGCCAACTGGCTCCATATTGCGCGCTACTTCAACGATTTCTGCACCGATGTTGCTACCGAGTTTTAAGGCACGCAACAATCCTTCGCCACGTTCGCCTTGCAGGCCAAATTCTTCCGACAGTTTATTCAATTCATCGCTCAGATACTGGGCTTTTTCCTTGACTGAAGACAAAAAGCCAGGCTTGGTCAATTCTTTCAATACCGCGATACCAACGGCTGTCATGAGCGGTGCACCGTTGTATGTGCCACCTTGATCACCTGGTACAAAACAAGCGACCGCTTCCTGACACAGCAAGGCACCCAGAGGTACGCCGCCACCTATTCCTTTAGCCAGTGTCATGATGTCTGGTTCGATGTTGGACAATTGGTAGGCAAATAATTCGCCAGTGCGTCCCATGCCAGACTGCACTTCATCGACGATCAACAAGATGCCGTGCTTTTTGGTCAGTGCGCGCAACGCTTGCATGAATTCGCGGCTCGCAGGAATGACGCCACCTTCACCCTGAATGGGTTCCAACATCACCGCAACTGTCTTGTCGGTGATTAATTGTTCTACGGAGGCGATGTCGTTCAGATCCGCTTTAGGGAAGCCAGAAACTTGTGGTGCAAAGAGTTTGTCCCAGCCTGGTTTGCCGGAGGCAGACATGGTCGCCAGTGTGCGGCCATGGAAACCATGATCAAAAGTAATGATTTCAAACGCGCCATTTTTATGGAGCTGACCCCATTTACGCGCGAGTTTGATCGCGCCTTCATTGGCCTCGGCACCGCTATTGGTGAAGAATACACGGTCAAAGCATGAGTTCTGTGTCAACAAGCTTGCCAGTTCAACCATCGGTGCATTGTAAAAGGCCGGGGAAGGGTTCAGCAATTTCTTCGACTGTGCAATCAACGCATCGGAAATCACCGCTGGACTATGACCGAGGCAGTTAACTGCCCAACCTTGCAGATAATCGAGGTAACGTTTGCCATTATTATCCGTCAGCCACATGCCGCTACCTTCGGTAAATACGATTTCCGGGCGTGGTGTGATGTACATCAGAGAATTAACGTTGTACTGACTGAATTCCATTTCGAGACTCCTAAGGTCATTCCAGAGGTGGATAAAAAACAAACGAAAAAATAAAAATTAAAACGTAAAAAAGCAAAAAGCCACAGGGGTTGGCCTGTGGCTTAGGTCTGGTGCTGCGGTCTCATCTGACGCGCAGGTACACTAACACATCCGCCCAGGCTCGTTGAACGAGCGGCGACGTCGCACGATATTTGGTGAAGACATGTCAGGAAAATTTTTCATAGACCGGATAGTAGGACTTTTTGCGCAGTGCGTCAAAATAAATTTTAATCCGGACATAAAAAATTTCCTCGTGAGAGCAGAAGTACGCAGAAGTACGCAGAAGTGTTAATTTGCTAAATCCGCTTCCGAAGTAAATGAGTCTGCATAGAACTCTTCTGCTGGCAATTGACGCTGTGCCACGAAGTCGCGCTGAGCAGATTCAACCACGATCGGTGCGCCGCAAGCGTAGACTTGATGCGCAGACAAATCAGCAAAATCAGCCAGCACTGCATGATGGACAAAACCCGTACGACCATTCCATTGATCTTCAGGCAAGGCATCGGAGACCACGGGGATATATGTGAAGTTGGGCAACTTAGCAGCCCATTCTTCGCATAATGCCGCCATGTACAAATCAGCTGGACGACGACCACCCCAATACAAACTGACAGGGCGGGCCGATTCTGTGTAAATCAGATGCTCTACCAAGGCTTTGATCGGCGCGAAACCTGTTCCTGAAGCAAGCAGAACAATAGGCTTGTCACTGTCTTCACGCAGGAAGAAAGTGCCGTGCGGCCCCTCAAAGCGCAAAATGTCACGCTCTTTCATTGTCGAGAAAACCTGGTCGGTGAATAAGCCACCTGGCATATGGCGTACATGCAAAGTGATCTGTTCATCCAGATGTGGGGCATTTGCCATGCTATAGCTGCGACGCTTGCCATCACGCAGCATAAATTCGATGTACTGACCGGCGCGATATTGGAGACGCTCATTGGCTGGCAATTGCAAAGCGATTAACATGACGTCATCGGACAATTTTTCCAGTTTGGCGACGCGGGTTGGCATCTTTTTGACTGGAAACTCACCACTGGCGGCAATTTCGCGTGCTTCTATAGTCAGATCGGATTGCGGTTTGGCGCAGCAAAATAAGGACAAACCTTGCGCTTCTTCGGTGTCTGGCAGTGCACGTTGCTGATGGTTGCCGTGAACGACGTTGCCGCTGGTGATCTTACCTTTGCAGGAACCACAGGCGCCATTCTTACATCCATAAGGTAAGCCAACGCCTGCGCGTAAAGCAGCGGATAATACGGTTTCGTCTGCTTCGCAGCTAAATTGACGACCACTAGGGGTCACAGTTACTTGAAAAGTCATACAATCCTGAGCATGAAAAAACAGTTTAAAAAAATGGGCAAACCGCGCTTGCTGATCATCGGTTGTGGCGATGTTGGCATGCGCTTGTTACCTTTGTTGCGTGGGCGTTTCCGGATTTTTGCTCTCACCAGCCAACCGGCGCGTTGCGCTGAGCTGCGTGAAGCTGGAGCGATACCGATTGTCGCCAATCTGGATAATGCTGCCAGTCTGGCAAAATTAGCCGGATTAGCGCCGTATTGTGTCCATCTGGCACCCCCGCGCCCGGAAGGTGAGTCTGATATCCGCACGCAAAATCTGACTGCCATTTTACCTGACAAGAGCCGTCTTGTTTATATCAGTACCACGGGGGTGTATGGCGACTGTGGCGGTGCCTCATTTGATGAGACCCGTACAGTACGCCCGCAAAATGCGCGAGCAGTGCGCCGTGTTGCGGCCGAGAAAATTTTGCGGGGATGGGCAAAGCGCAGCGGTTCCTGCCTGTCCATATTGCGTGTGCCTGGCATTTATGCTGCAGATCGATTACCTGTCGAACGTTTGCAAAAAGGCACGCCTGCTTTAGCGGATGCCGATGATGTCTATACCAACCATATTCACGCTGATGATCTGGCAAAAATGATTTTGCTGGCGCTGTTTCGTGCTGCGCCTCAAAGGGTGTATCACGCTGTCGATGATAGCGATTTGAAAATGGCAGCGTATTTTGATCTGGTTGCTGATGCCTTCCAATTGCCGCGTCCCCCACGCTTGCCAAGACATGAACTCGCGCAACAAGTATCGCCAATGTTGTTGTCGTTTATGTCTGAATCCCGACGCATGCAAAATCAGCGCGTAAAACGTGAATTGGGCATGCGATTTCTGTATCCGACAGTAACGCAGGGTGTTGATGCAGCGCTAGATTCAGTCCTAAAAAATCTTCATGTCAAAGGCAATAATTAGATCAGTGAAGAGGTGACTTTGAGCACTTCTTCAGCGGTCGTCACGCCTTCTATAATTTTTTCGGCTCCCGCAATCCGCAAAGGTTTCATGCCATCTTTGATACTTTGGACCCGCAATGCGTGAATGTCGGATTCTTTGGTGATCAATTTACTAAACGGTTGCGAAACAGTGAGCAATTCATATAACCCTGTGCGTCCGAGGAAACCGGTTTGGCGACATTCAGGACAACCCACCGGACGATAGATGGATGCAGGTTTTGGCAATGCAAATTCCACAGACAAACTTTCCCAGACTGGATCCGGCAACTCGCCATCGGGTGTTTTGCAATATTTGCACAAAGTCCGCACCAGACGTTGCGCCAGAATGCCAATAATCGTTGCTTCCAGCAGATAGTAAGGAACGCCTAATTCCAACAAACGCATAATTGCCGATGGGGCGTCATTGGTGTGCAACGTTGATAACACCAGATGCCCTGTCAATGCCGCCTGCACTGCCATTTCAGCGGTTTCCAGATCGCGAATCTCGCCCACCATAATGATGTCAGGATCTTGTCGCATCAGTGCACGTATCCCATCAGCAAAACCGAGATCTATTGATGACTGCACTTGCATCTGATTGAATGATGCTTCGACCATTTCAATCGGGTCTTCGACAGTACACACGTTGACTTCGGCGGTCGCGAGTGATTTCAGGGTCGTGTAGAGCGTCGTGGTTTTGCCCGAGCCTGTTGGTCCTGTCACCAGAATAATGCCATGCGGTTTTTTGGTCAGTGTATCCCAGCGTTCAGCATCTTTTGGCGGAAAGCCAAGTTCCGGTAAAGTTTTGACGACGACTTCCGGATCAAAAATACGCATCACCATTTTCTCGCCAAACACAGTGGGCAAGGTGGATAAACGTAATTCTATCTCTTGTCCATCAGCGGTACGGGTTTTGATACGGCCATCTTGTGGGCGACGTTTTTCAATGACGTCAATCCGTCCCAGCAATTTGATGCGCGCAATCATGGCGATCATAATGCTGGCTGGTAGCTGATAAACCTGATGTAACACGCCATCGATACGGAAACGAATTGCCGCCATATCGCGTTTCGGCTCGAGATGAATATCAGAAGCGCGCTGATCAAAAGCAAATTGCCACAACCAGTCGACGATATTGACGATGTGCTGGTCATTGGCGTCGAGTTGCTTATTGCTCCTGCCTAATTCAACCAGTTGCTCCAGATTTTGGCGCAGACCAAGATCATTCGTATTGACCTTGCGTGCGTCTTTAATCGATTTTGCTAAAGAAAAGAATTGAACAATGTACTGAGAAATTTCCAGCGGATTGGCGAGAACCAGGCGTATTTCTTTACGTGAAATACGACTGATTTCTTCTTGCCATTCATGATTAAACGGATCGGTTGTTGCAACAACGACCGTGCTGCCTGTGGTCTCAACAGGCAGAATGTTAAAGCGAGTCGCATATTTGGCGGACATCACATCGGAGACGGATGTGAAGTCGATTTTCAAGGGATCAATCCGATAAAACGGCAGATTGACTTTACGCGCCACCCATTCGGTGAGCCAATCCAGTGTCAGCAAATGGTGAGGTGCTTTTGCTGATTGCAATTTGCATTGTGCCGCAGCGGTGAGGGGATGCATGCTGGCAGGGCCGTTTTTTAAGATGCCCTGTGCTTCATTGTATTTAAGTTTGGCATCCTCTTTTTTGAGTATGCCATCTTCCATCAACCAGGTAAAAATTTGCTGCAGGCTAAGACTGCGTTTTGATGTCGTATTCATTTTCTTCTGGTTGGTGGAAGGTGAAGGTCACCATTTTTAATTAGAAAACTTAAATTGAAAGCAGTATTTGATCAAGTAAAAAAGAGATCATTTACGCAGGATCACAAGCCGCTTTCAAACCGTTGACCCATGATTTTGCTGGCAGTCTGGTTTGTGTTTTGATTTCATTGGCACGTTCATACAGGGCCGGAAAATCCAGACTCTGTCTTTGTTTGAAAGCAATTGCCACGACATTGCCATCATGCACTTCCGGCAGACACAATACCTCAGCAAATGCAAAGCGCAAAGCTTTCAAATTTTTAGCATAACTAGGATGGTCACCAAACAGGTTGACCGTTAACATACCGTCTTCTTTCAGGCAGGCTGCACATGCCTGATAAAATTCTGGTGTGTCGAGTACAGGGCCTTTGGCGGTTGCATCATATAAGTCCACTTGCAGTGCATCGATCGTATTGTGATTGCTTTCATCCATGACAAAATCCATGGCATCCATTTCACGCACTTGCAGACGTTCGTCATTGAGCGGCAATTTGAACATGCTTTCGCAGATACTGATGACGGAGGGATTGAGTTCTATGGTTGTGACGCGCGCTTCTTCAAACTGGCGGTAACAAAATTTGGTCAGGGCACCGGTGCCGAGGCCAAGTTGCACAATATGCTCCGGTGTCGTTTTGAACAGCATCCAGATCATCATTTGTTGCGCATATTCGAGCTCGATACTGTCTGGTTTGCGCAGACGCATTGCGCCTTGCACCCATTCCGTACCAAAATGCAAAAAACGCACTCCATCAAGCTCAGACAACGTGACAGGAGCGAATTTGGGTTTGCGCGGCGATTTTTTGGCAGAAGCTGCCTTCGGGCCGGTGCGGTGATTCGCTTCGGCTTCGATTGATTTACGTTTGATTAGCATGCGCTTATTTTACCTTTTGCCCCAAGCTAAAGCAAAACACAAGGAGGGGAACATGAGCATGGTTAGCTTGCCCTGTGTTTTTGAGCAAGCTAATGATCGTTTTCCAGCCGGATTTTCTGCCAAATTAGTAATTTTTGTTCAAAAGTTAGCATAGCATTGGCTGGCGACGAAGAGGGTAAAACCAATGTCTCATAAGCATGCTCGTTAAAATAGGCTTGTATTTTTGCGGCAGTTTTCCCGTTAAAACAGATATGCCGTAATCGTGGATACTGATGTTTTAACGTGACAAAGTCATTGAGTTCGCCATCACGGATCGCCGAATCCAGACTTCCTTGTCGTTGGCAACTTTTAAAGACGTCCCACAAACCTACGCCTGTCGATAGTAATTGGTCTAATTTATGGCTATATTCAAGTGCTTGCAAATCTTCTCCAATCACCACAGACATCAGGCGCCAGAATTGATTGTGGCGAAACCCATAATATTGCTGCGATTTTAGTGAGGCAATGCCAGGGAAGCTCCCTAAAATCAGCGTATGTGTGCGTTCGTCAATGACAGGCGCAAAGCCTGACAAGCTGGACGAAGGGTTGATGTCTTCAGTTTCATTATTCTTAGTTTTAGGCATGGCGAATGGCAATTTGTAACGTACAAACCGATGAAGTTGTGACGAGACTGGGGGGGCACATTTCATCACTGTTCATATCACTGTTTAGCACTCCTTATATCACTTTATATCTGTCCCGAAAAAGAATGATAAATCAATCATCATTTGTTTCTGGCGCACGCTGATTAAACCCGCAAAACGACGCCAATTGTCTTAGTATGATAAAAAACGCTACAAAAAAGAGGAACTTTTTGCTTAGTGTAAGATCATAAGATAGTGTTAAATACGTGCTGATGCATTATTTTTGAATGCTGGAAACAAGGAGATAGCGATGAAAAAATTGTTAATGGTAGCACCGGTAGCTGCTGTTGTGCTGTTAAGTGCCTGTTCTACACCCTCTAATTCAGGTAGCGTTTATCGCGCAAATCAGGCGCAGACTGAACAAACCGTCCGGATGGGTTATGTGGACTCGATCCGCAATGTCACCATTGACAAAGGTCAGACCGGCGTCGGTACTGTCGCTGGTGCGGCGTTAGGTGGTATTGCAGCGGGTTCCAATATTGGTGGTGGTAACGGATCAATCGCCGCAGGGATCGTCGGTGCTGTTGCGGGCGGCCTGATCGGGCAAAAAGTGGAAAATAATCTGAGTCAGAAACCTGGTCTGGAAATCACTGTTCGTCTCGATAATGGCGATATCAAAGCGATTACACAAGACGCAGATGAGGCATTCAATGTTGGTGATCGCGTGCGTTTGTTGTCGAATGGCAGAACAACGCGTGTTACGCATTAATTGATTATGACGATTTTGTTTGCGATAGAGCAGCCAGCATGTCTGGCTGTTTTATTTCATACGGTCTGACCTGATGTTACTACGTGATATGTTGCGATCAGCAGGAGTTGAAAGAAGTCTGTAAAAAGGAGAGCTGAAATGAAAAAAGTCTTGTTGACATTGGTATTCGCGGGGGGCTACGTATTGAGTAGCCTGGCAGGTGCCGGTGAAGTGAAAGTGACTTGGCAGGATCCTGATAAATATACTGATATTCGGCCAGGTAATGAAAGTCGAGACAGTTTTCGTGCTCAAGTTTTCGAGGAACTCGGCAAGGTATTTACTGAACTGGGAAAAAAACTTCCTGATGATGTGCAATGGAATGTCACCGTCACCGATCTTGATCTTGCCGGAGAAGTTCGCCCTATGATGCGACCCGGCGGTAATGATATACGGGTAATTAAAGATATTTACTGGCCACGTATGTCATTTAATTACACCATGACCAACGCCAAAGGAGAGTCCATTGCCGAAGGCAAGGAAGATATTTCCGATATGAGTTTTATGATGAACCGCTCAATCAACACCGGAAACGGGAATTTCCAATATGAAAGCAGAATGATTGAAGACTGGTTTCAAAAGCAGTTGAAGAGCAGTAAATTTCCGTCTAAGTAGAATTCTATCGGGGATTCAAATATAGACATACTGGTCGCTGGTCAGTTTGTTAGCGTTTGTTAGCAAGGCCGACCCACAATAGTTCTGGTGACTCGATGCTTGCCAGAGAAATGTTGGGGAGGCCTTCATTTTTTCCATCATTTTTAGCTTAAATATGGCTTTAATTGCAATTTTTCTGTCTTTTTTAATTAAAAGCCTCTATATTCAATCAGTTGCAGATAAATATATTTGAAGGATTTAAGCGGGCTATATCTTTTCACAATCCACAATAAAAAAGATGGAGACATAAAAATGAACGACATCGTTTTTCAGTGCGGAAAAAAATTCAAGGAAGTTGAGCAAATCTTAGTAAAGAATATTTATTCGGGATTTCTGGAAGGCGTCGCAGATCAAAAAATAAATCAACACCTGGTCCAGCAATTTGTGAAAGATGTCGAAGAAGGCTCTTTAAATCAAAAACCGCATTTGTTTCTGCAAAGAAACAAACCCGTTGATGAATGCTCCGCACTCCCGCCATATGCCTGCGCGGTGAGCTTGCGCAGCAATGAACCTGCAAATAATCCGAATTATCTGATGTCAGTCGCTACCTTCGTTTGGTTTCAGCATCAAAATCCGTTGACGGATGGTTTTGAAATTATTGATCTGGCTAAAACGCTGTGTTGGAAAGATGTGGCGAAAGATTTGAATTGGTAGGCTGCGTTGTCTGATGCGAGTCAAACGGTATCCTTATCGCATCGATTTTCTATATACAGAGAGTTGAAAAGCAAAGTTCACAGTAAAACGGCTGAACTCAATCAGAGTCAGGGCGGGGCAACCCGCGCTGATCTTGCCGGGGTGAATCGTGGCGGGATGCCCCCGCCTTGCGGATCATACAATCACTGCTTGATCTTATTGAGCAACACGTCGATCATCGCCGCGGTTTGTGCATCGGGGATACCGTCAAATTTTTCCGGACGATATTTCATTTGAAACGCAGTGATCACGTTCTTTGTTGCTTCATCCAATATGCCAGTTTGCGGAATTTTATAGCCAATTTTAGCCAGTTTTTGCTGGAACGATTTGACTTCAGGCAATTGCTGTTCATACGGTGGTTGCAATGCTAAGACTTCATCTGCGTTTGGCCATGGGATTAAACCGGCATCGGCAAGTTGTTTCCATGGGAAGAGCGGTCCAGGATCCGGTTTGCGCTGCGGCGCAATATCTGAATGTGCAAGGATGTATTGCGGTCGGATGTGGTAGCGGGTTGAGATATCTTTGACCAGCGCAATGACACGGTCAATTTGCGCTTGCGGAAACGGAAAATAAACTCGCCCTTCGGGCGTATCTTTATAGCCGAGATTCACTATTTCAATGCCGATAGAACTGGCATTTAAGCGGCTGAAGTCACGCCAATCGCTATAGCCTGCGTGATAAGCCATGCGGCTTTCATCGACCAATTGCCAGACCTTGATCGGGCTTTCATTGCCGACCAGATAGTGGGCGCTGACATCCTGTGTACTTAGTACACGCAGTGAAGTCGCCTGATCAATCGCTGTGTAATGCAGGATGATAAACTGCACCCTGTCTTCCTGTCCTTTAGCAGCAATGCTTTTGTCGATGAGTCTGTTTTCGCCGGTGGTGGCACAACCACTGAGTAATGCGGCAAATAATCCGAGGAGTAAGAGTTTTTTCATGTAAAGGATGGTGGTAACGTCGATGATAAAGAAAGAGATTGTAGCTGTCTTGCGGCTAATCGTGCTGCAGAAAAATGGGCGTGGCAGGCACTTTGTCTGAAGCTGATTTCCGGCGGTAATCGTTGCTTGAGTGATTCAACAATAATAGGATGGAGCTCTTGTACTCGTCCACTCAGTGCTATGGGTTTATTGCCGAAGCGTTTGCACATCGCGATGCCAAGGCGCGCCAGCTCTTCACCAGCACGTCTGAGAATATCTAAGGCAACTTCATCGGTTTCTGCTGCACTGGCAACGGCCAAAGCGAGTTTGCCAATCTCTCCGCGGCTGCGCTGGTAGATAAATTCTCTGGAATGATTCCAATCATGACCGCCGATGAGTTGGAAAATATTGCGTCCCAAGGCTGATTCACGCCATCGTTCTGGTTGCTCATCTTCTAACCGCCAGATGTGGCGCAGGGCTTCGCGGGCGATCCAGAATCCACCGCCACCGTCATCAAGTAAATAACCTCTGCCACCAGCACGATGAAACTTTGCATGCTCATCAATATAAGCAGCGATAGAGCCAGTTCCGGCATAAATCAGGTAACCGGTGCCAGGACGGAAAATATCAAGGTAAGCAATTTCGATATCATTACCGACACGAATATGGTGTTCAGGCAAATCAAAAATTTTTGCCAGCATACTTTGTAAATTCGCTACGTCACCCCCAAAGCCGGTGATGCCCGCCCGCACGGTTTGTAAAATGCCATGCGTTCCGGCTGTTGCAGCAAGGCCGGAGAAGACTTGTTGAAACGTGTTTTTTCCTTCCAGACTATTAAAGTGCAATGCACTTAAACCTTCAGCGGTTCCGCTGGCGATGATTTCTTCATCCACCCCGGCGAGCGCCCAACGGGTTTGCGTTCCACCGGTATCAATGCCCAGCCCCAAATGTGGAGGAGCGTTAGTATCCCTGACGGGGGGCGATGGTGGATGGTGAGTAGAGTTCATTCCTGAAGATAAATGCGGAAAATTGATCGTTTAAAGATTAAATAGAATATTGAATGATTGTGTAGCAAATGCAGGGCAGATGTGAAACAGATGCAGCGCAAAATGATCGGTCAGATTGCTGGCACTCGGCAACTTTACGTTGATTCCTGCCTGATTCCGTTTATTATAGGGCGCATTCTTAAATGCCGTAAGGTTCATGAGGATATAAAATTGTTATTATTAATGAATTAAACTAATCTGGCTTCTTGATGCCCTCGCTTAGTTTGAGTTGATGACTCGTTACGCTTCACAAAAATAGTAAAAAACAGAAGAAAAATTTCTAATGAATAGTGTTGTACCAAATCCCGAAAAATCATCACCCCCAACCGCAGTGAAAGCGTGGCGCTGGATCCCTTCTTTGTATTTTGGACAGGGTATACCTTATGTCGTTGTGATGACCTTGTCAGTCATTATGTATAAAAACATGGCGATCTCGAATGCAGATATCGCGTTATACACCAGTTGGTTGTATTTACCTTTTGTACTCAAACCTCTTTGGTCACCATTCGTCGAGCTGTATAAAACCAAACGCTACTGGATCGTTGGCATGGAATTGCTGATCGGTAGTTTGTTTGGTTTGGTGGTGCTGACGATCCCAATGAGCGGTTTTTTTCAGGCGAGCTTGTTAGTCTTCTGGTTGATAGCATTTAGTGCGGCGACCCATGACATCAGTGTCGATGGCTTTTATATGCTGGCGCTGGCACAGCATCAGCAAGCAGCATTTGCTGGTGTACGCAGCATGTTTTACCGGATTGCGATGTTGACCGGACAAGGTGCTCTGGTTTATCTGGCCGGAAGTTTGAAAGATATAACGGGGCGGGTGGAGTTTGGCTGGTGCATCGTGTTTGGATTATTAGCCGTTTTATTCATCGGTCTTGCGTGCTATCACAACGTGGTGTTACCACATCCATCTGAGGATCAGGGACGTGAGCCGACGAATCACAGGTTCAAACAATTTCTGACTGTTTTCAGCGAATTTTTTAAAAAAAAGAACCTCGTTTTGAGCGTCGCATTTTTGTTGTTTTATCGCTTTGGTGAAGCACAACTCATCAAAATGGCGCCGCCGTTTTTATTGGATGAAGTGGTAAAAGGTGGCTTAGGGCTCTCTACCCAGGCGGTCGGTATTATTTATGGCACAGTTGGTATGTTGGCCTTGACCTGTGGTGGTTTGCTGGGCGGGGCGGTGATTTCACGTTTTGGTTTGAAAGCATGCTTGTGGCCGATGGCACTGGCGATTAATGTCCCGCATCTGGTGTATGTGTATCTGGCGATGGTTCAACCACAACATCTTATGCTGGTTGGTGCTGCTGTCGCGCTGGAACAAATGGGTTACGGATTTGGTTTTGCTGCATACATCTTATATATGATTATGTTTGCTGACGGAGAGCACAAAACCGCGCATTATGCGATTTGCACTGGCTTTATGGCATTGAGTATGATGCTGCCTGGTATGTACAGCGGCGCTTTGCAGAATGTGCTCGGTTACGCACACTTTTTTATCTGGATCTGCTTATCCGCCATACCGACATTTATCGTCACAGCATTGATCAAAATTGATCCGAAGTTTGGTCGGGAAGTGCAGTGAGCCTTATAACAATTTGCTTGATGATGAAAGTTATCGCTTTCAGAATAGTTGACATTGGCACGTTATTCAGCGTGTCTGGACGGGACAAAAGAATGAAATTTCGGGCTTTATGTTTGCAGGGTTTTGCGGCACTCACTTTAATCAGTGCCGCGTTGGCAGCAACGGCAGCACCGCTCAAAACTTTGCATGTACTTCTGACAAAGCAAGAGAGCGTGATGGATCCGGCAGTGGCTTCGGATATCGCGACAGCCAGTATCAATGAAAATATCTTTGAACCGATGTTGACTTACGAGTATCTGGCACGCCCGCTCAAATTAAAAGCCAATACGTTGACTGCGATGCCGACCATCAGCGATGGTGGGAAAACCTATACGATGCATTTGCAACATGGCATCCTGTTTACGCCAGATCCTGCATTTCATGGACAAGCACGTGAGTTGATCGCAGAGGATTATGTCTATGCGATCAAGCGTCTATATGATCCCGGCTTGAAATCGCCCTGGTTGTTTATGTTTGAAGGCAAGTTGGTGGGTGATGAAAAACTGCGCGCTGATAAGCTTCCGAACGGGAAAAAATTTGATATACACACGCCGATTGCAGGTATCCAGGCGGTAGATAAATATACGTTGCGCATTCGTTTGAATGCACCGGACACTAATTTTTTATTCATCTTAGCGACGACGGCAAGTAGTGCAGTTGCCAAAGAAGTGATGGAAACATATGGCAACCAAGCTGGTAATCATCCGGTAGGAACCGGGCCATTTGTACTCAGCGAGTGGCAACGTAGTTTTCAAATTGTATTGAGTAAAAACCCGCAATATCGTACTACCGTATTTTCTGAAACAGCAGGTAGTGATCCTGCTGCACAAAGCGTAATGGCAGGTTTAAAAGGTAAAAATTTGCCTTTAGTCGACAAAGTAGAAATCAATATCGTAGAAGAAAATCAGGCGCGGGTTTTGGGTTTTCTGAACCGTCAATTCGACTTCTTAGAGCAAGTGCCTGCACCGCTGGCAGAAATGGTGCTCAAGGATGGCAAGCTCAAACCCGAATTGCAGCAGCAAGGCATACGACTCAATATGTTCCCGACATTGCAGACATACTATATGTGGATGAACATGGAAGATCCGGTGATTGGCGGTTACACCCCAGAAAAAATTGCTTTACGACGTGCCATTGCCTTGTCGTATAACAGTAAGGAAGATATTAGCCTGATGGAAAAAGGTCTGGCGATACAGGCACAAACACCTTTGCCGCCGAGTGTACTTGGTTACGACGCGAGTTTCGTCAGCCCCGTGCAATATGATATTCAACTAGCCAATGCGTTGTTGGATAAATTTGGCTATCAACGCGGCGCAGATCGTTATCGCATGCTGCCCGATGGCAAGCCTTTACAATTGTTGATGCATTCTGAAGCCAATGCAGCAGGGCGCTTACGAGAAGAAGTATGGCGAAAAAACATGGATGCCCTCGGGATACGGATTCAGTTCAAAGCCGATAAGCATTCTGAAATTATCCACGCCGCTCGTTTGGGTAAAGTACAGATGACTGAGGCTGATTGGATTGCGGATTTTCCAGATGGCGAGAATTTTTATCAGCTCTTATATGGCCGCAATATTGGTCGGGCGAACTATTCACGCTTTAATTTACCAGCGTTTAATCAACTCTACGAACAATCGCAAACGATGGCTGATTCACCTGAACGCCGGAAGATTTATCAACAAATGGCGTTGCTATTACAAGGCTATAACCCATGGGTATTACGTATTCATCCTTTGTCCGCAGATGTGATGCAGCCTTGGCTGCAAAACTATGTGCGCCATCCGGTCAATTACACGAATTGGCGTTATCTGGATATTGGACCTGATGCCAGACAGAACAGAAAAAAATAAACCCAGTTGTAGATCGTTGGGCTGCAAATTGTGTACTGGCTTTTGCAATCTCTTGAATTAAAAACATCCTCACTCCGGTGGGAGTGAGGATGAATGGATGACTAAATCATATTTGAAATACGGCTGCGATCCTTTTAGTCAGAGGCAACCAGACTTACTCCACTAAAGGTCGCGTAAGCGTTTAATAGTACATAGTAGGTACCTGCAGCCGGGCGACTGATCGAAATATTTTCTGAGGTTGTCGGACCATCAGATTTTTTCAGATAGGATGTTGTGGTCGGTGCTGAACCTAGTTTGACATAGATATCGCAATCGCCTTGACCCCCGCTGGTTTTAATAGTCAGTTTAGAGTGTCCTGCCGGCACGACGATGGTATAGACTTTGGAATTTCCCACTGTCAGTCCCAGGCCTGTCACTGGTACGCCATTTTGCAATACGTTGTTTGCTGGTGGCGGTGGTGGTGGAGGTGGCGTAACACCACCGCCGTTGCCGATAACTGCTGCGAAATTAGACACATTCAGACTACCGAAGCCACTTGCATAGTCCCAACCTTGAGCTGCACTGTAACCACCATTGCTACCTGTCGTCACGTCATGGAACATATTTGGGTGAGCTGCAGCATTTGTGTAAATCGCATTGGCCGGGAAACCTAAGCCATTGTTATTTGCTGATTGCACGCGGGCCCAGAAACCAGTGAACAACGGTGCTGCAAGGCTGGTACCACCAATTTGTTGGTTGGAGCCATTGATCAAGACCAATGCGCCGCTGCTTGGATCTGCATCGAAAGAAATGTCCGGAACACCGCGTGATGTTGCGCCACCTAGTACGCCTGCATTTGTTTGCCAAGTTGGTGCACTTTCTGTCAGGCTTGGGCCACCGCCAGCACCACCGTTTGCGCTTTGCTGGCAGCTATTAGCGTCGGTGCAAGACCAGACGGATTCTGATGTATAGCTACCGTTCGTCGTGTTAAGCAAGGTTCCACCAACTGCGATAACGTAAGGTGATACAGCTGGATAGCTCTGCGCTGTGCCAGGACCGCCGCATTCATATGCGCCTGAGTCACCGGATGAAACGGAGAAAGTTTGACCTTGAGCCACCGCCGACTGAAAAATTTGATCATTACTTGCCATGATGCCTGAAGATTGCGCATCAGTTTCACATTCACCCAACGAGACGTTAATTGCTTGTGCTTTGTTGTCGCTGATGACGCGGTTATAGGCCGCTGTCAAATCTGCATCACTTAACGTGGTTGCGGTGTACAGCAACATTTGTTTTATCGTACCCCCTGCAGCGGCCAACGCATCTTGCGTGTCCATGTTCCATTCGCCGATGCCAGATGTATCGGAACTTGCTGAACCTACCGTAATAGTCGATACATTCGGTTGCGGATATCCGGCATTCGCAGTGAAGGTATTCAAATCTGCGATAGTTTGCGTCATGTCACCTTGGGTAATAACACCGATCGTAGCATTGGTGGCGCTAGGCAAGCCTGATGCATTGTAAATGCCAGCGAATTCAGTTGGGCTATGAGCGACAGTATCTAATCTGTGTGCCATCGTTTTTGAATTTGCTTTGACCATCGTGGTGTGATGCAAGTGAACGGTTTGCAAACCATGGACGGCCAGGACGATGTTGCTCAGAGATTGCGGAACCATGACGTCGTTGATGTTCGCGTGCGCAGTGCGACCACCAACGTTATACGTATGCAAGTCGGTATTGAATGCATTTTTGACGGACGCTGTAGAGCCATCAGCACTGACCAGCATGTTGTTGGCTGACACGCTGATGTTTGTAAAGCCGTTTTGCTTGAGATGAGCGATTACCGCTTGCACCTGCGCTTGAGTTGGTGCATGTCGATACATAAACTCACTGCTGCTGAGTTTTTGTGTAGTTCTTCCAGCCATAATGTTGTTAGTCAGCGCATCCAGTTCTGCTTTATTGCGCAATTTTAACGAGACAACAACGTGAGTCAGGCTACCCGCTTGCATCGCGGCGATATGGCTCGCTTTTGTGGCTGGAACGACCGTTGCTTTAGTGGCAGTCGATGCCCAGTTTTCTGCTTGTGCTGAAATGCTTGTTGCAGCCATCAACATTGCTGCAATTGGAAGCAGGGTAAATCTACGGCAGTGTTTCATACTTCTCTCCAGATGAATAAAGTAAAAGTGGTCGCCGCCATTGGGTTTGACGTTGACCGGCTCAGGTGAAACAAGCCCTCAGAAAGATGATGTCTTTCAAAGGATTTTGGCAAATCCCGACCCCACTGCACTCGATGCGAGTGAGGTACAGGCGTGCCACAGCAACTTCAAGATCGGCTTTGATTGATCCTGAAGCGATGTTGGTGATGTAGGGGGAAGCTAGTCTGGCGTTTTGGCCTGATTCGAGCAGGCAACGCTCTTGTGGTCGATGTCGAGGGACGATCTGATCGTGCAAGTGTTATGTTCAGCCACTTTTATTCTCCCTTTGAGTACTGAAATCTATGATCCATTCCGAAGCGTGATTTTTATTTTTCATGTCAGACATTC
>Ga0364893_10048_pt1 | contig 83707 bp, 64 predicted proteins | sample ExccelJu500001D3_FD_206943 | JGI IMG/M metagenome (GOLD analysis project Ga0364893, IMG submission 206943) | Enriched cells from Trout Bog Lake Hypolimnion, Wisconsin, USA - BchlTB.July16.5000.01.D3 | ecosystem: Environmental > Aquatic > Freshwater > Lake > Hypolimnion/Profundal zone | place: USA...
CTGGATGGCGGCTCCAAGAAGTCGATCAGGAATGCACTCTCCAAAGTAAAGGACCGCGGTTTTAAAACCCAGATTCATACCCCTCCCATTAAGGATGGTCTGCTTCAGAAAATAAAGTCAGTATCTGATGAATGGCTTGAGGATACGGGAAGAAGCGAGATCATATTCTCTCAGGGGATGTTTATCTGGGGTGAACTGAAACAGCAAACGCTGATTACGGTCGAGAATTCGGAAGAGAAAATTGTGGCATTCTTAAACATTATACCCGATTATGCGCGGGGAGAAGGAACATGTGATTTGATTCGTAAGACTTCGGATGCTCCCAACGGGGTGATGGATTTCATTATAATTGAGTTGTTTCGTCACCTTAAATCGGAAGGTTTTTCGTTTGTCAACATGGGTTTTGCACCGATGTCAGGTCTGAACGATCCCCATACTTTCAGAGAGAAGTCAATGAAATTTGCCTATGAGAAGATCAGGGGATTCTCACAATACAAAGGGTTACGAGAATATAAGGAGAAGTTTGCAACGGTCTGGGAGAATAAATACCTGATCTATGATCATGACTTTGATCTTATTCAGGTTCCGGGAGCTTTGATGAAGGTAATCAAGCCTTAAAATTGCGCCGAGGCGATTATTCTCAGGGGTAATTAACCCCCTCGGTGCAATTTTATTTACTGCCAAATACCAGTATGATCACCCCGGTAATGATTCCAAGAAGGAGCCAACCCTTCTGCCGGATATTTTTTTCATGAAATACAACTGCCCCGAGTGTAAATGAGATGATGACTCCACCGCGTCGCAATGCCGATATGACCGATATTAATGATCCGTCACAACCAATGGCGTAAAAATAAAGGAAATCAGCCACCACCAGGAACAAACCAATCATTGGGATAGACCAACGCCATTGAAATGGGGTGTTTTCCTTCCGTTTCGGGTACCAGAGAAAAAGGATAATCGGTAGCAGGAGGCCAACCTGGTATATTGATGACCATGCCTGCATAGCCATCCGGTCAAAATTCCGGACAAGGAACTTGTCATACAGCCCGCTGACGGATCCCAGAAGAGTTCCTGCGATTAAAAATAGAACCCATTTATTGGTGGTGAAATGAAATCCTTCCGACTTCCCGGCGAGCGATAGGAAGTAAAAAAAGACCAGGGTAACAGCGGTGCCAATCCATTGGATCATTGTAAGATGCTCCGAAAAGATTACGATAGCTCCCAATATAATCCAAATAGGACCGGTGGCGCGTATTGGAGAAACTATGGTCAGTGGCAGGTGTTTAATGGCAAAAAAAGCAAAAATCCATGAGGCTGTTACAATGACTGATTTGAGGAAGAAATATCCGTGCTGGGCAAGCGGTGCGGCAGGGACAAAAAAGATGGTATTTTTCAGTAATTCAGGATTGTAGAATGATATTAGGACCAACGGAAGAAAGGTTACTGCATAGGTGAAGGTTGAGAAAAAGAGGACCGGCAAAACAGCATTCTGATTCAGCGATAATTTTTTAAAAACGTCGTATGTTCCCAGGAAAATAGCCGAAATAACGGCAAAGAGTGCCCACATAATTTCAAATTTGGATTGGGCAAAGATAGGAACACCGTAATAACCATCGGGTTCTGATAGGTTATGAAATGGTGAAATTTATGCCTCAGTACATTAACGTATCCAATGCTGTCGATTTTATCTTCTCCGGAATATACCGGTCAGCGATCTGGCTTTTTTGGATAGCTTATTGAGTCCTTCCTCAATCAGGGTTTTGTCGAAATCATCAGAGAACATCATTTCAGGATTCTCCTCAATTTCATTCGGATAGATAAGGATGAAATTATAGTTTTCGAAATTTTTGGCCATCAGGCGCGGAATACTCTCCTGGTTAATTTTATAGGAAATACCCCCAATTCGCGGAAGGGTGATAATGACAAGGTCGGTTGGCAGGATATAGGCAGCTATTTTCATAAAATCATTCCAGTCGGTGAACTCCGTATGTTTTAAGGAAATTGCAATTCTGCGGGAATGCAGATACTCTGTAATGTGTCTGAAGGTTTGAGGAGTAGTGAGAAATTCACACGATACTTTTAAGGTTTTTGCCAGCCGGAATACCCGGTCAAGCCAAAGATTGAAGCCGTATTCCCGGTCGGCGTAGCGCGGGCAGATCACAACAACTCTTTTATGCTGGCTCAGATGGGGAGAGATGCTGCAAACCCAGATAGCCTGGTTTGTATTCTCCACAATATATTTTATGGTATTTCCGAACAGAATGTCGGTAAACTGACTTTTGAGGGCAAATCCAAGGATGATTTCGGTCGCAAATATCTCTGTTGCTACCCGTTTAATCCCGCTCGGGACGTTTTGACTTATCGTGGTAATAATTTCAACCTCCTGATCAAATGCAGAGGCATGAATGATTGCTTTTTCAAGGTTTTTCTTTGCTTCAATAAGCTTCTGCTTTGCCTGAAGATCATCTTCGACAACTGAGAGACTCACAATTGGAAAACGGTTTTTTGGATTTTTCATGGCAATGGCGAGATCCAGTAACCGTTCCATGTTATTGGGGTTGTAGATCGGAACAAGTATTTTTTGATCCCGGATTGAAGGGAGTGTCGGAGGCTCGGATTTATCGGTGATCAGGACAAGTTTGGCCGAATGTTCGGTAACAAAGGAAGCAACAAGGCAGGTTACCAAGATTAACACGATGGTTCCGTTCAAAATATTTTCATCGACAATTCCAATCCTGAACCCTACCATAATTACCGCGATCGTAGCAGCGGCATGCGAACTGCTTAAGCCAAATATGAGATTTCTGTTGGCCCTCGAATACTTGAAAATGGCAGAGGTTACCCACGCCGCGATGTATTTGCCGATGAGTGCAACAATGGTCAGAGTTGCTGCAATTATCAATGCATGAGGGCCTTCCAGCAGTACCCTTAGGTTAATCAGCATTCCGACACTGATCAGGAAGAAGGGGATAAACAATGAATTACCGACAAACTCCAGCCGGTTCATCAGTGATGAGGTGTGGGGAATCAGTTTATTAAGCGCGATACCGGCAGCAAATGCCCCGATGATAGGCTCCAGACCCGCCAGTTCGGATAAAAAGGCGGCAAGAAAAACCATGGCCAGAACAAAGATGAAATGGGAGTTTTTCTCCCCTTCAAAGTGCCTGAAAAACCAGGTGGCTAGTTTGGGAATAAACCATAAAACAATACCAAGAAATAGTAAGACAGAAATTGAAAACCGTACCCAAAAATCAGTTGTAAGCTCACCGTTTACCGAGCCGCTAATTACTGCCAGAATTATTAATACCGCAGTGTCTGTCAGCATCGTTCCTCCCACAGTTATCCCTACTGCTTCATTTCTTGAAATGCCGAAACGGCTCACAATGGGGTAAGTCACCAGCGTATGGGTGGCAAACATACTTGAAACTAAAAAACTTGTCTCGAAACTAAATTCCAGCAGATACCTGCAAACCGGGTATCCAATGGCGAAGGGCGAAATAAAGGTAAAGAAGCCAAATACCAGACTCTTGTGCCTGTAATCGGAAAACCCTTTCAGATCCAGTTCGAGACCGGCTAGAAACATGATATAAAGCAATCCGATGGTGGAAAAGAGATCTATCGCTGAATTTTTGGCGATAAGATTCAGTCCGTGAGGACCAAAAATAACTCCGGCAATGATAAGACCGATAATTCCGGGAATTTTAAATCTTCGGAATATAATTGGCGCCAGAAGGATAATGAACAAGATGAGAGCAAACAGAAGTACTGAACTCTGAAATGGTCTTTGAAATATATGGTTCAGATTATCAAGTACTTTATCCATTTTTTGCCTTTTCAATATCCGGGCGAAACCCGAATCTCAAAATTATCCTTTTAATTACAGAATATTCACATCTGCCGGGATTTTTATTCGGTTAATATCAATGGTGATTGAGCGTGAGTTTAGTGATTCCCGGAGCCGGATTTCACGGATGACACCTGATGATGATAACAGGGTGGATGACCGGCTTCTAACTTCTGATCAATTTAAAAGTGCGCTTGTCCTGTTATAATCTCGTCAACAAACAATCCGGGGAATCACGCATCAGCCGGTTTCCTGTGGGGAAAACTGAACTCTAATTATGAATAGTAATAACTTTTCCGTTTATTTCGCCTGGTCGGCTGAAACTTATCAACCGAAGTGTGTTCATTACTGCCTCCTGAATTGGTTTGTGCCACCTCCGTTTTTCATTATATTTGTGCAAAATCGATTTTGAAATGGTCCCAGGTTATTCAGAAGAATCAATTCGTACGCTTGATTGGAAAGAGCATATCCGTAAGCGACCAGGTATGTATATTGGAAAGTCAGGGGATGGCTCAGCTCCTGATGACGGCATTTATGTGTTGTTGAAGGAGGTTCTCGATAATTCCATCGATGAATTTATGATGGGCAATGGTCGGAAGATCGATGTCACGGTATCGGATGAACTTGTTTCGGTACGTGACTATGGCCGTGGAATTCCGCTGGGTAAGCTGATGGACGTAGCTTCCAGGATGAACACGGGCGCTAAATATGATTCAAAAGTATTTAAGAAATCTGTGGGGTTGAATGGTGTAGGGATAAAGGCCGTCAATGCCCTGTCACATAAATTTTCGATTAAATCGGTGCGGGATGGCCGGCTTAAAAAAATTGATTTTTCCAAAGGTGAAATCATCCATGATCATGAAGAGATTTCAACCGAAGAGCCCAATGGAACAGCGGTAGTTTTTACCCCCGACAGCGAGATTTTCAGGAATTTCCATTATATCGAGGAGTTTGTGGTCCCTTTGGTAAAAAACTATACTTTTCTGAATGCCGGATTAATCATAAATTTTAACGGAGAAAAATACCTTTCCAAAAATGGACTTTATGACCTTTTGGAGGAGAATCTCGATCAGGATCCGGTCTATCCGATTATCCATCTCAAAGGGGAAGATATCGAATTTGCCCTCACTCACAGCAACCAGTACGGGGAGGATTATTATACCTTTGTGAACGGACAGTTTACACCACAGGGTGGGACTCATCTGGCAGCTTTCCGGGAAGCTCTTGTAAAAACCATCCGCGAATATTACCATAAGGAATTTGATGCCTCCGATATTCGAGCTTCAATTGTTTCAGCCTTAAGTATTAAGGTTGAAGAACCCATATTTGAATCGCAGACCAAAACAAAATTAGGGTCAAAGGACATGGGCCCTGACGGCCCGTCGGTGCGCAATTTTATTATGAATTTTGTCCAGAAGGAACTGGGCAATTATCTCCATAAAAACGCTCAGACTTCCGACGTTCTGCTTAAACGGATTCAGGAATCGGAACGTGAGCGTAAGGCGATTTCTGGAATTCAAAAGCTGGCCAAGCAACGAGCCAAAAAGGTTAGTCTGCATAATAAAAAATTGCGTGATTGCCGGATTCACTACAATACCTCCCATGAATTCAAGGATAACAGTTCTATATTTATCACCGAAGGAGATTCGGCCAGCGGATCCATCACCAAATCACGTGATGTGACTACTCAGGCCGTTTTCAGCCTGCGGGGTAAGCCTCTGAACAGTTATGGATTAACCAAGAAGATTGTGTATGAAAATGAAGAGTTTAACCTGCTTCAGGCGGCCCTGAATATCGAAGAGGGGATTGATGAGCTCCGGTACAATAAAGTGATTATCTCGACCGATGCCGATGTCGATGGGATGCATATCCGGTTGCTGCTGATCACCTTCTTTTTGCAGTTTTTCCCTGAACTGATTAAAAAGGGACATCTGTATATCCTTCAAACACCACTTTTCAGGGTGCGCAATAAAAAGAAAACAACCTATTGCTACTCGGAGCAGGAGCGGGATCAGGCGGTAAAAACCCTAGGGGCTAATCCGGAGATTACCCGATTTAAAGGTTTAGGAGAAATATCGCCCGATGAATTTAAAAATTTTATTGGCGAGGATATCCGACTCGATTCGGTGATTCTGAATAAAAACGAATCGGTGGCCGAAATGCTCGAGTTTTACATGGGCAAAAACACCCCCGATCGGCAGGATTTTATTATTGAGAATCTCCATGTCGAAAAAGATGAAGTGTAAACCATATTGGTCAGTCGTTGGACTGACGTGAGCCAGATAAATCAAAGTAACAACTCCAATTCAACTGTTTAAAATGTCTGACGAGGAAGATATCGTATCATTGCCGCTGCCGGAAGAAAATGAGGCAAAAGATGCAAAAAAGGAACTGCACCATATCGTTTATTTGTCATCGATGTATCAGAGCTGGTTCCTGGATTATGCCTCTTATGTTATTCTGGAAAGGGCAGTCCCCTATGTAAACGATGGCCTAAAACCTGTTCAACGCCGTATCCTTCATGCCATGCGACAGATGGATGACGGCCGTTATACCAAGGTTGCCAATATCATCGGACAAACCATGATGTACCACCCGCATGGGGACGCTTCCATCGGCGATGCGCTGGTTCAGCTGGGTCAGAAGGATTTGTTGATTGATGCCCAGGGCAACTGGGGAAATATATTAACCGGCGACGGGGCTGCAGCTCCCCGGTACATCGAGGCACGACTTTCGAAATTTGCACTCGAAGTGCTTTTCAATCCAAAGACCACTAAATGGCAGCTCTCATACGATAGCAGGAACAAAGAACCTGTAACCCTGCCGGTGAAATTTCCGCTGCTGTTAGCCCATGGCGTGGAAGGTATTGCGGTAGGACTCGCATCAAAAATCCTTCCCCATAATTTTATAGAACTGCTTGATGCCTGCGTCGCTTACCTGAACCATCACAACTTTGAACTTTTCCCAGACTTCCTGACCGGTGGTTATATCGACGTCTTGAAATACAATGATGGTTTGAGGGGCGGGGCGGTGAAAATCAGGGCAAAAATCGAAAAAATAGACAGCAAGACCCTTGTAATTAATGAGATACCTTTCGGGCGAACAACCTCTTCATTAATTGAGTCGATTGTTAAGGCGAATGAAAAAGGAAAAATCAAGGTTAAAAAGATTGATGATAACACTGCGGCAAATGTCGAGATCCTGATTCATTTGATGCCCGGAATCAGCTCAGACAAGACCATCGATGCCCTTTATGCTTTTACCGATTGTGAAGTCTCTGTTTCACCGAATGCCTGTATCGTCGAGGATGATAAACCAAGGTTTATTACGGTTACCGAAATTCTAAAAAAATCGGTCGATAAAACGGTGGAGTTGCTCCGGCTTGAGCTCGAGATTCAAAAGGGTGAGCTGGAAGAACAGTGGCATTTTGCCTCTCTTGAACAGATCTTTATTGACGAACGGATCTATAAAGATCAGGAATTTGAAGATTCCGGAACTATCGATCAGGCTATTGAACATATCGATAAGCGGCTTGCTCCGTGGAAACCAAAGTTCAGACGGGAAATTGTACGTGAAGATATAGTTAAGTTGTTGGAAATCAGAATGGGGCGGATTCTGAAGTTTAATACCGAAAAGGCAAACGAAATCATAAAGGGAATTGAGGACCATATTGCTGAAGTCGAGGCAAATATTCAGAATTTAATTCCTTATACCATTTCCTGGTATGAACATCTTAAAACAAAGTATGCCAAAGGTCGCGAACGTAAAACTGAAATCCGGAGTTTTGAAAATATCGAAGCCGCAAAAGTTATTGTAGCAAACGAAAAATTGTATCTCGACCGTGAAGAGGGATTTATTGGAACAGGATTAAAGAAAGCAGAATATTTGTGTGATTGTTCTGATATTGATGATATTATCGTTTTCCGTCGGGACGGATCCTATTTTGTGGCCAAAGTAACTGAAAAAGCATTTATCGGAAAGAATCCGATTCATGTGGCTATTTTTGGGAGAAACGACAACCGCACAATCTATAATCTTGTTTACCGCGACGGAAAGGCGGGAGCAACCTATATGAAACGTTTCAGCGTCACAGGGGTAACCCGCGACAAGGAGTATAATATGACCATGGGAACAGATGGCTCACGGATACTCTATTTTAGCGCCAATCCAAACGGTGAGGCTGAAGTCTTGCGGATCCTCTTTAAACCGAAACCAAAGCTTAAAAAGCTGGTCGATGAAATAGATATGGCTCAGCTGGCTATCAAGGGGAGACAATCGATGGGTAACCTGGTGACCAAAAATGAAGTTCACAAGGTAACTTTAAAGGAAAAAGGGATCTCAACCCTTGGCGGCCGCAAGATCTGGTTTGACGAGGATGTGCTGCGGCTCAATGCCGATGGCCGGGGTAAATATCTGGGTGAATTCACCGGGGATGAAAAAATCCTGGTGATCGATAAGGATGGCGGTTATCAGGTCTATTCCTACGATTTAGAGAACCACTTTGAAAAAAATATCCTCTCGATCGAGAAATTTCGCCCCGACAGGATTGCCTCAGTGGTCTATTTTGATGCAGAACAGAACTTCTACTATCTGAAACGGTTTACCATTGAAACAAATGGAGGAAAGCCTTGCGCATTTATTGGAGAACATCCTGGAAATAAATTGATTAGTATAACATGGGTAACCTACCCCAGACTGGAGATCGAATTTGGAGGAGATAAAAATCACCGGGAGAATGAAATCATTGAGGTTGCTGAGTTTATAGGCGTTAAATCGTTTAAAGCCAAAGGTAAACGACTTTCGGGTTACGAAGTGAGCAACATTAAAGAGTTGGAACCGGTCATTAAGGATGAAGATATAAAACCGGAGATCGAAATTCTTTCACCTGTTAACCCTGATGATAACATTCCATTCGAGATTAATCGTCCAGCCGATGAATCGGATCCAAGCCAGATGGAAATAAATTTTGAGTGATGAAGATATATCTGATCGGATATATGGGTTGCGGGAAATCTACCATTGGGAGAAAAGTCGCTGATTTGATGGGAATTAGTTTTATTGATCTGGATAAGTATATCGAGGAGCGCTACTTCAAATCTGTTCCTGCAATTTTTGCCGAAGAGGGGGAAAGCCGTTTTCGCGAGAAAGAACGGACGGCATTACTCGAAGTCTCGGAATTTGAAAATGTGGTAATTGGTACCGGAGGTGGTGCCCCTTGTTTCTTCGACAATATGGAGGTGATGAATGAGAAAGGAGTTACAGTTTATATTGCACCTGATACCGAAGTGCTTGCAACACGATTGATAAAATCAAGAACCGAAAGGCCACTGATTGCGGGCAAATCGTATGATGAGCTTATTTCATTTATTAATAATGCGTTGGATAAGCGGGCCCCGTTTTATGAAAAGGCTAAAATTATTATTCGGGGAGAGAATAACCTGGATCCCAAATTGGTCATCGAAAAGATACAGCACCTTGATACTCAAAATAAAAACAGATTGCATTTCTGATGCAATCTGTTTTTATTTCTTAGGCACTCTGTTTACTGACATTCCTGTAGGTATAGGAATAGAATATGTGTCTTCTTGCAAACCTTAACAGCGTGGAAGAATTAACAAATTTGTTGTAGATATTTTTGGGTATTCCGAAGTACTCATAAACACTTCCATCCTGAAAGGTAATCTTAAGTGTCTGGCCCTTATAGGTATAATCATCGATTCCTGAGGTATTGGTCGTGAGGGTATATCCCTCCAGATTAAATGCCTGGGTTTCAGGCGCTATACTTACCAGAAAATGATAAGCCTCGATGATATTTTTACTTTTATGTTCAGCCTCAGCTTTTCGTTCATCATCGCCAACGAATTTATCAGGATGCCACTCCTTTATTAAATTCCGGTAGGTAGTTTTTAATTCGCTTAAACCGGTTTCCGGGGTGATATCCAGTAATCTTCGGTATTCAATAATACGCTTCATGAATGTTATTAATGTGAAATATTTAAGGGCGCAAAGGTAATCAAAAAAGTTTAACTCTATTGCTATAAACCAGGTGCGCGGAGTTATCAGCTGCAACCATGCGATTATTGAAAATTACATGCAATTTGTCATTTATTCAGTTGCCGGAGCTTTTCCCTGATGTATCTGCCGGTTTCGCTCAGATCGCTTTCTTTCCAGCCTCCAAATTCAGAAGCTCCGGGTAACAATAGGGCAGTAGTCTCATTTTTGTCAGTGACATGCCAGATAACCCAGCTTAGCCGGTTTCTCTCAAGCCAATTCATCCAGAGCGCTGTTTTATCACGATTAAATTCGCCGTTGCCATTTGATTCTCCAACTCCGCATTCAGTAACAAACAGGGCAATCCCTCTTTTGGTGGCTAACTCTGCTTTTGCCCTAAGTTTCTCCTGGTGATTGGGGTCTGAGGCATAGAAGTGAAAGGAGTAGGCCAGATTATTAAAGCCTGTAATCGGATCTGAAGCTGCAATATCAACATCCTGATCCCAATCCGGACTTCCGATAACAATGACATTTTGTGAATCATACTTTCGGATTACCTTAATTACTGCCTCCGAATAGGTTTTTACCACTTGCCAGCTCTGGTGGACCGGCTCGTTAAAGATCTCATAAATGACATTTGGTATACCCCCATATTTTTTGGCCATAAGGGTGAAAAAAGCCTCAGATGCCTCCAGGTGCTTCTCTGCATTGTGATCGTGCCAATCGATTAAAACATAGATACCATCTTTAACGGACTGATCGATTACCGATCTCATCATCTTCAACTGCTTTTCGGGACTTTGCAAATAACCCTGATCAGGCTGAACGCCCATTGACGCCCGTAACAGTGATATTCTAAAATCCCTGGTCAGCCAGTCCACCACTGCCGGATTGTAATATTTTTTGCCTGCCCAAAGACTCCATGACAATGATATGCCGCGCAATTGGGGAGGAAGGCCCTCCTTGTTAACCAATGTGTTGCCTGTAACCCTAAGGGGGCCATTGATCTCAACAGGGCGAAGTGGCTGTGCAGAGGTAGCCAATGGAAAAAGGATCGGCAAAATGGCTAATAACCTGTATAAATAATTCATATAAATTGAATTAGTTGAGATCTGATCTCCCAACATATTTTGATGGAAGTACTCCGAATTCGTTCTTAAAGTGTTTGCTGAAATATTTGGGATCATTAAACCCTACCTGAAAAGCGATTTCCGATACATTCATCTGACTCTTGGATAACAGAAGTGCAGCTCTTTTCAATCTGAGTGAACGGACAAATTCCAGGGGAGCTCTTCCGGTAAGGGCCAGGATTTTTTTATAAAGCAGGGTTCTGCTCATTCCCAGATCATGGCTCATTGTTTCCACTGAATAATCGGTTACGGCCATATTTTTCTCAACAAGCTCAAGCGCTTTTCGCATAAACCGTTCATCGAGCGATGTAACAGCAATATCCAGGGGTTCAATATTAATTTTGGTTCTGAAAAGGTGACGTGAATTGCGTCTTAGATTGATAATATTGGTAATTTTCGCCTCCAGGACCTGAAAATTGAATGGTTTTGTGACGTAATCATCTGCACCGTTCTCCAACCCTTCCAGTTGCTGTTGTTCTGATGTCCTGGCCGTTAACAATATCAATGGAATATGACAAATGGTCCGGTCCGATTTAACCCTCCTGCACAATTCGATTCCATCCATTCCAGGCATCATGATATCGCTGATAATAAGGTCCGGATGAACTTTATGGATAAGTTTTAAAGCTTCATCTCCATTTGAAGCTTCATGTATCTGATATTTTTGAAACAAATTGTCTTTGAGATAAAAGCGTAAATCGTCGTTATCTTCAACAATAAGGAGTAGCGGTTTTTCGGAAGTCTGCTGAATTTCAGTCTGTTCCGGAGCAACGGGAATGCTTTGGCTAACGATATTCACTATTTCAATTTCTGATTGATTTTCAGGCAATACACTGTTTTTAGCAGGCAATAAAATGGTGAAACAACTTCCTTTTCCAATTTCGCTGGTTACTGAAATTTCACCTTCATGAAGTTTAACGAATTCTGAAACGAGCGAAAGACCTATTCCAGTCCCTTTTTCAACCTGACCAGAGGAATCAATCTGAAAGAACCGTGTGAATATCTTCTCAATTTTATCATGCGCAATCCCGATTCCCGTATCTTCAACCATTATGAGAACATTATTGTTTATATTGCTGTTATACAGATCGCTATGATTTGTTTCAGCTGCCAGAGAGACAGTTACCCGGCCATTTCCAGGGGTAAATTTAAATGAATTTGAAAGCAGATTAAACATGATTTTCTCCAGTTTATCCTTGTCGAAAAAAGTATTGAGTACCTTGATTCTGGTATTGAAAACCAATTCAACCTGCTTTTGCTCACTTAAGTTATTAAAGGAGGAGACAGTTCCTTCCACAAAAGCTACGATATCACCAAATGAGGGATTGTAACTGAATCCCTGCACCTCCAATTTTCTAAAATCGAGCAATTGATTGACCATTTGCAACAATCGCCGGGCATTCTGGTCAATTAAATTCAGGTATTTCTCCTCGGGCTTCTCCTTTAACTGGGCCAATAATTTCTCTACAGGTGCCATTATTAAAGTTAACGGAGTGCGGAATTCATGCGAAATATTGGTAAAAAACTTGATCTTTAGAGAATCTATTTCGTGAATATGCTGAGCTTCAATTCTTTCGTGTTCGATTCGCATATTAATTCTTTCCCTGACCAAAATGAGCTGCCGAAGGAGTATTAATAACAAGAAGATAATTATGGCGTAAAGGATATAGGCAATCCAGCTTTTCCAGAACGGTGGAAGTACGATAATCTTGAGGGTGATTTCCTTGCCCTCAGAGTTCCCTTTCAACTCTTTAACATGAAAAATATAGGTTCCGTTATTTAGATTTGTGTAGGTGGCTGAATTCTTTTTGCCGTCGGTAGTGATCCATTGATTATTAAATCCGTCAAGTTTATAGGTATAGCTGTTTTTATCAGGTGAGAAGTAATTAAGTGCAATGAATTCGATGGTAAATGAATTCTCGCGGTATTTTAATTCTATCTCCGAGGTATTGAAAATGGGTTTTTCCAATAATATACGGTTGTCATATTTTTGACCATAGGGAATGCTTTTATTAAAAATCCTAAAATCCCTGAAAATAATCTTCGCAAAGGAGGTGTCATTTTTTACCTCATCGGGATAAAAGGCATTCAATCCGTCCGGGCCACCAAAGAAGATCTCTCCGTCGGTGGTGCAGAGCGCTGATGGTTCATTAAATTCCTTTCCCTGAAGTCCATCGGTAATATTAAAGTTTGTGAAAGTAAAATCAAATTGATTAATGTTGCGAACATTTTTAAGTATCAGCTCTGAGATTCCATTTCTTGAACTAATCCATAAGTTCTTATTCTTGTCCTCGACAATTCTTTGGATCGTGTTTGACGGTAATCCGTCAGCGATAGTAAATTGTTTCACCGAATTATTCGTACGGTTGAGTAGATTTAGCCCATTTTTAGTACAAACCCAGAAAAATCCGCGGCTATCCTCAAAGCAACTGGTCACATTGTTATCGGTTATTGAGTTGATGTCGCCCGGTCGTTTTTGAAGGCACTGAAAAGATTTGACATATTTATCGAAGAATGAAAGTCCATTCGAAGTTGATGCCCAAACCATTTTGGTTTTGTCACAATAAAGTGAAGTAATGTAGTCGCTGCAAATGGAGCTATTCCGAGCATTAAATCGGATGAATTTCCCGGTTTTCTGGTCTAACCGGTCGAGTCCGCTGCCAAGTGTTCCAACCCAAAGATTATTTAATTCATCCTCACAAATACCGTAAATCCGGTCGTCGGAAATAGAGGTTGTGTCCTCCAGTTTATTCTTGTAGACCGTAAATTTTCCGGTGGAAGGATCCAACTTATCAAGACCTCCAAAATAGGTGCCAATCCATAAGTTGTTGGCATGGTCGTTAAATAAGGAGACGATAATATTACTGCTTAATGAATTGGCAGATTGCGGATTTGATTGTATTGCAGTGATTTTATAGGTTTTTCGGTCCAGGTAATTAAGCCCCCCTCCATCTGTCCCGATCCAGATATTACCCTTTCGGTCTTCAGACAATGCATTTACATCGTTATGGCTAAGGCTATGGGGATCGCCCGCTAAATGTCTGTAAATCCTGAATTTTAAAAGATTTTTCTTATAATAATTAATCCCCTTTTTGGTTGTCCCCAGCCAAACAATCCCGTCTTTGTCGCAAAACGCCGATGAAAGCCCGTTTGAAGAGATTTTCTGGTCATCAAAAGGCTGATGTTTTAGATTGGTGATCTTTAAAAGCTTTTTATCGATAATAAATACTCCTCCTCCATCCGCTGCAACCCAAATCTGACCATCAGTATTCTGCGAAATGGCATCAATTATTTTTAACCCTTCGGTTTCTTTAAATTGGCCATTAAAATGGTTGTTCCATACCCCTCTGGTGATATCAAACAGATAAAGTCCATACAAATTTCCGACCCAAAGCTCATTATCACGATCCACAAACAATCTGGTATGACTTTCCTGCGATCTTTCGGCATTCTCCGGTATTTTGAATTTGATAAATCCTTTCTTTGACTCATTAAATTGAATAATAAATCCGTTTTTGGAACTAATCCACATGTTTCCAATCTTATCCTGAACAATTGAGGTGATCGCATTCAACGGGGAGTTGCAGTTGGTACTGTCCATTAATATATGGTGAACAGAATTATTTTGAATGTTATTGAAAAAACAACCGTTGTTGGTTCCAATCCAGATATTTCCGTTTTGATCAGAAGCTATTGTATTGATATATAGGATATCACTACAATTTTGCCGGGTTGAGGAGGTGTAATTCAGGTTTTTGATCTCATAGGTATTTCCATTCAGAACACTCACTCCATTTCCTGTTCCAATCCAAAGATTCCCCTGCTTATCTTCAGCGATACCATTTATGTTGTTATTCGCAATTGATCCGTTTACCGGATTTTCGCTCGTAAAAATCTCACAGTTTGATCCGTCAAACCGGTTGAGCCCTGCATTGGTCCCAAACCAGACAAATCCTTTCGAATCCCGGTAAATACAATTGATCTGATTCTGGGATAAACCGTTATTGACATTTAAATGTGAAAAAACATACGGACTCTCCTGGGCTGCAGCATGGTTCATTAATCCGGTTAAGAGAAGGATGGTCGCAGTTGCGGTTCCGAGTCTTCTGGAAAGATTCGCATTTGCAGCCACGATTCCTGAAACAATAGGGAGGATGGATGATTTTTGCGTTTTCAAGTATTTACAGGTTATGGTTGGTTAGTCATAAATGAGAGAAACTTAGGTCAGTTCATCCGGTCAAAAATATAAAATGAACAGTTAAATATACAACAAAAATATCAAAGTTAACATTTGACACCCTTAACAAAAACAAACTGTACCGGATTTCAAAACTACTGTCATGCTTTTAGAAACAAATGTGATACCTGATCGGATGAACTTCAAAGTATATTTGATTATACTTTTCACAAAACTGAACTAAGTAATCCTAAGGATATAATGATACTATTTAAAATTGTGATTTTCTCCTTTTTGACCCCTCTAAATCTCCCTAAAGGGGAGACTTTTGGCCAGTAATCTGTACGAAACTCCCCTCCTTGGGAGGGGTTGGGGGAGGTCCAAAGAGGAAACAAATAATTACCACATTATATTGTTCTCATTACCCAAACGGCTTCTAATAATTATTGCCCTTTTATGAAAAATCCAAAGTACCTGTATCTGATTATTGAATTGCTCATTTATTTGATCATCATTGTCAGTATATTACTATTAATCAATAAATTATGAATTAACTCCATTAAAATATGACAACCAGCAATCAAACTCGTTCTTTATTCTTTAATTTTTAAACTTAAGTCTATGTATTTATGAAACCAATTAAACTTTGTTTTTCGCCAGGAGGGAAGTGGACAGGAAGGTTCTTATCCATGATTCTTTTAATGGTATTGTTTACAGGGATGGCTTTTGCCCAGCAGAAAACCGTCAATGGGAAAGTAACTGATGAATCAGGTTCTCCCGTTCCGGGTGCAACCATCGTTGTAAAAGGAACTACCACCGGGACTGTCAGTGACATGGATGGTAAATTTGCAATCAGTTTACCAGCCAATGGTAAAGTCATTGTTATCTCTTTTATAGGGATGACATCACAGGAGATTACAGTTGGCAGGCAAACTACTTTTACCGTAAAATTGGTCCCCCTGACCATCGGATTAGATGAGGTTGTGGCAGTGGGATATGGTGTCCAGCGGAAGAAATTGGTCACCGGAGCAACTGTTCAGGTCAAGGGGGAAGATATTCAAAAGATGAATACCGTCTCACCGTTAACTGCTTTGCAAAGCCAGTCACCGGGAGTGAATATTACCAAGGTTTCCGGTGAGCCGGGAGCCGGTTTTAAGGTGGCGATCCGCGGAATTGGAACCATTGGCAATGCACAGCCGTTGTACATTGTGGATGGCGTTCCACGAGGAAATATCGATTACCTCACCACCAATGATATCGAATCGATTGATATTCTGAAGGATGCTGCTTCGGCTGCCATTTACGGAGCCAGGGCTGCAAACGGGGTAATCATGGTAACTACCAAAAAGGGAAAAGAGGGAAAGGTGTCTGTAACTTATGATGGTTCTTACGGAGTTCAAAATGTGTTTAGAATGTTGCCTCTTCTGAATGCCAGGGAATATCTGATGATTGAGAATGAGCAACGAATGAACTCCTCGCTGCCACTGTATACCAAAGCCGATTATGACAAATTGTTGGCACCTGGGGATTATGAAAAAATAATAAATGGCCAGTGGAACGGCACTAACTGGCTCAAACAAATGCAAAATAAGAGCGCTCCAATCCAAAGTCACGCCGTAAACATCACAGGTGGAAATAAAGCCTCCACCTACTCAATTGGCTCATCGTATACCGACCAGCAGGGAATATTCGGAGCTCCGGTTCAGTCAACTTACGAGCGGTACACCCTTCGGATCAACTCGGATCATGTTATTCTGCATAAGAATTTTGATGTTATCAAAGTTGGTGAGAATTTGTCATTCACCAACAATAACAACCATGGTATTGCCACCGGGAATATGTGGTGGAATGACATCGCATCTGCCGCACAGACAATGCCTGTTCTCCCTATGTGGGCAGCCGATAAAAGTGATCTGGCATTCCCGTATCACTATGCGATTCCATGGAGTTCAAATACTTCGAATCCAACAGCTTCAATGATTTACAGGGGGGCAAATATCTCCAAAAGTTTCAATATGAACATGAATGCCTATGTGGAGATTCAACCGATTAAAGGGTTAAAATATAAGAGTATGTTTTCAGTGAGCCCGAGTGCCTCTACCTGGAGGAGTTGGACGCCAACTTATAATTTAGGCCCGGTAAATGTGCAAACCTCCAATACGGTAAGCCAAAATTCGAGCTATGGCATCGGAGGCTGGATGTTTGAAAATACGCTCAATTATGACTTTACCTATAAGAGCCTTCATCATTTTAATGTGCTGGCAGGTATGAGCGCTGAACGATCGGGATTAGGTGAAGGGGAATCGATCACGAATTTAAACAGTGTTTTCAAAGACTTTCAACACGCCTATATTGATAATGCCAATGTCGCAGCTACTGCAAGTATTGGGGGCAGTCCATGGACCAAAGGTGGCATTTTATCCTATTTTGGACGTATTAATTACGACTACAGGGAGACTTATTTGATGACCCTGGTGATGCGCGCTGACGGATCTTCAAATTTTGCCCAGGGGCATCGTTGGGGTTCATTCCCATCTGTTTCGGCCGGTTGGGTTGCTACCAACGAAAAGTTTCTGGAATCAACCAAATCATATTTGGATTTCCTTAAAGTCAGGGGCAGCTGGGGACAAAATGGAAACCAGAGTATTCCCGGATTCCAGTATACCTCACAAATTGCCTATAATACAGACAATACCCTCGCAAATTACTATTTTGGATCAAGTAAAACCGTTCCAACCCTTGGAGCTTATCCGTTGAATATTCCAACGCCTAATTTGAAATGGGAAACATCAGAACAGTTGGATCTTGGTTTTGACGCCCGGTTCCTGGGCTCAAGATTAAATGTCGCCTTCGATTACTATAAAAAAACAACCAAAGGCTGGTTAGTTGCAGCTCCCATCCTGGCCAGCTGGGGTGTAGACGCCGCGCCCTATATTAATGGCGGAACCATTGTGAATAAGGGTGTTGAACTTGGTTTAAACTGGAAAGACCATGTAGCCGGATTTAAATATGGTATTACAGGCAATTTCAGCTTCAACAAAAATGAGGTTACAGATATCCAGAACAGCCAGAAATTAATCGCAGCAACCAATGTCAAATTGTGGGGGAATGGCCCTTACATTGCACGTGCACAGGTTGGTTACCCGGTAGGATATTTCTGGGGCTATAAAACGGCCGGAATTTTCCAGAACCAGGCTGAAGTTACGAGCTATAAAAATCCGGCTGGCGTAGTTATCATGCCCAATGCTGTTCCGGGCGATGTAAAGTTTGTGGATACAAACCATGACGGGGTTATTGACGATAACGATAAGGTGAAGATTGGGGATCCAAATCCACATTTTATATTCTCCTTAAACTTAAATGCCGAATATAAAGGTTTCGACTTGTTGATAGCCACTTATGGTGTTGCAGGTAATCAGATTGCCCGCGACTGGCATGATGCCGGCAGTCCGCAAAACAATTATACCACCGAGGTATTGGGAAGGTGGCACGGTGAAGGCACCTCAAACAGACTTCCGCGCGTCACAGACGGATCCAGCATAAATCAGCAATATACCTCAGATCTTCAGATCGAGAATGGTGATTATCTCAGAATTAGTAATGTTACGATCGGATATGATTTCAAAAAAATATTTAAATCTTCCCCGCTGGAACAAATGCGTTTGTATTTCGCCATACAGAACCTCTACACATTTACACGGTATTCCGGAATGGATCCTGAAATTGGTACAAGTACCGATGACACTAATTTTGGATGGACCAAAGGTATCGATCTGGGATTCTACCCAAGTCCAAGGACATGTTTGGTTGGTATAAGTTTAAAATTTTAATACCCGATAAATCATGAATAAGATATTTTTATTTATAGCTACAATACTACTGTTTGCCGGGTGTAAACAGAGCTTTCTGGATACTCAGAATCTCACCCAGAAAAGCAGCGACAATTTTCCGGGTTCGTATGTAGAAGCCGAACAGGCAGTTACCGGAATCTATGCAATCCTTCCAACAGGCTTTGGCGGTATGGCCAGTCCATTGCTTATCTCTGAAATTTTGTCTGATGACCGTTTTGGCGGTGGAGGTCAGAATGACCGTGATCCTCAGGCTATTGAATTCTTCCGTGTTAAAATTCCGAATGAATTCGCAACCACCTGGGCATCGTGTTACAAAGGGATTTTTCGTGCAAACACCCTTATCGCTTCAATAAATAAACCAAAATGGGATAATGCCGCCCAACGGGAAAAGATCTTTGGTGAGGCAAGTTTTCTTAGGGCTTATTACTATTTTGATTTAGCCCGTTTATTTGGAAGGGTTCCACTGGTAATTGATCCAACGCCGGCAAATAATCCCAAAGCTTCTGCAGATTCATTATTTGCTCAAATTGGACAGGATTTGAAAAATGCAATTGATTCACTCCCGGCTACACCGATTAGTACAAGTTGGAAAACTGCCAATATGGGAAGAGCCACCAAATGGGCCGCTGAGGGGATTATGGCCAGGGCATTCCTTTTTTATACCGGATATTATCAGAAAACAGAAATGCCCTTGTCAGGTGGCGGGAGTGTAAACAAAGCTAAAGTAATAGCCTGGGTCGATGATTGTATCGCCAACAGCGGCGCCAGCCTGGTTCCTGATTTCAGAAACATGTGGCCTTATGCACTTAAGGATTCAACCCACTATGGATATGCCAAAGCAAATGGTTTACAATGGGTTATGGATGCTGGAAATACGGAAAGTATCTTTGAGATCGTCTTTTGCGGCCTCACAGGAGCCAGCTGGGGTACAGATAATGTCTATAATAATACGGTCGATCTGTTTTGCGGACACAGGGATCCTACCGCACAAAAACTTCCCTTTGGGCACGGCTGGGGATTTGCACCGGTTAATCCAAATTTTTATAATTCATGGCCTTCAGGCGATCTGCGCAAACAAGGTTCTGTCTGGAATGAGGATGATACCTCCGAAGGTACCGACAGCTATGTTTTTGGTGCAGATATGCAATGGCAGGAAACAAAACTGATGGGTAAAAAATATATTCCGATTAATATTAATGTCGGTACATCGGCCAACCCGGTAATCGAAGGTTATGGGATGAAATATTACGGCGCTAAAAACGACATGCAGCTTTGGAACACTCAGAATATCGTCTTGCTTCGCCTGGCCGATCTTATGCTAATGGGCGCTGAACTTGGCAGTCCCAAAGCCCAGTCGTACATGGACCAGGTCAGAGCCCGGGTTAAATTGCCTTCTGTGCCCGTGACTCTTGACAACATCAAAAATGAACGCCATTGGGAACTTGCTTTTGAGGGGCTCCGGTATTTCGATTTATTACGGTGGTATGGTAAAGCAGCAGGCACCCAGATTAAGAATAATGAAGCAAATGCTACAATCTACAATATGACCGTCCTCTCCTCGCTCGAAGCTACTCCAGGCGGCGTATTTAGCGATATCGATAAACGGGTCAACGATACCGGAGGATTTTTGATGATTCCGGATGACCAGATCCAATTATCCAATGGTAAATTGGTTCAGAATCCAGGTTGGACCAACTCAGCCGAAACCATGTATTAATTTAATTCTTAAAACTGAATAATATGAAGAGTTTTATATTTAGTCTGATGGGACTGCTGATGTTTCTGACAGCATGCAACACGCTTGAAGACAGACCTTCTGATGGAGCTATTTTATCACCAGGCCAATTGAAAGTTTCTGTGGTTCAAAGCCCGGCAGGTTCAAACAGCGTTAGGCTGGTTAATATAACCAAAGATGTCATCATGTTTTGGGACTGGGGAACCGGAACCGGACATAGTGCCAGTTCCAAAGATACAGTAGCTGCATATTTGCCTTTTAAAGGAACATATACACTGAGATTCACCGCATTTTGCGCTGGTGGTACTGTTACAGACTCCACAACTTTCACCATTGCCCATAATGACGATGCCTATTTTAACACCGATCCGGCGTGGAAAGGGTTAACAGCCGGAGGTTCCGGTCAGACATGGGTCTGGGCACTGGATATTCCGGGTGGAATTATCGGAGGCAACGGTCCCGAAAATTGTCCTTCCCCGGCATGGTGGACCATGGATGCTTCATCCGGTAATTCCTGGCTGAACTTCAACGATGCAGTCTATATGGACCTGAATGGGGCCGCAAATTTCTCGCATATTGCCAGTGATGGAAGTGTTAAAAAGGGATTCTTTACCGTAATTGCCCCCTATGAAAACGGAGGAGTTAAATATAGTGCAATCCAGGTGCTGAACGGTCCTTCATTCCCATGGCCTCCGGGTACAGGCGGCTACAGCGGTGTCAGGTACCATTTTACCGTAATGACAGCCGATAAGCTAAGCGTCCACGATTACGGTCAGTACAATATTGGGATGTTCAAACGCAAGGGATTCAAATATTAAGGCTTTTTTTAATTGAGTAATAGCAAATGTATGGAAACCGTCTCTTATTTTAGGAGGCGGTTTCTTATATCTCGTGATTGGATTTATTGTGTTTAAAATCAATGTTTTATACAAAATGAATAAACTTTCCATCCTGATAATCATTTCACTTGTACAGTTGGTTTGCTCCTGTCGCGAGAATTTGGGCGATGTAACCAATGAACGGAATCAATGGAAATTACAGGGTGCAATCAAGTCTGTATCAGAAACTGATTATTCAAAAAACGGAAAATATAAGGCATGGTTGCTTTTTAACCCGGCCGGATTTATTCTGGAACAGACTACCTACAATCCTGATGGCTCCCTGATCCGAAAGTGGAATTATACCTATAATCCCCTAAATCAAAAACTTACTCGCCGTTGTTATGTATTAAAGGACAGTCTGTCAGGCATTTTACACTATACCTATAACCAAAATGGTAAAATTGCCGATGAAAAACTCATTTCTCCGGCCGGATTTCCAATTTCCGATGTCGAATATCAATATGATAAAAATCGGAATGTGAGTGAAAAACGGTTCAGAGATGCAACCGGCAAAATTATTGTAACGGTTAAAAATGAATTTGAAGAGAATAAATTGGTTGAAGAAATACAACTTGATTCTATTGCCCCCCAAATCGGGAAGAACAGGTATTTATACAGTAAAGAGGGCTTAAACATTGAAATGACAACCTATTCCCCTGAGGATAACCTGCTCAAAAGAATCCGATATAGCTACCTGGCCAACAGACAGGTAGGTCAGACAAGTTTGTATAACGAACATAATGAGCTTAGTTCAAAAATCATTTATAAATATGATAGTCAGGGTAATATGACTCTTAAGCAAACCTTTGACATGCTTGGTGAAATAACTGAAAAACGTACCTTTAACTACAAGTACGATAATCAGCATAATTGGATCTTCAGGTATGAATATTTAAATGACCAGGTCGAAGACATTATTTCACGTAAACTGGAATATTATAAATAACAGATGAATCTCCAGAATAAGTTATTAATCGTTTTTCTTTGTGTTGGCCTGTTATTGTCAACAGTTGGCTGCAGGAAAAAATCTGCAGTTATTCCGGTTACGCCTCCCGCAATTGTGACGATTGAAACTCCGAATGGGGTTCCGGATTTGCCCTTTGGAGCCTGGGTTTCGAAAAGTATTTCAAATCCTGTCAGTTATGATGAAATACCTCAGGCAACAGGTTCGAAGAGCGTGGACGTTACAGTCAATTTTTCAAATCATATCACCAAGGTTTCGAAATATGTTTATGGAAACAATGCCAATTGTTTTACCGGTTGGATGCAGGATAATTTGTCCCTGATGCAAAATATGAGCAAACTGAATATGGGGGTAATGCGTATTCCGGGCGGGAGTATTTCCGATATTTTTTTCTGGAACCGGAAGGCCGTTTATGATAATAATTACACGGTTTCTGCATACGATCCGCCAATTGCCGATATCCCTTCAACAATCACACCATGGGTTGGACGAAGGATTCAGACTTTCGAGAACTGGTCAATGGGGATTGATCAGTACTATCAGATGATGCAGGCTACCGCTGCGACGGGTATTGTAACGGTAAATTATGGGTATGCCCGATATGGCACAAGTGCAAATCCGGTTGCTGAAGCTGCCCATTTGGCGGCCAATTGGGTTCGGCTGGACAATGGCAGAAGTAAGTTCTGGGAGATTGGAAATGAAGTGTATGGTTCCTGGGAAGCCGGTTATGAGATCGATCTGTCGCTTAATCAGGACGGTCAACCCCAAATAATTACGGGTGATTTGTATGGCAGACATGCCCTGGTCTTTTTAGATTCAATGCGACAGGCAGCCAGGGAAATCGGGAAAGAGATTTATATCGGAGCTGTTTGTCTCGAAGCTGCCGGCTCCGGAATGGCTAACTGGAATAAGGATGTGATTGCCCGGGTTGGGGGTAAAGTTGATTTTTTTATTGTTCATTCATATTTTACCAATTACCAGGAGAACTCCACTGCTGGGGTAATTCTTGATTCACCCTCGAAGATAGGTGGTTACAAGACCTATATTCTCAATGAACTTGCGGCCCAGGGTAAAACTGAGGCACCGGTATTTCTTACCGAATGGAACATATTCGCACAGGGTTCCCGGCAACAGGTCTCGTTTATAAATGGAATGCATGCCTCCCTCGTTCTGGGTGAACTGATTAAAAACAAATACGGAATGGCCTCCCGCTGGGATTTGGCGAACAGCTGGAGCGGCGGGGATGACATGGGATTGTTTTCCTATGGCAATGAGCCTGGAGTAGCCCAATATGCCGCAAGACCCGCCTTTTATTATCTTTTCTATTTTCAAAAATATTTTGGAGATATGATGGTGGATGCCATTTCCACAATGAACGAAATTTCAGTTTATGCCTCGCAATTCACTTCCGGGCAAGGGGGTATCGTGCTAGTAAATAAAAGTAATACGGAACAGGTTGTTGAACTGGCTCTCAAAAATTTCAACCCGGGCAAGCGCTATTACACCTTTACCCTGACCGGGGGCAACGATAACGGAAGTTTTTCCCGGAAAGTATATGTCAATGGAAATACAACCACTGCTGTTGCCGGCGGGCCTGAAAATTACGAATCCATAAAACCGAAATCGTCACTTCTAAACGGCAAGATTAAAATTGCCATTCCTGAGTATGCAGTTGTTCACTTACTGATTGAAAACACACCATGATCATTGCCCGGAAACGGATTTAAACGGATCGAAATAAATACCTTTATCAAAATAAGTTACACCATTAATGATAAGTCAAATGATAAGAAATACATTCTTAATTATTATGATTTTCAGCTGTTTTGGATCAATACTGATGGCTGAAAATCATTTTGATTTAACCTGGAAACTGGGTTATTCCAAAACAAAAAGTGAGGAACCGGCAAAATTCATTCCTGCAACAGTGCCAGGTGCGGTCCAACTGGACATTGCTCGAAATGAAAAGTATCCTCCCTATATTTTTAATGATAATTTTAAAAAATTCAGCTGGATGGAGGATATGTTCTACACCTATGAAACCTCCTTTAAAAAGCCATCGCTCAATCCAAATGAGAGGTTGTTCTTTACTTCCAAGGGAATTGATTATCAGTTTGAAATTTATATTAATGGGACAAAGGTATTTGCCCAGGAAGGGATGTTTACCTATGTGAATGTCGATCTGACCGATAATCTGAAGGATAACAACATACTAAAGGTTCTGGTATTTCCTGCTCCCAAGCGATTTCCCTTTCCGGTAGACCGAACGCAGGCTTCAAACGTAGTGAAGCCGGCTGTAAGTTATGAGTGGGACTGGCACCCACGGTTAATACCATTGGGAATTTGGGACGAAACAGGATTGGAGGTCCGGAATCGTTCATATGTCGACGACGTCTATCTTAATTATGAGTTATCGTCCGATTATAAAAAATCCGCGATCACAATTGTGGCTGCGGGAAAAGAGACCGCCGGTTCCGGATATCGCTGGAAATTGGATGATGCAAGCGGGAACAGTGTACTGAATTCTGAAGGTGAGATGCAGGATCAGCTTTCCGTTTCCGGAATTTCACTGGAGAATCCCAGATTATGGTGGCCTCATGACCAGGGAACCCCCTACCTCTATTTATCCACATTTTCACTGCTGAATACTTCGGGAGAGGTGATCCAAACCATAATTCAGAAAATAGGGTTCAAAAGGGTGCGGTTAGTGATGAATGAAGGTGCCTGGGCTCAACCTGAGGATTTTCCCAAAACCAGGAGCGTACCTCCCGCACAGTTTGAGATCAACGGGCGAAAGATCTTCGCTAAAGGTTCTAACTGGGTCAATCCTGAAATTTTCCCTGGAATCATCACCAAAGAGCGTTACAAGGAACTGATAGATCTGGCCGTAAATGCCAACCTGAATATTTTCCGGGTCTGGGGCGGCGGAATCATCAACAAGGAATCTTTTTTTGAACAGTGTGATGAAAAAGGGATGTTAGTATGGGAAGAGTTCCCCCTGGCATGTAATGAATACCCGGATGAACCCCATTATTTATCCATTTTAAAGCAGGAGGCAACCTCTATCATAAAAAGGTTGCGAAAACATTCCAGTCTCGCACTTTGGTGCGGTGGCAATGAATTATTCAATAACTGGTCAGGAATGACCGATCAGTCCTTGCCCTTAAGGGTGCTGAACAGCCTTTGCCTTGAATATACACCGTTTATTCCGTTTAATCCGACTTCACCGGTGATGGGGATGGCTCATGGAAATTATATCTTCAGGACTCCACAGGGTGAAGAGGTCTTCCAGGAGATGAAACGGGCCCATTATACGGCCTATACCGAGTTTGGAATGCCCGGAATGTCTCCGGTTGAGGTCCTGAAACAGATTATTCCGGAAAAGGATCTGTTTCCACCCAAACCCAAGACCGCCTGGGAAACCCATCATGCCTTTGGAGCCTGGATGGGAAGTACCTGGTTATGCCCTGAAATTCTGGAAGACTATTTTGGAAAAGCATCTTCACTCGAAGAGTTAATGCTCCAAAGCCAGCTGATGCAATGTGAAGGCTACAAAGCTATTTTCGAGGAGGCCAGGAGGCAAAAGCCCTATTGTGCCATGGCCCTGAACTGGTGTTACGATGAACCTTGGCCGGCTGCCGTCAACAATTCGCTGGTCGTTTACCCTGCAATATGTAAACCAGCCTATTTTGCAGTCAAAAACTCATGCCGGCCTTTTCTTGCCAGTGCAAGCATCAGTAAGTTCCGCTGGAAGGAGGGCGAGGATTTCTTTGCCGGATTATGGCTGCTAAACGACAGCTTTGAGCAGAAGAGTGTTCAGACGGTCACTATGAAAATTATATCGGGTGATGTCACCTTCGATCTGCTCACCTGGCATCCGGGGAAAATTAAGGACAACACCAACATTGCAGGACCAACCGGTCGTTTAAAACTTCCTCACCTGGAACAGCGTCAATTTAAATTAATCGTTGAAGTTGAAGGTCATCCGGAGTATAATTCAGATTATACCCTGATGTATGTTCCTGACAGTCAGCTGGAAAAAGATAAAACGCCGGTTTTAAATGCCAATTAAGAGAAGGAAAACGGCAGGCGGTGTGGGGTTTGCATGACATATCAGTCTGCAGGAGACTCCCTAAAGACCTGATGACAATCACGATGCCCTACGAATTGCTGACCGAAATCAATAATGATATCGACCGGAGTTTTGTCATTACAGATAATTGGAAGGAGCTAAAAGAACGAAATATTAAACCATTGCATGGTGTGTAGAGACGCACAATCATGTAGAGACGCACAGCTGTGCGTCTCTACAATTAAACCATGTCGTTAATAATTAATTTTCCATCTGTTAAAGAGAAAACGTAATAAAACCCGGTCTGCAAACAGAATAAAATTAAGTACGAATAGCCCGAAAGCTACCTGCAGGCTATTATCTGAAATAAAAGTGAAGATTTGCGTAAGCAGATTTTTGTCTATAAAGTAGTAGACCAGGGTAACGACCGACATCAGCATTATTAAGAATGCGGTAATATACAGATATTCATATAGATCTGCTTTCCATTGGGAACGTCTGACCAATTCAGTGGTAATCCTTTGGGCGAAATCATCTCTTAATTTAAAGTCCGGTTCAGCACCGATTGATGCTTCAATAATCCTGTCCAGTTCACCATTATTCATTGCTTATCTCCTTCACGATTTTTAAGCTGTTTTCGTCAACCACAAATTTAAGTCTTTCCTTTAAAATAGCCTTTGCCCTGAACAGGTGGCTTTTCACAGTCCCCTCCGGCATACCGGTGATCTGTTCAATTTCCTGGTAAGAAAACTCTTCCAGGTGAAACAAGGTAATCACCGAACGGTATTGAACAGGCAGGAGTTCGATCTGATCCCGGATATACCTATGCAGGTCAATCTGTTCGTAGTCAGTGGTTTTAAAATCCATCAACGACCGGAGTATTGCAGAATCATCCTGACTTGTCAGATCTGTTTTTTTGAATTTTCGCAAGTAATTGATACTGACATTGTACGCGATAGTGGCAATCCAGGTGGACAATTTACATTCATTCCGGTACCTCCCCAGATTCTGATAAACCTTCATGAAAACCTCCTGCGAAACATCCTCAATCTCATCCTGTCGCTGAATTAAACGCCCGGTGATATGAACCACCAGTTTCCGGTAACGGTTTACCAAAAACGTAAAGGCATTCATATTCCCGCTTAATATCCGGCTAATTAATTCATTGTCTTCCATACTTCAGGTTTGACACCCAAAGGTGGTTAAATGTTGCAGCTTATGATCACAATTTAAAAAAATTAAAAATGAGATATTTTGAAACATTTTGATTGCACCTGCTGTCACATCTTACAAACACTTTAAAACTGAAAATTATGAAAGGTCCTTTTGATGTAATGATGGTGGCAGTAATCTTTTACGCTATCTTCCAGGTGCTGAAAAACTTTACTGATTTCTTGCTAAGAAGAAAAATTATTCGTGCAGGGCATTTTGACAGCGCCGGAATTCTGGATCAGAAGATTCCCTCCTTAACTACTGAAAGTCAGGAATCCAATAAATATCCCTCGCTAAAATGGGGATTAGTTGCTTTTTTCGGCGGGATTGGTTTTATAATTATTGACCAGATGAGTCCAGGCGCAGTTGGGAATCAGGATAATTATCAGAATTTCATGCACAACAGTATGCTGCCATTTGGTATTGAGCTGGTTTCCATTTCATTGGGATTCATCACCTATTTCCTGATTGTGAATTTCAGTAAGAAGATATAGGGGTGGGGTATTGATCTACCCGGTAGTATGAACAATTGGTTAAATAAACGCATAAGGATTGGGGAGATCCATTAGGTTCAGTAGAGACGCACTGCCGTGCGTCTCTACAAGTTTAAATTAAAATTCAATATCATAAAGTCCCTCAGAATCGACTTCAAACTGTTTTACGCCGATGTCGGTCATTGGGTGTTTGATCAACTGGTGGAGCAGTTCCGGACCTATGGTAGCTGAGTGTGCGCCGGCCATACTGACGCGGTAGATTTGGTCAACCGTTTTAAAGCTGGCAGCCAGTACTTTGCCTTTCAGATTATAGGTTGAAATATTTTTAACAATGTCTCCAACCACCTCAATGCCGTGTGATGAAATATTGTCAAGACGGCTCACATAGGGCGCCACAAAGTCTGCACCAGCCTTCATCGCCACCAATGCCTGCTGTTGTGTAAAAATTGCCGTAGCCGTTACATTAATACCGGCATCTTTAAGTATTCGCATAGCACGGTAACCATTTTCCGTAACAGGTATTTTGGCATAAAAGTTATCCCCAAAATCGAAATAACTGCGGTATTTCTTAGCCTCGCGTACCATATCTTCCGATTCAGGGGAAATCATTTGTATATGAACCATCCCTGAACCAACCAATGTCTGAATTCCCTCAACAGCAACAGATAATTTATTTCCTGCATTGTTTAAGATTGTTGGATTGGTTGTAATCCCCTCGAGTGGAAAGAACAGATAAAGTTTCTTGAGTTCTTCCAGATCGGCTGTGTCTGCCATGTAAATCATAAGAAATATTTTTGCTGTAAAATTAGGCAATCTCCTTAAACCTAAGATTAAATAAATCCTACGTTATTGTGATTTCTTTAGGTGTTCATTCCCTAATTCCTCAGGATGTTTTCCGGTACCTAAAGATTGCCAGCCCGAATATGGACGCTGCAAAAGCCGAAAGGGCCAGAAATTCTTTGAAGATATCTGCAAAATTAGACCCCTTTAAAAGAACACTCCGCATAATTTTCACGAAATAATAGAGCGGATTTATAAAGTCGAGCTTTTGAGCCCAGTCCGGCATGCTCTCAACAGGTGTGAATAGCCCGCTCATCATAATGAAAACAATCAGCGAGAAGAAGGCGACAAAAGTGGCCTGTTGCTGTGTATCACTGATCGTTGAGATAAATAATCCCCAGGACAATACCAGGACCAGGTAAATGGATGCCAGGCTGAAGAGTAGTAATAAACTTCCCCGGATGGGAATATTAAAGGCCAGCCGTGCTACAAGCAATCCAAATCCAAGATCAAAAAGGCCGATAACGAGGAAGGGGAGGAGCTTCCCGGCAATAAACTGCCATTTTTTGAGTGGCGTAACGTTGATCTGCTCTATGGTTCCCAGCTCTTTCTCCCGGACAAGGTTCATCCCGCCGAGCAACATCCCGACCACGGTAATTAAAACCACGAGAATCCCCGGCGCCATATAGTATTTATAATTGAGTTCCGGATTAAACCAGTAAGTCGGTTTTATATCGACGGTTTTCATAGGCCGGAATGCCGGTTTAACCCCGCTGTTCAACACACCCGCGCTGTATGATCCAATGACCGTTGAGAGGTATCCCAGTGATAGCTGTGCGGCATTTCCGTTCACGGCATCAACTAATACCTGTACATCAGCATGTTTATTTGTTTTTAGATCTTTGTCGAAATATCTTGGAATAACCAGGGCAAGATCTATCTTATTCCCGATCAGTAGATTTTCGGCATCTGTCGTATTTTCAGGATTCTGCCTCACCTTAAAAAACGGATTTCCCTTGATTCCGGCCACCATCTCACGTGAAGAGACCGAATGATCGAAATCGACGATTGCCAGATCGACCTGCCGCAGTTCGTTGGTCGCCGCAAAAACAAGGACGAGCATTTGTACCAGCGGCATTACAAAAATGATGGGCAACATCGATTTGTTGCGAAAGATCTGGATAAACTCTTTCTGTAGAATATAAAATAGTGTTCGCATAGTCGGTTATTGAAGACGGATTTTAAATTTCCGGATACTGATAAAAATAAAAAGTACAGACATTCCCATGAGGATCAGGGTATTCGGCCAAATTGCCTCAAGTCCGCCCCCTTTAAGCATCACTGTCCGGTTAATTTCGATAAACCACCGCGGAGGGATCACATTTGATAATATCTGCAGCGGTATTGGCATATTTTTAACCGGAAAGATAAATCCGGAAAGGAGGATGCTGGGCAACATCAGTACGAATCCCGACATGGCCAGCGCTGTTACCTGATTGTCTACAAACGTTGAAATCAGAATCCCCAGGGAGAGAGCCAGGAAGATAAACAGGAGAATTTCGCCCAACAGTAAGGCCAGGCTTCCCACGACAGGGACTTCGAAAACAAAATATCCCAAAAGAAGGACAACCAGGGCATTGACTATGGAGAGAATCATATAAGGAACGACCTTCCCGAGAATAATCTGGATGGGTTTTAACGGTGAAGCGAGCAGGATCTCCATGGTCCCGGTCTCCTTTTCCCGGGTAATTGTGATTGCAGTCATCATGGCTGAGATGAGCATAAGGATTACCGCGATTAACCCGGGTATAAAATTGTAGGCATCGCGCATATCCTCATTAAAAAGCATCCTTACCTTGAGATCCACGCCGGGGAGTTTCTGGTTCTGACCGAATTCGTCCTTGACGAAACCATTGGCAATTGCAGTCGTATAATTCACAATAAGTTGTGCGGCATTGGGTTCCGAAGCATCGGCAATTAACTGAATTCCGGCTTTCCCTTCCTTCATGATCCGACGCCCAAAATCAGGCTCAAAAACGATAATTTCCTTAACCTTGCCGCTTCTGAATAAGCCCTCGTATTCGCTTTCCGATGATGGGGTGGCTGCCAGCTGAAAAAATCCGGAGGATAATAGCCGTTGAGTCATGCGTATGCTGAGATAGTCTTTTGAATGGTCAACAACTGCGATTTTAACATTACGCACTTCATTGGTCAGCACAAATCCAAACAGCAAAAGCTGGGCTATCGGGATTCCGAACAAAATGACCAGTGTTCGCGGATCGCGGAAAATATGGTGAAACTCCTTTTGGAGAAAGGCAAGAAATCTGTTCATCCGTTATTATTTATATTTTTGGCTCAATGAAATTCCCCGTTTCCCGGGGTTCCTTTCATCGGGCAATTTTTAAAAATACTTCATCCATATTGCTGGCATTATACTGCTCTTTAAGTTTTTGAGGAGTATCCAGCGCAACAATCTTCCCGTCAGCCATGATCGATACCCGGTCACAATATTCAGCCTCGTCCATATAATGGGTCGTAACGAAGACGGTGATCCCCTTCTCAACAGCTTCATAGATCAGGTTCCAGAATTGGCGCCGGGTAATTGGATCGACTCCACCGGTCGGTTCATCAAGAAAAACAATTTTGGGATTGTGTAATATCGCAATTGAAAAGGCGAGTTTTTGTTTCCAACCTAAGGGCAAGTCTCCGATTTTACGATTTTCGTACTCCGTAAGCTCAAGTCTTTCAAGCATTTCTGCAGTTCTTGCTTTACGTTCAGCCATGTTCATCCCATATACACCACCGTAAAACCGGATATTCTCATAAATGGTCAAATCTTCGTAAAGTGAGAACTTCTGGCTCATATAACCGATGTTCTGTTTGATCTTTTCGGTCTGCCGGTAAATGTCATATCCTGCGACCTTCATTACTCCTGAGGTGGGAGTGGAGAGACCACACAGAATCCGGATAGCTGTTGTTTTACCGGCTCCGTTTGCGCCAATGAATCCAAAGATCTCACCTTTGTAAACCTCAAAATTGAGATGGTCATTTGCAACGAAGTTTCCGAACTTCTTTACCATATTTTTAACGGTAATAACGGGTTCTCTCGTAATCATTGTCTGTGGTTATGGTGATTCATTAACAGGATAAAAACATCTTCAATGGTTGCTTCCATAGGAGTCACCGAAATTTCCAGTTCACCCTGATCCGACAAAAACTGTTGAACCGATCCGGAAGTGTGCCTCCCTTTTTGAGTGACCAGGTGTAAAACCTGTCCAAAACTATTTACTGAAATTACTGATGGGAGCTTCTCCAGAAACTTTGAAGTGTCGTAAATCTTCCGGGTCCGAACTGCCCAAAGATCCTCGGGAAATGAACTGGTCATCTCTTTCGGTGTGGCCACAGACATCAGGCTACCCTGCTGAATAAGGGCAATCCTGTCGCACAGCGAAGCTTCGTCCATGTAAGGTGTTGACACGACGATAGTTATTCCCATATTGTTCAGCCTTTTAAGCATTTCCCAGAACTCTTTCCGCGATACTGCATCCACACCAGTTGTGGGCTCATCGAGGATAAGAATCTCGGGCTTATGAATCAGGGCACACGAAAGAGCGAGCTTTTGCTTCATCCCGCCCGAGAGTTTTCCGGCCCGGCGCGTTTTGAACGGCTCTATCTGCTGATAAATATCCTTTATTAAATAGTAGTTCTCCTCTATCGTTGTTCCAAATACGGTTGCAAAAAATTTCAGGTTCTCTTCAACCGTCAGATCGGGATAGAGCGAAAATCTTCCCGGCATGTAGCCGGTAATGAGCCTGATTTTTTTATAATCGGCAACTACATCAAGACCATTCATGGTTGCCTGCCCACTGTCGGGCAGCAGCAGCGACATCAGAATGCGCATCAGCGATGTTTTTCCGGCACCGTCAGGCCCTATTAATCCGAAAAGTTCACCTTTCTCCACGGAAAGCGAGATCCTATCCAGCGCAACGACATCACCGTACTGTTTATGTAAATCTTTGACTTCAATCATTTTTTGGAGCCGATATTAGAATTTAATTTCCCCGGGCATCCCGATTTTAAGTGATCCGTCATTTGGTACTCGGACTTTAACCGCATAAACGAGTTTCACCCGTTCCTGGCGGGTTTCAATAATTTTCGGGGTAAATTCAGCGTCAGACGATACCCACTCGATCTTTCCGGAAAGTTCTTTTATGCCATTTGTGCTGTCAATTAATACTTTAACCTGCTTTCCCGTTTTTACTTGGGTTAATTGCGGACCACTGACATAAACCCGGAGAATCAGACTGTCGATATTGGCCATTTTATAGAGCGGCTTTCCGGGTGTGGCCAATTCACCGGTAAGCGAATATTTCTCAAGAATAGTACCTGAAATAGGGGCTTTCACAACAGAAACTCCGATTCGTTCATTCACCACCGCAATCTGCGCCTCAATGGCTTCGCCTCTTCTTTCAGTGGCCATGATCTGCGCAGCAAACGCTTTTTTCTGTTTTTCAGCCAGGGCAATCTGCCCGTCAACATCATCCAATTGTTTGGGTGTTGCCGCGCCGTCCGCAATCATTTTCCGGATTCTGGACTGGTCCTTCTGCACATTTACAATGAGCTGATCAGAAACAGCTATTTGGGCAAAAAGGCCCGCTTTCTCTGCCAAAACAGAGGCTTTCTGAGCCATCAGCTGCTCCCGCTGAAGTGCCATATTGACCGTATCTGTAACTGCCATGACTGCACCCTTAGCAACCTTTTCACCCTCCACAAAGGCGGTCATAAGGATTTTTCCGCTATTTTCCGAAGAGATAATGACTTCGTCTGTTTCGAAATTTCCAAATGCATCGGACTTGGTTTGATTGGTCGAACAAGCTCCGAGAATTAATATCAATGACAAAAATAAAAGTGTTTTCATTTTTCGGATGGTTATCATTTTATACGATTTTTGGTTTTAATATTTTATATAACTTACTGCCTGATTTAATGTTAGTTACTTATTTCCGCTGATGGTTTGGTAATTCACTGAAGCTTGCACCAACTGCACTTTATGGGTTTCCAGATTTGCCCTGGCCTGAAGGGCTGCGTTCAGATCGCGGATATAATCGGCCGATGTGATTACCCCGTTTTTAAGCGACGAGGCTGAACGATTGGTTATCTGATCTTTGATAATCACCAACTGTTCATCTGTACCAATCAGCTTTTTATACTTTTGAGCGTTATTGGCCTCCTGGTCGAGCGACATTTTTAAAGAGCGGTTGAAATTTTCAAGGTTTGTATTAATAATATCTTTCTGAAGCAGCAACGTTGACCTGTCGCGACGATTCTTATGCCAGTCCCAGAGGTTCCAGGACAATCCGGCGCCAAACATATACCAGTCGGTAAAATTGTTTTCCAGCATGTTAAGTCCCGGACGACCATACCCGGCCTGACCGAATGCGTAAAGGAAAGGTTTGTGAGAGTCTTTCAGGAGCTCCTCATTTTTATCGATTTTTGCTTTCTGAAGGTTAAACAAAATGATTTCAGGTCGTCCGAAATCTGTATTATTTTCGATGGTTAAAGACTTAGGTACCGAAAAAATTGTTTGAACAGGGATGGATGTGCCCGTTACTATTTCGAGGAGCGCACAGGTGGTATGAAAGGTCGAATTCAATTCCTCATCCTGCTGGTCAGTTAACAATCTCTCGGCCCTGAGCTGGTCAAGTTCGTTGGGTAATGCCACTCCATTGGTCACTGCTGATCCCACCGTTTTAATCTGTTCATCCAGGGTATTTTTTTTGAGGTCAACAATTTTTTGATTTTCGCGGATGACCAGTGCATTAAAATAGAGTGTGTTAACCGTTTCCCTGATTTTGTATAATTCAGTTTCATTCTGCTGTTTCGAAACCAGCCGGTCGGCTTCTTCCAATTCTTTACTCTTTTTGGATACGCCTCCGTCATAAATTTTCTGTCGGATATCGACATAAGCCTTGTATTGATCCTGTGACGGCGTTTTTGGCATCGTGATACTTGCTGGTAATTTGATGGCCAGTTTGGTCACATCCGATTGCCACGAAGCTCTTCCAGTCAGGTCAAATTGCGGAAGGTTTAAGGTCTGGATGTTCTGCTGCCGGAGTTCTGAAATCTGGTCTATGATTCCGGCTTGTCTCAATAAAGGATGATTCCTTCGCGCCATTGCCTGGCAGCTGTCCAGACTTAAGGTCTGACCGTACGACCATGAAACTACAATGGTGAAAAACAAAAATAACAATGATCTTCTCATACTTCTATAAATTTTAACATCATATTTTTAACAATCTCTTTTCGCTCGCTCAAAAATTGGTCATAGGCCTTCTGATCGTCATTAAAATATACCAATTGCAATAACGGCCGTCCTGCAAAGGGGAACACAAGCATCCCAAGAAGACTCACCACAATGTGCCGGGGATCAAGGCTTGACTGGTTAATTATTTGAACTTCATTCAGAAATATTTCAAGAAGCTGCTGTGGTCCGATTCCCGATTCAAATATCATCGCTTTAAGTCCCTTAGGATCACGATTGATCTCATTGATTATAAACAGTGGAACATAAGGGTTAGCTGCAATCAGGTCGATGTAATTGTCGATAAATACAATTAATTTCTCTTTGAGGGTAAGATCAGATGTAAAAGCGCCCCTGATTCTGGAAAAAAATTTGGTGAAGATATCTTTAAATACCGCCTCAAAGAGTTTTTCCTTGCTCCGGAAATAGTAATGCAGGAGGGCTTTATTCATTCCTGCTTCATCGGCGATCTCCTGCATCCGGGCACCCTCCATCCCCTTCAGAACAAATATTTTTCGCGCAGCTTCGTAAATTTTCTCCTCAGTTGAACTATCCATTTTTATTATCCTTTTGGTTTAACCAATTGGTTAAGATCCGACAAAGGAATACTAATTATTTGAATCAACCAAATAGTTTAACCAAAATAATTAATCAGGTGGTTAAATTTATTATTTGCGATTATTTTCGACAGGATTTTAATAATAGGGAAATAGGTGGAAATATGTTGAAATATAGGGCAGGCTGGCACCATTAAGGTTGACAGACAGGTAATTGAAACAGGACTGCTGAAACCAATTGATATAACTCAAAACCCCCGAAATGTCTTGGCTTTCCGGGGGTTTTGTTTTAGAATAAGGTGATCTGCTTAATACAAGGTAGCTTGTTTGTAAGCCGGTTTCCTGTTGAACAGATTATCCCAGAATGATTTTGGTTCACTCTTGTTTTCCTGATTATCTGTTGGAAGTACAGGTGATTCTTTAACAACCAGCTGTCCGTTTTCTGTATTCTTTGAATTGACAGAATCGACCTTCGGACTCCATAATGAAGTGATTTCAAGGAACCGCTGATAAGCCTGTTTGTGTTGGCTCAGGAGCCATTTGTAAATATTTTGATCAGAATATACTTTCTGAATCCCGTGTCCCTGACCTTTCAGTATAGAAAAAATCGGTTTGGATCCTACCTCCTGCAACGCTTCAACCATCTCTTCAGAACGGGTTATCTTCACCTTGCGATCTACTTCACCATGGAAAACCCACGTTGGAATATCTTTCAGAGTCTCGACCATATTGGGTCTTCCTCCGCCGCAAAGAGGCATAATAGCTGCAAAGTATTCCGGATAACGCGAGGCAATGTCCCAGGTGCCAAATCCCCCCAGACTCATGCCTGTAAGATAAACCCGTGACTCGTCAATATTATATTTATCTTTCAACTCTTTGTAGAATGACTCAAACCAGGTTCCGACGGTCCAGTTTTTATTGGAAGGGCATTGAGGAGAAATGACAATTGCATCAACATCCATTCCTCTTTCGAGGTAAAATGGGGGGCCGTATTTTTTTAAACGCTCAAGATTGTTCCCCTTGCAGGAACTCCCGTGAAGGTAAATTATTAGTGGCCAGGCTTTTGCATTTGTTTTATCATATCCGTCAGGAAGGTATGCGAGGTAGGGGTAAGTTTTTGATTTTTCAGCCATCAGCGGAGAGTTACCCCCTGGTGTCTTCGCTGAAAGTGTGATTGCAAAACTTATAAATATAAGCAGGGCTATTAATCTCATATCTTGTCCTGTTAGTGAATAAAGTGCAAAATTAACTTTTTAATCGGTTTTAACCCCTTAAAAAAGCTATTTTTAACTATTTTAACATTAAATTCGAAAAAAATATCGAGTTAATTAATTGATATAAAGATAGATAATGACAAATATTTAAATATCCCCTTTTGTGTTTTTTTTGGCTGATTTGCCTTGATTACATCGCAGAATTGGAGGTTTTGGCCCCGCTGAGCATCGCTTTTTCCGATCTGCATGGCGGAATTAGAGCAATCCTTTTATTTTGAGCAATTCGAACATCTCGTCCCTGGTCTCTTTGGCGCTTTCACCCGCCTTAACGGCAAAATCCTCCCCATTTGAAGCATAAATAATCGCACGGGATGAGTTAACCAGCAAGCCGCATTGATCGTTTAAACCATACCTTGCCACCTCCTGCAGACTTCCTCCCTGGGCTCCCACGCCCGGAACCAGCAGAAAGTGGGAAGGAACTATTTTACGGATTCCGGAAAGCTCTACGGCTTTTGTGGCTCCAATGACATACATAATATTTTCGGAGCTTCCCCAATCCTGTGAAATCCGGAGTACTTTTTCGAATAGCTTTTCACCGGTAGCATCATCTTTGCCAAATTGAAAATCGTAAGCTCCTTTATTGGAGGTCAATGCAAGAATGACAACACGTTTTCCTTCATAGCCCAGAAACGGTTTTACAGAATCTTCACCCATATATGGCGCAACAGTGACGGCATCGAATGACATCTTTTCGAAAAATGCACGCGCATACATCAAGGAGGTATTTCCGATATCACCCCGTTTGGCATCTGCTATCAGGTAAATATCCGGATAATTTTCATGCAGGTAATGAACGGTTTTTTCGAGACTGCGCCACCCTTCAAGACCTTCAGATTCATAGAAAGCCAGATTTGGCTTGTAGGCAACCGTGTATGGCGCTGTTGCATCAATGATTTCCTTGTTGAAAGCAAAGATCGGATCGGTAGTATCCAGTAAAAACCGGGGTATTTTACGGATATCGGTGTCCAGCCCGACACACAGAAACGACCCTTTTTTTTGAATATTTTCGAAAAGTTGCTGATTATTCATCGATTAAATCTATTTATAACCTGTATTTAATTTTGTTGCAGAGACGCACAGCTGTGCGTCTCTATAATCATGCGTTTTACTATACGGAGACGCACAGCTGTGCGTCTCTACGATCATACGTCTCTACAATTCCGTCTCCTTCAATCGCTCGGTATTCTCCTCAACCCTCAATTTATCGATAATTTCCTCGATATCACCGTCCATGATGGCGGGAAGGTTATAAACAGTGAGTCCGATACGGTGGTCAGTCATACGTCCCTGGGGATAATTGTAGGTGCGGATTTTGGCTGAACGGTCGCCGGTCGAGACCATTGTTTTTCTTCTTGAGGCAATTTCATCGATATATTTCTGGTACTCCATATTATATAACCGGGTGCGAAGTTCACCCATCGCCTTGGATAGATTTTTGATTTGAGATTTCTCATCCTGGCAGGTTACAACAATACCTGTCGGAATATGTGTAAGCCTGATTGCTGAATAGGTGGTATTTACACTCTGGCCGCCCGGACCAGACGAACAGTAGGTGTCCTTCCGGATATCGGTTTCACGCAGGTCAATATCAAACTCTTCAGCCTCGGGCAAAACAGCCACCGTTGAAGCGGAAGTATGAATACGTCCCTGGGTTTCGGTTTGCGGAACACGCTGCACACGGTGAACTCCCGATTCAAATTTGAGAACTCCGTAGACATTCTCACCGGTGACTTTTGCTACAATCTCTTTAAAACCACCTGAAGTTCCTTCGGTAGAGTTGGTTACCTCCAATTTCCAACCCTTGCGGTCACAAAATTTAGAGTACATTCTGAAGAGGTCTCCGGCGAATATGGCCGCCTCATCACCACCTGTTCCGCCACGAATCTCCAGAATAGCATTCTTACTATCCTCAGGATCTTCAGGAACCAGCAGAAAACGGATCTCATTTTCGTGTTCCCGGATCTGGTTTTCACTGTTCTCAAGCTCCTCGCGAGCCATTTCCCGTAAATCTTCATCTGTTTCTGTATCGAGAATTTCCCGGGCATCCGAGAAATTCTTCAACAGGTTTTGGTAGCGCTGAAACGATTTTACCAGTGAGTCGAGCTGTTTGTAATCCTGGTTCAATTTCACATACCGTTTCATATCCTTCATAATATCAGGATCGGATATCTGCTGGCTGACCTCGTCGAAGCGAATCTTGATTCCTTCGTATTTTTCTATGAGTGAGTTATCTGACATATCTTTTAAATGTAATGAATTGAAATAAAGCTTTCGCTGAAATAATCCTAATGCTCAAATATTGGGAAATTGTTGGAGCGGAGCTAATATTCGAAAGTACCAAAATTGGAGTGAATGGTCACTTTTTTGCCATTGAAGGATTCAACACGGCCAATGATCTGTGCTTCAATATCAAATGACCGGGCAATGGATATAATCGCGCTGGCACAATTGGGATCAGCGTATATTTCGAACCGGTGACCCATGTTAAATACCTTATACATTTCGTGCCATGAGGTTCCGCTTTGTTCGTGAATCAGTTTGAAAAGAGGTGGAATTTCAAACAGATTGTCTTTTATAACATGTACATTATCAATAAAATGAAGCACCTTCGTTTGTGCTCCGCCAGAACAGTGAATCATCCCTGAGACGGAATCCCGATATTGTTCCAAAACCTTTTTAATCACCGGGGCATAGGTCCTGGTGGGTGAAAGTACAAGTTTACCGGCATCCAGACCCGTTCCCTCTACGGGATCGGTCAGCTGACATTTTCCGGAGAAGACGAGCGATTCAGGAACTGCAGGGTCGTAACTTTCGGGGTATTTTTTGGCCAGGTATTTGGCAAACACGTCGTGACGGGCTGATGTGAGTCCATTACTCCCCATGCCACCGTTATATGTTTTTTCATATGTGGCTTTTCCGGATGAGGATAATCCGATAATGCAATTCCCTGCTTTGATCCGGTCAGCCGAAATCACTTCACTCCGTTTCATCCGGCAGGTCACGGTCGAGTCAACAATAATTGTCCGTACAAGATCGCCTACATCGGCAGTTTCGCCCCCAGTAGCCTGGATATTGACACCCAATTCCCTCAGTTCGGCACAAAGCTCTTCGGTTCCCGAAATGAGTGCAGCAATCACTTCTCCGGGAATACTGTTTTTATTTCTTCCGATAGTTGATGAAAGCAGAATATTATCGGTAGCGCCAACACAAATCAGGTCGTCGAGATTCATTACGATGGCATCCTGGGCAATCCCTTTCCATACCGATAAATCACCGGTCTCTTTCCAGTAAAGGTAAGCCAGGGAGGATTTTGTCCCTGCGCCGTCGGCATGCATGATATTGCAATATTCAGGATCTCCTCCCAGATAATCGGGCACAACTTTACAAAAAGCCTTTGGAAACAGCCCTTTATCGATGTTTTTAATCGCATTATGGACATCCTCTTTCGAAGCTGAAACACCTCTGAGATTATATCTGTTTTCGGAATCCATAGTGAATATCAATGGTTTAAAAGTGTCCGGAGCCAAATAAAGTTATCTGGCTCTGGTGGCGCGAAAATAATACTTTTTTGTGGTTTTTTAGTGCTCAATTTCTTTGATAACCCCGCCGGGGGATTTTAGCGATTTTGGAAAGATTTAAATCTGCAACCTGCTATAAAACTCAATTCCCACCCTGTCGATATGCTCCTGCAAAGTAGGCTCCTTTAAATCATCATAAATAAGGATATCAAATTTGTAGGGCATGTCGGTTTCTTCATTCAGCCAGTAACTTATTTGACTGGCAATATCAAAGTCCAGATCGGTTCCTTTAATCGCAATATCTACGTCGCTGCCGTTTTTAAAATTGCCTTTGGCCCGACTGCCAAATATATAAGCACGCTCTACTTTGGGGTGTTTTCTCAAAGTCTGTATAATTATTTCTATTTCGGTATCACGAAGTCCAAATCTATTTCTCAAACTTCTCCCTGTAATCTGAGGATAATACCCTGAATTCGGTGCGCCGGTTAATCTGGTGACAGATCTCCCGCTGCTTATCGTCGGCAAGTCCCTGGATAAAATCACAGGTGAGATCGGTACCCGGCTTTAGGAAAGGGTAAGTTTTGGAGAGTTTTTTAGTAACCCGTTTGGGCGCGGTTTTTCCGTAACCTTTGGCTACCAGCCTGGCCGGCTGTATCCCTTTGGCAATCAGATAGGAAACTACCGACTGAGCCCGTTTCTGAGATATTTCCGAATTCAGGGCATCGTCACCCCTGCAGTCGGTATGGGCCATTAATTCAATAACCGTTGTAGGGTTGAGCACCAGTATGCCGGACAAACTATCGAGCGCTACTACAGATTCGGGTAACAAATCCCATTTCCCGAACGCATAATATATATTGTCTACGCTAATCGGGGCGTCTGAGGGGGTGAGCTCCATCCTCAGCTGAAACTCTTTTCCTTCCTCCATTCCCATGGTAGAAGCCACCATTTTGGCGTTTAAAAAGCCTTTGCGGTAGGCTGCGACGATATATTCCACGTGGGGTTTGAGCTTGAACCTGAATTTGCCGTTTTCGGCTTTCATTTTAAGCATTGTACCATCGGTTCCGATGAGTTTTACAGTCGCGTCGGAAATTCGCATCCCATTCTCTTTATTGAAAATATCACCCTCCATCTCATAAACTTTAGGCGGAAGCATGAACGTGTAAATATCATCATTAAAACTCCCTTCGCGATTACTGCTGAATAATCCCCGTTCTTCCCCCTGGTAAAAAGAGATGGCAAAATCGTCTCCTGTAGAATTAATCGGAGACTTCATATTTTCGACGATCCATCTCCCGTCATCGGACTTACGGGCGATAAAAATATCGAGCCCTCCCATTCCAATGTGCGCATTGGATGAGAAATAGAGGTCTCCGTTATCGCGGATAAACGGAAACATTTCGTCGCCGGAAGTATTGATCTCCGGTCCGGCGTTTACCGGTTTCTCCCAGGTATCTCCCTTTTTCCGCTTTGCATACCAGATATCTTTACCTCCAAATCCGCCGGGCCGGTCAGAAACAAAGTAGAGAGTGTTGCCATCGGCTGAAAGTGAGGGATGTGCAGCCATCAGTGTATCTCCCCCGATTTTTACTTTTACCGGATCACCCCATAATCCTGAAAGCTGCTTTGAGGTAAAGATTTCGGCGCTTCGCTGATCCGATTTCAGGTACCGGCACCGGGTAAAATACATCGTATTTCCCGACGCATTAAAGGAGGCCGCCCCCTCTTCGTCCGGAGTGTCAATGATCTTTAGTTCATCGGCAAGCTTGGGTTTATCCCATCTGTTTTTCTGGAGGTTATAGGTGCTCTTGAAAATATCCGCATTATACTCTCCCGTGATGGCGCTTTTGGCACTCCCGGTGGCCCCTTTTCTGGAAGAGGTAAAGTAAATCTCATTGTCATGTAACCCGGCATAGGAAGGGGAATAATCATTGGCGACAGAATTGATATCTTTCAGATTTTCAATTTTATACCGGGTTGGTTTACTGAGCCATTCCTGGGTTTTTAGACATGATTCTATTCCATTGAGGGCCATTTGACTCTTGGGAACGGAGTCCAGGTATGACTTGTAACTCTTTATTGCTTCTTCATATTTTCCGCTGGCCCGCAGAACCTCGGCATAATGAAGCCAGGTTATAGCCCCTCCGGCGTTCCGGATAGAGGCGCTCTTAAAATAACCTTCAGCATAGCGATACTGACCGATTTTATAATAAGCTTCTGCTATTTTAAAATGGATAATTGCTTTTTGCTGCCTGTCTTTGGTTTTTGTGTAGACTTTTCGAAGCGATGAAATACTTTTATAATATTCACCTATCTCGAAGGTAGTGAGTGCTGTCTGGTAGTGGTTTGAAACCGTGCACGAACTGATGGATCCCAAAATAAGGAACAGCAAGAAATAACGTATCTTATAATAAGCCATGTCTGTAAGTCAATTAATCAATTGGCCGGTTTACTGCCAGGATACGGGCAAAGATAACCTATTGAAAGATTATTCTGATGCAGGTTTGGAAAAAACAGCGCAATTTGAACGAAAGATTGTACCTTTGACCTTTTAAATTTAATAATTATGATTCAAGCTGAAATTCATACAGTAAAAGGGGTGATGAAGGTTGATTTCTTCGAAAAAGATGCTCCGGGTGCAGTGGCTAACTTCGTGAAACTCTCCAAAGAGGGGTTCTATGATGGATTGACCTTTCACCGGGTTATCCCAAACTTTGTCATACAGGGTGGATGTCCCAAAGGCACAGGGTCCGGCGGTCCTGGTTACACGATTAAATGCGAATTGGACGGAGCAAATCAATACCACGATCGTGGTGTTTTGTCGATGGCACACGCAGGTAAAGATACCGGCGGATCCCAGTTTTTTGTTTGCCATAGCCGCACAAATACCAGTCATCTCGACCGTAAACACACCTGTTTTGGTAAAGTTTATGAGGGACTTGAAGTTATAGATGCAATCCGTCAGGGTGATAAAATCGAAAAAATTGTGATTATCGAATCTTAAGAACCTGGATCAGGAGGTTTTAATCGGATAAAAACCGTCCCGGAATTAATTTTCGGGACGGTTTTTTTTGTGACAATTATTTGTTCCGATTTTGAAATATTATGAAAAATTATTGCTATATTAGAGGAAACAATTAAGACCATGAATCGCCTGGTTTTTCTGTGCTGCCCCGAGGGATCCGACTCCCGAAACATTACCTTTCCACTGGTTAATATTTGCCTGTCTTCCTTTTTTATTTTCAAATTCTACCACCTCCTGAGGAGTCCTGACAATTACAACATAATTTTTGCCGAACTGGATTGCAGGTTTTTCCCCGCCCTGAATCCGGGGAATCCGGATGAATCAATTTTTTAACAATCATATAAAAATTTAAAAAGATGGAAAATTCACTTGATGTTGTGCTTACTCCTGAGAATAAGAAGTCTGTTTTTCAGGAAATTGTGAATGCCAGAACAGGCATGCCCTATTTGATCACATTATCGGACGACGATCGCAATTCATTACCTAAAATGGACGACGGATGTAAAAAATTTGTTCAGAAAAGCTTTGAGTTGGCCAGTAAAAACTCGGCGCTGGATCCCGGATCCAATTTATTAAAGAGCGGTCCCATTGATATGGATCTCTACGCATTTCTGGCAACGGTTGAAAACCAGCTCCGGGAATTGCTGGAAATGGTTGGGGATACCAAGCAAGTGGCTGGTTCAGAGGCTTATGAGATTGCAAGATTTATTTATATGAAGGCCAAAATGAATGTGAAGTTGAATATCCCCGGTTCACAGGAGATCGTTGACGAGCTGGGCAAACTTTTCAGACCAAACTGTACCCAACATACCCACCTGATCTCATTGCATTAATTAAACTAACCTTCAATTGCGCAAACCAATAAATAAACCATATTTATTGGTTTGCGCTTTGGAACGGCCGAAATATTCCGTTATTTTGCGGTAGTTCCAATTCGTTATTCATAGGGGATTGGTTCGAACCTGATTGCCAGGTAAACCAACATTAATTAAGACTACCATATTTACCCATCACCGTATTGTAAAAGGCAGAGCCCTCAACTTCGCGGTCATTTTTTTTGTATTATCTGAAGAAATAACTCCTGAAATGCAGCCATCGCCCCCATTACACAATTTGACACTTGCTTCCAGGCCTCCCTTTTATCCCTTTTTTACCCTGAAGGTGTATTTATCGAACTTATCTGATTAAACTGAAATCAATGAATAGCAGAGAAAATCTAAAAAAAACATTGAATCATCAGCAACCGGACCGCATGGTTGTTGACTTTGGCGGAACTGCAGTTACGGGAATCCATTGTCTGGCGGTGAAGAACCTTCGAAATCATTATCATCTGGAAGATCATCCGGTGAAAGTCGTTGAACCGTTCCAGATGCTGGGCGAGGTTGAAGCAGATTTACTCGAAGCGATGGGTATTGATGTAATCGGCGCTTATGGTAATAATAATATGTTCGGATTTGCAAACAGCGAATGCGAATGGAAACCTTTTAAATCCAATTGGGGTCAGCAGCTGCTTGTGCCTGCTGATTTTAATTTCATCAAAGGGGAGGACGGGAGCTTGCTGATCTTTCCAGAGGGAGATGTGACTGTCTCACCATGTGCCAGAATGCCGCAAAGCGGTTTTTTCTTTGATGCAGTAATCCGGCAGGAACCCATTGATGATGAAAGACTTAATCCAAAGGATAATCTGGAGGAATTTACCTCCATCAGTACCGAATCGCTGGATTATTGGGAGCGGACAATAAACAATCTGGCAACTTCAGGCAAAGGTGTAATTGCAAGTCTTGGTGGAACGGCGTTAGGTGATATTGCCCTTGTTCCGGGTATGCAGCTGAAAAGTCCAAAGGGGATCCGGGATGTGGCTGAATGGTATATGAGCACAGTGATGCGGCCCGATTATATCCATTCGATCTTTGAAAAACAAACGGAACTTGCAATCGAAAATTTTGCAAAAATATATGAAAGAATTGGAAACCAAATAGATGCAGTTTTTATTTGTGGAACTGACTTTGGAACACAAGACTCTACATTTTGTTCTCCGGATCAGTTTTCAGAGATGTATCTTCCTTATTATAAGCGAATTAATGACTGGATGCATCACCATACACAATGGAAGAGTTTCAAACACTCATGCGGTGCGGTGGAATCGTTTATGCCACTTTTTATTGAAGCGGGATTCGATATTATCAACCCGGTACAAATTAATGCCAAAGGGATGGATCCACAACATTTAAAAAATACCTATGGTAAAGAGCTGGTTTTTTGGGGTGGGGGAGTAGATACCCAAAAAATGCTCTCGTTCGGAACACCTACCGAAGTCAAAAAACAAGTACTCGAAAATTGCAATATATTCGCCAAAGAGGGAGGATTTGTTTTTAATACGGTGCATAATGTCCAGGCGAATGTTCCGGTAGAAAATCTGGCAGCTATGCTCGATGCTATTCGTGAATTTAATGGATAATAATTATCTGTAAAAGTCAAATAAACAAAATAACCCTTTTAAAATCAGGTTGGATCATGACCAAAAAGGAGTATTTCCAACATATGTGCAAAGGAGGCAATTTCCCGGGCAAAACGATGTTTGTCCCTATTCTGATGCACTTCATTGCAAGATATGCCGGAGGAAATTATGCTGCATTTGCTTCGGATTACCGCTTTCTGGTTGAAGCGAACCTTCGTGCGCTTGACGATTTCGATGTGGACATGGTTGGATTAATCTCAGATCCTTACCGGGAAACCAGTGCGTTCGGAGCCCGGATTGAATTTATTCCTGAAGGGGTTCCTAGGTGCCTGGACCTGGTAATTAAAAGCTCCGACGATGTCCGGAATCTGGTGCTGCCGGATGTTTATAATTGTGAAAGGACACTCGACCGAATCCTTGGTGCAGCTGAATTATCTAAGCAAGTAAATGGTGAAGTGCCGGTTTTCGGCTGGATTGAAGGACCGATGGCTGAATCATGTGACCTGGCTGGAATTGAGCAGTTTATGATCATGACCATGATGGAACCCGATACCGCAAATATGCTGCTGGACCAATGCGTTCAGATGGCCAAAGATTTTGCAAAAGCTCAGATTGAGGCGGGTTGCGACATCATTGGGATGGGTGATGCCATCTGTTCTCAAATAGATCCGCAAACGTATGAGATCTTTGTAAAAGAGCGTCATCGCGAAATTATTGACTTTATTCATGCGAACGGCGCCCTGGTAAAATTGCATATTTGCGGCGATATTGCCCACCTCCTTCCACTGATAAATGATCTCAATATTGATATTCTGGATATCGACTGGCAGGTTGATCCTCAAAAGGCTTTTGAAATCATCGGCCCGGAGGTTATTCGGTGCGGTAACTTAGATCCCAGGTTTGTTTTGAATAAAAAACCGGAGGAGATATTTTCAGCATGTAAGTTATTGTGCGATAATGAGAAAGGAAGAAAATTTATTTTGTCGGCAGGATGTGAGATCATCGTAAACACTCCGGTGGAGAATCTGTTGGCAATGCGAATGGCCTCCCGTTAATAAAATTGCAAATTCAAAACTTAATATTTACCTGGATATGGGAAAAATTACTGATCGGCTTAACCGGGGGGAAATCCTGGTTTCTGATGGAGCATGGGGAACATTTTTGCATTCGAAGGGATTAAAACCCGGGCAATGCCCCGAATTATGGAATATTGAACATGCTGAGGAGGTGTTTGATATCGCCCAAAGTTACATTGAGGCTGGGGCAGATATGGTTGAAACCAATAGTTTCGGAGGGAGCAGTTTTAAATTAGCCCATTACGGACTTTCCTCCCGTGCTTCAGAGTTTAATGAAGCTGCTGCTGCGATTTCGCGTAAGGCAGCCGGTAATAAGTTGGTTCTCGGTTCTGTCGGACCAACCGGAAAAATCCTCATGATGGGTGAGATTACTCCTGAGGAGATGTATGAATCGTTTAAAGAACAGGCTATTGCTCTTGAAAGGGGGGGGGGCGGATGCGATTATCGTTGAAACCATGACAGATCTCGAGGAAGCCCGATTGGCCGTTAAGGCTGCAAAGGAGAATACCACACGTGAAGTGATTTGCACCATGACATTTCAACAGACTCCGGACGGAGAATTCCGTTCGATGATGGGTATTTCTCCGGCAGAAATGGTTGCAGAACTGATCCCTGAAGGTGTCGATATTCTCGGTGCAAATTGCGGAAACGGGATAGAAGGGATGATACAAATCGTGAACGAGATCAGATCGTGCAATTCTGAAATTCCTATCCTTATTCATGCCAATGCCGGGATGCCCGTATTTAAGGATGGGATTACATTGTTTCCTGAAACTCCAGAACAGACAGCCGGATTTGTGCAGGCCATCATTGAGGCAGGGGTAAATATTATAGGTGGGTGCTGCGGTACAACACCGGAGCATATTCGTCAAATCTCAAGGGTGGTTAATGGATTGTAAACAAATATGATAGGTTATTTGATTTTTTATGAATTCAATTTTCAGAAATTTTTCCTATTCATTTGACGAGTTGGAACTCAGTGTGGAACAGGTGGAGGAGGTCATGGGCTATGAAAAGGGACAATCTCCGGAACCATTTCCTGATATGATTTCAATGGCACTTGCACAGAGTGCAGATTTAACTAATATTAAAGGGAGCCTGTTGGTTTCAGATCAATTTGCGATCAACCGGTTGGGAAGTTTTGCCCTGGAGGGTGTCATCTTTGAAACTGGCAAGAAAATAGCCCGGCAACTCAGGGATGCAGAAGGCGGAGCCCTTTTTATTTGCACCGCTGGCGCCCGAATTGGAGAGAAAAGTAAAGAATTAATGTTGGCAGGCGATCTGATGGAGGGATATATTCTTGACCTAATCGGTTCGCTGACAGTCGAGGCTGCCATCAATAAGATCCAGGATAGTCTGGAAATTGAACTGATGCAGCAAGGTAAAAAAATCGCAAACCGCTACAGTCCCGGATATTGCGGATGGAATTTAAATGAACAAAAACAGTTTTTTGACCTATTTCCCGATAATTATTGTGGAATCAGACTTACCGAATCGTGCCTTATGGATCCGGTTAAATCAGTAAGCGGGGTAATCGGATTTGGGAAAAATGTGCGTAAAACAGCCTATGAGTGCGAATTGTGTGAACTAACTACCTGCCTCTATCGAAAAATACGAATAGCAAAAGTTCAAAATTCACATTGAACAGGTATATTTTAAAATAACGATATAATGACATAAGCTACCCAGGATCACAAAGATATGAAATATCACATGATTAAAGTTCATCGATTTTCGCTGGTAGAGCATCGCACCAAAGGTGTAAAATATTCCTCCGGCCAAAAGCCAGAGCAGTCCCGGTAAGATCATGCTGTTTATTAAAGGTTTAACAGCAATAATGATCACCCATCCCATAATGACATAGGTAGCGGTTGAGATTCTGGGATAACGTCCCGTAAAATAAAGCTTTAGTATGATTCCAGCAAGGGCTGTCATCCAAACGATACTGAGGATAACCATCCCCCAGACTCCTCGAATGGCAAGCAAGGTTATGGGGGTATAAGTTCCGGCAATCAACAGGTAAATGGCGGAATGGTCAAAAACATTTAGCCTTTTCTTTCTCAACTGATTTTTTGCCGAATGGTAGAGTGTCGAGGCCAGATAAAGGGTAAGCAATCCGGTACAGTAAATCAGATCACTTATAAACCGGAGGTGAATGCCTTGGTGCAGACTCCCCTTTAATAAGAAATATGAGCCGAAGAGCGCGAGAATAAAACCAAAGCCATGTGTGATTACGTTCCATCGCTCCTCTGCGGATGTTTGTCCTTTTTCCCGATTCATAAAATTTAAATATTCGCGTAATTTTTCAACAAGGTACGGTTGATAAAATTAGAATATTATAGACAATATTCACCGCTTACATTCCGAATTAGACCTGTTTTTATATCTAAATTATAACTTATTATTAAAGAGGGAATTATGTACTGATTTAATAATTTATTCATTTAATCAGGCCAGGCTGAATGGAGATGTATGTTAAATAATATTTTACACTGAAGAATAATAATGGTTTGATATTTTACTGTTTATGATTTGTCAGAAGCCATTTTGTTCTCCCTGACGGAGAAATCGCCTAATTGTTAAAATTAGTAAAAAATAGTTAGTTTAAATTCGCATAGTTTATGCACTTTATGTATATTTGCAGTGTAAAAAAAGGACTAAAATATTTTCTTGAATAAATAGTTATTAAGTCAAAAATTAAAAAATAAAATTATTATGAAAAAACTTATCCTAATTATTGCAGTCATGTTCATTTACTGCAATTTAACTTTTGCCCAGGATCAGGCAAAATCGGACAAGACAAAAACTGAAAAGGCAAACGCAGAGCCGTTTGACAGATGGGAGATCGGTGTGACCGGTGGTGTTGGGAATCTTGCAGAAGAGTACAACATGAAGAATTTGCGGGCATATGGCGATTGGGATAGCCGCGCAGGTAATTTCGGATTCGGAGCATTTGTGAAGAAAAATTTCACCCATGTATTTGCACTGGAATTTGGCTGGAATAATAATACCCTTAAGGGTAATGCCTACAATGGTTTTCTGACTCCACCATCCTCTTCAGCATATAAAACGATAACCAATGAATTTGACCTGAATACGGTGTGGAACGTTAATAACTTACTTTCGAAAAATAAATTTGACAGACGGTTTTACCTGTTCGCAAAAGTTGGGGTAGGCGCAACCGCGGTAAATAACAAAGTTGGACCTTCTTATTATACCGACAATGTAACGATGTTTCCAACTGTACCGGTAGGTGCAGGGGTCGGCATTAAGATCAGTGATAAAGTAAGAATTAATTTAGGGACTCAATTCAGTTGGATGCCAACCGACCGGCTTGACGGAACGGCAGTTACTCCATCCTCGAATAACCCGAATCCTAAGGTAGCAGGAGCTAAGCTTTATACCTATGCCGGAATTTCAATTATGTTGGGTAAGAAGAAAAAACCAGCGCCAGTGGTTGAAATTCCAAAACCTGAACCAAAACCTGAACCAAAACCTGAACCAAAACCAGAGCCAAAACCTGTAGTTAAGGAAAAACCAGCTGTTATCGGGAATGCATACAAGGTTTACTTCGCATTTGACAAATGGAATATTGATTCCAAGGCAGCAGCTGATCTTTATCGTCTTGCCAAGGATATGAACGAAAACTCATCTGTTAATGTGAATATTAAATCGCACACCGACTCCAGAGGTCCTGCAAGTTACAACATGAAACTTTCTGAAAAACGCGGCAAATCGGTTATTGATTATCTGGTTAGCAAAGGCATCAGTACTTCAAGGATCAATGCCCAGGCATTTGGCGAGACTCAACTTGTTAACAAATGTAAGGATGGCGTTCCTTGTACCAAAGCTGAACATGCTCTTAACCGCAGAACAGAAACAATTATTATTGAGTAATTGGTTAATTCGCCTTTGAGAAGGCAAATACACAAATAATAAAGAGGAGAGATTGTCATTATTGGCAATCTCTCCTCATTTAATATTAACCGATTGGCAGGTTTTTAATCACAAGCTATGAAGAGGATTGGTTTGTTATCTGATACACACGGATACCTGGATGAACGGATGCTTACCTACCTGGGGGAGTGCGATGAGATCTGGCATGCCGGGGATATCGGAAATCTCGAAACCGCTCAGAGGCTTTCAGCCCTAAAACCGCTGAAGGCAGTTTGCGGGAATATTGATGGAACCGAATTGCGTCAGGATTTTCCGGTCAAACAGCGGTTTTGGTGCGAGCAGGTGGAAGTGCTCATCATTCATATCGGCGGATATCCGGGACATTACACCCCGGAGGCTCGTAAAGAGATCAGTACTTCAGCACCTAAATTGTTTATTTCCGGCCATTCCCATATTTTAAAGGTAATTTATGACCCGAAGCATCAGTTATTGCATATCAATCCGGGTGCCGCCGGAATTCAGGGCTTCCATCAGATCCGGACTTTGATTCGCTTCACCATCGATAATGAACTGATTAAAGATCTTGAGGTGATCGAACTTGGCCAAAAGGGGATTATTTCAATGTAAATACAGCCGCAACCCACTTTTCAACCTCCGTAAATCTTAGAAATTGCAAACCAAGCGCCTCCGCCTTAGCTTTGATCACTTTCAGGTCATCAACATAAAATCCGCTCATAATTAGTTCACCGTTATTATTCAAGGCTTTGATATACAGATTCATATCATTTAAAAGAATATTCCGCTGGATATTTGCATAGATGAAGTCGAATTTCTGTTCCGGAATATCTTCGGCACAACCTTTAAAAATTTCCAGATTGGAGATCTTATTAATTGCCGCGTTTTCGATTGAACTGTTGATTGCCCATTGGTCGATATCTATTGCGGTGATCCTGGCTGCCCCTTTTTTTGCGGCAAGTATGCTCAGGATGGCTGTGCCGCACCCCATATCCAACACCGTTTTTCCCGCCAGGTCCTGATCCAGGATTTCTGAAATCATTAAACTGGTGGTTTCGTGGTTTCCTGTTCCGAAGGCCATCCCCGGCTCAATAACAATTTCATACTCCGATACAGGATAATCAGTGTGGAATGGCGCCCGGATCACACACCTGTCTGCGATGATTAACGGCTGAAAATAATTTTTTTCCCATACCTCATTCCAGTTTTGGTCTGGAATTGTTTCAAATTTAAAAGAGACCTTAAAATCCGGAATATCAAATGATGAGAGATTTACAAGCGCCTCTTCCTGGAAATCCGCGGCAGTAATATAGGCTTCCAGGGAGTCAGGTGTTTCTGTAAAGCTCTCATAGCCAATGTTTCCTAATTCAGCGACCAGAATCTCACGATTTATCCCGGTGTCAGGTTGTAAAATACAGCTTGTTTTTATGTACTCCATTTCAGATTAAATTAATACGATATTCTAAAAGCAAGGTTTACTCCGATATTACTAAATTTACCATCATCAAATCCAACGTGGGTTCCGATATTGGCGGATAACAACACCTCCAGCAGGGTATATCCTATTTCTACATAGTTGTGGGTGGCCGGCGAGGAGTAATAACTGCATCAGACCATTTCGCGCCATAAGGTATTACTGAGGCCCGGGAGGTATTTAAGAGCAATGTACGGAGCCCTGACCGAAAGATGGGCTTCGATATATTGGTTTGAAGTGCTCAGGGAATAGTAGCCGGGAAGAAAGAACGCATGGCGGTATTCACTCAAAAGGACCGGACTTGCCTGGGTCTGGGCATGGGCAAAATCGGAGAAGTGGATGCTGGTGTTGTTGGGAAACCATCCACCATGCAGATCCATTGCAATACTGGAAGTTGGGCTCCATTCCCGGTTGTACTGGAGACCGGCGCTCAGGTAATCAAAATCTGACACGCTTGAGAAAAGATCCTTTATCCCTTTTTTATATTCGAGATAAAAGGTGGGATAGTTGGCATGCGACATGACCTTCACACCTCGGCTAATTCTGTAAAAATAACGGGGTGTATATTCGATTCTCAATCCGGCAACTGTATTGATTTGATCTTCAATAGATCCAGTGGTCACCTCTTTGTTCGTGGGAAGATTGGATTTATAATCATTGGCTTTCCAGAAAAGGGAGAAGTTTGTTGAATTTTGTAATTGCCTGATATCATTCCACTTAAAGGTCGTTTTTAAAACAAGGCCATTCTTAATATCGATTACGTTGGATAAATTCAAATAGCGGCTCTCGTAAAACCGGCCATAATTCTCCTTGTAAAAGAGCGAAGCCAGCGAATTGATCAACGGGTGTACGACCTCTGTTGGGGGATTGAAATCGAGGGTGTTTCTCCCACCAGATAGTTCAAAAGTTCCCCGTTGCAAAGGTGCATAAGTATAAATCAACGATCCTGTTGCCAGAATAGCCCTTCTGTTTATTGCATATGCGATAAATGGCGTAAGAACAAGTGAATTTCCGGGCTTGTAAATTTTGGTGAAATCTATGCTCTGGGCTATTTTCCAACCGTCAACGGCATTGAAACTGATCCGCTTGGTCGATACCAGGCCGTCGTATTTTAAAGTCCAGGTTGTATCGATTATTGGACGCCTGATTCCAAAAAACAGCGGATTTAAAACGCCATAATTCCGTTTATGGTTTAGTAATGAGGTGGTATCCGGAGCAATTTTTTTCTGAATTGCCAGTATGGAATCGCGTTGTCTGAAACTTTTTATTTCGTCATTTGAAAGGGGAACAGGGCGCGTCAGCGACCAATAGCTCGCTGCACGGTTATCGGCCTCCTTTTCAACCGTTACTTTCACTTTATCTTTAATTTCCAGGGATTTTAACGAATCGGCTTTCCGGGCATAATCTTCCTGTGCCATCAATCTTGACAGTTTTGACATATCCCTGTTGGTCAGCTTATCCTTTTCCAGAATATGACCAATTCTGGATTCGTTTTTCTTCCCCGGTTGAATCCTGGGTATTTTAGTGGTTTGGTTGGCCTTGTTCATTGCTATGCTGGGAAGCTCCGATTTTGATGGCTGAATTCCAATCATGGCCAGCACCTGATCATTGGCCTTAAGTTTGGTATACTTTATCGACGCTAAAAATTTAGCACTCCCTTTCACCCCCATCATTCCGCCATTAAAGGTATAATTGTGGTCAACCGGTAACCAGACCGCCGGTAGTACCTCATCAAATACCAGGCGGAAGCTGACTGTGCCAAAAGGGGTGTCAAAACTTAAATCAGCCCTGTTCAGACACCACAGATCTTCAATGATATAGATATATCCTTCAAATAGTTGCTTGCTTTTTCTCCTTGGAATTACTTTAATCTTATTTACCGTATATTTTCCTTCCTGCTGAAAACCTTCATATCTGAAATTGTAGTAGGTGAATGCGTTCTTGCTCAGCGGAGTAAAAAGGATATCAATATTATCCTGATACAGACTCGCACCAAGAAATGCATCAACTGAAAAGTCCACCACCTTGGGGAAAGTCGAATTTACCGATACTATTTTTTGTTCATATTTATCCGGGGCACGATAATTAATCGAGCTGACTGTTTCATTGACCAGAATATCTCCTGATTTCACATCAATATCCTTCTTTTTGAGCTGGTTGCGGATCAACCCTGGTACATTTTCAAATTTTACGGTTCCACGGATATAGACATCCGCTGAAAAGGAGCTGACCTGATTGAGATGCACATACGACAAGCCAATTACCTTTCGCATAATGCCATAAGCAGGATCCTCATCACCTGAATGAATATCGATCTGATTGATTTGTATGATTTGCTCCTCCAGGGTGACGGCAATTTCTGTCACCTTTTTGGTTAAAATGATGGTTTCAACTGTTGGAATATATCCCAGGCTTCGGAAATTTGCGGTGTAACTGCCCGGAGGCAAATCAAGTTCAAATTTTCCCTCTTCATTGGTGGAAGTACCCAGGGAAACCTCTTTGATGAAAACTGTGGCATAGGGAATAGGGGTACCATCCTTACTTTTGATCGCACCTTTCAGGTTATGGGAAAAGGAAGATAAGCTGCTAAATAATAGTAATGCAACAATGATTGCCGATTTAAAGCGAAAGATCATGACTATTATCCTTTAGATTTACTAATTGTATTTAAAGTTAACAAACTTCAGGTAATATTTGATTAACCAAATTAAAAAAGAGTGGATATGAGAACCCATATCCACTCTTTAAAGTGTTTTAAAATATTGATTGGTAACTTAATAGGCATTAATAATAGCCAGAAAATCTTCTGATTTAAGGGAAGCTCCACCGATTAATCCTCCGTCAATATCGGGCTGGCTGAATAATTCATTGGCGTTAGCCGGGCTGCATGAGCCCCCGTAAAGGATCGAAATTTCTTCGGCTACATCTTTCCCGTATTGGGCAGCGATCAGTCCTCTGATAAAGGCAAGCATATCCTGTGCCTGCTGAGTTGATGCGGTGACCCCAGTTCCAATGGCCCAGATTGGTTCGTAAGCGATCACCGTTTTGAGTAATTGTTCTGCAGGCAAGAGGAAGATCGTCTCGTCAAGTTGCTGTTTGACAAACTGATTCTGAGTTCCTGCTTCACGCACTGCAAGCGCTTCACCGCAGCAGTAGATCGGCGTTAAACCCTGTTCCAAGGTTAATGCCAGTTTTTTGTTTAGGGTATCTGATGTTTCATGGTAGTACTCCCGACGTTCTGAATGACCGATAATCACAAATGTTGCGCCTGTTGATTTAATCATTGAGACTGAAACTTCTCCTGTAAAAGCCCCTTTTGCAACAGCTGCACAATTTTGTGAAGCAACATTAACCCTGGTGGCATCAACCGCGTCAACCACGCTGGTCAGGTGCGTGAAAGGTGTTCCAAGAACGACAACTACATCCTTTGCCCCTTTTGCCAATACCAGTTCATTTACACTTTTTGCCAGTTCAACACCCTCTTTGACGGTTGTGTTACATTTCCAGTTTCCGGCTACAATTTTCTTTCTCATTACCCTGCTATTTTTAATAATTTATGAATTAAAAGCTTACTTGGAATATTTTAGTTACAAAGATAAAACTTAATGGGATAGTGTGAAACAGCGCTGTAATTCAAATCAATGATTTAACTTTTTATTTACCTGAACCCGGATAAAACCTTCGGCTTTTTCGGGGGTCGGGAAATCGGCATGCGGCCATTTTGCCAGAATCGTTCCCTTATGGAGCAGTATCAGCCCCGGATTGGACCGGATGATCGTTTTCAAAGTGGTCTGATCAGCAAACAGAAATTCATATTCGGGATGTTGCTCCTGCTGAAATTTCAGAAGTGCAGTTCCGGCCGTCGAGGTGAGACAGACGAACCGGTACCCCTTTTGTTTAGCCCATTTGGCCAGTAAATTCAGCTCATGCTCTTTCGTATTAACAGATTTCTCCAAATCATAGGCGATTACGAAAAAAGTCATCAGTGAATCCTTCAGGTATGCATCAGTAACGTTTTGTTGATCAGCTGTTTGGATTGAAAAATCGTGAATTGGCGGCCGGTACCCTTTTTTTACAAGCAATGGGGGATCCATCGACTCGAATTTCCATTGAAGGGTGTCCTGCCAGGGGTAATCATGATCCCCGAATTTTTTCACCTTATTTGAACGTCTGTTCCGGTAATAATAGGTGTTCTGATAAACATCAGCAGGTGCACCTGCCGGAATTGACATTCCATCACTGATGTTGACTCCAACCCGGTAAGGCCTGAAATCGAACAGCGGCTCATGGATATCTGACCAATAGACCAAAGTGAAATAGCTTATCAGGATAAAGGAAAATACGGTCTTTCGGAATTTTAATCGGGTTATAAAAAGGAGGTTTTTCCTGTTGATCAGCAGTAAAAAAACCAGAATAATCAGCACAACGTTTTTATAAAAAGTCTGCCAGTTGCTGATAACCAAGGCATCCCCGAAGCATCCGCAGTCAGTGACCGGATTTTTGAGCGCAAGATAAAACGTTAACGGGGTGAAGAAAAGCATAAAGGCAAAGGCCAGTTTGATCGAGAGCCGGCTTAGTATCCCTGCCAAAAGCGTTATACCAATTGCAAATTCGGCAAATGGGAGTAAAAATGAACCCGGAATCACCAATAATCCAAATATCGGAAGATGGAATGCCTCCAGGTAATCTTCCAGTTTATATTGAAATCCTGCCGGATCGATCCCCTTTACGAAACCTGAGAAGAGAAATAGAATTCCGACAAACCAGCGCACAGGCACAAGCCATTTTTGATTCATCTTACTCAAATTCAAGTTTAATAAGGCCGAAAATAGCGTAATTAATCATGTCCATATAATTGGCCTCCACACCTTCGGAAACGATTGTAAGGCCTTGATTGTCTTCGATTTGTTTGGTTCTCTTGATTTTCATTAAAATAAGATCGGTATAGGAACTGATTCGCATCTGTCGCCAGGCTTCACCATAATCGTGGTTTTTTTCCATCATCAGGCTTTTGGCCTTCAACAGATTATCCATGTATTTTTTTTCAGTGATATCGGGCGGAAGCTCATCGTCTGAAGGTCCTAATTCGAGCTGGATCAGGGCCATGGCACAATAATTAATAATCCCGATAAATTCATCCCGGGCATCCTCATCTATTTTGGCAACCCCTTTCTCTTCGATGCTGCGGATTCTTTGAGCTTTGATGTAAATCTGATCGGTCATCGATTTGGGTCTCAGAATTCGCCAGGCAGTTCCATAATCCTTCATCTTTTTTATAAAAACGGCCTTGCAGATAGCTATGACATGATCAAACTGTTGATTTGTATTATTCATAATTAAATATTGAACCATAAAAGTATTAAAAATTAGGGAATGGATGTGACATTTATTCTTATTTTTGTATCTAATCCGGTCGCATGAGAGTCGGTTACCGGGTGTTATTGATTTGATAATTAATTTTTTATGTTGATCAATTCATTCGCACCCCAAATTGAAAAAATCGAAAATGTTATTTAGCCAAAACGATAAGAGCTTTTACAGGAAGAAAAGTACATTAAATCTAAACGGGCATTTAATTGATTTAAGTTCCCCATTGGTAATGGGAATTTTAAATATTACACCTGATTCATTTTATGACGGTGGGGCCTACACTACCGATCATGCCATCCTTGAACGTGCTGCCTGTATCGTAGAAGAGGGTGGGCGGTTTATCGATATCGGAGCCATGTCGACACGCCCCGGGGCAAAAGAGATCTCATTTGACGAAGAAATTAGCCGTCTTTTGCCTGCTGTGAGAATCGTAAAAAGGGAATTTCCGGATATTTCACTTTCTGTCGATACTTGCCGGTCCGAGGTTGTCCAACGGGTTTATGATGAAACCGGTGACTTCGCAGTTAATGATGTTTCCGGCGGGACTTTTGATAATCAAATGTTTGAAAAAGTGGCCGCTTTAAATCTTCCCTATGTTTTAATGCATTCCAACGGGAAAAGCGAATCCATGCAAAATAATCCTGTTTATACGGAGGTTGTCAGGGAGGTGATCTTATTTTTATCTGCCCAGGTACAAAAGCTGAAGCAATTGGGTGTTTGTGATATTTTGATAGATCCGGGATTTGGATTTGGAAAGAGTGCGGCACATAATTATGAATTGCTTAACAGGCTCGATGCATTTCGCATCTTTGAATTACCGCTGCTCGTTGGTTTGTCGCGCAAGGCTATGATATGGAGGGAGTTAAATCTGACACCTGATCAAAGTCTGAATGGCACCACCGTTCTTAATACGCTTGCTTTAGCGGGAGGATGTGATATCCTGAGGGTTCACGATGTTAAGGAGGCCATCGAGGCAATAAAATTGGTTGGCAACGTTAAAAACTATGGCAAATGACAGATTTATTCATCCAGGTCAGGTTTCTTGATGTGATTGATATATTTCTTGTAGCAATAATTTTTTATGAGATCTATCGGTTGGTTAAGGGAACCGTTGCCCTGAGCATTTTTATGGGAATTTTTTTCATCTTTATCGTATGGCTGGTGGTCAAATCGTTGAAGATGGAGTTATTGGGGTCGATCCTTGGCCAGCTTTTTGGGGTAGGCGCCATCGCAATCATCATAGTATTTCAGCAGGAGGTGCGCAGATTTTTGCTGATGCTGGGGAGCCGTTACCGCACTAACCGCCGGTTTTCACTCGAAAACCTCTTTTCTAATCAATTTAAATTTGCTTCCAAGTCCAGCTTGCATACTATCGCAGAGGCTTGTCATCAAATGTCTGAAAGCCGTACCGGAGCTCTTATTGTCCTTGCCCGTGAAAGCGAACTGCAGGAGTATGTTGAAACGGGAAAAAACATCGATGCAGCGATAACCTCTGAACTGATAAAGAGTATCTTTTTCAAGAATTCACCATTGCACGACGGTGCGGTGATTATATCGCTAAACCGGATTAAATCTGCCCGGTGCATCCTTCCAATATCTCAGAAACTCGAAATTAGTCCGGTTCTGGGGTTACGGCACAGGGCTGCAATCGGACTTTCAGAACAAACGGATGCGTTTGTCATCGTGGTGAGTGAGGAGAGTGGCCATATTTCAATCTCCAGTAATGGGGATCTTATGAATAATGTGCCTGCTGATGAGCTTTTTACAATACTTGAAACGAACTATAAGTAAGGGGCAATAATTATTGCCCCTTACTTATAATTCGTTTTATTTATAGGCGTCTGTATGGACACTTTTCATTGATCTTCCTGAGGGATCGGCGTTATTGCGGAAGGAGGCATCCCAGGCAAGCGCTTCAGGAGTACTGCACGCAATTGACGGAACAGAGGGTACACAGCTTGCCGCTGCATCCGAAGGGAAATGCTCGGTAAAGATTGAACGGTAGAAATACTCCTCTTTTGACATTGGGGTATTGATCGGGAACCGGAACTTGGCATTGGCCATTTGTTCGTCGGAAATCTTCTCAGCGGTCATTGCTTTGAGTGAGTCGATCCAGTTGTACCCAACGCCATCTGAAAATTGTTCCTTTTGGCGCCATACCACGCTCTGGGGCAGATATTCTTCGAAGGCTTTACGCAGGATCCATTTTTCCATTTTTCCGTCTTTGGCCATCTTATCCTCAGGATTCAGGGTCATGGCAACATCCATAAACTCTTTATCCAGGAAAGGAACACGACCTTCAACGCCCCAGGCTGCCAGCGACTTGTTGGCCCTTAAGCAGTCGTAGAGGTGCAATTTACTGATCTTACGGACAGTCTCTTCGTGAAATGCCTGAGCATTAGGCGCTTTATGGAAATATAAATAACCTCCGAAAAGCTCGTCAGCCCCTTCACCCGACAATACCATTTTAACCCCCATCGATTTGATTACCCGCGAAAGAAGGTACATCGGAGTTGATGCCCTGACAGTGGTAACGTCGTATGTTTCCAGATGATAAATTACATCGCGTAAAGCGTCCAGACCCTCCTGCACGGTGAAATGAACTTCGTGGTGAATGGTTCCGATATGGTCCGCAACTTTTTGGGCAGCAGCCAAATCGGGCGATCCAATAAGGCCCACGGCAAATGAGTGAAGCTGGGGCCACCACGCTTCCTGATTGTCATTGCCTTCCACCCTGTGTCCGGCATACTTCTTGGCAATTGCTGAAATAACAGAGGAGTCCAGACCTCCTGAAAGAAGCACGCCATAGGGCACATCAGACATCAGCTGACGATGTACGGCATCTTCGAGCCCCTTTCTCAATACATCAATATCCGATTTATTATTTTTAACTACATCATATTCAGTCCAGTCACGCGAGTACCATTTTTTCATGACACCCTCTTTGCTGTATAAATAATGTCCTGGCAGGAATTCTTCAATTTTTTTGCAGGTTCCTTCCAGCGCTTTAAGTTCTGAGGCAAAATAGACATTACCAAAGGTATCCCAACCCATATACAACGGAATGATACCAATATGATCACGAGCTACGAGGTAACAGTCATTTTCTTCGTCATAAAGTACGAAAGCAAAGATTCCGTTAAGCTCTTCCAGAAAATCGATCCCTTTCTCACGGTAAAGGGCAAGGATAATTTCACAATCTGATTCTGTGAGGAATTCATAATGGTCCTCAAGAGGTTTACGCAACTCACGATGGTTATAGATCTCGCCGTTTACCCCTAACACCAGCTTCCTATCTTTGCTGAAAAGGGGCTGTCCCCCCGAAGAAGGATCGACGATAGCCAGTCTTTCGTGGGCAATAATCGCATTCGCACCACAATAAACTCCCGACCAGTCTGGTCCGCGATGACGAATTCTTTTAGACATTTTCAGGACCTGAACCCTTAAATCTTCTGCTTTTACTTTTAAATCAAATACTCCGACAATACCACACATATATTTTCTGATTAGAATCGTTTTTCCTTATACGGCAACATTAAGAACAAATAATTGGTCGCCAAAAATACAAAAATCTTTTATAGAATGTGAATTTGAACCAAAAAGGTAATAAAAATCATTCTTTTTTTCTTAAGGCATCTTTTATTTTTTTCCAGATATTCGATTTGGATTCCTCATCCTTAGGATTATCGCTCTTTACATCCGCTTGATTATTCGCCTCTTTGCCCCGTACGTGACGGTCCGTTCTCGTTTCTTCCTGTTTTTTGGAATCACTGCCAAACAAATTCCAGAAACCCGATCGCTTTTTCTCCCTGTAGGTCTCTCTGAAATGGGGAATGTCGAGCATGGCCAGGGTAGACTCATCAAGGGCAGGAAAGGGGTGATTTTTATAGTCCCTGAACGCGGGATCGCGATAAAGTTTATTGAAGAATTTCCCGGTAACCGGAAGCGCCATATAACCTCCGCGGCCCAGAGCGATATTGCGGAAATGGATCGAAGGCTCTTCGCCACCAACCCAGCAGCCGGTCACAAGATCAGGCGTATAACCCATAAACCATCCGTCGGCAAAATTCTGGGTGGTCCCTGTCTTCCCTGCAAAGGGCCCTTCTATTTTATAAAGTGATCTGATTTCAGAGCCCGTTCCTTCATTGACAACCGATTCGAGGAAGTGGGTAATTATTTTCGCTGTTTCAGGTGATATTGCCTCCTGCTCCTGGTTTTCACGGGTATATTTCTGCAGGAGATTTCCATGGCCATCCTCGATCCGAATCAGGTAGTTGGGGGTAACGGTTTTCCCGAGATTGTCGAGACATCCATAGGCCTGAGCCAGCTGGAGCAGCGGAATATCGGCAGATCCGAGCGCAAGGGAAGGCACCTCGGGCAAGTCGGCTTTAATCCCCATTTTTCGGGCAAGCGAAATTGCTTCGGAGATACCCGAATCCATGATTACCTGAACAGAGACGGTATTGACCGATTTGCAGAGCGCCCCTTCAAGCGAATAATAACCGCCGTATTCATCATTGGAGTTTCCGGGCGACCAGTCCTGGTACTCGGAATAGGTATTCTTCTGGTTGGGGTAATATTTATCGGGAGGTATTCCATGCTCAATTGCCGATGCATAGAGGATGGGTTTAAACGTCGATCCGACCTGCCGTGGCGCTAACATATGGTCAAATTGAAAATGCCTGAAATCATTCCCCCCAATCCAAACCTTAATATCGCCCGAAGCGGGATCCATAGCGATAAAGGCGCAGTGGAGCAGTTTGAGGTTGTATTTTACCGAATCAAGCGGTGACATTCGCACCTGTTTGTCCCCGTCCCACGAGAAGAGTTTCATATTACCCTGGACTTTGAACGCTTCGTAGATCTCTGCCGCCGATTTTCCGGCCTCCTTCATCCGGTGATATCGTTCCGATCTTTTCATCGCCCGGATAACCACAGCATTATTTTTTCCCCACGGATCTTTACCGTCCCAATGCTTTTCAAAGGTAGCCTGCAACTCCTTCATCTTCTCCTGCTGTGCCAACTCGGCATACCGCTGCATCCGAAAGTCAATGGTTGTAACGATTTTTAAGCCATCCGTATAGAGATTATAGGGCGAGCCATCGGCCTTTGCATTTTCGGCGCACCACTCCTCAAGCTGCGGTCGGATTAACTCTCTGAAATATGCCCCGGGTCCGGTATTATAAACCAGGTAATTGTATTTTAAGCCCAACGGTTCGCTGCTGTGCCGCCTGGCTTGATCAGGGGTCAGATATTTATATTTGGCCATTTGAGCGATGACCGTATTTCTCCGCTGGATCGAACGTTCAGGATTGGTTCGCGGGTTATAATAATTATTGGCCTTTAACATCCCCACGAGGGTAGCTGCCTGCGCTACGGTGAGTTTGTTGGGTCTGACACTGAAAAAACGTTCGGCTGCCAGCCCGATTCCAAAAGTATTTTCACCAAACGGGACAGTGTTGAGGTATAGTGTGAGGATCTCCTCTTTGGAGTAGAGGCGTTCAAGGCGATAAGCAATAATCGATTCCCTGATCTTGCTTACCGGCAGTGTGAGGGGGCCGTAATTTTTCCGTCCAAAAATATTTTTGACAATCTGCTGCGATAATGTTGATCCGCCGCCAGAGCTGTGATCAACCAGTAAAAACGTTTTAACAACCACCCTCAGCAGAGCCATTTCATCGATTCCCCGATGTTCATAAAACCTGTTGTCCTCCGTTGCAATTAAAGCGTTAATCACAGAGGGGGAAATCTCCCTGAAATTGACGTTACTGCGGTTCTCAATATAATATCGCCCCAATAATTTATTATCTTTGGAATAAACTTCCGAAGCAACCGGTTCTTTGATTTTGATCAGTGTATTTGCATCGGGTAATTGACCAAAAGTTCCGATATAGACCAGTGCAAAAAGGATTAGGAGCAAAAACAATCCAAAGAGCATCAGCTTCAAACCCCAGATCAGAACTCTTTTAATTATCGATTGTTTAGAAGTTGAAGAACTTCGGGTAAAGAATCCTTTCGGTTTTTTCCCGGTTTGAGATCCTTTATTTTTTTTTAATGACATATGTTTGAATCTTATCAAATCTGCATGATGTCCAAATAAAACCCGATAAGCATGAAAATCGCAATCTCCGGCAGTACAGGATTTATTGGAAAACAACTGACTAACTATCTGTTACAATGCGGTCACGAAATTATTGTGATTTCGCGTAACGATTTTACCGCAACAGATAATCAGCTGGCAAAGTTAATCATTTCTGCTGACGTTATCCTAAATTTTGCCGGTTCGTCTGTTTTATGCCGATGGAATAAAACCAACAGAGAACAAATTCTCTCCAGCCGCGTTGAAACTACCCGGTTATTGGTCGAAGCTGTTCTCAAAAATGCAGAGCTCCGTCTTCCTCAGATTTTTATAAACTGCTCCGCGATCGGAATTTACCAGGAATCTGGCATTCATGATGAATTGTCCACTGCACTAAATACCGGTTTTCTCGCCTCTGTTTGCAAAGCGTGGGAGAATGAAACTGCACCGCTGAGAAAACTTAATCTGAGAACCTGCATCATCAGAACCGGAATTGTACTTGGAACGACAGGCGGCACATTTGCAAAAATGCTTCCTCTGTTTAAACTGGGATTGGGTGGAAAAATAGGTTCCGGAAAGCAGCCATTCTCCATTATCCATATCACCGATTATTGCCGTGCGATCCACCATCTGATCGTCAATACCCAAAGTTCCGGAATCTATAATCTGGTTAGCCCGGAACCAACAACCAATGAATTATTCACTAAGAATTTAGCCGGCTGCCTGCACCGTCCGGCCATTTTTACCGTACCCGAATTGGCTTTAAGGCTGGTTTACGGAGAAGCGGCGGAATTATTGACCAAAGGGGTCAGTGTTTTGCCGGCCCGGCTTCTCAATGAAGGTTTTGAGTTTAATTATCCCGATTTATCATCCACCCTTTTGGATTTGATTCGGAAAAATTAAGGAATAGAATAAGGTGGCGCCTGGCGGCCAGGTGCGAATTAGAAAGGAAAATATAGAAAAGAAGGTACGAGAAAATGGGAAACTAATGGCAACTCACGATTCATAAATTTTGAAATAGCGGCCATAACCAATTACGATTAGTTATCCTGCGTCAAATGAATCAATTATTTGAATTTTAATGAATTATCGAATACAATAATCCGATATTATTTATTTTAATCACTTAATTCAAATGAACAGAAATAATCCCGAAAAAAAAATTCCTCCCATTTATATTGTTTCAGGTGGGAAGGGACTTGCAGGTGATGCTGTCGTCCAGTCGGTATTGATTCAATTCCCGAATAACAAAGTTCCGGTTATCATTGTGCCTGACGTGTTGAACCAGTCAAAAATAGATGAATTGATCACAACCGCACAGGCAACCAGTGGAGTTATCGTTCATACGATGGTGGATCCCGAGACCAGGCAACTGCTGATTCAATCATGCACTCAACACCTGGTAAACCATATCGACCTGGTGGGAGATCTGTCGGATTACTTATCCGGTTTATTAAAGACCAGCCCAATCAGCAAGCCTGGCTTGTACCGGCTAAGCCATATCGACTATTTCCGACGTGTTGAAGCGATCGATTTTACACTCAAAGTGGATGATGGTCAGAATCCGGACAAGATAATCCATGCCGATATTGTGTTAACCGGTGTCTCCAGGACCGGAAAGACACCTTTGAGTGTATATCTGGCTATGTTTGGCTGGAAAGTTGCCAATGTTCCGATCGTTCCCCGAATTGATCCTCCGGATGAATTGTTCAGGGCAGATCCACGAAGGGTTTTTGGTTTGAATATTTCACCTGTTTATCTTATTGCCCAGCGTGCGAACCGGGTCAGGAGCCTGCATATGGATGAATCAACCGATTATATCAATCAGCGCAAAGTACGGGAGGAGCTCGGTTACGCCCAGCGAATTTTCGAAAGGGGAGGGTTTACTGAAATTCAGATCACCAATAAACCCATTGAATCCTCTGCAAATGAGATCCTGACCATCCTGACAAGTCGTTTTAGCCAGGATAAGTGGAAAAAGGAGGGTGAATAAACAGAGTTCGAAACCATTTGAGTGGATAATATAGATTTTTGCTTTAAATACATCCGGCAATTGGCAGCCTGGGGATTTCAGACGGGTGAAAGTAGTCTTCTTCAGAATAAGGTTAAGAATAAAAATCAATTAGCAACACACAATCAGACAAGCTGCCAGTAGTTAGCCTCAAATCGTTAGCCGATTAGCAGCAAGAAAATCATAATTCCCCGCAGAGATCGTCCTTAGAGCCAGGAACAGATCAGTTCCCCAATTGAAAGCGTAGCCGTTTCAATTCAATTTCAGCAATTTTTGCAGCATAATTTAGGTTCACTAACTGATATCCCGAAGTTTCATAACTTGCCTGCGCTGCCTTAACATCCAGTATAGTCGCTTGATTTACCTTGAATTGCCTGATCACAATGCTGATCAGCTTACCTGATAATTCCGTCGAATTCAGCTGGGAATCGAGCTGCTGCAGCGAAGAACTATAAGCCTGATAGGTTGCAACAGCACCGGCTGTCAGGGCGGTCATCAGACTTTCCAGTTGCAGTTTTGCGATGTCAACGTTGTACATAGCTGTCTCCTTCTGTATTTTATAGGTATTGCCATTGTAAATGGGAACCTGTAAGGTCACACCCGCATAAGGTCCTAAATTTTGATTAATGAGAGTCAGACCAACCGTGCTTTGGCTGCGATTGAAGTTCAACCCGGTATTGAGCCGCAGGGAAGGATACCGCAAGGTGGAAACCTCCTTTACAACCTGCTCGTTAATTCTGACCTGTTGTTCCGAGGAGAGGTATTGCGGATTTTGTTGCAGATATCCAAGAACAGCGCTTTGCTCGATGGATTTATCCGCGACAATACTATCTTTCACTGTAAAAGGGTAAAATTTCTTGATACCCATCAGCTGAAGAAGCTGTGTTTTTGTTTGATCAACAACCAGTTGCTGGCTCTTGAGATTCTGGATCATTGTATTCACATCGATTAATGCCTGTAAATAATCGGCATCATTGGCCATTCCCGCCTGCTTCCGGTCAGAAACTATTTCCAGCTTCTTCTGCGACACATCCAGCGAAGTTTGCATAATCTTCAGATAGTCCTGCTGTCTGACAACATCATAGTATTTGGCCATCACGGCTGCAATACTATTCTGAACCTGAAGGTTAAGCTGCAACTCGCTTTGTTTTTGAAGGTCGCGCAGACGCCCACGCGTTGCTGTGACCCTTAATCCGTTAAAAAGCAATATTCCGGCTGTTAAACTCGAAGTCAGTGTGTTTCCCGTGGCGCTATTGCTTTTAATCTCGGAACCGCTGTTTAATTTCTGAAGAATGGTGGTCGCAGATTCGTTATCAACTAAACTCGCATTGACCGTTGGCAGCCCCCCCGCCATACCGGCGGTATTATTGATCGTATTGATTTTCACACTCCGGGCGGCAATCTGAATGTCAAAATTATTCTTCAGCGTAGTATCGATGGCGCCTTTTAGTGTAAATAATGGCTGAGTTACCCCAGCAAGCGGCAATATCAGGATTAAAAGTGAACAGAAAAACTTCATTGTCATATCATTTAAACTGATTATCAATTTCTTCCTGGCTCTTATGCACCCCGGAGACAAAGGTATAAATGGCAGGAATTACAAATAACGTGAGGATCAGTGAAAACAGGATCCCTCCGACAATTACGATTCCCAGCGGAACCCGGCTCGAAGCGGCATCCCCAAGGCTCAAGGCGATGGGCAGAGCACCCAGCGAAGTGGCAAGGCTGGTCATAAGGATTGGTCGCAACCGTTGAGTGGCGGCTTCGACCACCGCCTCGTATTTCGACAAACCAATGGCCCTCTTTTTATTGGCAAACTCAACAATGAGGATTCCGTTTTTGGTTACCAGTCCGATCAGCGTGATCATCCCGATTTCGGAGAAGATATTGAGTGTTTGCCTGAATATCCAGAGAGACAGGATAGCCCCGGCTATGGCCAGCGGCACCGTGATCATAATTATAAACGGATCCTTGAAGCTTTCGAACTGGGCAGCCAGAACCAGGTAAATAAGTAACAGCGCGAGAATAAAAGCAAAGCCCACATTTGAAGAGCTCTCGGCATAATCCCGCGAAGGGCCGCTGAGTGAGGTTTGAAAACTTTCATCCAGAATCTTGTTGCTAATTTCCTGCATTGCCTGAACACCATCGCCAATGGTCTTTCCCTCGCCTAATGATGCAGAGAAGGTGGCCGATTTGTAACGGTTAAAATGGTATAATGAGGGTGGATTGGCATAAGGCGACATATCCAAAACCTCGGATAGGGCAATGTTATTACCCAGATTATTACGGACATACAACTTGGTAATATCGGTAGGTGATTGTCTTTCCGGCAACCCTACCTGACTGATTACCTGGTATTGGCGGCCATTCATAATGAAATAGGCGAGTCTCCGTCCGCTGAATGCACTCTCGAGCACAGAGGAGATATCGGTTATGGTAAGGCCTAAATTCCGTGCCTTTATCCGGTTAATCAGGATATCGACTTCCGGCTTATTGAATTTTAAATTCACGTCCACATTCTGGAAGGTCTTGTCATTTCGGGCAGCATCGAGGAATTTGGGGATCACCATTTTTAATTTCTCAAAATCGAGGTTCTGAATAACAAACTGGACCGGTAATGCCCCCCTGGAACTTAATCCTACGGCAATGGTCTGTTCCTCAACCGGGAAAATACGCAGATTATTAAACTGTGTGACTCTTTTGGTCAAATCCTTCACAATTTCACTCTGCGATCTTTTCCGCTCTGAAGCTGGTAACAAGGCAAGGCGGCCACTCCCTGCGTTCATTCCGCCACTTCCCCCAAAGCCGGGGACAGAGAGAAACGAAAAAGAGCGTTCGGGAAATGAATCAATTAAAAAATTGGAGAACTCAGTCCCCGATTCCATCATAAATTTGTAACTGGTGCCCTCCACGCCGGTTAACACGAACCGGACCATCCCTTTGTCTTCGATAGGGGCCAATTCACTTTGGAGATTTCTACCTATAAAAAAGATGATAAACAGGCAGGCTGCCACAATATACCAGGCTATTCCACGTCGTTTTACAAATTGTTGGAGCAAGTTTTTATAGCCACTCTCCATTCCTGTAAAAAACGGCTCGGTTTTTCGGTAGAGCCAGCCATGCTGGGCCTGAGGCCGGTTAAGAAAAACATTAAGTACCGGGGTGATCGTCAGGGATACAAAAGCCGAGATCAACACCGCTGCGGCAACTACAACAGCAAATTCACGGAACAGACTTCCGACAAAACCTTGCAAAAACAACACAGGCAGAAAGACAATAGCCAGGGTAAGCGAGGTTGAGATCACCGCAAAGAAGATTTCAATACTCCCTTCGAGAGCCGCCTTGCGGATATGCATCCCATTTTCAAATTTCCTGAAAATATTTTCGGTCACAACTATACCGTCATCCACCACAAGGCCGGTGGCAAGAATTATTCCCAGTAACGAGAGAATATTGATCGAAAATCCTGCCAGATACATCACAAAAAATGTAGCAACCAGTGAAATCGGAATATCAATCAACGGCCTGATGGCAATGAGCCAGTTCCTGAAGAAGGCAAAAATGACCAGAATAACCAGTAAGAAGGCGATTAGCAAGGTCTCTTTGACCTCGGTTAACGATTTTCGGACATTGATCGTATTATCGATCGTGGTTATGAACTGGATATCCCCTTTCTGTGATTTTTTAATTTCATCCAGACGCCGGTTGAATTCATCCGATATATTGATATAATTGGCGCCCGGTTGGGGGGTTATGGCAAGCCCGACGGCATAAACCCCGTTTAATTTCCAGCTCGTCTCATAATTCTCAGGACCAATCTCAACCTTGGCCAGATCACCTAACCTCACAATACCGCTATTATCTTCACGGATGATCAGGTCCCTGAAATCCTTTTCAGTGGTCAGCCGTCCCAAAGCCCGGATGGTTAATTCGGTCTTGTCGCCATAGATTTTCCCCGACGGAACTTCGACATTCTCCTTGTTCAGGACCGTTTCAACGTCATTAAAATTGATGTTGTAGGCATTCAGTTTGTCAGGGTCGATCCAGAGCCGCATGGCAGGCCGTTTCTGTCCGATAATATTTACACCGCTGACCTCCGGAATGGTCTGAAATTTATTTTGCAACACATTTTCGGCATAATCACTCAGCTCCAGTAACCCTTTACTCTTGCTTTGCAATGCGATCAGGATAATGAAATCACTATTGGCATCGGCTTTTGTAACTACCGGAGGGGCATCAATATCCTGGGGAAGGTTGCGCACCGCCTGGCTAACCTTGTCGCGCACATCGTTGGCAGCCGCTTCAAGATTGGTGCTTAAGGTAAACTCAACCGTAATGTTGCTCCCCCCGATCACACTCGATGAGGTGATGGTGCGGATTCCCGGAATCCCGTTAATCGATTTTTCAAGCGGTTCTGTAATCTGGCTCTCTATAATGTCAGAGTTTGCCCCCGCATACGAGGTACTTACCGTAATTACAGGGGGATCAATTGCCGGATAATCCCTGATTCCCAGGAATTTGAACCCGATAACCCCAAACAGGATCAGTCCCAGGCTCATGACCGTGGCAAGTACGGGTCGCTTTAGTGATAATTCTGAAATATTCATTCGTATAAATTACGATTTACTTTCTATGATTCTGAAACTTAATACTCATGGAACCCTCCTGGATTTTATACATCTCCGTTGGTGAACGTTTGTTCATCAGGGTTTCACGTGATCTGTTCAATGAGGTTTAAAACGGAGTATAAATTAAATGAGCTCTTTCAGTGTCCTTACCCGTTTAATCCTGACTTTGGCATTTGGACGAACATAGAGCATTCCACTGACTACAATGCTGTCGCCCGGTTGTAATCCTTTGGTAATTTCGATAACATTGGCATTTCGAAGATTGGTTTCCACTGTCTTAAAAACTGCCTTGCCATTTTTAACCGCAACGACCTGACTCAGATAGGCTTCAGGAATTATGGCATTTGTGGGTACGATCATTGCCTTTCTGTTTTTGTCGAGCAACACTTTTACAAAGGCCCCCGGAAGAATATTACCGTTATCCAAAAAGGCCCTGGCTTTAATATTTCGGGTAACTGAATTGATCTGCGGATCGATTGCGGTAATGGTGGCGGTTAGACTATCCTTCGCGTCGTTGGTTTGAACCTTTACTTTATTCCCTTTTTTGATCAGGGAAGCATAGGATTCAGGAACGGAAAAATCAATTTTTACCTTAGCTGTTTGTCCCAGGGTTCCCAGGATGGTCTGGGGAGTAACATATGCCCCCGGACTCACAAGCCGTAACCCCAGCTCACCGGCAAAGGGCGCCCTGATGATCGTTTTATCAATTTGTGCATCAATAAATGCCAGATTAGACTTCAAAACATTTACCTGGTTCAATGCGGCATCATAATCGGCCTGGTTAACCCCGCTGACCCGCAACAGATCGCTGAGCCGTTTTTCGGTCTTAACCGCCAGTTCAAGCTGAGCAAGATACTGATTACGCTGGGCCTGCAAATCGGCATCGTTTATTTTCGCCAGAAGGGTTCCCTGGGAAACAACACCTCCATCAGGAATATTGAGATAGGTAAGCCGTCCGCTGATTTCAGGATGCAGGTCGACCAGCTCATTGGAGAGAACCGTCCCGTTGACTTCAAGATTACTCACAAAATCTTCATTCCCTGCGATGATCACATCCACAAAAATAGAAGGCTTTTCTTTGGATTTTTGCTCTTTGTCGTTCCCGGAACAGGAATAAAGCAAAGACAATACCACCATTGTCTTTAGGAAATTTATAATATTCATATTCTTTAATAAATCTATTTGATTTGGAATCTGAAATGCCCGCCAAAATTATTAAAATATGCTCCGGATATTTAAAATAGCTACAAATTTAATTGAAATTTTTATTCGCTTCTATTAAAGCAAATTGTGAACGGGATGAACTTTATGATTGAGGCACGTGTCGGTCACCTACCGGTTTGTACACAGAATTAAATAGTCAGGTATACAAATATCGCTTGATATTGCGCTTGGGCGTTTTTTCAAACTCTTTATCGACCAGAATAATCGAACTGAGCTGGGCGAATTTGGGAAGTTCCCTGTTGACCAGTTTGCAGTTTTCTGCCATAATCTCCTGTAAATGCCCGGAATCAGGTTTTTCTGATTCAATCAGTTCCGGGTCGGGATATACCATGGCGATCATCTTCCCACCTCTTTCGGTAATCACACACTCAAGTACATAGGGATAATTACTGAGTTTGGCCTCCATCTCTTCGGGATAGATATTTTGGCCGGACGGTCCGAGCAACATATTCTTGCAACGTCCGCGGATATAGATAAAATCTTTGGGATCGGTTATTCCAAGATCACCGGTGTGAAGCCACCCTTCGCTGTCGATGGCCTCTGCCGTAGCTTTTTCATTTTTATAGTAGCCAAGCATCACATTAGTCCCTTTCACGAGTATTTCACCCACCTCATTATAAGGATCTTTCGAATCAATGCGCACCTCCATCCGGTCAACGAGCCTCCCTGCGGAAGAGGGCCTGAAGCGGTCCCACGGTTCGTAAGATATCAGCGGTCCGCATTCGGTCATCCCATATCCGATGGTAAACGGAAATTTGATTTTCCGGAAGAAGGTCTCAACTTCATGATTCAGGGGCGCCCCCCCAATGACGATTTCGTGGAAATTATTGCCAAAAGTCTCCATAAGGCTGGCGCGAACTTTTTTGTATAAAATCTTCCGGATCCCCGGGACCTTGAGCAGAAATCTGACAACGGGCTTTTCGAGCTCCGGCAGAATCCGTTTCTTATATATTTTTTCAATGACCAGTGGTACCGAAAGGATCAGTCTTGGTTTTACCTCCTGAAATGCTTTAATGATCAGCTGGGGTGTCGGTGCCTTGGAGAGAAAAGTAACTTGACACCCAACCGATACCGGGAAGAGAAACTCGAAGAGCAATCCGAAGACATGGGCCATGGGGAGGAACGAAACAATCCGGTCCCCGGCCTTTAAGGGCATATGGTCCTGGGCATACACAATATTTGAAAGCAAACTCCGGGCAAGAATCATCACCCCCTTGGTAAATCCGGATGTGCCACTGGTATAGGAAATAATGCTCAGCTCATCTCCTTCATTTCCGGTCAATTCGAAATTTTCGGGTGAAGCGTTGCCAGCATGTTCAGATGTAAAGCACTTATCCCAAAGTTCCTTCGCTCCCGATCCCTTAAATGTTAGCCCAGAAAAGTTGGTAAGACTCACCACCCCTTTAACTCCGGGAATTTTTTGAGTGTCCAGTTTATCGAAAAGATTATCGGCTGCAAACAGGAATATCGATTCGGAATGGTTGAGAATATGGAGGATATCATCGGGATTAAAGTCAGGCAAAATGGGGACAATCACACCACCGTATCCGGAAATAGCCAGGAAAGAGATCGCCCAATTAGATGAATTACGGCCGAGTATGGCAATTTTATCCCCTTTGCAGAAACCGCTGTCCCGGAAAAAGAGATGAATCTGCCTGATCTTTTGCGCCGCTTCACCGTAGGTTGTCGTTGATCCCTGAAAATCGGAAAAAGCGGGCAGGGCCCAGCTATTACGGAAACATTGGGTATAGATGCTGTTCAGGTTGTCGCGCTCCATAAGTTCTGAATATTTCAGGTTTTGGTACAAAAGTAAGAGATTCAGAATTAGTCAAACCGTTGAAAGACATTTAATGGTAAATAATCTTCGGATGTGAATTTATGCATTTAAAATGAATGAATCTCAACTCACTTGGTAATCGTTTTGATCTGTAATCTAAGTGATCATTGTGAATTTCCTTTTGGCCATTGTGGTTTATTTTGTCGTCAGATTAAATAACTAAATGTTATGATTGTGGAGACTTTAAGATATCTCGCAATACGGGAAGAACGGGTTGCCTAAATTTTGCGCAAAGGATGCAAAGAGTGCAAAGGGTTCAAAAAAAAGGTTGGATTAAAACTTTGCGATCTCGGCATACTTAGTGAGAAAAAAGAGGTTCCTTGAAAAATTCGCGCGCGGAGAGCGCAAAGATAAAACCGTTTTGATTAACCTGAAACCCCATTGCACAGCATTAAAAGCCCCATTGAACGATATTCAACGTCATTGAACGATATTCACCTTCATTGTATGGCTTTAAAGCTCATTGCGTCGTATAAATCCAACAATGAGTCATATTGAAGCTGTTTTGATTGAGTTGAATCTGACATTGAGGCAGTTATAAGCGTTGTTGATTGATTTAATTATACCATCTGATTAAATCATCCTATTCTTTAACCGGAGGGTTCACCCGCATGGCAGTTGAGGGTTATGAAAAAACTGAAGGGCCGGTTGATGTGAAGAATTCATCGATTATTGTTTGCCTTTTTTGGACGGATGCGAATAATATTAATACCTTTGATTAGTAAAGATTCTCACATGGCCTAAATACGTGCAAACTGTTGTATTCCGAGGTCTAAAATAATCACTTGAACAAGACTGATAACATTAAATGAGTTGGAATTAGCGCCTTCAACTTGTCAAAATAATTTGTGGCAATCAGATAAAAATTTACAATGAGAGATTTAGCAGAAAGGAATTGGAATAAAGAGAAAAAGCTGGGTTTAAGAACGTTGCTGATTCTAATGGGAGCGATCGGTATGGCCAACCTCTTGGCTGATTATTTAATCGGCAGATTCCAATTGGAGATTCAGATGGCGGAAGTTTTGGATTCTGTCCTGATTGTATTTTTAATTCTTCCCATCCTCGGTTTTTTTGTGTTTATTCCATTGCGAAATAATGCCAATCAGCTCAAGCAGGCTATCGATGATTATATTGCCGCCCGGGATCAGGCCGAAGAACACGAAGCAGGTTTTCGGACAATCATTGAAAATAATTCAACGGCAATGGCTCTCATTGAATCCGACCAGACCATCTCCTATATCAATGAGGAATACTGTAAAATGAGCGGATATGAGCGATCTGAAGTAATTGGAGAGCGTTGGCACAAACTAATCTCGCCCAAAGACCTCGACCGATTATTGGCTTATAACCATAAACGATTTACCAATCCGGGTGACGCCCCTGAAAAATATGAATTTTCATACGATCATAAAGGCGGAGAAGAGCGACGCGGGTTAATGTCCGTTTCGTTGCTTTCGAATAAAAAAATAATCGCATCAATTGTCGATATTACCGAGCGCAACAGGATCGCGGATCAACTCAAGGCTGAGCGCGATCGTGGCATCGATATCCTGGAGAATATGAGTGATGCCTTTATTTCACTCGATCGGAATTGGTGCTACACTCACATGAATGCGAAAGCCGGAGAAATTGCCGAAAGAGATCCAAGGGAGATGATTGGAAGGAATATCTGGACTGAACACCCTGAAGCCATCGGGCTTCCATTTCAATTAAGCTACGAAAAAGCAATGAATGAAAAAGTGTTTATCCGGATGGAAGAGTATTACGCCCCTTCCGGAAAATGGTACGAAAACAGAATCAATCCTACAGAAAATGGCTTAGCGATCTTCCATAGCGACATAACCGAACGGAAGAAAAATGAATCTGAACTACAGAAAGCTAAAGAAAAAGCAGAGGAGAGCGACCGCTTGAAATCTGCGTTTCTGGCAAACATGAGCCATGAAATCCGTACGCCGATGAATGGCATAGTCGGGTTTGCCAATTTACTCAAGGAGCCTGAATTATCGGGTGAGGTACAGATGAAGTACATCACCATGATCGGGAAAAGCGGTAAGCGCATGCTCAATATTATCAACGACATCATCGATATTTCGAAAATAGAATCGGGCCAGATGAGTGTCAACCTGGCCACCTCCGTTATCAATGAGCAGCTTGAATATGTCTACACATTCTTTAAACCGGAGGCCGAACAAAAGGGGATAAGGCTTTCGTTTAAAAATGCACTTTCGGCCGGGAAATCGGTTATTCATACAGACCGGGAGAAAGTCTTCGCCATACTTACCAATCTTATAAAAAATGCAATAAAATTCAGCGATTCCGGTACAATTGAATTTGGATATATTCCGGGGGAGAATTATCTGCAATTCTATGTCCGGGACAATGGTATAGGAATCCCTGCAGAGAAGCAAAATGCAATTTTTGAACGTTTTATTCAGGCTGATATTAGTGATAACAAGGCCTATCAGGGTGCAGGACTGGGTTTGTCGATTACCAAAGCCTATGTGGAAATGCTGGGTGGGAGGATCTGGGTCGAAAGTGAAGAGGGAAAAGGGTCCGTATTTTATTTTACCCTTCCATATAATACGATACCGGAACAAAAGAGCCGCGCTCAAAATACCATTCCATCCAAAGAGGTCTTAAGTCTGGATAATAAGCTGAAAATATTAATTGCCGAAGATGATGAAATAGCCGAAACGCTGATCTCGATCCTGGTGAAAGGGATTGCCAAAGAAATCTTAATTGTAAGAAGCGGATTTAAAGTCATTGAGGCATGCCACAAAAATCCGGATATCGATTTGATATTGATGGATATTCAGATGCCGGAAATGAGTGGATACCAGGCGACAGAGAAAATACGGGAATTTAATAAAGAGGTAATTATCATTGCTCAAACGGCCCGTGGATTTTTAGGGGACCGTCAAAAGGCAATTGAAGCAGGATGCAACGATTATATTGCCAAACCTATTGACAAAGTTGAATTATTGGCATTAATCCATAAATACTTTAAGAATTAACCGGGTTTTGCCGCCTGAATGCTTATCCCTGGATTTTTGCCAATGCCTAATCCCGTCATTTTTGATTAGTTGTAAAAGTGTCTCCTATTTTGTAAATTAGGATACCTTAAATAACATCAAAATGACCACTCAACCTATTGATTCAAGACCTCACCTCACCCTTCAGTGGATTCTCACGGTAACAGGGGTAACCGGCATTCCGGCCATCTTTCTTCCATTCACAGTGGGTACTTCTCCCTGGGCCGCAGCCTTTGGCGGATATGGCCTCTGGCAAATTGCATTGCCTGCTTTCTTATCACTGCCGGTTACATATCTCCTCATACGCTGGCTAATCGCAAAAAAGCTCCTGATAACCGAGCAGCTGATCGCCTGTCTGCTGAGCATTGCCAGTGTATTTACCACGCTTGCTGTCTATGTAAAGGATATGGCTTACCCAGCTGATTTAAAAGAGTGGGTTGCCTTCATTCTGCCGCTGCTGATTATCTGTTCCGGCATCTTTATTCTGGTTAGAATCCGGAATAAAAAGATGTTTAACCCATATGGCGCTATTCTGTGTTTGCAGCTTGCCTATTTGGCCAATTGCGTATTATCCCTTGGCGCTTTTATTGGTGAGTGGCAGAGTGGGGCATACCTAATCATGTTGACTGTCACAGCCTATCTGATCCAGCTGATTCTGGTCCTGAAAGGAGATCCCAAATACGATGCAGAACCCGGTGCCTAAACGATACCGGGTGAAAATCAGTTTACAGATCGCTATCTGGTCATCTGGGAAGGGTAGGACTCGTTCCATCTGTAAGTTACTGCTTTGACCTTTTCGGGCTATTAATCAGGATATTTACCCCAGATTTATAAGTTTAAGAATCCAAAAGATAAGTGCGGCAAGAGCCATCGAGACCGGAATGGTAAGTATCCAGGCATAAAGTAAATTCACCGTTACTCCCCAACGGACAGCCGAGACCCGTTTTGTTAAACCTACCCCCATTATGGCACCCGTTATGGTGTGAGTCGTACTGACAGGAATTCCAAATGCTTCGGTTCCAAATAGTAATACGGCTCCTGCTCCCTCTGCTGCAACCCCTTCAAACGGGGTGAGCTTAGTGATTTTTGATCCCATTGTTTTAACAATTTTCCATCCTCCAATCAGGGTTCCTGCTGAAATTGCAGTATAGCAACCATAAACAATCCATAATGGGATAGCATGGATCTTGCCATCTACAAAGGTGATTTGAGCCCAATGGGGAATTAAAGCAGGATCGGTAGTTTTAAAATAGACCAGTAAGGAGGCGGAAATTATTCCCATCACTTTTTGGGCATCGTTTCCGCCATGTCCAAGACTAAATAAGGCGGAGGAGAATAACTGTCCAACTTTAAACCACCGCTTTAACCGGAAAGGGTTGAAACTTTTGAATATCCACAGGAGTGCAATGGATATAAAATAGGACAAAAACATTCCAATTAACGGGGCAAGGAAGATAAAAGAGGCAATTTTGATAATCTTATCCGAATGGACTACGCCCCACCCGGCATAAGCAATTGCTGCCCCGGCAAAGCCGCCGACCAACGTATGGGATGAACTGGAGGGGATTCCCAGGTACCAGGTGATCAGGTTCCAGATGATCGCGGCAATAACGCCCGCCAAAATCACCTGAAGATTTATGGCACTGGTATCTACAACCTTTGCAATTGTATCTACAATATGAAGCTCAAATATGGCATAGGCAGCAAAGTTGAAAAATGCGGCCCAAATAACGGCCTGTAACGGTGTAAGCACTTTGGTCGAAACCACAGTGGCAATCGAATTCGCAGCATCATGAAAACCGTTGATGAAATCGAAGATAAAGGCAAGTACAATAATGATAATTAAAAGTGTAAAGTTCATCGGGACATTGTGATAGTTTGCCTTCAAAATTAGGACAATGATATTGCAGAACTGTTACAATAAGGTTACATTTCGGTTACAAAAGCGCCGGAATTATAAGGGTTGCTCCATAATTTTCCGGGATGAAAATTCCATCTGATCACAGAACTAAAACTCAACTTACCCCAATGGCTGCGCGGGAAGAATGGACAAAATTGGCAATTAATAGTTCAATATTTGGGAATTGCGGGTTTTTTATACAGAGGGAAATTGTTTTGGATCCTAAATGGAGTATCAGGAATATCTTTATAAAAATAATTATTGTACCGAGACACTGGAATTTGTGAAAATATATTAAGTATAAAGTATGGAGTTCATTCTTATCCTTCCATTGACCTTTGTGTACAAGCTTAAATTCAAAATAAAGGCTTGCTAATCTGCAATATTGATGTAATTTGGAGTGTAAATACCGGTTAAAAAGTGTTCCGCATACCAGTTGAAAACTGCATAGCGGGAGGTGATTATAATTGATGAAATTTAAAATCTGGCATAATAGTTGTAAATTATAAATGCACTAAATTACTTTGCTAAATTCCAATTTAATTTTCATCCACCTATTTCATCCACCTATTATGGCGAATACTTTTAAAACCATTATTCATGAAGGTAATTTTCTTTCGTTATCAGGCAACATAATTACCTCTTTTTTGGGATTTGCAGGTTTTGCCTTATTGGCCAGAACCTTCCCAATGGAAATCTTTGGAGAATGGGTTATTTTCATTGCTGCAGCCTCTTTAATCAAAATGTTGCGTTCAGGAATTAATAATATAGCTTTAATTCGTAATCTTTCTGGTGCAGGTGAAGAAGAGCGGCCAAAGATTATCGGATCAAGTGTATTGATTGCGACATTAACAACCTTAATCCTATGCGCCACCTTAGAGGCTCTTGATTATGCATTTTATGATTCAATTCATAAAAGCGGTTATGATTTATTTTTTATCTGGTATCCTCTACTTGCCATTATCAATTTACCACTGATCACTTCGAGTTCAATTTTACAGGCGGATCAGAAATTTGGGAAAGAAGCAAAAATCAAATCGTTTGAGAGTATCTTTTTCTTTGTGATTATTTTTCTGAATTATTTCTTAGGAGTCTTAAGCTTAAATGAATTGATCATATCATTTTTGATTATTAATGTTTTTGAATCTGGTATATGTATAATAATGGGATGGGATAGTTTTAAATACCTTTTTAAGGCAACCCGGCAAACAACCAGGGATTTGCTTGAATTCGGTAAATACTCAACTTTAACACTCGTGGGAACTAATCTGTTGCGCAGTGCAGATACTTTCATTATAAGTTTTAGCCCATTAGGGACCGCAGCGGTTGCTTTATATAGTATTCCTATGAAGCTGACTGAATTACAACAAGTTCCACTTAGAAGTTTTGCAGCAACTGCTTATCCTAAATTATCAAAAGCGAGCATTCAAAAGGACCGGCATAAGGTAACAGAAATATTTTATACTTATTCTGGTGCAATGACCTATCTTTTCATTGGGATTAGCCTCTTCACCTTTATTTTTGCAGATTGGTTTGTATTGATTTTAGGCGGTAACCATTATTTAGGAAATAATCCATTATCAGGGCATAATGCAGCCACTATCACCCGGGTTTTTTCAGTTTATGGAATGCTTTTACCTATTGACCGGATGACAGGGATTGGACTTGACAGTATAAATAAACCAAACCTTAATTTTATTAAAGTGTTAATTATGGCACTAGCCAATATAATAGGTGATATAGTTGCTGTGTATTTTTTTAGGTCCTTAACTCTGGTCGCTGTCGGGTCCGTATTTTTCACTATTTTAGGAGTCATTATTGGATATTATTTCATGAATTTGGAACTTAAATTAGATTTTAAATTAATTTTTACCAGAGGGCTTTACTTTTACCGCAACATATTTTCTGAGGTCAGACGCCTTAAAAAATCATGAATAGGAAATCTGAACCCGGAGATAATTTCTGTATTTATAATAAAAATTCGATTCTTATTTCCCGATCTTCTATTGGTTACGATTTCTGATTAAAAATGTAATGTAAATTTCAGGGTAGGTGTAAAATTAAAGCACCTGAAAATCATTGATTTCAGGCGCTTTAAAATAAATAGCTAATCTATCTGGAGCCACTAATGGGACTCGAACCCACGACCTGCTCATTACGAATGAGCTGCTCTACCAACTGAGCTAAAGTGGCTTTTACGGTCGGCAAATGTAATAAAATTGAGTTTTACATCAACCGATCTTCTGTTTTTTATTAATCTTCCCAGTCGAGGATGATTTTTCCGCAATTCCCCTCTTCCATAATATCAAAAGCCTTCTGAAATTCGGTGTAGTGGAAACGATGGGTGATCACCGGCGATATGTCGAGTCCCGAAAGGAGCATCTTTTCCATTTTATACCATGTTTCGTACATTTCACGTCCGTAGATCCCTTTGAGAGTTAGTCCTTTAAAGATTATTTTATCCCATTCAATCTGGGTGGTGTCGGGCAAAATTCCGAGCAGCGAAATTTTACCTCCGTTGTACATGTTTTTGATCATGGAATCAAATGCAACCGGTGAGCCCGAAACTTCGAGACCGATATCAAATCCGGCAACCATCCCAACCTGCTTCATGGCAGAGGCGATGTCATCCTTCATCGGATCGATCACCAGGGTGGCGCCCATTTTCCGGGCAAGCTCGCGCCGGTAGGGGACCATCTCTGAACCGACCACATTACGGGCGCCAACAAATTTGCAAATCGCAATGGCCATACATCCGATAGGTCCTCCGGCGCCTGTTACCAGAACATCTTCGCCAATCAGCGGGAAAGAGAGGGCCGTGTGGGTGGCATTTCCAAACGGATCCATGATTGAAACGATCTCATCGGGAATCCGCTGATCTATATAAAGGACATTTTCGGCGGGAACACAGACATATTCGGCAAAGCCCCCGTCGCGGTTAACACCGATGCCAACCGTATGATCGCAGATATGCCGGCGTCCGCGTCGGCAATTGCGGCAGAATCCGCAGGCAATGTGCCCCTCTACAGTTACCCGCTCGCCCAGATGAATCTTGGTCACCTCATCACCGATTTTGACAACCGTCCCTACATATTCATGCCCGATCGTCATCGGGGTTTTGATGGTCTTCTGGGCCCAGGCATCCCATTTGTAGATATGGAGGTCTGTTCCGCATATTGCAGATTTTGAGATTTTTATAAGAACTTCATTGACTCCCGGTTGGGGTATTGGTACCTCTTCGAGCCAGAGCCCTTTTTTCGGTTCCATCTTTCTGATCGCCTTCATCTTAAACGAATTAATTTTATATAAGCAAAGTAAGATAAATTTTCGCGAATCAAACCTAACGAATATCAGCTGCACCTTTTTAAAACAGCAAAATTGTGAACAAGGGTGTTATCATAAAATCGGAACAGGGAATAAATAGCTCATTACAAGTGATATAAATCAATAATGTAGTTTGATTTGCAGGAAATTATAGTTTGGTGCGATCCAAGGATGTGAAACCTGCTGTATAACATGTTTTCGAAAATGACTGTTCAAACCGCTAACGGTCAGTCGAATAAATGGTTGCCAACCGCAACTTTATTAACTATTTCTTAATATACACTAACATCAATTAACATTTTTTAATAAAAAGACTTAATTTAGCCGACGCTTAAATGAAAAATAAATAAGCATTATCGGGCTTTTACTAAGACTACAATTTTTTCTAACTAAACGATCAAAAGAGCTGACCTTCACGGTTGGCTCTTTTTGTATATTATTCGTTGATTGCTTTTTGTATTAAACGAAAATATTACTACTTTTGCGCCACTCATTTATAAATGATAGATTGTTTAATGTAAAAACTTAAAAAAGTATGTTGAACCAGTACGAAACCGTTTTCATTGCTACTCCCGTTTTATCTGAAGCTCAGATAAAGGAAGCGGTAGGAAAGTTCAAGGATTTGATCGTTGCCAGTGGCAGTGAACTTATTCATGAAGAACATTGGGGTCTAAAGAAATTGGCCTACCCCATTCAAAAGAAATCGACAGGATTTTATCATCTTTTCGAATTCAAGGCTAATCCGGCTTTCATTGGAAAACTTGAAACCGAGTACCGTCGTGACGAACGTATCATCCGTTTTATTACTCTGAAACTGGATAAATATGCCGCTGTGTACAGTGAAAAGAGACAGAAGAAGGTAAGTGCAAAAACTCAAAAGGAGAACTAAGTCATGACCAGTAATTCAAGTGAAATCAGGTATCTCACCCCTCCGTCGGTTGAGGTAAAAAAGAAAAAGTATTGTCGTTTTAAAAAGTCCGGAATCCGCTATGTGGATTACAAGGACCCTGAATTTTTAAAGAAATTCCTGAACGAACAGGGTAAAATCCTGCCACGCCGGCTTACCGGTACTTCATTGAAGTATCAGCGTAAAGTATCACAGGCTGTAAAACGCGCCAGAATGATTGCGTTGCTGCCTTATGTAACAGATTTGATGAAATAATAATTAGGAGATACAAAAATGGATATCATTCTTCTTCAAGACGTACCAAATCTGGGTAGCAAAGACGATAGTGTTGTTGTTAAAGACGGGTATGCGCGTAATTACCTGATCCCCCAGAGATTGGCATTGTTGGCCACCCCATCTGCAAAGAAGGTGCTTGCCGAGAATCAAAAACAGCGTGCCCACAAAGAGACCAAATTAAAGGATGAAGCATTGGTTCTGGCTGAAAAGCTTAAAACCATTGTAATTACCGTAGGTGCTAAAACCAGTACTACCGGTAAGATCTTCGGTTCGGTGAACAATATTCAGGTAGCTGAAGCACTCAGAGAGAAAGGTTTCGAAGTCGATCGCAAACAAATCCTGATCAAGGAAGATGCGATTAAAGAGATCGGAAAACATATTGCAAGGGTG
>Ga0364893_10052_pt1 | contig 80344 bp, 87 predicted proteins | sample ExccelJu500001D3_FD_206943 | JGI IMG/M metagenome (GOLD analysis project Ga0364893, IMG submission 206943) | Enriched cells from Trout Bog Lake Hypolimnion, Wisconsin, USA - BchlTB.July16.5000.01.D3 | ecosystem: Environmental > Aquatic > Freshwater > Lake > Hypolimnion/Profundal zone | place: USA...
AGTTTGGGTAAGTGGAGAAACACTGAACAAAGAAACTTTAGTCGGCTGCGTATTTTGGGCAGGCGCGTCGATCTTGATCGGCGGATACTTCTTCATCTCAAGGGAGCGCGATTTTGCCATCCGTATCTAAATCTCCACTCGTTATGCCAGAAGATCTGGCTATTCGCATCGAGGACCTCTCCATTACTTACAAGGTAAGTCTTGAAGCAAAGCGCACCCTCAAGAATGCGGTAATGCGTGCCAGCATGAAACAGAAGCAACGCACCCGCACCATTGAAGCGATCAAACATATGACGCTCGATGTGCCTCATGGTTCAGTGCTGGGAATTGTGGGCTCAAATGGAGCCGGTAAATCAACTCTTATGCGCTGCATCGCCGGAATCCTTTCGCCTACCGACGGTAGAGTGGTTGTCAACGGCAAGATCTCAACCCTGCTCGCTCTCGGCGTTGGATTTAACCCTGCACTATCAGGACGCGACAACATCATCTTGGGTGGCTTGGCATCTGGACTCAACATGGATGAGATCAGCAACAAGACGGATGAGATCGCGGATTTTGCTGCCTTGCCAGATGGTTTTATCGACCTTCCAGTTCGCACATACTCAAGCGGTATGTACGGTCGTCTCTCCTTTGCCGTTGCTGTAAGTATGACTCCGGATATCTTGTTGCTCGATGAGGCCTTATCTGCTGGAGATGCAGCTTTTAAAGAGAAATCATTTGAGCGAATGCGTCAACTTTGCGCCGAGGCTCGCACAATTCTGATCGTCTCACATGCCCTTGCCACCGTTACAGATCTCTGCGATACCGCGATCTGGATGCATAAGGGTCAGATGCTCGCAAAGGGCAAGCCTGACGAGATTGTCGATGACTACCTCAAATTCTTAAATGTGGGATCGCTGCCTTCCAACTACGAAGATATGTAAGTAGCTGATCAGATGTCGCAGAAAATCGATATCTCGATCATATCTTCGGGAGCAAGTCTTGCTGATGCCCGATTGCATCGCTTAACGCGCGCATTACTTCGCGCTGGATTGAGCGTTGAAATATTTGCTCCTGGCGAAATCAAAGATGCACCTTCACCAGATTCCAAATTATTTATTCGTAGGCCTTTCTTTAGAGCGCATTGGAAGGCAAGTTCACTTGGACCTCGTTACTTTCGATCTCGATATTTTGTCTTTCGCTCAAAGGGTCGAGTCATCTACGCAATATCTCCCGAGGCGATCGCCCCAAGTTTTGCCATTGCAAAGTTGATACGAAGAAAATTGGCAGTTGACTTCTTCGAGGATTATCTGCGTCTGCTCAATGATCGAGCCTGGACCAAGAGTTATTTCGGCATTGTTGGTTGGATCGCAAAGAGCGATACGAAATCGGCGCTATGGTTTGCCAGACGCGCAGATCTCACCACGGTTGCAGATGTTCAGGTCCCACCATTCGATGCCAGAAATCGATTGGTTGTTCGCAACCTTCCAGATGCCTCTCTCCTCACGTTGAGTGGCGAGCGCAGTTCAACTCCTAAAGCGATTTACATCGGAGATTTACGTAAGAGTCGCGGCCTGCACGACATGCTGCGCGTTGCAGAGTTAGCATCGGATTGGGATTTTGATTTTGTTGGTGGTGTTGCAGGTAGCGATCAAGAGTTCGTTGATCAATGGTTGCGATCTCATGATCCAAACCAAACTCGTGTGCGATTTCACGGAAGGCTGGCACCACAGGAATCATGGAAATTTGCCGATGGTGCCTGGGTCGGTCTCTCGCTCTTAGAAAGCACCCCGGCCTTTATCGAGGCCATTCCCTCCAAACTCTACGAATACATGGCGGTCGGAGTAGCAACTATCTCTACTCCGCTTCCCCGCTGTGTAGAACTCATATCGGCTAGTAATTCCGGAGCAATCGAGTCGACACCCGAGGGGGTGGCAGAGCGACTCAAGAGCTGGCAAGTGAACTCCGAGGAATTGGATAGGTTGCGAAGTCAGGGCGCAAAATGGGCCTCTGAGAACCTCGATAGTGAGCGGGAATACGCGATTTTTGCCGCCGAGATGGCGAAGCTGACCCGCTAGACTTCCATTTATGGCTGTAAGGATCCTTCCAAGCGCGGATGTGGATGCTTCTGCAACTCTTGGGGATGGCAGTTCGATCTGGCATCTAGCCCAAATACGCGACCGAGTTGTCCTTGGCTCCAACTGCATTATTGGCCGTGGTGCCTACATCGGAAGCGGTGTAACCCTCGGCAACAACTGCAAAGTCCAAAATTATGCGCTGGTCTATGAACCTGCCCAACTTGGCGATGGAGTCTTTATCGGTCCCGCTGCAGTTTTGACCAACGACCAATTCCCTAGAGCGGTCAATACCGATCTCTCTCTCAAGAGCGGTAGCGACTGGGATGCTGTCGGAGTAACGATCCATGATGGCGCGAGCATTGGGGCACGAGCTGTCTGCATCGCTCCAGTCACCATCGGTAAATGGGCCCTGGTAGCGGCCGGTGCAGTCGTGACAAAAGATGTGCCGGACTATGCGCTGGTGGCTGGTGTTCCAGCGAAGCGTATTCGCTGGGTAGGCAAGGCTGGAATTCCCCTCACAGATCTTGGTGGAGGCCGATTCCAATGCCCTCAGGATCAAAGTTTTTATCGCGAGATCTCAGAGAACGAACTTGTAGCTGAGTGAGTTGGAGTAAAAGATAGGAACGAGAAGTAAGGCTGAAGAGAAGTAATAAGTACCGACAGGTTAAGTAACTAGTGGAGAAGAGAGTCAATTGATTCCAGCAGCCCGTCCGATCATCGGAGACGAAGAGCGCGCAGCGGTAGATCGCGTACTACGCAGTGGAATGATGGCGCAAGGTCCAGAGGTAAAGGCCTTTGAAGAGGAGTTCGCTCGCTTCGTTGGTGGCCGTCGTTGTATCGCCGTTAACTCCGGAACATCAGCGCTCCATTTGGGATTTCTAGCTGCAGGTATCAAGCCAGGCGATGAAGTCATCGTTCCCTCATTCTCATTTGCTGCAACTGCTAACTCAGTCGCCCTTGCTGGCGCAGTACCAGTCTTTGGTGATATCGATCCACGCACCTTCAACCTAGATCCAGATCATGTGGAGTCACTCATCACTCCGCGTACCAAGGCAATAATGCCGGTGCATCTCTATGGACATATCGCGGATATGGATCGCTTTGAAGAGATCGGTAAGAAGCACAACCTCACAATCTTTGAAGATTCTGCACAAGCTCACCTGGCCTCACTTAACGGCCGCATGGCTGGTGCTTGGGGAACAGTTGCCTCCTTCTCGTTCTACCCAACCAAGAACATGACATCAGGTGAAGGCGGCATGATCGTTACAGACGATGCTGATGTAGAGCATCAATGCAGAATGTTGCGTAACCAAGGTGGAGTAGTTCGCTATCAGAACGAAATAGTTGGCTTTAACAACCGAATGACCGATATCCATGCTGCTATCGGACGCGTACAGGCAACAAAGGTGGAGGCGTGGACAGCGACTCGTCGCCAGAACGCCGCCTACCTTGATGCAAACCTCAAGGGAGTTGTTACGCCATATGTTCGCCCAGGAAGTGAGCACTCCTACCACCAGTACACAATCCGTTTAGCTGGCGCCACCAGCGAGGCTCGCGATAAGGCAATCGAACTTATCAAGGCTGGCGGAGTAGGTTGCGATGTTTACTATCCAACTCCAATTCATCGCCTTCCATCTTTCAACTCTGTTCATGACCTTCCTGTCACCGAAGAGTTGGTAAAGGAAGTTATCTCAATTCCAGTTCACCCATCATTAACTCAATCCGAGCTCGAACAAATTGTTAGCGTCGTTAATGACGTTGTAACCCGAATCTAAGCGAGTAGATCACATGGCTGAGAAGAAATTACGTGCTGGGCTAGTCGGCCTAGGCATGATGGGTCGCCACCATGCTCGGGTCCTTGGATCACTCGACGGAGTAGAACTCGTCGGAGTATGTGACCCCATGGGAGATCCACACGGAGTTGCCGGTTCTCGTCCACTTGTAGCTCAAGTTGAAGAGTTGATTGCACTCGGCATCGATTATGCGATGGTTGCTGCCCCAACGGCTTTTCACGAAGATCTAGCGCTGGCACTGGCTGAGGCTGGGGTACATGCGCTGATTGAAAAGCCTCTCGCCGTTGATAATGAATCAGCGCAACGTATTACTGATGCATTCTCTGCTAAGGGATTAGTTGGAGCTGTCGGACATATCGAGCGCTACAACCCAGCCCTTCAGCAATTACGCGCCAAACTTGATGCCGGTGAATTGGGAAGCGTTTATCAAATAGCTACACGCCGCCAAGGGCCATTCCCTGCGCGTATTGCAGATGTTGGCGTTATTAAAGACCTAGCAACGCACGATATTGATCTCACTGCTTGGGTCGCTCGCTCACCTTTTGTAAACGTTTCAGCAAAGACTGCACTTAAATCTGGTCGCCCACACGAAGATATGGTTGCGGCGGTCGGTGAACTTGAAAATGGCATCATCACCAACCACCTAGTTAACTGGTTAACCCCCTTTAAAGAGCGTCTCACTACTGTGACTGGAGAGCGCGGAACCTTTGTGGCAGATACCTTGACTGCCGACCTCACCTTCTATGCAAATGCCTCAGTGGATACCCAATGGGATGCCGTTGCATCCTTCCGCGGAGTCAGCGAGGGCGATGTCATTCGCTATGCCTTTGCTAAGCCTGAACCACTCAAGATGGAGCACGAAGCGTTCCGTGATGCCGTTCTTGGGTTGCCTGGAGCTACAGATCGCATCGTCACCATGGAGCAAGGTCTAGCTACGGTTCGTGTAGCAAGCGCAATGATCGAGAGCGCCAATACTCGTTCGGTCGTCACAGTTTCGAAAGGTCGCTAAAAGTATGAAGATCGCCGTCGTTGCACTCGGAAAGATCGGTTTACCGCTTGCGGTGCAGTTCGCTAAAAAAGGACATCACGTTATTGGCTGCGATGTTAATCAGAAGACCGTAGATCTCATCAACGCTGGGACCGAGCCATTTCCTGGCGAGAACTTTCTATCTGAGTATCTCGCTGAAGTTGTAGCGTCCGGACATCTTGTTGCCACTACGGATACAACGGCTGCTGTTAGCGAATCTGATGCGGTGGTAATCGTCGTTCCGCTATTCGTAAATAATGAGGGAATTCCTGATTTTGGATGGATGGATGCCGCAACAGAGAAGATTGCCGCAGGTCTTAAGCCTGGAACACTTGTCTCTTATGAGACCACTCTCCCGGTTGGCACTACCCGCAATCGCTTCGCTCCAGCCCTGGAAAAGGGATCGGGGTTGAAGGCTGGCGTTGATTTCCATCTGGTCTTTTCTCCAGAGCGAGTATTAACGGGTCGCGTCTTTGCAGATCTACGCAAATATCCAAAGCTTGTCGGTGGTATCAACGATGCAAGCACCGCTGCTGGAATTGCTTTCTATGAAGCGGTCCTAGATTTCGATGACCGTCCTGATCTCACTGAGAAAAATGGAGTATGGAATTTAGGGACCTCCGAGGCTAGCGAGATGGCGAAGTTAGCCGAGACAACGTATCGCGATGTGAATATTGCACTAGCAAATCAGTTTGCAATCTTCGCCGAAGGTGCAAATATTGATATCGCTAAAGTAATTGCCGCTTCCAACTCCCAGCCTTACAGCCACATTCACCAACCAGGTATTGCTGTCGGCGGTCACTGCATCCCTATCTATCCTCGCTTCTATCTCTGGAACGATCCCGAGGCCACAGTTGTTCGCTCGGCCCGCGAGGCAAACGCAGCAATGCCAGAGCATGCGGTCAAACTATTGGCTGACAATTTTGGCGATCTGACTGGTAAGACCGTTGCCGCCCTGGGAATTTCATACCGCGGAGGAGTTAAGGAGTCTGCCTTCTCCGGAATATTCGGAGTTGTCACCGCTCTCAAAGCGCGCGGTGCAAATGTCGTCGTCAATGATCCGATGTACACCGATGAGGAGATCACCTCTCTTGGATTCACACCGTATGCGATCGGAAACGCTGTCGATGCTGTCATCCTTCAAGCCGATCACAAAGAATACAAGTCGCTAACCAAGGCAGATTTTCCCGGAGTTCAGGCAGTTGTAGATGGACGTCGCACGATGGATCGAAAGAACTTTGAAGGTGTTGCCTTCCGCGTCATTGGAGCGGGTGCTTAACTTTTAGATCTGAACGCTCTCTATAACAACCGGCTCGGTGACTACAAACGGCATATGAGCCCGTGCGGTAGGAGTCGCCTTAGCGATTGTGTTGTAAGTTGTAAGCAGGATTTCGGCCTGACGTTCCCATGAGCGTTCCGATAAAACCTCATCGGTGTAGGCGGCGCGATATTTGGCAGAGTCAGCTAAAACTAATTTTGCTGCGCGAACGAAGTCAGCGACATTCTCTGCAATAAATACCTCTCCATTGCCCAGTCGCACAACCTCGGCTGACATTGTCTTTACATCGCTCACAATGATCGGCAAATGTGCCTGCATATACTCACCAAACTTCGTGATAAGTGAGATCTCATGATTGAGGCGATGCAAAATAGGAATCAATCCAATATCAGCGGTTGAAAGATATGAGACCAATTCAGAGTTTGGAACATAAGGAACAACATGAAAACGATCGCTTAGCTCAGGTGCGCTGGCCACTAAGTCTTGTACCGACTTATTCTTTGGGTTGGCGATGAGAACCAAGTGCACTCCTGGAAGGTCAGGAAGTGCGGCCAAAGCGGTTTGAATGCCTCGCTGTGGTGCAACCGCACCGGAATAAACCATCAGAGGAACGTCGGCCCCTACTCCAATATCCTCACGCAGATTTCTCTTTGAAGGCTCTTGGCCATCAACGAGAGGGTCATTTGCCACGATCGTCGGGCGAGTAGTCACGTTTAACTGTTCCAGCAAGAGATCATTCATAGGTTCACTGACTGAGAGAACCGCGGCAGATTTCTTGGAGTATTGGCGCTCTATCTTGGTATAGAGCGCAGCCATGGGTTTGGTCAGGTGTGCCACACCTGGCACATATTCATGTGCGTCATATACCAGTGCCGCAGGTTTACCAGCTGCACGTAGTTTCTCAACGATAGCTCCGGCAATCGGGAGAGCTGTGTAATCATGCGCATGAACTACATCTGGCGCAAATTCCAGTGCGATCGGAGTAATTACTTTTACAGATCTATTGAGGTTAGGGACTACTACCTCTTCTTTCACCTTCATTTTCTCGAATAACTTGCGGCGATACTTACGCAACCGACGTAACACTCCTAATACGAGCCACTCCAGAGTTTCGCCTCGCATCAGAAAGCGCAGCGCACGAGGGATCTGATTCTTGGTAATTACAATTTTGAGTGGCAGGCGCAAAATACGCGCATAACCAATACTTAACTCGTCAGAGTAATTCTGAGCAGTTGCTCCAATGACGAGGACATCCCAGCCAGCATTTCCGAGTGACCAGGCACATTTAAGAACACGAGAATCTTCGGTAACTCCATTTAAGACAATGTGAAGCGTCTTAGGAGTCGAATTCATGGCGTTATCTTATCTATATGGGGCTGTTCTAATTGGGAACTAGATAAATTGGAAACTACCTAAATTGGGAACTACCTAGATTTTGGAAGCTCCAGTAAAACTATTTTGAACTTGGAAGCAGAAATACAAATGCCGTAATAGCGGCAGCAATAAGCGCAGCCTGGAAGAAGAGCTTGATCGCCGCTTCGCGATCTATCTTGCGATCTGCCTCCGAGATGACTCGCTTTGCATTTCCCAATGATCCGAAATTAAAGAGCCCTGAGATTCCAAAACCGAGACAGAATTTCTTGCGCGCTTGGAGATAACCGATCGACATCACAAGTGCAGGCAAGAAAGTTCCTAGCCTTGCAATTTGAGATGAGTGTTGGTGATAAAAACCAAATACTGTTGTAATAGTTAGAAATAGACCAATTCCACCAACTAGTTGGCGGCGGCGAATCTCGCGAACACCAATGTTGCAGACGCCTGGAATGTATTCGAACTCATCAGATGAGTCAGCGTTAAGTGATTTATCGGTCATTGTCAATGGTCAGTTTAGAACTGACGTTCAGATTCTTCTTCGTCAGCAAAAAGTTCGTGGGTGCCATGTTCGCTATTTGCGAGCCATGCAAAGACGGACTTTAGGGCGCCAATGATCACCACCAGGACGGTGACAATTCCAACTGCGCGACGAATGTGCTTGAACATAAGGTAAATCTACTCTCTCTGCCTTGTTACTCGCTGGAAGGAACCTTAGAGCGTGCCGAGCGCAGCATGAACATCCCGTTAACTTTCAAGGGAGGCACGTAGGGCCGAATCAATATCCCGCCAGAGATCCTCAAGATCTTCTATACCTATAGAGAGTCGAATTAGGTTGGTTGGGATGGTTGGGCTCTCGGTACTCCAGCGATGGCGCCGCTCCCACAGAGATTCCACCCCGCCGAGTGAGGTGGCGTGAGCCACTAACTTTGAAGCGGCGCAGGCTCGATCTGCAGCCTCGGCTCCCCCGCGGTGATCAAATGAGATGATCGCCCCAAAGCCCTTCATAAAACTTTTTGCGATTTCATGATGAGGATCTGTTGGAAGACCTGGGTAGCGAACTCGCCCTACCGCTGGGTGAAGCGATAAACGCAGAGCGATCTCATGAGCATTCTTCTGAGCTCGTTCCAGCCTGACTCCTAAAGTGCGAATTCCGCGCAGCGCCAACCAGACTTCAAAGGGACCCGGGATAGAACCGTTGATCTTGCGAACATCAGCCAGGCGTTGATAGAGCGCTTGATCTTTCGTTGAAATTGAACCAAGGACTACATCGCTATGTCCGGCGATATATTTTGAGAGCGAATGGATGACCACATCGGCGCCAAGATCAAGTGGTTGCTGTAGAAGTGGCGTGGCAAAAGTGTTGTCGACTCCTACTCCGATGTTTTGACGCTTTGCCGCTGCGATGAGAGTCGGTAGATCGGCAACTTCGAGAGCGGGATTAGTTGGAGATTCCACCCAGAGCAAGGTTGTTCCAGGAAGCGCTGCTAGTACCTCATCTGTATTGGAAATATCTACATAACGAACTTCGGCCGCACCTGATGCCTCTGCCTGACGCAGTAAGACCATCGTTCCGGAGTAGCAGTTTCGCGATGCGGTAATGACTGCTCCGCGAGGCAAGATCGAAAAGAGGGCGGTGATTGCAGCCACCCCACTTGAATAAACCAGAGTTGGACCATTCTCGAGAGATGCAATTGCATCCTCAAGTGCGCTCCACGTGCTATTTCCGAACCTGCCATATCCCGCTGATCCTGGAGCGAGAAAGGTGGAGTTTAAATCGATACCAACATTTACTCCGGCATCGCTCTCACGGATTGGACGTCCCGCCGCAACGACTCGACTCTCCAAACTCAGCCCCTCATGGGAGGCAAATGGTGAATCTGGTGATTGCGAGGGCGTCGACATGGATGAAGCCTAACCTAGGAGGTAGATCGCTGGTCGGCTGGAAACTATGACTGGCTGGCTGAAAACATGTGGTAACTGGCGAATGCGACGATGCATTAGATAAACCCTTAGGGCTTTTTAGGTGCCTTTAAGGCGCTGATAATCGCGGTGAGCGCCAAGGTGCCGATGACAAAACCTAGCGAGAGGCCGAGTGAGATGTTGGGGACTTTAATCCCAGCCACTTTGGTATGGCCTTCAGCGATGCTCGCCTCAAAGATCAACTTGAGACCGATGAAGGCGAGAATGATGGAGAGCCCTTCGCTGAGATAGATCAGTCTGCTCATGAGATCGCCGATCAAGAAACAGAGTTGGCGAAGTCCCATAGAGGCGAAGATCGTCGCTGTAACGATCACATAGGGATTGCGAGTTAATCCAAATATTGCGGGAATAGAGTCGAAGGCAAAGAGCAGATTAGTGAGCGCGATAGCGACCATCGCAACAAAACCAATAGATGCTCCACGCCGTTTTAAGAACTTGATAACTCGACCCTCTTCCCACTCTTCAGATTCGCTCTCTCTGAAAAGTTGAAGTGCGGTATAGATCAAGAATCCTCCGAAGATGTAGAAAATCCACTCGTATTTATTCACCAGCGCCGCTCCACCAGCGATAAAGACTCCACGTAGTAACAATGAAGAGAGAATGCCCCAGAAGAGAATGATCTCCTCGCGCTCTTTTGCCACTTTAAGCTTGGCCATAATCAGCAGGAGCACAAATAGGTTGTCGAACGACAAGGAGTACTCGGTTATCCAACCAGCGAAGAATTCGCCCCTCGCCTGTCCTGTCGACCAAATTCCGAGGGTGAATCCAAAAGCGATCGCGGCAGCGAGATAGAAAAGAGTCCAGAGCGCCACATTTCGAAGCGAGGTGAGTTTGGCTCGGTTTCGATAGGCAAAGAAAAAATCGACGACTAGTACTAAAGCCAGACCACCTAATGTAAGCCCCCAGGCCAGCCCGCCCGTGGTATTTGTGATCACAGCACTAGCCTACTGACTAGGCTAACGCCGTGGCTCTAACGACCAGCGAAGAGATGCGTAAACATGTGCGCGCGATCGCAAGAATTGACCCTGCATTCGCTCCCATCATTAAAGCCAGTCCACTGTGCACAATAAATCAGAAGCGTCCACGCCAGGGTCACTATGAAACCCTCGTCACCTCGATCATCTCGCAGCAACTCGCGGTAAAAGCGGCCGACACAATTCGAGATCGCGTAATCACCCTTGCAGGCGGCTCTCTTAAGCCTGAAGCCCTCGTCAATCTATCCGCAGCAGACCTGCGCACTGCAGGTGTCAGCGGAGCCAAAGCTCGTGCGATTGATGAACTGACTCAGGCAACACTTTCAGGAGCGGTTGAATTTAAGAAATTCTCTAAATTGAGCAACGAAGAGATCTCAGCAGAACTCACAGCCCTCTGGGGAATCGGGCGATGGACCGTGGAGATGTTTCTGATGTTTCATCTCGGACGGCTTGATCTCTGGCCCGTCGGAGATTTAGCGATGCGCCGCGGTTGGGAGAAGATTCATAAGTTAGATTATGAGATCGCTCCGAAAGAACTTGATGCGATCGGTGAAAAATTTAAAGGGCGGCAGAGCGTCGTCGCCTGGTACTGCTGGCGCGCAACAGAGGGTGAATCAAATAGTTGGTAGTGCAATAACCCAGATGCAATAACCCAAATTCAATAACCGAATTGCAACTACCCAATTGTGAGTTGATCTGGATATGGAATTCCCGTTGAGGAATGGCAGTCATATCCATTTGGATTCTTCTCTAAATAACGTTGGTGATATTCCTCGGCTGGCCAGTACACCATGCCATTAGCGCTCTTGATCTCGGTGCAAATTTCATCCAGGCCATTTTGCAAAAGTACATCGTTATAAATTTCACGAGTAGCCAAGGCCTCTTCTAACTGGCGTTCGGTGCTGGCATATATTGCGCTGCGATATTGAGTCCCAATGTCCCCACCTTGTCGGTTGAGAGAAGTTGGGTCATGCATCGTCCAAAATTCTTGAAGCAGGCGGTGGTAGGAGATCTGAGATGGGTCAAATACGACCTCAACCATTTCGGCATGTCCGGTCTTGCCGGTACAGACCTCTTTGTAGGTGGGTTGGCTGGTGTGACCGCCCATGTAACCGACCGACGTTGAGAGCACGCCAGGGAGATTCCAGAAGCGACGCTCAGCTCCCCAGAAACATCCGGTAGCAAAGTAAGCCTTCTCAATTAGACCGGTCATCAGAACTTCTCCATCTCTGTGATTTTCTTGCTGGAACTTCTTGCTTGAACTTCTTCACGCCATTTTGAGGCCATCAGGGCCTCTGAGGGCCAGATTCTTTCACTGATACCCTAGGGGGGCTCGTTGAAAATTGCCCTCGTAGCTCAGTGGATAGAGCACCGCCCTCCGGAGGCGGGTGCGCAGGTTCGACTCCTGTCGGGGGCACATAGGCTGAAAGCTTCGGTTTAAGGTCAAACTCTCAGCCAATGTGAGGAATCTTTTACTCTATGTCCTTGTTATCTCGTTGGTCCTACGAGAGAATAGGACCGTATTCACCACTATTTCCGCTCGGCTTCGGTAGAACTGGCGAGGTTTGAGCGGCTTTAGTCTGAATTAGCACCTCCTAAAGGCCAGATCCGCCCATTGGCCCTAAGGCAGGACTTCCCTAAATTGAAGGAGATTACGATGGATTGGCGACACGAGGCGGCCTGCCGCGATGAAGATCCCGAGCTCTTCTTCCCCATCGGAAATACCGGCCCTGCCCTAGCTCAAATTGAAGAGGCAAAAAAGGTCTGCCAGCGCTGCCCGGTCAAAGAGGCTTGCCTCGCCTGGGCCCTTGAAAGCGGTCAGGATGCTGGAGTCTGGGGCGGTCTATCTGAGGATGAGCGCCGCGCCCTCAAGCGCCGTGCTGCTCGAAACCGCGCTCGCATGCTGGAGAGCCAGAACCAGTTCTAAGTTTTCAGATCTCTTACTTGGAGAATCAGTCTTCTGAGAATCAGCTTTTTTGAAGTTCTTCTAAACCTTAAAAACAATCATCGCAACGGTCTCGTTGTTGACGCGATTTAGCGAGATGCTCCCCTTGAGCTCGTTCTCGGTCAAGGTCCGCACTATCTGAAGTCCGAGGTTTGAGGATTTCTCCCAATCAAAGTCTTCCGGCAGACCACTTCCGTTATCGATCACTTTAATTGTGTAAGTGGTTTCGGCTCTTGATACTTCAACTCTGACGATATCGCCGGTTTCTGCAAGACCATGCTCCAAAGAATTGTGAATCAACTCTGTGACCACAAGAGCAAGGGGCGTTGCAACTTGTGAATCCAATATTCCAAAGTCGCCGATCTTTACTGGAGTGATGGGACGAGGACTCAATTCGATTGCGTTGTGAACAATGCGTTCGTAAACCTCATCAAATAGAACAGATTCTGCAGAGCTCGTCGAAAGCGTCTCGTGCACAATCGCAATAGATGCGACGCGGCGAACCGCTTCAGCGAGTGCTGCACTTGCCGTTGGATCTTCAACTCGGCGCGATTGCAAACGTAAGAGTGCCGATACTGTCTGTAAATTATTTTTAACGCGGTGGTGAATCTCGCGAATGGTTGCATCTTTAGATACCAGTGCGCGATCGCGTCGGCGCAACTCAGTGACATCGTGAACCAAAACGATGGAGCCGATACGGTCTCCACCTTCGATCAGTGGGATAACAAGTAGGTCGACAATCCCGTTGCCATTATCAAAATCGGCGCGGCGAAGAGTCTTGCCACTTAAGATCGAACTCCAACTCTCCTCACTTGGAAAAGTTTGCGGACGCTGCAAAGTGTCGAATATTGCACCCAGCTGAGTTCCTTCGATCTCGTTATCCCAACCCAAACGGCTAATTGCAGAACGCGCATTAGGGCTGGCATATGTTGCGGCGCCAAGTGCATCAAGACGGACTAGGCCATCACCAACGCGAGGTGCGTACTCTGCTTGATAAATGCTGTCTTGAATCGGGAAGGTACCCTCAGCAATCATGCGGAAAACTTTGTGGGCGATCTCGCGATAGTTGATTTCAAGCGGGGATGCAGAGCGCATCGCTACTGCGTTGCGATGGCGCGATATAACCGCAATGGTCTGTCCATCAAAGTGAACGGGTACGGTCTCTTCTTTGATCAAAATATCGCCAACCATCTCAGGTTCGGCATCTCTAATGATTGATCCTGTCGACAGAGTTTGATCAATCCTTGCGTTCTTACCCCAGGTGAGTTCCTGCCCGATTACATCTTGGGCGAAGACCGTCGGTGCGGTCGTCGGACGAATATGTGCAATCGCGATATGACCTTCGGGCCAGCTCTGATAATCCTTGCGCCGCGGCACCCAAAGGATCAGATCCGAGAATGAGATATCCGAGAGCAACTGCCACTCCGAAACCAACTCCGACAGGCGCTCGCGGTCCTTGACCGTTAAAGCGGTGTGCGAATAAGCGAGATCACTTCGGGAGCTAATCGCCAATGTTCACACCTGTCTGTCGCGGTATCTGGCTAAGCCAGTGAAGCGGCAATCTTAGCAATCTCCCTTCGCTTTGGATCTTTCACCTTCAACGCACCAAATAGCTTGCTCTCTTTAGAAGTTCCCAATTGGCTCTCGCGCAGGATGTATCTGCTCTCCCCCGTCGTCAAAGTCAGAAATCTGGCTTCCCACTCCCTCAACTCTCTGGAGTGGCCAGCCAAAATGCATACAAAGACAACTGGTAAACGCTTTTGAAGTAGTGGGTATTCACGCATGAATTGAGAGAGTTCAGTCATGCTAGCAGCCGTTGATTTGCTCAGATAAACCAGGTGGGTTGCCCTGTCTAGAACATTATTTACAAGTGAACCATGCCAACGTCGATCAGCGGTTGCCTCTGCCAAACCGGGCAGCACCCCAAGATCGACAACTGCAGTCTCTCCCCCGTCGGGAATATGTGTAGGCCTCTTCTCGCGATCAAGAGGGATGACTTCAACAGCGCTTTTGGTCAATTCATCTCGCAACGGAATCACACCATGAGACCTAATATCTGCATCAATCAAAAGTGTGGCCCCTTGCATCGCTAACTCGCGTGAAAGAGCTGTTGCAAATCTTGTTCTGCCGGGTGCTCCAGTACTACCGGTTACCGCTATTACTTTACGTTCTCGCACAGGCAGAAGGGCATTGCGGTTAATTCTCTTAGAAGGATTAGTGGGGAGATCGCGCGATTGCCTGACCTGAGGAAACGAAGCGAAATCTGCTGATGGAGAATCAACTGGAGCCAAACTTTCACTGGGTGATGCCGTCTGCAACATAGGAGCACGGAGATTCCCGCGAATAGCTGCCATCATCTCGTGAGAGGTAAAACCAATATGGTCAAGGGAGATCACGGTAATTGCCGGCTCATCTAATTTCTGAATCAAGTGTGAAGACATACCAGGCAGCTCACTCTCATAAATAATCACGGTACGTATTCCCGATCCACGCTGCTTCATAAAAGTCATGAGGGAATTGGCATCAAAGGCTCGATAAATTATGTTCCAGCCCTGAGAGAAGAGAAGTTGCGCGAGAAAATCCTCGCGATCAGCATCTGGTATCGCGGTCACAACCTCAAGCTGTGGAATTTCAGAACGGGTCACGAGCAAGCACCAATCTTCCCTGGGATTCTGCAGTCACGATTATCGATGTCACGGTTGGACTTGCCGAAAGACTCACTGCAACACTTCCACCCAGAGCGCGAGATTTATCATCTATGTACTGAACTGGAATGCGATGAGCGACCACCGCCGGTAACACACCTTGATCCTTCGGAATCACATAAACATCCACCAAATCCCCCACCGCTAAATCAGCTGGCAGGTCATCGACCGCAACACCAATCGGTAAAAAGGTAGAGGTGGAATTTGAACTTTGTTGTGTCACATCTGTGACGGCTACTAAGTCGCCGGGTTCTAGCAATCGAGTGGCAAACTTCCCCACCACCAAATCATTCTTGCTCTCAAAATGCAGCGCGTCCTCAGTCAGATCAACCTTCACCAGCTTTACTTCGTTAGAAGTTATGCGACTTCCATTTGGGATTGAACCCGTTGCCATCCATACCAGCGTCGAGGGCTGGGAGTTAAGTAGAAGCGACAAGGCAAGCAATGAGAAGAGAAGACCACCAGCAGCCAGAATCCTGCGAAAATTCCTCTGTATAAATTTCTGTATATCGTCCATGGGAGATGGATACCTAATCCCGAGTAGATCTGCGTTTCTTTATCCACACTCCTTTTTCATCCTTTCGGATGATTTGAATTAGTGGGCGAGGTGAGAGTTTTGCCCCATGAGCGCAGAACAATTACGGAGCACCGATTTAGCACCTCGAATTATCCGATTTCCAAGACCCGGTCAGTTAGAGCCCAGTGTCGATCTTCGCATCGCACCGACTCTTCAACTTCTCACGTCGGTCGATCTCAAAGTTCAAGAGAGTGCACGAAAACTCTTCCTAGTACCAACTCCACAACATCTTGAAGGAGAAGATGTCGACAGCGAGTACCTACCGAAACCATCACCGCTTTCTGAACTGCCTCCACTTAAAGAAACAGTGCATCGATACGTACTCGGAATAGTGGAAATCTGGGGTGGCAGGCGACAACCCATGCAACTAGCCCGACTCTCGCACAGAATTGTTTACTCGAAGATCACGGCGGCAGCAGGTAGTCATCGCGAAATTCCAAAAATTCGAAAGATCTACATCACCGAGCCAATTGAAGGAGTTGCAGAAACCACAGTGACTCTGAGATTCAACGATCGCGTTCGGTCTTTGGTGCTGAGATTTGAAGGAGTAGATAAGCGCTGGTTGTGCACGGAGTTGGTGCTGCTCTAGCTATTAAATTCCTGTTGCGCCTGTATCAACCCTTTTTCAATTAAGTACTCAACAGCCTGCGCACTTCTTGCAATGAAATCAGGAAGCTCTTTCTGTTCAGCGCTTGAGAACGGCTTTAGCACCCAGTCGGCTGGGGCTTGTGGGCCAGAGGGGCGACCTACGCCTAAGCGAACACGGAAGTAGTCGGGACCCGCGAAATTTTTGGTGATGTCTTTAAGGCCATTGTGGCCGTTGTCGCCGCCGCCCTGTTTGATGCGGATCGCACCAAATGGCAGGTCGATCTCATCTTGGACGACGATTACTCGCTCGACTGGGACTTTGTAGAAATCGGCCAACGCCTTAAGAGGCGCTCCAGATTCATTCATGTACAACTTTGATTTTGCGACTGTGAGTGGAATCTGCCCGAGGTAAATATCGGCGATCTCCGTGCGAGATTTGTGGGATGTAAATTTTGAATTACTCGCCAGATAATTCATAACCATCTGACCGATGTTATGGCGAGTTTTGGCATATTGATCGCCGGGGTTTCCGAGTCCGAAAACCAGCCAGCGATCAGCCATGGTGAAGTGTTAAGTCGCTACTTATTCTTTTGGAGCAGCTGCGGCTGCATCAGCAGCAGGTGCTGCAGCTGTCTCTGTGTCAGATGAGGTTGAACGCTCTGACAAGTGAACTACAACGAGCTCTGGATCAGAGACAAGTGTTGTGCCAGCAGGAAGTTGTACATCTGCGGCAGTCTTGCTGGTGCCTGCTGGCATACCAGTGAGGTCAAGGACCAAGAATGATGGGATCGAAGTAGCTTCTGCTTCAACTTCAATGGTGTTGTTAACGTGCTCAAGGATTCCATCCTTGTCGAACTGACCTTCTGTGTGAACAGGAACTTCAACAGTTACCTTCTCACCCTTACGAACCACGAGAAGATCGATGTGCTCAAAGATTCCAGTAAGTGGGTTCTTTGAAACTGACTTTGGAAGAACGAGTTCTGACTTTCCATCAAAGCTCACGTTGAGAAGCACGTTTGAAGCCTTGAGGGCGGTTGCCAATTCGCGTGATGGAAGAGCGACATGTTGTGGCTCAGCGTTGTGACCATAGATAACGGCAGGAACTAAACCAGCCTTACGATCGCGGCGTGAAGCACCCTTACCAAAGTTGGTGCGCTTGCTACCGTTGATTTGAATCTCGGCCATTTAAAACTCCCTTATAGTGAACGGACACAACACGTTCCAAGAGAGAGACCGTCGATCACGGATATTTCTATCCCTCGCCGGAACGAAGCCTAAGGTTAGCGAATTTAGGGTAGTTATAACAAATTGCCTAGAAAAGGGCTTATAAATCGCTTATAAATCGCCTATTTCTTAGGAATGACCATCGAAGAGGCTGGTGACTGAGCCATCTTCAAATACTTCTTTGATCGCACGACCCAAAAGTGGCGCAATTGAGAGTACGGTCAATTTATCGAAGCGGGATTCTTCTGCGATGGGAAGAGTGTTTGTAACAACCACTTCACTTACTCGTGAATTGCGCAGGCGTTCAACGGCTGGACCAGATAAGACAGCGTGAGTAGCTGCAACAATTACTTCTGAAGCACCTTCATCGAAGAGTGCATCTACCGCCTTGGTAATAGTTCCGGCCGTATCGATCATGTCATCAATCACGACGCAGGTCTGGCCTTTAACATCACCCACCACACGTCCCGTTACAGATTCATTTGGAATCCGTGGATCACGCGTCTTGTGAATAAATGCAATAGGAGCGCCACCCAACATATCTGACCAACGCTCAGCAACGCGGACTCGACCCGAATCTGGTGAAACGATGGTTAAACGTGAGCGATCAACTTTGCTTCCCACATAATTTGTAAGCAGTGGAAGTGCAAAGAGATGATCTACTGGACCATCGAAGAAACCTTGAATTTGCGAGGTGTGAAGATCAACGACCATCAGACGATCTGCGCCTGCGGTCTTGAAGAGATCGGCCATCAGACGAGCAGAGATTGGCTCACGTCCGCGATGCTTCTTATCTTGACGGGCATATCCATAAAAGGGAGCGACAACCGTGATGCGCTTTGCTGAAGCTCGCTTGAGAGCATCGACCATGATGAGTTGTTCCATGATCTGTTTGTTGACAGGTGCTGCATGACTTTGAATTACAAATGCATCAGAGCCACGAACAGATTCTTCAAAGCGAACAAAGATCTCACCATTTGCGAAGTCATATGCAGAGGTTGGTGTGATGGGAATACCAAGTTCAGCGGCGACATCTTCTGCTAACTCAGGGTATCCGCGACCGGTGAAGATCCGTAGTCGCTTTTCCGAGCTAAGTCGAAGTTCGCTCATGCTTCCCCCTGTACTTTGGTAGAGCCATCAGTGGCTCCGGCTTTCTTGGCAGATTCGGCCGACTTCGAGCCCGCCCGCTTACGCAGAACCCACCCTAAGACATTTCTCTGTTTTGCCCTAGCAACTCCGATTGAACCTGCTGGAACGTCCTCGGTAATAACCGAACCGGCTGCGGTGTAAGCCCCGTCGCCCACGGTGATGGGAGCCACCAACATGGTGTCGCTTCCAATGCGGACATCGTTTCCGATAGTGGTCTCGTGCTTCTCCACACCGTCATAGTTCACGAAGATGGTGGCCGCGCCGATATTGGTTCCAGAACCGATGTTGGCATCGCCAACGTAGGAAAGATGAGGCACTTTGGATCCAGCGCCGATACTTGAATTCTTTACCTCGACGTAAGCGCCGACCTTGCTGCCTTCGGCAAGTTTGGTTCCGGGACGGATAAAGCTAAATGGACCCACATTAGCCCCTGCACCAATCACCGAGTCAGCAGCGCGACTTTCGATGACACTGGCTCCGGCACCCACCTCAACGCTACTGAGTGTGGTCCGCGGACCAATCGTCGCCCCCGTTGCAATCTTGGTAGTTCCGCTAAGAGCGGTTCCAGGAAGGATCGTGACATCAGGAGCAATCTCAACCCCAAGGTCGATCCAGGTGGTGGTTGGGTCAATGATGCTGACCCCGTTTTTCATATGAGACTCGTTGATGCGATCTCGCATGATCGCGGCGCACTCGGCCAATTGACTGCGGTCGTTAATTCCCAGAGTTTCGGTGTAATCGTTGGAGCGGATAGCAATTGCGCTACCACCAGCCTCTTTGATCAGAGCCAGGACATCGGTCAGGTAGAGCTCGCCTTGAGAATTATTGGTTTTAAGACCCGCGAGCGCATTTCGAAGTACCGCAATATCGAACAGGTAGACCCCGGTATTGATTTCATCGATCTCTTTTTGGAGTGGGTCTGCATCCCGTTCCTCAACGATTCCCTCAAGCCCGCCATCTTCTGAGCGAACGATGCGACCATAGCCAAATGGGTCCGGCACCAGTGCGGAAAGTACCGATGCTTGGACCTCAAGCCCAGTATGGGCATCGAAAAACTCCTGAAGGGTTACTGAGGTGAGAAGCGGTGTATCCCCCGCCAAAATCAAAACTGAGCCACTTTGAGGCGCCCCTTCAAGGGCTACTTGGACTGCATGCCCAGTGCCATTGCGCTGTTCCTGAACCACGATGGTGGCCTGCGGAAATTTAGATTGAAGGTGTTGCTCAACTAGTTCGCGGGAGGATCCAACTACGACCCGCAGCTCCTGCGCGCTTAACGGGGTGGTCGCATTGATGACGTGATCAAGGATGGGATGTCCAGCAATGGGATGGAGGACTTTAGGAAGCGCAGATTTCATGCGAGTTCCCTCGCCGGCAGCTAAGACGATAACGAGGTCGAGCTGCTTCACTGCTCTCCCCCTCACTTCTTCGGCGGCACTTCTATGGCTCCGCCACCCTTTACTCGGGTGGCTTCGCTCCGCTCCGCCACTACTTGTTCAGTGGCTTCGCTCCGCTCCGCCACTACTTGTTCAGTGGCTTCGCTCCGCTCCGCCACCAGGTATCGATCCTGGACCCTGGGCTTCAAAGGCCCATGTGCTAGCCACTACACAATGGCGGAACCTGAATTCTCCCTTATAACTGCCAATGCGACAAATACGCAGAAATTGTGGGGTGGCGACAATAGGCATCTAAAGGTTCTATGGGGTCTAAGCCAGTTTTTATAGGCTTTTAAAGGGGATTACAGGGTTCTACAGGGTCTCTATGACGCGAGCGCCATGGGTTGGCCCAGTGGCTCTTATAACCCCAGCCACTACCCCGCTGGCACTTAAGGCCACAGTTAGGTCTAGGGCTCGTTCTTCATCGGCGACCAAGAAAGCAACGGTAGGCCCACTGCCCGAAACCACGGCACCTAGTGCTCCATAGTCAATGCCCCCATCAAGAACCAGTCGAAGTGCAGGTCTTAGGGAACAGGCAGCCGCTTGAAGATCATTGGAGAGCGACTTACCCACGAGCTCGGCATCGCCGGCACGCAAGGCCTGCAAGATCTGATCGGAGACCTGAGGCCGGGCAATATCTAATCCGGTACGGAGTCGATCGCACTCGCCATAAACCGATTGAGTAGATAGACCTTGAGGGGCCATCGCTAGTACCCAGTTATAACTTCCACGTGCAAGTACTGGTGTGAGTTGATCTCCATGTCCCCGACCAATGGCAATTCCACCCGTGATTGCAAATGGAACATCACTACCTAGTTGTGCACCAATCTTCTCCATGCCATCTCGCGACAACCCGAGTTCAAAGAGAGCATCAAATGCAACGATGACAGCGGCGGCATCGGCACTTCCGCCAGCCATTCCTCCAGCTACCGGAATCTCTTTTTTAATATGAATCGAGATATCTGAATCCAGATCATGTAGATCGATCATTAACTGCGCCGCGCGATATGCGAGGTTAGATGAATCAACCGGGACTCCTGATGCAGTTGGTCCAGCAACGGTCAATGTAATTCCAGAACCAGGTTCTGCGAACTTCACCGTTACATCGTCATAGACCGCAATTGCTTGAAAGACAGTAGTGACCTCGTGATAGCCATCTGACTCCAACGGACCGACAGAGAGTTGCAGGTTCACCTTCCCGGGAACTCGCACGACTACTCCGTTGCGCCTCATGGCTCTAGCGTATTGGCAATCGCCATAAAGTCGCGGAGAAGCAAAGTCTCACCTCGGGCAGTGGGATCTATCCCAGCCTTGGTAATCATGGCCTCTGCCTCCCCCGAAAAAAGCTCAGAGAGAGCACCGCGGAGCATCTTGCGCCGTTGTGCAAAGGCGGCATCGATCACGGAAAAAGTCAGCGCTCGCTCTCTTTCATCGCCCGCAGCTTCATGCCTGACAAATCGCACCAGCGAAGAGTCCACATTAGGAATTGGCCAAAAGACCTGTCGGGCAACGTTTCCCGCCCCACTCATATCTGCCCACCAGGTAGCTTTTACTGATGGTGAGCCATAGGTCTTGCTCCCTGGCTTTGCGATCAAGCGATCCGCAACCTCACTCTGCACCATCACTACGCCCGATCGGATTGTTGGAAATTTCTCCAGAAAATGCAGCAGCACTGGTACCGAAACGTTGTACGGCAAATTGGCAACGAGAATCGTTGGATCCAACGGAAGCGACTCTGTTGTAAGTGCATCCTCATTCACCACTATCAATCGTTCGCTTTCAAATCCGTGGGTAGCTGCAGTGTTGGGCAACTCTTGTGCTAATCGGAGATCAATCTCAACCGCCACAACAGATTTGGCAATTTCAAGTAGCGCCAAGGTGAGTGAACCTAAGCCTGGGCCGATCTCTAAAGCAACATCATCTGAATTAACATCAGCAACTTTTACGATGCGACGACAGGTATTTGCATCAACAACAAAATTTTGTCCCAACTTCTTAGTTGGGCTAACTCCGATGCGAGCCGCGATCTCCCGAATCTCTGCCGCACCGAGCAGCGTGGTCATTACTCGAAACTTCCGAATAAACGCAGTGCATTTTCAGTAACTTGGTCACATAAATAATCGACGCTTACATCGCGTAGATCTGCAACAAATCTAATGATATTTGCAACTTGTGCAGGAGTATTGAGAGTTCCGCGATGAGGAGCAGGTGCCAAGAAAGGTGAGTCAGTCTCAATCAACAATTGCTCAATTGGGACTAGTTTGGCGGCTTCACGCAATTCTGGTGCATTCTTAAATGTCACGGTGCCTGCAAACGACAAGATATATCCGGCACCTATACATTCGCGCGCCATCTCGGCATCACCGGAGTAGCAATGAAAAATCGTGGAGGCCGGTGCGCCAACTTCAAGCAAAGTATCAAGGACGGCGCGGTGGGCATTGCGATCATGAATAACCAGCGCTTTATTAACATTCTTTGCGAGCGCTATATGTCTCTTAAACGAGTAGATCTGTCGATCGCGTAACTCTGGCTCGGTCCTAAAAAAATCAAGTCCGGTCTCTCCAATAGCGCGAACCCGAGGGTGAGTTGCGAGCTCTTCGATGACTGCGAGGTCACCCTCTAAATCTTCAATGACAGGTGCTTCATTGGGGTGAAGTGCCACCGCCGCCAATACTTGGCCCGGGAAACTTTCAGCACACTTAACGCCCCATCGAGATTGTTCAGCGGAATAGCCAACTTGAACGACTCGATCTATTCCAGCCTGCGCCGCGGCAGTAAGAAGTTCGCGAATCTCTGGGGCATCTGGCTCACTCTCTGTAACCAGTTCCATGTGGGCATGCACATCAATACATGGACGATTGAGCGGTTCTGGAACAGGAGCATCTGGACGAGGCTCCTTTAATGAATGGCGGTCAGACATCTACTCTGCTTTTTCTTCAAGCCGTGGGAAGAGAACTGCACCTTTCGTGACCTTAGAACCAGTAGGCAATTGACCAAAGCGCGCCACACCCGCAATACGTTGCTGTGAAATATCGCCCAGCGTCTCTTTGGCTCCCAAGCTCTCCCACAAAATCTCTGTCGTCGCAGGCATGATCGGATGGAGCAAGACCGCCAGTGCACGAATTGAATCCGCGGTGTTGTACAAAACCTTTTCTAGCTCGACCTTATTAGCAGGGTCTTTAGCCAATACCCATGGTTGTTGTTCCGTGACATAGCCATTCACCCGCTTACAAAATTCCATGATGGAATTAATCGCGGTCTGGAAATCTAGAATTTCAATAGCGCTGTCAGCGGTTGCGACAGCAGCGCTCAAAGCACCAGATAGGGATTCGTCAGTGGCCACAGTCGGAATCAATCCATCACAGTATTTTTCAATCATTGCTATCAAACGTGAGGCCAAGTTTCCAAAGTCATTTGCAAGCTCAGATGTATAGCGTGCTGACATATCTTCCCAAGAGAAAGATCCATCGCTTCCAAAAGGAATTGCGCGTAGAAAGTAATATCGAAATGCATCGACGCCAAAATGGCTCGTGATGTCCGTAGGAACAATTCCAGTTAACTTGGATTTGCTCATCTTTTCACCGCCCACTAACAACCAACCATGAGCAAATACCTTCTTTGGAAGCGGCAAATTCGCTGCCATCAACATGGCTGGCCAGATCACGGCATGAAAGCGCGAGATCTCTTTTCCGATTAAGTGAACATCTGGAGGCCATACTTCCGCAAATTTGCGGCCACCCTCTGAGTCGGCAGGATCACCTAACCCAACTGCGGTGCCGTAATTTAAAAGTGCATCAAACCAGACGTAAATGACCTGCTTGGTGTCCCATGGGACAGGAATGCCCCAATCGAGAGATGATCGTGAGATAGATAAATCCTGAACCCCGCTTTGGAGAAATGACAAGACTTCATTTCTAACACTTGCAGGTTCACAGGCCTCAGGATGTTCTTCATAATGCGCCAGAAGTTGTGGAACAAAGGCACTCAACCTGAAGAACCAATTCTCTTCGCTCACAATCTCGGCAACGGTGCCATGGATCAGGCACTTGCCATCATCAAGGTCTGCGGGCAATTTGAATTCTTCGCAACCCACGCAATAAGGACCTTCATACTTACCGGAGTAAATATGTCCTGCGTCCTTCAGTTGGGTCAGGAAGCGCTGAACTCTCTCCGTGTGCCGAGATTCTGTTGTGCGAATGAAATCGTCGTAAGCAATATTCAAACTTGACCAGGTTGGCTTCCATGCAGTCTCAACGAGACGATCACACCATTCTTGAGGCGAGACTCCGTTTGCATCAGCGGTGTTCATTATCTTTTGGCCGTGCTCATCGGTACCTGTTAAAAACCAGACTGACTCTCCACGCTGACGATGCCAGCGAGTCAATACATCTCCCGCGACAGTCGTGTAGGCATGACCAATATGCGGAGCATCATTTGCATAGTAAATCGGCGTCGTCAGGTAAAAAGAGTTGGAATCGGCGCTCATAGGGCGATCTTATCTTTCAGCGGGCTTCGCACTGACCATGGCATCAAAGACGACCCGCTTTGGCAGGTTAAGCTCTTTGGCGAGTGCAGATATGGCATCTTTACGCGATTCTCCGGCTGCCTCGCGAAGGCGAACCATCTCAACTAGTTGTCCAGCACTATAACTTTGCGAGGTCGAATCAAAACCCTCAAGAACAATGGTTATCTCGCCCAATATCTCTCGATCTCGACTCCATTCCAGAAGTTCTGCGACTGTGCCTCGAATGGTCTCCTCATACGTCTTCGTCATCTCTCGACAAATCGCGCCACGGCGTGTGGCTCCGATAATGGCGAGTGCATCCGAAAGTGATTCCTGTAATCGATGTGGGGCCTCAAAGAAGATAATAGTCCGCTCTTCATTGCTCAATTTTTCATACCAACTCTGACGCGCCCCAGAGCTTCGAGGTGCGAAACCCTCAAAGCAGAAACGATCGGTAGGCAATCCAGAGAGCAAGAGAGCAGTTGTGACAGCGCTTGGGCCCGGGAGGACCTGAATATCGATCCCGTGTTCTACCGCCACACGAATGAGGCGATATCCAGGGTCACTAATCCCTGGAGCGCCAGCATCTGTGATGACCAACAGCTCATTGCCGCTGGTCAAAATCTCAGTGAGTTGCTCCAACCGCTCACTCTCATTGCCCTCGAAATATGAGATGACCTTTCCTGAGTACCGAATTCCTAAATCACTTGTCAGACGACTCAATTTCCGAGAATCCTCGGCGGCGATATACGGCACGCTCTCCAGAATCGATTTAATCCGCGCAGTGGTATCCCCGACATTTCCCAGAGGACCGCAGGCGAGGATCAGCATGGGGCAATTCTCGCAGGCTTTAGGCTTGGCACATGACAATCATTGAGGTCGATCGCCGCCAATTGCGTGATCACCTCACCGCTTTCGGACTTGGATTGGCCGCCCTCCTTCTCAGGGTGTGGCATCTAGGTACTCCCAAGGGCTTTGTCTTCGATGAGGTTTATTACGCCCAGAATGCCAACTCGCTTCTCCATCATGGCGTCGAGCTAGACCCAAAAACGGCTGCAGCTCAATTTATCGTCCACCCGCCTGTTGGTAAATGGATGATTGCCCTTGGAATCAAGATCTTCGGTTATCACGAATTTGGCTGGCGTATCTCAGCGGCTGTAGTTGGTTCGCTGTCGATCGTGATGATCTTCTATATTGCTAAGCGACTATTCAATAACTACTACCTATCGCTCGCGGCTGGAATTTTAATGAGCGCCGATGGACTTCATCTGGTCTTGTCGCGCACCGCACTACTAGATATCTTCTTGATGTTCTTCACCTTATTAGGTTTCTTCTTTCTTCTTCGTAACCAACACTTCGTTGCTGGTATCGCGATCGGTTTGGCAGCAGCCACAAAGTGGAGTGGCCTTTACTATTTAATCGCCTATTTCCTCTTCACTTTGTATGTCGATTACCGACAGAACAAGGCGCTGGAAATCGAAAATCCGCTCAAAGTCCTTTTGAAAGAGAAGCTCTGGAAGAGAGCATTGCAATACATCGTCATTCCTATTTTTGTTTACGTATTGAGCTGGGTTGGTTGGTTCTTTAACACCTCTGGCTATGATCGAAATTGGGCTAACTCACAGAAGCATGGATTCTTCAATTTCATTCCTGCCCCAGTGCGCTCCTTATGGCACTACCACTCCGAGATGTGGACCTTTCACACCACCCTCACCGCCTCACACCCATATTCCGCAAATCCATGGGGCTGGCTAATAATGGCTAGGCCCACCTCCTTCTACTATCAAGCCCCACATTCATGTGGAGCTCCAGCCTGCGCTCAAGAGATTGTGGCACTGGGAACTCCGCTGTTGTGGTGGTCGGCGGTGGCCGCGATCGCAGTGACTTTCGGATACTGGATTGCGCGACGAGAATGGCAGAGCGGATTACTTCTCTTGAGTTTAGCTGCCGGATATTTACCTTGGTTCAATTGGCAAAAACGTACAATCTTTAATTTTTACACCATCGCATTTGAGCCATTTATTATTCTCATAGTCGTATTTGCCTTATCTAAATTGCTTGAACCTGACGAAGCTGGAGAGATCTCTAAATTTAGGCGTTACGCCAGCAATACATTCTTGGGATTAGTAGTTCTCAACTTCTTATATTTCTTACCGCTCTACCTAGGAAATGTAATTACGTATCACCACTGGAGCTCTCTCATGTGGTTCCCAAGCTGGATTTAAAACTACCTACTTTTATTGGTTAGCGGCCCAATCACGCTCTGCCGCTGCTTGCTCTGCCAGCTCTTGATCAAATAGTTCATCCCGTGCTGGAATTTCAAGGGCGCTCTGACGCTCTTGTTCCGCACTCCACTTGCCAGGGGTAGTTAGATCGATAGTGCGCTTTGGAGTAATTGCTTTGGGAGCGGTTGCGTAGGTTGGCTTTGGAACCGCAATCGGTGACCAACTGCGCTCTTCGCTCTTTTCGATAATGGTGATGCTCGAGGATGTGCTGCGCTCACGGAGAGGGACCCATTGTTCGAGAACCGCTTCGCTCTCGCTCAACTCACGTCGTGAGAGATCGATTCGAGCCTTTGGATCCACCTTGATTTCAACTGCGGTGATGGCGGCAAGAGCTGCAAGCCTGCGCTTTTTAATCTGGGCTGCAACAACCTGACGGCGAACATGAATAAGATAAATCGCAAGGGCTGTAACTGGAATCAAGATGCTCATCATTGGGATGTAACCGAGGGCAACTACTGCAACCGTGCCAATTGTTACCGCAATCAAAGCGCCGAGAACACGTCGACGAAGACGCAAAGTTTTTAACTTTTCATCGGGGTTGATGGGATCCGGGAAATTGGGAGTAGAAGCCACAATCTTCATCGCACTTTTGTAGCGCTCGGTCTCGCGACCGGATTGAGTCTCGTGTTGGCGCATCCAGCGAGGCAAAAAGTAAGCGACCCACATTCCGATAATGATCAGATAGATGAGTCCGGACGCCATGGAATGAAACAGTAATTCAGGTATGGGCGAAAAGTCGGGATTTAGACGCTATGTCTTAATTGAAATTATTGGGGTTTTCCGCCACAAAAGTGAGGTGGTCGCGCCAATCCCCGGCGATATGAAGATATTTTGGACGCAAGCCTTCGTAGCTATAACCGCTCTTTTCCGCCACTTTCTTAGAGGGTGCATTTTCGGGGCGCAAATTAATTTCAATGCGATGTAGATGTAGCTCATTAAAAGCGAAGTTAGTCAGCGCCTTTACTGCCCTCGTCGTGTAACCACGATTGGCAACTCGTTGGTCAATCCAATAACCAATATGGGCGCCTCGATATGCACCAAAAACTATGCCTCCAAGTGTGATCTGACCTACCAAGCGTTCCCGGCTACCCTCGCGAAGCCAGATTCCAAGGGAAATTGAACGTAATTCACGGCCTTCTTTGTTGTAGTAACGAACCATTTCGTAATAAGAAGGCAATGGTCGGTCGCTCTCCAGAGGGGGTCTCGTAGCTTCCCACGGGGCAAGCCACTGTGCATTGACCGCTCGCACTTTGAGCCACTGGGCACGGTCTCGATAACGCAACGGGCGAAGGGTGATCTCGTGATCTTCAATCACGAACGGCCAATTGCCCATTATTAAACGGTCCGATCCAAAATCATTATCTCTGCAATTTCACCCTTCAGGTATCCGGGTGAGTCAGCTGGAACAGTGATAAAGGCATGAGCATCCGAGATTGAAAGTAACCCGCTTTGATCCGCAATTGCCGTGACAATCGGAACACCGCTTCCAACATCAGAGAGAGTGGCTCTGATGAGAGCGGCTACCCCAATCGGAGATTCAATATCGGCCCCGATCTGCGCCCTACTGGTTGGGCGAAAGACATTCTTCACGCCCAACATTGTTCTGATCATCGGCCTGATGAAAACCTCAAAAGAAATGTATGCGCTTAATGGATCACCAGGCAGGGCAATAACTGGAATCTCATCATCTCCAATAGTCCCAAAACAATGGCGACCAGCTCCATCCAAATTAGGGACCCCTATCTGAATCTCACCCAATTCAGCGAGAACCTGTTCGATAAGTTCAAACGAGCCGTCGTTGCTCTCACCGCTGATCACGATCAAATCTGCTCTAACCAGTTGATCCTCAATGACCGCTTTAAGTTGCTCATGATTCTCAGGGATCGTGTGAACCCGATATGCCAATGCGCCTGCCTCTCGGGCTGCGGTCGCGAGCATCCAGGAGTTCGTTTCAAACTCTTCATGATCTTCAATGGGTTGTCCTGGCTCCACCAAATCATCTCCAGCTGAAATAACAACGACCCGAGGATGAGGTTGGGTGGGAAGCCTTGAGAGGCCAAGCGAGGCCGCTAGCCCAATCTGAGGAGATCGAATACGCGCTCCCCGAGCTAAGACAATCTCGTCTCCTACAAAAATATCCTCTGCCAGTGTTGCCCCATGTGCATCGAGAAGAGGCATATCAAAAGGAGTCAATGGATGAGAAATCGCAAGGAGTTCAGACAACATATTCTTAACTGAAATCTGCGAACTCATGGTTTAACCTTACTTCGTTCAACTGATATTCCAACGGAGGTGATCTGCGTGGATTCGAAGGGTGATGAAAAACGCCTACTTCGGGCCGATCTACGCCGATTACGCGAAGATAAATTCATCTCTGAAAGTTGGATACACATTGTTCATTGCCCTGAGATTCAAACCTCTCGAGTTATCGCCTCATACATTTCATATGGTGTTGAGCCACAAACTTCAGATATAAACCAATCGTTGATTGCCACTGGCAAGACGGTGCTACTCCCGCGGACCTTGCCCAATAGAGATTTGGAATGGGTTGCCTGGGATGGATCGACCGCCTCGCTTAAGAAGAATGGCAAAGTACTTGAACCTACTGGAACTACCTTCAATGATGAAGCGGCTATTGAGGTCGTTATCGTGCCTGCCCTAGTTGTCGATCACGAGGGTAATCGGATGGGGCAAGGCGGTGGATCGTACGACCGAGCCCTTGCTCGGTTAAATGCCTGGAAGATAGCGCTGGTAGGCGCGCACGAGATCACCCACCTTGCACTGCCAACTGAGCCACACGACCAGAAGGTAGATGCCGCGGCAACGCCGGGATTACTCATGCGATTTAATCGGGGTGCTGCTGATCCCCTTTAGCCAGTGATGCTAAATACTTGTTGTATTTAGCAAGTTCATCTTCTTCACCCATAGCAGCGGCTCGGTCAGCTGCTCGATCTAGTCGCTTGGCCTCACGTGAATCATCGCGCATCCATTGAATAAATGTGGCGATCAAAGCAATCAAAATCGGTATCTCTCCCATGACCCATCCGAGTGAACCGCCGGTGTGCTGATCTGAGAGCAAGTTGGTGTTCCAAGGTCGATCGAGAGAGGCAAAGTAACCCCCATCCAACAATGTGGTTGTAGATAGCAATGCGATGGAGAAGAAGGCATGAATACTCATCGCGGCAAAGAGAACAATAATCCTGACGATATGTGGAATCTTGCGAGGGTTCGGGTCGATTCCGACGATCACATAGAAGAACAAATATCCTGCTAAAAGGAAATGGATATCCATCAACAAGTGACCGCTATGCGATTGCATTAACTTGCCAAAGAGCGGTGTCATATAGAGCAAGAAGAGAGAGCCATCGAAGAGCCCAAGTGCGATCACTGGATTTGTGATGATCAAGGAGTAACGAGAGTGAATTATCGATATCAAAACTCCTCGGATTCCTCGCTCTTCTGGAGTTCTTCCTTGTGGGAGTGTGCGCAGGGCCAGGGTAATCGGGGCGCTGAGCACAAAGCCGATTGGCGCGATCATTCCTAAGATCATGTGGGCCAACATGTGGTACGAAAAGGCGAAGTGCGCATATACGCCAATCCCACCGCTCGTTGCGAAATCTACCAATGAGACCGCGATTGCGAAAGAGATGGTGCGACCTACTGGCCATTTGTCTCCGCGGCGGCCCAAAACAACAACTCCGTAGATGTACAAGGCGGTTATAAGCAGAAGAAAACCGAGCATGGTTCCGTCTGGGGAATAGGAAGAGAAGATGCGCCCGACAGTTGGTGCCGCCGGCATTTTGATTCCCGTGATTGCAATAGAAGGATCACTAGCAGCGAGGATCTCCGAGGGAGAGATTGGAGGAACGCTCGTGCTGAGCCATCCCCCAATTCCAACCGCTACTAACATCACCAAGCTCTCATTGATCAGCAACCGAAATACCTGCTTGCTCCCCGAAAGTTGGGAGGCAATGTGAGCCCTGTGACGAGATCCAATAAATACAAGAACAAGAAAGAGAATGACTTTGAGGATTACCAGAAAGCCGTAGTGAGAGTGCCAACCTGCCAAGAAATTTAATCTGGTCCAGGCACTTAATACGCCGCTTACTCCCACGATGATGGCCGCCCAGAGGGCAAATGCACTAAATCGCGATATTGATTCGCTCCGTTCACGCGGTGAGATCGCGGCGAGTCCAATAACTCCACCCACCCAAAGCGATACCGCCCCCACGTGGAAAATTAGGGCGCCAATGGCTAGGCCGTGATTTCCGGCGCTTGCCGCATGGCTCTGAAAAAGTGGGATCAAAATTGCCAGCATAGTTGCGGCAAGTGCGAAATAAACCGCTCCAACCTTTTTAGCTCTAGCAACTAAGGCGAGCGCTAAAACGCCCATCAAAATCTGAAAAACGTAATCGCGACCGATGCTGGTTGAAAATAGAAAACTCCGTAGAACTGAAGTGTGAAATGCATCTAAGAGTCCGCTGCCAAGAAGATTCGCTAATTCAACAAAGATGCCACCCACAGAACAGACCAACCACACGACGGTGGCTAACTGCACCAAACTTCTCAGACGACCAGATTCTTTTGTTAACTTTCCGCGGTTTTCGTGAACTAAGAACCCGATCGCAAAAAGTAAACCGATCGAGGTAATGATCGAGATGAGATAAAAATCCTTAACAACTGGCAAGAGCAGATCGACGACGGAGTTCGAACTTAGTGAGTGGTTGTGAGCTGCAACCACCGCCATTGCCAGATTTATTTCTGGCCTCTTTCATGAGTGCGACGTTTGCGAGCTTTTCGCGATTGCTTCCAGATCAGGCGGGCATACCAAACCAAGAAGAGCGCGACAATTGTTGCCAGACCAAGGAATACCAAAACAGTTATTTTGGCCGCCGAGCTGCTCGCTGAATTCGAGGGAATGATGGGGTGCGTAACGACAGGAGTCGGTGAAGCGGTTGGTGTGGTGATCACAGCAGGGGCATTAAAGAGAAAGGTGTAGAAGTCGGTAAGCGGCGCATCTGTTGCACTAAGCAGGGTGTAGGAAACCGTGTAAATTCCAGTGACAGTAAGAGGCTTCAATCCCACGACCGCAGTCGTATCTGAGATCGTCAAGGAGCCATCGTCGACTTCCACCCCATTGGGGTCAGTCACGGAGAGGCTATTTCCATCAGGGAGCAAGGTGGTTGCTGCAGTTACCGAGACTGCATTGGGGGCTTGGGTAAGCACCGCGCCTACAGCGGGAACGGTTGAGACCACGCTATTTGCCTGGGCCGGGGTAGCGAGTAAAGCGCTGAGGGCTAATAACCCACCCACAGCTACTAGATGTGCCGACTTGCTCCTTATAAGGGCGCGCATTCCAGGCCTTTCGTAGATGTGAGCCCGCCGAAGAGGTCCAACGGCATATAAGTTCGCCCACCATCCATTTGGATTAGAACCTATCCTCTCACCTCTTTAGACTTACCTCCATGCCGACCTACCAATACGCCTGCACCGCCTGCGGCCATCAATTTGAACTCTTCCAGGCCTTCGCCGACGACCCGATCTCAGAATGCCCTGTTTGCAAGGGTGAGGTTCGGAAGGTCTACTCCAATGTAGGAGTGGTCTTTAAAGGCGGAGGTTTCTACAAGACAGACTCTCGGCCCGCTGCTTCAAGTGGTGGCGAATAAACCCGTAAATTCTCAACCGTGATGTGGAGGCCGATCGGCCTCAATCTGAGCTTCGCGAAGAGCTTCGTCATCTTCTCGAGGATCAATCTCATCCTGAGTCACCTTGGGCAAGATATTGGAATCACTCATTTTTTTCTCCCGATCATTGCAAGTTCAAGTCCGTCGAGAAGAGATTCAAATACTTCTGGAGGCAGATGCCCTTCAACAATCAGGTTTGAAGCTCCTTGGACAGATGACCACGAAATCAGCTCCCCGTATTGACGCATCTCCGGAGATATAAGTCCGGTAGCAAGTAGATCATCGAGACACTGGGTCAACATTTGAAATGCCTCATCTTCGATGTGAAGTCCCTCTTTTTCGATCTTGCAGAATCCACCAAACATCAATCGAAAGAGATTTGGTTCTTTATACGCCCACCGGAAGTAAGTTCGTCCGAGCTCTCGATACCTTAGTCGCGCCGCCCGCGCTGATTTGCCAGGAATATTGGCGAGAGCTGCTCTCTGCATATCGGCTAGATCAACAAAAAGTTTGTCACCAACGTGAGAGACCAAGGCATCCTTATCTGGGAAGTAGTGATAGACCGCGCTCGGGCTAACGCCGACCTGTTCGGCAACCGCGCGGAGTGAGAGGTGTCCTGGTCCAGTCTTTCGGACTAGCTCGATAGCGGCATCGACGAGCGCCGCCTCCAGGTCGCCGTGGTGATAACTCTCCCGGCCAGATTTACTGGCTCGAAGAACTTTAGGTAAAGACACGCCATAAGTATCCCTTGAAACTTGACAGTGTTCAAATCAACACCCCATAATCTGAACACTATTCAGATTCCGACCACACCTGAAGGGCCCCCATATGTTTGAGAAACTCGGCCACACACTGGTTCGCCGCAGGAAGGCAGTTTTAGCCCTCTTCATCGTCGTACTTATCGGTGCGGGTGCTACAAGTTCCCTGCTCTTCCCCCGCCTCGATAGTGGGGGCTATAACGACCCACACAGCCAATCTGCAAAAGCTTCAAGTTATTTGACCTCGACGTTTCACGTAAAGGATCCAGCGCTCGCACTTGTAGTGCAGAGCTCAACTTCCGTTACTGATCCAACGACCACAGCAGATGCCGCATCTCTAGAAAAGTCGATCAGCGCAGAGCCAGGAGTCGTTAAGACACTCTCCTAGTGGTCGGCCGGAGGATCACCTGCGCTCAAGAGTATCGACGGGAAAGCCGGCTATCTCTTTATTTACTCAGCGGCCAGTGATCCCAGTACATCAAAGGATTTGGCAAAGTTAATTCAATCTAAGTACGACGGACCTTATAAATCACTCCGCGTGTATGTCGGAGGAAGTTCCATGATCAATGAGGCAATTAACACCAAAATCTCCAAGGATCTCGCGCTAGCAGAATCAATATCAGTACCTTTAACTTTCATCCTTTTGATCTTCATCTTTGGCGGGCTTATTTCATCAGCGATGCCTCTCGTTGTTGGACTCAGCGCGATTCTCGGAACTTTCCTAATTCTTTACCTCATCAGCCTTGCAACCGGCGTGAGCATATTTGCACTCAACTTGACGACAGGTATGGGTCTGGGATTGGGCATTGATTACTCACTTCTCATCGTTAATAGATTCCGCGAAGAGTTGCACTCCGGCAAATCAGTTGAGGAGTCAGTCGCTCGAACCGTTGCGACAGCTGGACGTACAGTGTTCTTTTCAGGGCTAACCGTTCTGGTTACCGTTGTTTCATTGATGTTCTTCCCACTGATGTTCCTTAAGTCCTTTGGGTATGCAGGCGTAGGGGTTGTATTCACAGCGGTCTTTGGCGCACTCGTTCCCCTACCGGCAATCCTGGCCATGCTGGGAACACGAGTAGATAAATTCGTAGTTCGCAAGAGCGCTATCACACCCAAGGAAGATGGAAGGTGGGCACAGACCGCACGTTTCGTGATGAAGCGTCCAGTGGCGGTCGTTACCTTCGCAGTAATAATTCTGGCGATCCTCGCTACTCCTATCAAAAACATTGTCTTCTCAGAAGTTGATAGCCGAGCTCTTCCTGCAAATAACAAAGCAGCGATCGCGAGCGCAATAAGCAACAAGGAGTTCGACGGTCAGAGCGCCAATCCGATAGAAATCATCATTCCAGGCGGCGCCGCGCACCAAGATCAATTGCTTTCGTACTCTTCGGCGCTTTCAAAGGTAAAAGGCATTGTGAACGTCGCCGCACCGCAAATCGCCGGGAACGATGCGAGGATCTCTGCAATCTCATCAATCAGCCCTCGAACGAATGCGGCAGAGTCTCAGATCGATGCAGTCCGAGCAATTCCAACATCGCTAAAGCCGCTGGTCGGCGGTACCGCTGCTGAATACACAGATACACAGGGAGGAATCTCGCGGACGCTCCCTTGGGCGCTCGGCTGGATTGCCCTCTCGGTGTTGATTCTTCTCTTCTTGTACACCGGCTCGATCATCTTGCCGATCAAGGCGGTAATCCTCAATATCCTTTCCCTGAGTGCAACCATCGGCGCGCTCTCGTGGATTTTTATCGACGGTCACCTGACCTGGCTAGTCGGCTCCTTCACTAAGACAGGTTCGATTGATACTTCAATGGTGATCCTGATTTGCGTAGTCACCTTCGGCTTATCGATGGACTATGAAGTATTCCTGCTCTCTCGCATTAAGGAAGAGCATGATGCGGGTCGTTCTAACGTGGATGCGGTTGCTACTGGATTGCAACGCTCAGCTCGAATTATCACTTCAGCGGCTATTCTCCTGGCCGTTGTATTCGCAGCCTTCCTCACAAGCGGCGTCACCAATATCAAAACTTTAGGTTTTGGTGTCGCCTTTGCAATTCTCCTCGACTCGACTCTGGTGCGGGCTCTATTAGTACCAGCACTTATGCGACTTTTTGGCGAGCGAAATTGGTGGGCTCCAAAGGCTCTCAAGCGCTTCACCATAAGCCACTAGTTAGAAGCCACCAGTTACTGGATTGCATCCATCCGTAGGTACCATCGGCGGATGGATGCAATCCTCACTCTTGTTTGCAAAGACCAACCGGGCATTGTTCATTCCATGACAACCGCAGTCTTGGCCTGTTCTGGAAATATCATCGAGAATCAACAGTTCACCGACCCCACCACTGGTCTCTTCGTTATGCGCACCCGCATCGAATCATCTTGGCCTCTTTCTGCAGCTTCAAAGGTCCTCACTGAAGGATTGAGTCACCTCACCCCGACCATAGAAATTCGCGAGAGTGATACCAAAAGGCGTGCGCTCGTCCTAGTAACTAAAGAGAGTCACTGTTTGAGAGACCTGCTCTACCTTCAAGAACTGGGTGAGTTACCCGTTGAAATCCCAATGGTGCTTTCAAATCATGAGGATTTACGAGAACTTGTTGAATCGCATGGGATTCCTTTTCAACTCCTTCCATCTGAGAAAGCAAACTCAGAAGATGTAATTCGGGATTGCATTACCAATCTGAATATAGATTTCATCGTGCTTGCCAGATACATGCAGATTCTGAGCGAAAGTTTCTGTGCTGCTTATCCTGGAAAGATCATCAATATTCACCATTCATTCTTACCCGGATTTAAGGGTGCGAAGCCATATCACCAGGCACACGAGAGGGGGGTTAAGGTGATTGGCGCAACCGCACACTTCGTAACTGCCGATCTTGATGAAGGACCCATCATCGAGCAAGACGTTGCCCACGTTTCGCATGCTGCGACGCCAGAGGATTTGGTCTCAATAGGTCGAGATATTGAAAGACGCGTGCTCTCTAAGGCCGTTAAGTTATTTGCGCAGGACCGCATATTTATTGCGGGCAATCGAACAATTATCTTCTGATCGATAAATTCTTAAACGCGTCAGATGAGAGAAGCTTCATCGCAGACCATAAACGTGTCCCAGGCCGGAGTTGAACCGGCGACCTACCGCTTAGGAGGCGGTTGCTCTATCCACTGAGCTACTGGGACTTGGGGGTACTTTGGAGTCTGTATCGGTAGTTTAACGGGGCTGATTCTCATGAAGTTCACAACGTAAATCCCCAATTTGCTCAACTGGGGGGCGATCGACGCTCTATTATTGAGCACATGACTCAGAAGACCTGAGCCAATGGAAGGAATCAACAATGAAGAAGCTCTCTACTAGAAGGCTGGCGAGCGTGCTCCTTGCTGGTGCCCTTATCGCGGGCGGTTCAATTGCATTTAGCGCCTCGGCAGATGCTGCCGGTAAGCAGGGTACTGCTTGCGCCACACTCAACGCTAAGTCAGGAACGTACACCTGCATTGCAAACCCTCTCAAGACATCACCTAAGTTGACCTGGGCTACATCCAATTGTGTCGCTGCTCAAACTGATTACCTCAGCAACGTATCGAATTTGGCCACCTACACCAAGAATGCAACGGATACCTTGAACAAAGCTCAGAGCACATTGGCCTCCTATCAAAATGCTCTCACCGCTGCTCAAGCGACTTTAGATAACCTCACCAACAAGCAGGTATTCACGATTACCTTCGTACCTAACACCCAGACACCAGCAACTACTGCTGTCGGAGTGACCGCTGCCATCGCGGCCTACCAAGCCAAGATCGCCGATGATCAGACACGAGTAGCTTTCTACACCGCAGCACTTGCGAAGGATAAGGTCGGTAGCAATCAGGCAATCAGTGATCAGAAGTCAATTGATGCCTTCAATTTAGGTATCAAGACACGTCAAGGAACCATCGACCTTCTCAATCGCCAATTGGCTCGAGTCCAATCTTCTGTAACTAACTACCAGTCGCAGATCACCACCTGGACCACGACCGTTAATGGAGCGATTGCTCAGCAGAAGCAACTTACTTCCCAACTATCAAGCCAGACAGCTTCAGCCAAATCCACTCGCGCTTTGGCCTGCAAGGCTGGTTTATAAATCTAGCTAAACCAACTAGCAGTAAGAACTGCGGATGACATGGGTGTAATTCCCAAGTCATCCGCAGTTCTGTTATCCAGAACAGATGAATAATCCACTGTTCACCTTTTAAGTAATTAGTTAGCCTCTTGCGATGGCTATCGGGACCGCGTCTACATACGCACGGTTGCGATTTGGCACGGTCGGCTTGTTACTTCTCCATATTGCCTTGAGGAGCGCTCTTCACACTCCCACCCCACTCATAGATCTTTATATTTATAACGCCATAGCCTTCCTGGCTGCCGCAATTGCATTTTCAGCACCGCCATTTAATGATCATTTAGCACACCTCTCCCTTGGCTGCGCGATTCTGCTGTGGGCTGTCGGCTCTACCTCAACTACTTGGGACTCCTTTTATGGGAACATCATCTGGCCCAACTTTTCAGATATTTGTTACATCCTCTTCTACCCTCTCATGCTCTTTGGACTTATTCGAGCTCTGACAGTGCACCGAACTTTTCGTCCGATAGAAATTCTTGATGTTCTCATTATTACCTTTGGGTTTTCTACACTCATTGCGGCACTCCTACTTAAAACGGCAATGGCTCATTTTGTCGGGACGGCTACCTCGGTATTTCTATCGATCGTCTATCCCGTGGGAGACGTCGTGCTGCTCTCCATTGCACTGATCGTAGTTATGGTCCAACGCCGGGCGGTTCGATCATTACTTCTGCTTCTGGGGACCGCAGTCTTTACAGCCACCGATTTATATTTCCTCTACAAGTCAGCGACTACCGGTTATGGATTTGCACAATTAACGGACGATGGCTGGTTGATTGGTCTCCTCTTAATTGCAGAAGCTCTCTGGCACCATGGCGGTGAAACTCAAGTCAGCGAGAGAATTATCGGTTTTGCTACAACACTTGCCACCATTTTTAGTGGGGCGACGCTTGCATACTCGGCACTTAAACCGGGAACCATTCCATCGACTGCATTAGTTCCGGCGATTGCCACCATTGCACTTTCCATCGCTCGACTCGTCTTTGCGCTGAGAGAGGCGAGGAGCGCCTCCACAAATTTCGAATTGGCTCGAATTGATGAGCTAACAGGTCTGGCAAATCGCCGAACATTCATCGCCCATATATCCGCTCTGGGCACCAACCCCGGAACGATCTTGTTATTAGATCTAGATGGTTTTAAGGCGGTAAATGACAGCCTCGGTCACGAGGCAGGTGACCAACTGCTTCGCCAAATATCCTTACGGTTTTCTAGAGTTATTCCTAGTGGAGCGTTACTAGCTCGCCTCGGTGGAGATGAATTTGGAGTGGTGATTCCCGGAAGCTCTCACTTAGGTCATGAGGTTGCCCTGGCTCTAACATCAACCACGAGTTATCCCTTTGACGTTGCCGGAGAGGAGATTTCTGTAGGCGTAAGCATTGGACGCGTGATCAATGATGGAGATTCAGATCTGCTCCAGAGAGCAGATAGCGCTATGTACGAAGCTAAACGCTCTGGTGGGGGTATGGTTCTTTGGACACCTTGATTTCTTCTAACCTCGCCAAAGATTCCAAGCGCTCCTGTGCGTGATCGACTATTGGTGCTGGATATCCATGACTCAATCCATCGAGAACTTCCCACGGTGTATAAATATCGCTTGCACTCAAATGGGCTAATTCGGGAATGTATGTGCGGATGTAACTACCATCTGGATCAAAGCGCCGGCCTTGTTCAGTTGGATTAAAGACACGATAGTAAGGCGATGCATCAGTGCCACAACCTGCAGTCCACTGCCATCCATGTGAATTTGATGCAACGTCGTTGTCTATAAGAAATTTCATAAAGAAATTTGCCCCGTATTGCCATTCGATGTGGAGGTCCTTTACTAGGAACGAGGCAACGATCATTCGAACTCTATTGTGCATCCAACCTTCTTGGCGAAGTTGTCGCATTCCTGCATCAACAATCGGATAACCCGTTAATCCGGCGCACCAAGCTCTAAATTGGGCATCTGGTTGGTCATATCGCATCGCAGAATAATTTGGTGAGTAGTAGTCACGCGAGGTGTGCGGGTAGTGATGTAAAACATCGGCATAAAATTCGCGCCAAGCAATCTCTTTTCGAAATACCTGTTGCGCACTTGATTGATTTAATCCAGACAAGAGAGTCCGAGGATGAATCTCGCCCCATCGCAGATGCGGGCTCAATCGACTAGTTCCTGGTACTCCGGGAAAGTTCCTGGCTTCATCGTAATTATCAAGATTGCTGGTTTGGTAAGTGCGCCACCTCGCCAGCGCTGCCGCTTCCCCAGCCTCCTGGAGCTTTAAGCCGGCAGGCGCGGACCATACTGGGAGATTGCGATCTCCGGGGGCGGGTGTTGCAAAGTTGGGCGCAATAGGGGCTGGCGCTGGATCACGCCAACCATGGCTCAACCAGGCCCGATAAAAAGGGGTATAGACCCGATAGTTAGAGCCGTCAGGTTTTTGAACTCGACCTGGAGCCACTGCATAGCTTGACCCGGTGTACTCAACGGAGATTCCTTTGGCAGATAGCGCTGCCTCGGCAGCTACCCCGTAGGGGGCATATTCGTGAGCGGCATGAACGCTCGAGATTCCATAGCGCCCGATGACATCCTGCAAGACTTCTGGGACGGTTCCAGAAATGACGGCCAACTTTCCGCCAACAGATTCATCCAACTTCGACAATGAATCAGCCAAGTATGCGCGACGATATTCACCCGCCCTCTCGGCAACAGCCTCGTCCATAATAAAAAGCAAGAGGGTTTCATCGGCGGCAGCGAGAGCATCTAGAAGCGCTGGATTGTCGGAAAGGCGAAGGTCACGCCGAAACCAAAAGAGGGATCGCTTTGCCATGTGGCTATCCTTTCACAATGGAGTCGCGATGGAGATCTTGAAAAAATATCAAGTGCGGGGCGCAACCGGAACAGTCCAGCGCACGAGTTTCGATGGGCGGCTCGTAGATTTCTGGGCGCCTGCTCAACCAACCCCCTACCTAGTAGTCACTCATGATGGGCAAAATATCTTTGATAAAAAGACTTCTACGCGCAATCGCACGTGGGAGCTTGCCGGTACTGCCACCAAGGTAGCGCGCGAGTATGGGGTGCCCGCCCCAGTCATCATTGCTATCTTTCACTCTGGCAGCCCGCAAGATCCTTATGGGCGAGGAAAAGATCTTGCTCCACAAGATGTTTTCACTGATGGCGTTGAACCTGTCGTTAACCACTCTGGAATATGGCCAACTCCTACCCCGACTTATCCACTGAGTGAGCTACGCGGAAATCAGTATCTTGACGAGATAGTTCATTCCATCATTCCTAGCGTCTGTGCATTTGTTGGTCACGATCTCGCTCCTGCACAAACAGCCCTCTTGGGCGCAAGCATGGGTGGCTTGGCATCTCTCTACGGAATGGCTCGCTATCCAGATACCTTTAGGACCGCTCTCTCATTCTCACCGCATTGGACCGTTGGAAGAGAACCGCTCGTAGAGCGACTAATGAGTGCACTCCCTCCCGCTGGCCAGAACAAAATCTGGATGAGCCGTGGAACAAAATCGCACGATGCGAATTACGGACCCTTCCAAGAGTTAGCTAATAACTATGCAGTTGCTTCCGGTTATCGATATGGGCACGACCTGGCTACGCCCATATTCAATCGAACAACGCATAATGAGCGATCATGGAGTAGCTACGTCAATCAAGCGCTGCGATTTTGGCTCAACCAGAGTAATTGACCTTGTAAGTCAAAATTTTGGAAGTCGCAACATTTCCTAGGGCATCTTTAACTGTTGCAATCAGTTGCACAGTGGTGCCAGCCTTGTAATCCTGTGGATGAATATAGGTTCTGTACAACCCCCCGGTTACATCTGCACTCCCGAAAGTTCGGCGATCGGTGCTGCCAAGAGAACTCCAAGGCTTACCTGGCAGACGGATACTGAACGTGACAGTCTCAAAATCATTGCCAGGGACGGTTGCGGTTACGCCAAGCCAGCGAGGGGTATCGAAATCGAGCGCGGGCGAATTAAGGGTGATGGAAAGGTGCTTTTTGGTGAGGGCTGGGGTGAAGGTTTTATCAGCTTTTAGAACCACCCATGCTCTTGCAGGTAGCGTCATCGTCAGATTAGTTCCGGCCACTTTGAGGCCGATGGCAGAGCCACTCAGGGTGCTCCACGTTGGACTCTTGGTAGAAACAGGCGTGGTGAAGGTCGACTGCGCGTCGCTGTTATTAAATGCGACTAGGAACTCTTCTCCTCCGCCGTATCGACTCACAGCAAAGACAGACGAATCTCCATATCTCACTTGTTGAGTGCCAGAGCGAAGGGCAGGGTATTTTGCTGTCAGATTCTGCAGAGAGGTAATTACATCCTGCATCGGATTTTGGAGATCAAAGGCGCTTTGAGTTCCAATAGGTGAACCGCCAATTCTGTGTTCGGTCTGCCAGTTGGTAACTTGAGTCGGAAACATATCTTGACGGGCTGCTTGGTCTCCGCCAGTACCAGTCATCCCCTTCTCGTCTCCGTAATAAAGAATTGGTCCACCCCGCAATAGAAAGAGCAAAGCATCGCTCATTTCGTCGCGTTGGAGCATCGCCTGGTCGCCAGCAAATTGATCCGCGTTGTAGATAACACTTCCGATTCGACCCATGTCGTGATTACCCATAAAGGTGGCAAGTCCATAAGCACTGGTATTCGCACTCGTATAGAAATCATCGGTGTTGAAGAACTCAGCCAATTGCTGACCCGTTCCGCTATTCACTACATACTTGGAGGCCACAGCTTGAAGTGGGAAATCTAGAACACTTGGAAGGCCTTGCTCGGTTACGTAAGTGGCAGTTGATGAAGGATCTGAAAATGATACTTCGCCAAATATCGGAAATGTTGCATGGCCGTTAGCGTGAGCCACTTTCAAGATTGCTGGAATAAATTTCTGCCAAAATGCAGCATTCACATATGGAGTTGTGTCGATGCGAAAACCGTCGATATTGAATTTAGTGATCCAACTCGACCACAGTGCGATCTCGCCTTGAAGAACATCTGGTTTCTCAGTAAAGAGATCGTCGAGGCCATCAAAATCACCATCGAGAAATGTGCTTCCATCGCTGAAATCAATATTTCCCCGGTTGTGGTAGTTGGTTAAGTCATTTAAGAATGCTGGACTTTTGGCATTTGCTAATTCTGGCGCTACCTGCGGAACATACGGGAACGAGTTGGCGACGCAGAGCTTGGGAAAGGTAGGTAAACCCGCGTAATCGGCAGGGTTAAATGGCTTTCCATCGCAGCTCTTATAAGGGGTCGAATCTGCGCTCACGTAACTGTAATTTCCGCCTTGATACGTTATGACATCCGCAGTGTGGTTAACAACGATGTCGAGAATAACTTTCATACCCAACTTGTGGGCCGCGGCGACAAGCGCTTTAAAGTCAGCCTCAGTTCCGAGGTGCGGATCAACCGTTGTGAAGTCCAGTCCCCAATAGCCGTGATAGTCGGCAGAACTACCCTGCACATATTGACCCTTCACAGGAGGAGTAATCCAGAGTGAGGTGAAGCCAAGCGATTTGATATAGGGAAGGTGTGCCGTTAATCCCTTGAAATCTCCACCGTGATAATACGCAGGACTCGTTGGATCAAAGCCCGAATCGGGGCACGAGGTAGAGGCACACGGAGTTCCCGCATTGTCGTTCGAGGTATCGCCATTTGCAAAGCGATCGGTCATCACAAAATATGTGGACTGCGTGCTCAAATCTCCCCGTGGTACTGCCAGATTTGGAGCGGGGGTACTGCTCGAAGCAAAGGTTGAAGTGGGAGCAACTACCAACAAGGTCACGCCTAGCGTTGTCGCGGCTAGGAGAGCGACTCGTCCGAACCTCACCTCATTAACTCCGACTCAATTGATAAATCCCAACAGCGGGTTCGGTGTCATTACGTGAAATATGAGCACCGATCTGACCACTTCCGTAAAGTACCTTTTCGACTTCATACCCAAATGGAGCCAAGGAGATATTAAATTGAACTGGGTTGCGCGAGAGCGCAACTAAAATCGTCTCAGCGTGACTCTCTCGCAAAAAAGCAACGACATCATCTGTAACGTAAATAAAGCGCAGACCACCTAAAGCGAGTGCCTTGCTCGACCTTCTGACTGCAACAAGAGCTTTTACCTCCTCGAAGAATTTGTTATCCCAACGCTCTCTCTTATCCCACGGAATAGTGCGTCTGGCATCCTCTCCCCATGCGCCTTCCAATCCAATCTCATCTCCAGCAAAGATCGATGGAACTCCCGGATAGGTAAGCAGAAGGGCCATACCCACGAGGTGGCGGACGGGATCTTTACCAACTACATTTCTAAAGCGAGCTGTGTCATGTGAATCCAGGAGCAACATGCTTGCCACCAGATTCCTCCAAGGAATACCCGCGTTAAATTGCGTCATCGCAGAGACCAGTTGTGGACCCGTCACCTTCGGAATATCCGTCGGCTGTCCAAAGAACCCATACTCAACCTGCGGATCCTTATTAAGCCACCCCCATATTGGTCGCATAAATCCGTTGTAGTTCATCGTTCCATGCCAGCCCATTCCATTGAGATCGGCTGGGAAGTGATCGGCATTTTCAGCCACGAGCCAAGCATCGGGATTCGTTTCATCCATGGCCTGGCGAATTCCATGAACGACTTCAGCGTTAAAGTCATCCTCGAAGTACCGCCCGGTCATATTTCCGACGTCGATTCGCCATCCCGACATGGAATACGGAGCCTGTAGCCACTTTCGCACTATCGAATCCTTGCCGGCATACAAGCGACGCTTCAGAAGTTCCGAAGAGAAATTAAATTTTGGAAGACTGGCCAGACCCCACCATCCGACGTAGCCATGAGGAATCGATTTATCCCAGTAGAAAAAGGCTCTCTCCTTAGATTTCTTATCTTTGAGCGCCTTGATCAACCAAGGGTGTAGCCGCCCGCAGTGGTTGGTAGTGAGATCCCCCATTACGGCGATCCCCAGCTCCTTGGTCTTTCGCTTGAGAGAGAACATCGCCTTATCTCCACCAAGTAATGGGTCGACCTCATCAAAAGAGGATGCGTCATAACGGTGGGTGGAGTTGGCTGCGAAGAAGGGCGTGAAATAGATGCCGTTGATACCGAGTTCAACAATGTGGTCTAGATGCTGTTCAACCCCAGGTAAGTCACCGCCAAATAGCTCTACTCCCGTAGTTGGGTCTTTGCCCTTAGGAAGATCATCCCAATTGCGGCGGATAAAATTTTCGGGAGCCTTATATTTTTTACCAGAACTAGCAAAGCGGTCCGGAAATATTTGATAGAAAACCGACCTATTTATCCATTTCGGGAAGCTGGGTCTTGCAAGAATCTTGAAATCATTTGTACTTGTTACCTCATATGGAAAGAGTCCAGCAGCATTTAGCCAAGAATAATTTCCATCTTTTATAAGTAAGAAACGGTACGGAGTAACGGGATTGAGTACTGGAACACTTACGCTCCACCAAGTCTCGACGGGACCAACATCTGCGATGGACATTTCGAATAGGCGTGGCTCACCATCGTGATACACGCGTAACATGGCGCGATCAAGAGTCACGTCATTTGAAATGCGAAATCGAAAGTTAACTTCTTCCCTAATAGCGGGAGCACTATTGCTTATGTAAATTTCGCTGCCATCATGATGGGCAAATAGTGGATTCTTCATTGCACCCTCTTTTCGTGCTACTCGTATCGAAGTTAATCTAGAAGGTGAATTATTAACCCTTTGTTGCGCCTTGGGTGAGTCCTCCGATGATAAAGCGCTGCAGCGATAGGAAGAGGATCACGAGAGGAATTGAGGCCATCAATGAGCCGGCCGCGAAAGGTCCCCAATTTTGCCCAAATTGGGCGCCTACAAATGAGTTCAGTCCAACTGCCACGGTGCGTTGATGAACATCGGTCAAGAAAATAGAAGCCAAGATGAATTCGTTAAAGGTGCCAATGAAAGCTAGCAACGCAGTCACCGCTAGCACGGGAGCTGCGAGCGGGAAGAAGATCAGCCAATAGACCTGTGGAGTCGATGCACCATCGATACGGGCTGCCTCATCGAGCTCCATCGGAATCGTGTCGATATAACCCCGAAGCAGCCAAATGTTTACTCCCATTGAGCCACCGAGGTAGATCAGCAAGAGGCCGCCAAGGCTTCCTAAGCCAATAGCAGGAAAGACGGTGTAGACCCGTTCCATCATTACATAGATGGCTGCAAGGGCGAGAAATGATGGAAAGACCTGAACTAGCAAGAGCGCCTGTAGGCCAATCTTGCGACCTCTAAATTTCATGCGGCTGAAAGCAAATGCTGATGCTCCGCCGATAAATACCGCAATCACCGCATTACCAGTCGCTAGCAGGATCGAATTGAAAATCCAGCGCAAGAATGGAACATGAGGGTCAGTGAGGAGCAGATGGTAATTCGCCCAACTAAATTGAGTAGGAATGAAGGATCCAGAATTCAGGAGCCCGGTTGGATTGAAACTTGATTCAATAACTACATAGATCGGGAAGAGAACGAAGAGGATGATCACCCAAATGTATGAGTGAGCGATTAGGTGGCCCTTAGAGATCCGCCCTTTGTGACGCTTTACCGCTTGAGTAGCCATTAGCTCACCAAATCCAATACACGAGATCTACGCAAACTCCATAGGGAGAGAGATGCCACTATAAGGAAGATCAGCATCGAGATTGCCGAGGCTGAACCGTAATTCTGATTGGCCCCATTAAAGGCGGTCTTATAGGTATATGTAATCAAAATATCCGTCGCTCCAGCGGTCTGGCCATGCAAGGCATCAGTTGGCCCTCCACCTGTGAGCAGGTAGATCAAATTGAAATTATTGAAATTGAATGCAAACGATGAGATGAGAAGAGGTGCCAAAATCTGTAAAAGAAGTGGCAATTTAATCTGGCGCAAGATCTGTGTGGAGGTCGCACCATCCATCTCGGCAGCCTCTTCGAGATCAGCTGGAATTGCTTGGAGAGCTCCAGTGCTGATGAGGTAAAAATAAGGGAGGCCCAACCACAGGTTAACAATCAAGACCATCCCACGAGCGAGCCACGGGCTGTCGAAGAAATCGATATGTGAATGGAAGAGCGCATTTACCGCGCCAAACTGCGTATTAAACATTCCCTTCCAGATCAAGATGCTCATGAAGCTCGGGATGGCATACGGCAAAATCACTATCGAGCGATAAAAACGCTTGAATCGCAATTTCTGTTCGAGGGCGATAGCAAGCAACAATCCAAAGCCAAACATCAGTATCACGGTTATTGAGGCGAAGCAGAAAGTCCAAACAAAAACTCCGATAAAGGGACCACGAATATTTGGATCGCTTAGTAAGTGAGCATAATTTTGAAATTTGCTAAAGGACTTCCATCCCGGATATAGGAGATCCTTAGGATTATCTACATTGGCAAAGTTGCCGTTCCCATTATCTTTATATGTCTTACCCGTTGCGGCATTCTTAAGCAGCCCCGTTGCTGGGTCATAGTGCACGCTCTGCGTTAGTAGTGAGGCTGAGGAGGTATCTTGCGGTTGAATGAAATCGCCATTTGGGAGCGGGAATTTAGCGTTGGAGATTACGCTATCCAGATTGGCCTCTTCGTCCGGGGTGTAAGGCTTGAATCCAGGGACGCTGATTGCATCTCCCTTTGAATTAGTCTTAAATTCACCCGAATTGAGAACAACAACCATTTTCTCGTTGGCAATGTATGAGATGTGGGTGGCTGGGTTAGTAAGAAGTGCGGTAAATCCACCGTTATCAGTGCCCAGGACCATATCGTAAGAGGTGTTGGCAGCGTCCGGAGTGAGACCATTATTAATAAGCTGCGTAACTGCAGCATCCTTGGTGACGATGTTTCCGGATTGGTAATTAAAGAATGACATCTCCACTGTGTAAACAACTGGAATGACTACAAAGAGGGTCAGAAGAATTAATCCAGGTAAAAGGAATTTGAAAGGCATGGTGCGCTTGGAAAAGTAAACGAAGTTTGCTGCCAAGGCAACTAATGCAATGACTAATTGAATGATTCCAGAATGCTTATGGAGCGCGGCAAGAAACATCGCAAGCAAAATGGCATCGACAGCTGCCATAAAGATGATCTTGCCTAGCAATGCGATGGTCCCAGTGAAACCAGAAAGGCGATTCACATAGACCTCCAGAAACTCAGAATGTTGGGATGATTATGGCTGAATTTTAACGTGAATAAAACTGGCCGACAGTAGTTACTGCCGGCCAGTTTTAACAATTACAGACTAGAGAGATGCAGCCGCATCGTCGAAGTCTTTTTGTTCAATTGCTGCTGCAGCATTGAGGCTGGAAGCAGCATCCTTACCTTGGGTAAAGATTGCGGTGTAAAGAGCTGACAATGTGTCGTACCAGTTGGTTCCGCCAGCCTTGTCATTCAATAGACCATCAACTTGTGGGGTACCAGATTGAGCAGCAGTTGCTACTCCAAGTGTCAATGGATCTGTCACTTGAGCGATTGCCTGTGCATTTGCTGGTGGACGAGTTGATGCCTTGTACATAGCAACTTGACCATCGGTTGAAGCAAAGAAGTTCAAGAGGAGCTGACGAGCACCAATTGAAACTCCATGGGTTGCTGCATATGAGGTCAAGAATGCACCTGAGTAGTTAACCCATTGTGCTGCAGTGCCGCCATTGAGACCAGGAATAGCTGAAAGACCAAAGCTCAAACCTGCCTTGGTGTATCCGCCGTAGTTCCATGCACCGGTGATAGCAAATGGAATCTTTCCTGCTGTGAATGCTGCGTTGCAAGAATCCCATTGGAAGAAGCCAGTTGACTTACCTGAAGAGTCAAGCAAGTACTTCTTAACGTTTGAGATAAATGCTGAAGAGTTAAGAACAACCTTGTTGTAGTTAGGCTTGCTCTTTGAAATATCCCAAGCACCGCCACCAAAACCATTGAGGAGAGCTTGAGTACCCCATGTTCCATCAACTGCGCAAACGCCACCGACGAGTCCCTTTGATGCCTTATTGGTGTTATAGAAGTTAACCATCTGAACCAAGCTTGTTGGAGCAGCAGAACCGAAGAGAGTCTTGTTGTAGACGAGTGCAGTTGTATCAATATCAAGTGCTACGCCATATTGCTTACCGGCGTATGACATGGCAGAGATTGCACCCTTTGAGAATGCTTGGTTTGCTGATCCAGGTTGAATGGAAGCCAACTTTCCTGACTTAGCATCAAGAACGAATGAGGCTGGACCTGTTAGGACGTCCGGTCCACTCGCAGCAGAAGCCTTTGACCATGCATCTTGAAGAGCAGACAAGCTTGAGAAGAACTTAACTTGAATCTTGTAACCTGGAACGATTGATGTATTTCCACCAATCAAAGTCGTTAATTGTGGACCGCGTTGATCATCAGCCCAAACAATGAGCGTACGTTGCGCAGCATTAGCGCTTGGTACGAGAAGTGTTGAACCTACGAGTGCTGCGCTGGCAACAATGCCAACCAGACCGAGTTTCTTTTTCATGCATTCCTCCATCGATTGTTAACTCCAAAAGTTTCCTTCCAGAGTTTCGACACGTGTCGATCAGTGGTGCTAATCTATAGCGAGTTTCTGAGAAAAAGAAGCCAGCCAGAACTCATCTACTAGATTGTGACTAAAGCGTTATAAATGGCCACCCGAGAAGAAGTAGCATGGCGTGCTGGGGTCTCCCCCAGCACAGTTACCTATGCACTCACGGGGAAGCGCTCCATAAAACCTGAAACTCGAGAGCGAATTCTTCAGGTGGTTGCCGAGATGAATTACGTTCCACATTTTGCTGCCGGGGCCCTCGCTGGAGGGAGATCGAAGACTCTCGCGATGCTCTTTCCCGGAACGGCCGCTGGAATTTCACCGGTCGCCCTGCAGTACATAACGGGAGCTGTTAATGCAGCCAGCGAGCGTGGCTATGCGCTGATCCTTTGGCCCGGCGACAACGCCGATATGAATCAGATTGCAACCCTTGCCAAGTCAGGGCTGTTAGGCGCAGTGCTGCTGATGGAAATCCACCTCCGAGATAAGCGCGTTGATTACCTTCTGGAGCAAGAAGTGCCCCTCACCATGATCGGTAGAACGCAAGATCCTTCTTCTATCAATTATGTTGATCGTGACTTCGAAGAAGTGTCCAAGCGGGCGATCGACTATTTCTTTGAGTTAGGCCACAAAAACATCGCCTTTCTCTCCCAGGCCAGTGAAAAGCAGACTCGGGATCCTCGAGGGGTTGATAAGCGTTTTCAAAGTTCGATCATTAAACATGCAAAAGATCGTGGAATTCATGCAATTGAAATACCAAGTTTGAATGATCCCAACTCGGGGCGAATCGCCTATCAATTAATGCGTAAAAAATACAAGCAGGTCTCTGCGGTACTCGCCCTACCAGATCTAGCCACCATAGGGTTTATCAACGGCGCACATGAAGAGGAGATATCCATCCCTGAAGATCTCTCAGTAATCTCTGTCAATACTCCGAAGGCGCAAATTAATATGTCTTGGCCAAAATTAACGACTGTTGATCTTCCCGCTTATGAAATGGCAGCGGCTGCTATCAACATCACGATTGATGAACTAGAAGGAATCCCCAACCCGGTCAAGCAACAACTATGGATTGGGGATTTGATTCTTGGTGATTCAACGGCACCTTACAAAAAGTAAGGCTTTAGCGAATCGATCAACTCTCTTTACTGATTGTGACTGCAATCAGTTGTGAAGTTGATGGACCGTCTCATCCCAACCCTTAACATCCTTAGGGCTACGTGGGCCTGGGCCAACATAGCGCGCAGATGGGCGGATTAGGCGGCCAGTGCGCTTCTGCTCCAAAATGTGAGCAGACCAACCAGCGGTGCGCGCTGCGGTAAACATAGATGTAAAGAGTGGAGCTGGAACCTGCGCGAAATCGAGCACAATAGCGGCCCAAAATTCAACGTTTGTTTCAAGCACACGCTCTGGATGGCGCTCATGCAATTCCGCAAGCGCTGCCTTCTCGAGTTCAAGGGCAACTTCATAGCGAGGTGCACCAAGTTCCTTTGCGGTACGACGCAGAGTGCGGGCACGAGGATCTTCTGCTCGATAAACGCGATGGCCAAATCCCATCAAGCGCTCGCCACGATCCATAATTCCTTTTACATAAGAACGAGCATCACCATGCTTTTCAACGCCCTCGATCATGCTCAAAACGCGTGCAGGAGCCCCACCATGCAGTGGGCCAGACATCGCTCCGATTGCACCAGAGAGTGATGCAGCTACATCTGCACCAGTAGATGCAATGACGCGTGCAGTAAATGTTGATGCGTTCATTCCATGTTCTGCAGCGGAAACGAAATAGGCGTCGATTGCTCGTACATGTAGTGGATCAGGTTCGCCACGCCAGCGAATCATCATTCTCTCAACAACTGTGTGAGCCTTATCAATCTCGGACTCAGGAACAACAGGTTGAACAACACCACGTGCAGATTGAGCTACATATGAGAGCACCATGACCGAGGCGCGAGCCAAATTGGAACGTGCTTCCTCATCTGAGATATCAAGAAGTGGCTTAAGTCCCCATGCTGGAGCGAGCATCGCAATCGCCGATTGAACGTCTACACGCACATCTCCAGAGTGAACTGGGAGTGGAAATCTTTCTGCTGGTGGAAGTCCTGGATTGAATTCATCATCGACTAAAAGTCCCCAGACGTTTCCGAAGGTGACACGACCGACTAAATCTTCAATATCAACACCGCGATATCGCAGCGCGCTACCCTCTTTATCTGGTTCTGCAATCGTCGACTCAAAGGCAATTACGCCCTCCAGGCCCGGCTTAAAATCATCGCTCACGGAAAATCCCTCCACAATAGGTACCCTTATTCTTGCGCTTGAACCTACGGCGTACAAACCCTGTGGCCCAAATAGCCGAATGCCCAAAAGTGACGTTAGATACACCTATGAGCAACTCTCACGACTCCGAAGTCAGCCTCACCCGAGATCAGATCAGGTCAATGCGTCGCTCCTACGGGGAGAGAGGTCTGGCTGAGTCCGAGATCGCCTCTGATCCCCTCGCCCAATTTAAGATCTGGCTAGCCGAGGCCGCAGCCAACCCCGTTATCGTCGAGGCAAATGCCATGGTTCTCTCCACCGTTGACCAGTGGGGTCCGGCATCTCGCACCGTCCTCTTGAAAGATGTCTCCGACGCCGGATTCTCTTTCTTCACCAATTACGAGTCCAACAAAGGTAGGGCGATCGCTGCTCGCCCTGAGGTGGCTCTGCTCTTCCCCTGGTACGCGATGGAGCGGCAAGTCATTGTTAAGGGCCTGGCCTCTAAGGTCGATAGAAAGTTCTCTGAAGATTACTTTTCCACAAGACCCTGGGGCAGCCAGATCGGCGCCTGGGCTAGTTCTCAGTCGCAAGATCTGGAGTCGCGTGAACACCTTCAAGCTCGCTTCGATGAGTTCGCCGAAAAATATCCTGAGGGTTCGATAGTGCCTACTCCCCCACATTGGGGAGGCTATCAAGTTACTCCAATTTCAATAGAGTTTTGGCAGGGTCGGTACTCACGGCTTCATGATCGTTTGATCTTCACCACATCTGGCGACGGCTGGCAACTCACGCGCCTGCACCCCTAAAAATGCCTTAGGGTTTGGACATGAGCGATATAACAATTCCAGCAGAACTCAAGCCTCGTGATGGTCGATTTGGGTGTGGCCCGTCGAAGATTCCACAAGCTGCAATCGACGCACTTGCGGCCAGCAACTCGCTTCTGCTTGGAACTTCTCATCGTCAGGCACCCGTGAAGAATCTCGTCAAAGAGGTTCGTTCTGGTTTAGCTTCGCTCTTTAACCTTCCAGAAGGTTACGAAGTCATTGTCGGCAATGGCGGATCAACCGCATTTTGGGATATTGCAACATTCAATTTGATCGAGAAAAAATCACAACACCTTGTTTTTGGTGAATTCTCATCCAAGTTTGCCGCCGCTGCCAAAGAGGCTCCATTTCTCGATGAGCCAACAGTTATAAAGTCAGAGCCAGGCACTCATCCTGCACCTCAAGCCGAAGCAGGCGTGGATGTCTATGCCTTCACCCACAACGAGACGAGTACCGGAGTTTCTGCTCCTATTATTCGTCCAGCTGGCACTGAAGGTGCGCTAGTTCTTGTTGACGCAACCAGCGCAGCTGGCGGTTTAGAGGTTGATCTTTCCGAGTGCGATGTTTATTACTTCGCTCCTCAAAAATCATTCGCCTCTGATGGCGGACTTTGGATCGCAATCATGAGTCCAGCAGCGCTTGAGCGCGTAGAGAAGATCAAGGCTTCTGGACGTTGGATTCCAGCATTCTTTGACTTATCCATCGCCATTGAAAATTCTCGTCTAGAACAGACCTACAACACTCCAGCGCTTGCAACTCTCTTCTTGCTCAATGAGCAGATCAAGTGGATGAATGCAGGAGGTGGGCTCGCATTCGCAGCGGGTCGTAGCAGCGAATCTTCCTCACACTTGTATGACTGGGCTGAGAAGACCTCCTATACAACTCCATTTGTGACCGATCCTGCTGCGCGCTCAAAAGTAGTCGGCACTATCAATTTTGATGACTCAATCGATGCCATTGCCGTTGCGAAAGCGCTGCGGGCCAATGGAATCGTCGATACCGAGCCATATCGGAAACTTGGCAAGAACCAGCTTCGAATTGCGATGTTCCCAGCCGTCGACCCGGAAGACATTAAAGCGCTTACCGCCTGTATTGATTACGTGGTGGCGGAGCTTATTAAATGATGAGTGCAAAGTTGAGGCGCCGAGTGACCATCGGCGTCCTTTTCTTGCTATTTATCTTGGCAGTGCTAGGCAGCGTCGGGGTGATTAAGTAGTTCTACTCGCGCAAGAATCCTGCTTCATCTAACAACATCGGCATAACAAACGAGAGCCTGTTGTAGGGCAGCCACCTCACCTATCAGGTCTGACCCCAGATTTCAGAACGTCTATTTTGGGCATAAGCCGCCTGTGTATGCGCCGGATTCTTTGGATTTGCAGGTCCAAAGTGGCCAATTTAGACTGAAAAACCAATGGAGTGAGATCAACCTCACACAAAAAATCGATGGCCTAGGTGACTTTTTTGGTCGCCTAGGCCTTTCTTTGAAGCCGGTCGCGGAGCGCCAAAAAGACGATCAAGGCGCCAAGTGAGGTAATCCCACCACAGATAGCGACGGTCTGTCTCACCCCTACCACGTCGGCCAACCATCCGATCAACGGAGAGCCGAATGGAGTGGCTCCGAGGAAGATCAGCAGATAGAAGCCCATGACTCGCCCGCGCAACTCATGTGGAGTCGTTGTCTGCACGTAAGTATTTGCAGAGATCATCGTGGTGAGTGCAAAAAAACCACATACCGGCAAGGTCAGGGCAAAGGTCAAATAGTTCGGCATCGAAGCTTGAACAATCAAACAGATACCAAAAATGCTGGAACATCCCATGATGAAGCGAGGGCTATGCCTTTGATCAAGCCGGGTAGAAAGGATCGCTGCGCTCAGTGATCCGATAGCCAAGACGCTACCTAGCAGGCCGAATGCGCCTGCATCTTTATGAAATATCTTGGTCGAGATCAAGGCATTAAAAATCTGAAAATTCAATCCAAATGTTGATGCGAAAAATACTGTAGCAATGATCGCCACGATGTCAGTTCTGCTTTTGATATAGCGAATTCCTTCGACAATCTTCCGATCCTTCTCATCCTGCGGAAGTCGATGTAACTCTTCTGGGCGCATGAGTAGCAGAGCAACAATTACAAATACAAAGGACCCAGCATTGAGTAAGAATGAAGGCCCGGTGTGAAAGTACTTGATCAGAATTCCTGAAATTGCCGGACCAACCAACCTTCCCAAATTGAAATTAGCAGAGTTCAAACTCACTGCATTCGCAATATCGGACTTACCTACTAGCTCAGAAGTAAAGGATTGACGTACGGGGGCATCTAATGCGCCAAAAAGACCCAAACTAAAGGCCAATATAAAGACTTCTAGAATCGTCACTCTGTGCGAAATTATGAGTACACCGAGTATTGCCGCGGTAGTACCACCACCAGCATTTGTTATGAGCAAGAGCTTACGTTTATCGAGTCGATCTGCAAGAGATCCTGCATACAGGCTAAAGAGAAGCATGGGCAGAAACTGCAGGCCTGTAACTACTCCGAGCGCAGAACCACCGCGATGGAGGTCGCTTACAACCAACCAATCCTGAGCCACGCGTTGCGCCCACGTTCCAATATTGGAAACCATATTGGCGGTAAAGAAGAGGCGATAATTCCTGTGCTTGAAGGAGCGAAATGATCCTTCACTGGATGACATGTTCGAAGTGTACAAGCGACTGCTCTTTCAGCAGGAAGTATGCTCGCCTAGTGAGACAAACCCTGCCAATCGTGATTCTTGGAACATCGGCCTGGTTCATTGCGCTCGTAATTGAGCTAGCTCGCAACGCTCAGAACAGTTCGATATGGATCTGCCTGGTTGGTATCGGGCTTGGTTTATTGGGGACGCTTTACATTCTGCGTGGATTACGTAAGAGCACAAAACGGAGTCGATAAAACTCCGTGAAGTTCTAGCCTTCGATCTGTCCCGCAATACCTCGAAGCACTTTCCCGAGACGCTCCGCCTCTGTGCTCGATGGATAACGACCGTGACGCAATCCGTTACCAACTTTGTCTAACATCTTGATGCTATCTTCGATGATAGTTGCAAGATCATCGGCATTAATTCTGGTGTTTGCCACAACTGACGCAGGCTCATCAATAATTCGTACTGACAGTGCTTGTGGCCCACGACGACCTTCAGCAACGCCAAACTCCAATTTCGTTCCAGGCTTTACAGTAGGAACTCCAGATGGGAGCGCCGAAGCCGCGAGGTAAACATCCTCGCCCTCTTCGGATGAGATAAAACCAAATCCTTTTTCGAGGCTGAACCACTTAACGCGACCAATAGGCATTGGCTTCTCCCTTCGTGTGCTCACGATTAGCACTCTCTGGCGCTAATCTCGTTGGCACGAATAAGGCCAGCGCTCTGTCTGGCAAGGTAGTTAGTTTATCGGAAATAGTGGGGCCGCCGTTGACCCCTTAAAACGCTATTCGGGAACGATCAACGCTTGGGAGTGCGCTCCACACCCATGATCGACTGAGACCACGCGCGCATCTTCAGGCGAGAGCGCATTAGCGCAGACTCCGAAGGCCGAGCGGAGCGAGCCAGCGATCGGCAAGAAGAATCCGCATGAAGAACATGGCAAAGGTGCATATTGCGCAATGGGGGTATTTGGACCTCTATCCCCTTCGTACCAACGCTTGCTAGCAGCATCGCGACCAACAATTGATAGCACGCGAGCGCGACCCAATCCGAGTTCAAATTGTTCTGCGAGATCCAGATCTTCATCTCCCGGCAAAGCATCAAATCCAGGAACTAAACGCACATCATCCGATGAGGTTGGAACAATATCCCCGACTCCAACATCGCCTGGCTCAACGCGATCCTTGTATGGGATCCACTCAGGAGCTAAAAGCGATTCTGCCCCGGGAAGTAGCACGACATCCGCGATCGTTGCCGGAGAGTGGGCGTCAACCTTGATAACCGTGACGGCCCAACGCCAGCCTGAATATCCAGGAAGTGATGATTCAAAGAGATAGGTCGCAATTCGCTCATCTTCTTGATCGATCGAGACAAGCTCGCCCACAAATTTAGGGTCACGCGCATCTTCCAGGGCAGCGCCGCGCGCTAATTCCAGCGCGTTAAATGTGTCGGTCATGAGGCTAGGGTAATGCGAAACGGCCCCCCAAGAAAATTGGGAGGCCGATTTAAGCGCTAATGAACTACTAGAAGTCCATATCTGCAGCAGGATTATTTGCGCCAACAGCCTTAGCTTCAGGCTTATCAGTGACCACTGCCTCTGTGGTGAGGAAGAGTGCCGCGATAGATGCAGCATTTTGAAGTGCAGATCGAGTGACCTTGGCAGGATCGATGATGCCAGCCTTGATCATGTCTACATACTCACCAGTTGCAGCATTGAGTCCAAATCCTGACTCAAGATTGCGAACTTTCTCTACGACTACGCCGCCTTCGAGTCCGGCATTGATAGCAATCTGCTTGAGAGGAGCTTCAATTCCAAACTCAACGATGCGAGCGCCAGTTGCCTCATCACCCGCGAGCTTGAGATTGAGAAGCGCAGCCTTTCCAGCTTGGAGAAGTGCGACGCCACCACCGGCAACGATTCCTTCTTCAACTGCGGCCTTTGCATTACGTACTGCATCTTCAATACGGTGCTTGCGCTCTTTGAGTTCTACCTCAGTCGCAGCTCCTGCTTTGATGACTGCTACGCCGCCAGCAAGCTTCGCCAGACGCTCCTGTAACTTTTCACGATCGTAATCTGAATCGCTCTTCTCGATCTCGGCGCGAATCTGATTGACGCGGCCCTTGATCTGCTCTGCATCTCCAGAACCTTCAACGATTGTTGTCTCTTCCTTGGCAATAACAACCTTGCGAGCGCGACCAAGAAGATCCATGGTTGCAGCTTCGAGCTTCAAACCAACTTCTTCAGAGATGACTGTTCCGCCGGTAAGAATTGCGATGTCCTGCAACATTGCCTTGCGGCGATCACCAAAGCCAGGTGCCTTTACTGCAGCAGAGCGGAAGGTCCCACGGATCTTATTTACAACCAAAGTTGCGAGCGCTTCACCCTCAACATCTTCAGCCAAGATCAACAGCGGCTTTCCAGATTGCATAACCTTCTCGAGGATTGGAAGTAGCTCTTTGATATTTGAAATCTTGGAGTTTGCGATCAAGATGTAAGGATCTTCGAGAACTGCCTCCATACGATCTGTATCGGTTGTGAAATATGGAGAGATATAACCCTTATCGAAACGCATTCCTTCTGTGAGCTCGAGCTCTAGTCCGAAGGTATTGCTCTCTTCAACGGTAATTACGCCCTCTTTGCCGACCTTATCCATCGCCTCGGCGATCATCTCGCCGATCGTGGTGTCAGCTGCGGAGATAGATGCGGTTGCTGCAATCTGCTCTTTGGTGTCAACGTTCTTTGCCATCTTGCTCAACTCGGCTGAAATTGCTTCGACAGCCTTTTCAATACCGCGCTTAAGAGCCATTGGGTTCGCACCAGCAGCGACGTTACGAAGTCCTTCGCGAACAAGTGCTTGGGCCAAGACGGTAGCGGTAGTTGTTCCATCTCCTGCTACATCGTCGGTCTTCTTAGCAACTTCCTTAACCAGCTCTGCGCCGATCTTCTCCCAGGGATCATCTAGATCAATCTCCTTGGCGATGGAGACACCATCGTTGGTGATTGTTGGGGCGCCCCACTTCTTCTCCAGAACTACATTGCGACCGCGGGGTCCAAGGGTTACTTTGACGGCGTCGGCGAGCGTATTCATTCCCCGCTCCAAGCCGCGGCGTGCCTCTTCGTTGAAGGCGATCATCTTTGCCATGTCTGTTATCTCCCTTTAAGAATCTTCAATAATCGTCATTAGTGATTATCACTCACCTAGGGCGAGTGCTAACCAAACTCTAGCGAAAGGGGCAGGTTGCTTCCAATTCAAAGGTTTAGGAGGTGACTCAAGGAAAGGTGGGGATTTACGCTCGAAATCGGGGGGGCTTAGGCCTCAGCCCCAGACTGGCTGGTCCAACGGTACGGTGGAGAGGGTTGAAAAGCCGACCGTGCTGGGGGCAACTCCCGCACTCACGGCGAGTGAGGTCAGGGCGGCCACCATCGCCCCGTTATCCGTGCATAGACCGATAGGCGGGGTCCGCAGCTCGACCTTGGCCGCCTGGGTGCGGGCGAGCGCCTCGGCTCTTAGCCGGGAGTTCGCAGCTACTCCCCCGGCAATGATCAAAGTTTCGAGCCCGGTCTCGGCACATGCCTTAAGAGCCTTAGTAAGAAGCACATCAACGATGGCCTCCTGGAAAGAGGCGGCCACATCTGCGCGATGAGCCTGAGGTGTTTGCTGCAGATACCGTGAGACCGCTGTCTTTAGCCCACTAAATGAAAAGTCATACTCAGAGTCGGCAAGGCCGCGCGGAAAATTAATTGAGTTGGGATCGCCATCGCGCGCCAACCGATCTATGGCCGGTCCTCCCGGAAAATCCAATTCCAAGATGCGAGCTATTTTGTCGAAGGCCTCCCCCGCTGCATCATCGATTGTTCCCCCAAGCACTCTCACTCCACGAGCCATATCTTGAACTTCAATAATCGAACTATGCCCACCACTCACTAGTAGTCCGATAGCTGGAGTCAGAGGTTTGGATTCATCTAGCGCATCAACTGCAATATGTGATGAGAGATGATTAACGCCATACAAAGGTTTATCGAGAGCGAGAGCCAGACCATGCGCTGCACTTGTTCCTACAAGTAAAGCTCCTATGAGACCAGGGCCGGCAGTTACACCAATTGCATCGAGATCCTTAAGAGATACCTTTGCGACATCTAGCGCTTGCGATATGACGTTTGGCATCGCCTCTAGATGTGCACGACTTGCGATCTCTGGCACCACTCCACCAAAGCGAGCATGCTCTTCAACGCTGGATGAGATGATATTAGCTAGAAGAGTGCGGCCACGGACAATTCCTACGGCGGTTTCATCGCACGAGGTTTCAATTCCTAGTACGAGAGGTTGGCTACTCATTTTCGTAGCTCCTTGCGCATAACGACTGCAGTCAATCCCGGACCGTAATAGTCGGCGCGTTCGGCGATCTTTCTAAAACCATTGGCAAGATAGAGAGGTTCTGCCTCCACATTACCAACTCGCATCTCCAACATCATCGCCTCAACCTTTTGGTTACGAGACCAATCAATCATTCGTTTAAGAAACTCTCGAGCAATTCCTCGACGTCTAAACTCCGGGGCAACAGTCAAAGTCAGAATATCTGTCACGTCTCCGGCCACCATCACTCCGGCATAACCAACTACCTTGCCTGCAAATTCCGCTACTAGATATTGCCTTCCAGAACTAGCGAACTCCTCTTTAAATTGTGACAAGCTCCATGGATCATCCAAGTAGATGGATTTCTCCAGCGCGTAAATACTGACTAAATCAACATGGGTCCAGGGCCGAAATTTCACACCCTTCGGCGCGGGGTATGCATCTGGTTTACGTACATAAATTGGTTCAAGAACCGAGAGTGAAGTTGTTGCGAGTTGAGCAATTGCTAGTGATGTGGGAGGCTCTTTGTATATCGGAATCGAAAACCCTTCCAACTCTTCCTTTTGTAATGTTCGGGATGGCGCATAAAGTTTTCCGTCAAGATAGTGTTCACAAAAAAACTCACGTCGCCTTGCATCAATCGCCACAATAAATTCTTTATCGTCTTGTACATGCGCCATAGCGGCAAGCGATGAGACACCCACCCAAGGAATTCCTTTGGCTAAAGCAAAAGCCTGACCAAAGGCAATTCCAACTCTCAACCCAGTAAACGGTCCAGGTCCCATTCCGATTGCAACCACATCAATGTAGGGATCACTCTCCAATATTTGATTAACCAGCTTAGGTAGTACTTCACCATGCGCTAATGGATCGTCATGATGATGCTCAGAAACGCTAACGCCGTCAACAACAAGGCCCACAGTTGTGCGATCAGTTGAGGTATCAACGGCCAATATTGTGGTCATATTTCGAGGCCTTTAATCTGCACGGAACGCTCGTTCTCCGATTGACCAAACTCAATATCAATTTCTATAAACTCTTGATCGAGACGTTCTACGAATCCAGTGCCCCATTCAATAATTGTTATGGATTGCGGAATTCTGCTCTCTAAATCTAAATCGTCGAAGAGCGCTAACTCATTGCCAATCAATCGATAGGCATCGACGTGAACTAAAGGGATCTCGCCTGTATAGATTTTGGAGATAACAAAGGTAGGAGAAGTTATTGGTGCAATGCCCAGCGCCGCTCCAATCCCCCGTACGAGGGTTGTCTTGCCTGCCCCAAGTTCCCCATTCAGAAGAATCACATCGCCCTCTTTTAGTTGTGACCCAATCCGTATTCCGAGAGATTCCATCGCCTCTGGGGAGTCAATAATCACGAATAAATCCTTGGAACTCTGGAGGCAATTCTTGTGACTATCTCATAGTTAATAGTTCCTGCAGCAGCAGCCCACTCATCGATGGAATAACCATCCCCGCCGATCACGGTGACATAGTCTCCGGCCTCCGCCGTCGAATCAATACCCAAATCCACGACGCACTGATCCATAGAGATTCGTCCAACTAAAGGAGCTCGCTTTCCATTAAAAAGCACTCCGGCACTATTTGAGGTGCTCCTAGGCAAGCCATCGGAATACCCCATAGTTACGACCCCTAGTTTCGTGTCGTTCTTCAGAATCTCTGTTCCGCCATATCCAACAGCATCACCAGCCCTGGCTGCTTTAACTAGGTGCAGTTGGGCCTTAATTGTCATGGCAGGTTTAAGCTGAAAATCTGATGCAGGACCCATGAAAGCTACATCTGGAGACAGTCCATACATTGCAATCCCGAGTCGAATCATCGAGTGGTGTGCACTGACTCGAGAGAGCGTTGCGGCGGAGTTGGAGAGGTGTACCCGATCCGGAATTAATCCCGCCTCTTCCAACTCAGATAATTTGCGAAGAAATTCATTCTCTTGATATTCGTTAAATTCTGACTCTGGCTCATCGGCCCTTGCAAAATGCGACCAAAATCCCGCAAGCACATACGAACTTTTATGTTCAACTGCAAAGTTTAAGAATTCTTTCCATTCATCAAGCACTCCACCGCGACGCATCCCGGTATCAACTTCGAAATGCAGTCGTGGCAACTTCCGCAGCCGCTTAGCCTCCTGAAGTATCTCTTCAAAGAGTTGTATCGAGGAGACTGAGAGATCGATGTTTAAATTTAGAGCGGTTTCAAAATCATCATGAGGCGGCGTGAGCCAGCTGACCACCGGAACTTCAATGCCCGCCTCGCGAATTGCGATTGCCTCCTCGAGAAGCGCCACACCTAGTCGATTAGCCCCGGATTCAATAGCTCGTGTTGCAACCGGAATTAATCCATGTCCATACGCATCAGCTTTAACGACTGCCAATATCTCGGCCTTCGTGCGTGAGCGAATCTGAGCAACATTATATGAAATGGCGTCAAGATCGACTTGGACAAAGGCACGCATCGCTAGACCCTTTCAATTACAACCATGGCAGATGCGATTCCGGCATCGTGGGAGAGGGTGAGATGAACAGTGTCTCCTGCGATTCGCGTTGCAAGTGCACCGGTGAAAATAAATGTTGGCTTACCCGAAGGTTGATTGATAATTTCAGCATCGTGCCACGAGAAAACATCGCGAGCATCAAGGGCTTTCACCAGCGCCTCTTTTGCCGCGAATCGTGCGGCGAGTGAAGATACCTTTAGTTGAGCTTCTCGCTCTGTAAAGATGCGAGCCCGCAGGGCTGGAGTGCGCTCCAGCGACTCCTGAAAACGCGCGATATCAACGACATCAATTCCGATTCCTAGGATCATGATGGTTGTTTCTTGGATGGCCAGGCGCGATCAGCCGCAATGAGAAAGACCAATATAGAGCCGCCAAGAAAAACCCCGCCCAATAGATCGCTAAACCAATGAGTATTGCGCATAAGTGAGACCACGCAAACGGTAGCAGTGATAATTCCAACCAAGGTGTACAACTCAAGGAATCGAGTAGCTCCAAATTTGGTATAGCGGTACAACAAATAGGCTAACGCTCCCCATGTAAGCAGAGCATTTGAGGAATGCCCACTGGGGTATGAACCAACAGCTCCGCTATGAACGATATCGAAATTCAATCGTGGCTTAGAGCGGCCAAAGAATATTTTTGCTACACCGACTACTCCATTGAGCAATATGAGAGCAGCTAAGGAAAAGTTGATGGGGCGCCAGGATTTAAAGCGATAGGCAATTAATACCGCCGTAACGAGTAAACAGGTAGCAGTCAGACTGCGTAACCCCAGGTCGTCGAGAGCAAGCAAGATGTGGCTTGGCATGCCGCGGAAGGTGTGATGTTTGAGGCCCTTGATCGTGTGGTCAAGGTGATACAAAAAGCTCTTTGTCAGAACCTGTTCAGTTACGAGTAAGAATGCTGCGAAGAGAAGTAGAGATATCTTTATTGCGCGGTTTCGCTCTTGCCGGCGATGAACTTCCAGCGAGCCCCAATTCATTCGACCGTGACCGACTTTGCCAGATTGCGAGGTTGATCAACGTCATTGCCACGGGCCACTGCCATCTCATAAGCAATAACTTGTAACGGAACTACCGCTAAGACCGGTTGCAAAAAGTCATGCGATGAAGGAATTCGAATGTTGTGTGTAGCGCTTGCCAAATCACTATCGCCTATTGCAATCACGATCGCGCCGCGTGCTTTAACTTCTTGCACATTGCTAGCCATCTTCTCGTATAGAGCCGTGCTTACTGGCGGCATGATGGCCACCACTGGAGTGCCCTCATCGATGAGTGCAATCGGCCCGTGCTTGAGTTCGCCGCCTGCGAAGCCTTCGGCATGCATATAAGCCAACTCCTTCAGCTTAAGTGCGCCTTCAAGGGCTGTTGGGTAACCGACGTGGCGACCTAAAAAGAGTATGGAAGAGGAATCTTTGAATCGGCGGGTAAGCGCGCGAAGGGGTTCCACTGTCTCAAGAACCTGCTCCACCTTATCTGGGAGATCAGCAATTTCTGCATCAATCTCCGCGAAGAATTCTTCCGTTATAACGCCACGTACCTTGCCGAGATGCAGAGCGATCAGGTACATAGCAATGAGTTGAGTAGCAAATGCCTTAGTGGAAGCCACCGCAATCTCGGGTCCGGCATAGGTATAGAGCACGGCATCTGACTCGCGCGGAATAGTCGAGCCATTGGTGTTACAGACTGCAAATACACGCGCACCATGTGACTTTGCATAGCGCAAGGCCATCAAGGTATCCATCGTCTCACCGGACTGTGAGATTGGGATAACCAACGTGGATGAATCTACTGATGGGTCGCGGTAGCGATACTCAGATGCAAGCTCTACATCGACAGGTACGTTGGCCCATTTTTCAATGGCATATTTACCAACAAGTCCAGCGTGATAGGCGGTACCACAAGCAATAATGACAACCTTCGAAATTCCTTCGAGGTTAATGCCATCGGTGATCTCTGGACCAAGCCCAGTCGTTCGACCAATCAAAGTATCTGCTATTGCCTTTGGCTGCTCATAGATTTCCTTGAGCATAAAGTGCGGATAGCCACCTCGTTCTGCCGCAGAGGCATCCCATGAAATTTCATACTCACGAGGTTGAAGAACATTGCCAACTAGATCTGTAACGACGATCGTTGAAGCAGTGATATCTACGACTTCATCTTGGCCAAGTTCTAGAGCATGTTTTGTGTGCGAGATAAATGCGGCGACATCAGAGGCTAGAAAGTTCTCTCCATCGCCGACTCCAACAACAAGAGGTGAATTGCGGCGGGCTCCAACTATTCGACCGGGTTCATCGCTATGGATGGCAAGCAATGTGAACGATCCACGCAGCTGGGAACAGACCTCACGCATCGCAGCGGCAAGATCTCCACCATGGTTCTTGCGAGCATCGCTCAACAGATGAACTACTGATTCGGTATCAGTCTCTGATTTGAAAACATGTCCGCGCTTTTCTAAAAGTTCGCGAAGTTCAACGTAATTCTCAATGATTCCATTATGAATTAAAGCGAGCTTGCCTTCATTATCGAGATGAGGGTGGGCGTTGAGATCAGTTGGGCCGCCGTGGGTCGCCCAACGTGTATGTCCAATTCCAGAATGAGCGACAGGGTTATCTTCACCCAAAAGTGATTCGAGATTGGCGAGCTTTCCGGCCTTCTTCTCGACCCAAAGAGGTCCACCTTCGGAAACAACTAATGCGATACCGGCCGAGTCATAACCGCGATATTCCAGACGACGCAATCCTTCGAGTACTGGTGAGAGTGCCAAGGCCTTACCGGTATATCCGACAATGCCACACATGGCGAGTACCCCTTTAAATCGTCGTTACGAGAGTTCTGATCTTACTAGGAGAGCCAATTCTTCTGCCATCTGCTTCGCAATACTTGCGCTCTGCGCCTCAACCATGACGCGGACCAGGCTCTCGGTGCCCGATGCACGGACCAAAATTCGCCCAGCGGAACCCAACTCTTTCTCTTTTGCGGATATTGCCTCTCGCAAAGTTGTAGAGGTTGCCAGCTTCTCTTTAGCAACGCCTTTAACATTTATTAACTCCTGCGGGAATCTCTCCATAATCTGAGCTAACTCCGCCAGCGACTTTCCACTTGATTTAACTGCTTGCATTAAATGGAGTGCAGTTAGTAGCCCATCTCCAGTGTTTGCGTAATGTCGCATAATGATGTGCCCAGATTGCTCGCCACCTAATACAAATCCATCCGCCAACATTTTTTCTAATACGTAGCGATCACCAACCGCGGTAATTTCAACATTGATATCTAGGTTCTCCATGGCTTTGAAAAATCCCAAATTACTCATGACAGTTCCGACAACGGTCTCATGAGTCAGCAATCCGCGACTCTGCCAATCGGCCGCCAAAATCGCCATAATGAAATCACCATCAACAACATTGCCCTCATGATCAATGGCTAAGCAGCGATCGGCATCCCCGTCATGGGCGATACCTAAATCTGCCCCAGTCTCAATCACTTTAGCTTTGATGTTTTCTAGATGAGTGGAACCACAATTCTCATTGATATTCCAACCATTTGGCTCGTTGGATATTGCAATGACATCTGCTCCAGCGCGGCTATACGCCTTTGGGGCAACACGAGAAGACGCACCATTGGCGCAGTCAACAACGATTTTTAAGCCTGACAAATTTGTGGTTAATGAGTTGAGAATGTGAAAGATGTAACGCTCTGCCGCTGAATCATCATTGATGACGCGACCAACGTTTCGGCCCGTGGGGCGCTCCCACGCCTCTCCCATACGATTTTCAATAGCAGCTTCCAAGGCATCATCAAGTTTTCCGCCACCTTTGGCGAAGAACTTGATTCCGTTATCTGGCATTGGGTTATGCGATGCACTGATCATGACACCTAAATCAGCACCACTCTCGGCAACTAAATGTGCGATTGCAGGAGTAGGAAGAACCCCAACGCGGTATACATCGACACCAGCACTAGCTAAACCAGCAACAACTGCGGCTTCGAGAAAGTCACCAGATGCACGGGAATCTTGACCAACGATTGCACGTGGTCGATGTCCTTCGAATGCGCCGAGTTCGCCCAATATATGGGCTGCGGCAATAGATAAATCAACAGCAAGTTCGGCTGTTAAGAATCCATTGGCAAGACCTCGAACACCATCGGTGCCAAAGAGCGCCATTTAATAGAGCAATCGCGTAATAAGAAAATTAACGCTTGCTGTATTGCGAACGCTTACGTGCCTTCTTCAGACCGTACTTCTTACGCTCGATGACACGTGGGTCACGAGTAAGGAAGCCAGCCTTCTTGAGAGAAGGACGATTAGCGTCACGATCAATCTCATTGAGTGCGCGGGCAACTCCTAGGCGAAGCGCACCGGCTTGGCCTGAGGTTCCGCCACCGTTGATGCGAGCAACAACGTCATATTGATTCTCGGCACCGACGGTGCGGAAAGGTTCAGAGACGAGTTGTTGGTGCACCTTGTTTGGGAAGTACACATCAAGTGCCTTGCCGTTAACAATCCACTTGCCAGAACCTGGTGTTAAACGTACGCGAGCAACGGCTTCCTTACGACGACCGGTGCCGCCTCCTGGAGCCTTGATTGCTGGACGGTTTGTTGAAGCAGCTGGAGTTGAAGAGGTGTATGAAGTAAGAACTTCTTCTTCTGCATCGATTGCTGGATCGAAATCTGACATGTCTCTTCTTTCCTTACTTCTTCACGATTTGTGAAACTTGGGTAAATACATATGGTGTTGGGTTCTGAGCAGCATGTGGATGCTCTGGACCTGCGTAGACCTTGAGCTTTGAACCAACTGAGCGGCCCAACTTGTTCTTAGGGATCATTCCCAAGATTGCCTTCTCGACAACACGAGTTGGATCTTGATTGATCAAATCTGAGTAGACGATAGAGGTCATACCACCTGGATAACCTGAGTGGTGGTGAGCAAACTTCTTGCCAGCCTTTTGACCAGTGAGCACAACCTTCTCGGCGTTGATGACGATTACAAAGTCACCCATGTCGATGTGTGGAGCAAATGTGGTCTTGTGCTTTCCGCGAAGAAGGACAGCTGCATGGCTAGCTAGACGACCAAGGACAACTCCTTCAGCGTCGATGACATGCCACTTGCGGGTGACGTCACCAGCTTTCGGTGTAAATGTGCGCACGAGGTCTCTCCCTCTTTCTACTCTTTTTTAGCGAAGCGTGGGTGCTTTGCGAATCAGCCAAGAGCTGATATCAGCACGCAGGCAGAGGAGCAGGTTACCTTCCCAAGCCCCATGGGGTCAAAATGAGGGATCTCCCAAGTGCTCAGAAAGGCTGATTTCAGCGAGTTTTTCGGCATCTGGATAGTCGACCTGCACCAAGGTCAATCCGCGGGCTGGAAAGACATATGAGTCAGAGACTCGCTCATTCGCCTCCAGAATCTCACCCATCCAGCTAACCGGGAAACGGCCCTCTCCAACGCAGACCGCAGCGCCAACCAGGTTTCGCACCATATTCCACCCAAAGCCATCGGCGGCGATATCGCAGATCACACACCCATCGGAGTCCCTCGACCAGGAAAATTCTAGGAGGGTACGCAGGGTCGTTGCTCCCTCACGGTAGCGACAGAAGGTGAAGAAGTCATGCTTGCCCAAGAGTGGGGCGCTCGCCTGGTTCATGAGCTCAATATCAAGCGGGCGAAACCAGGTGGCGGTATCGAATCGCTTAAGCGGGGCAAGGTCGCGATTACCATCCAAAAGCTTGTAACGATAGTGGCGAGCGCTTGCCGAAAATCGGGCATCAAAATTTAGTGGAGCGGCACTTACCTCATTTACTCGAATATCTTCATCAAGCATCTGATTAAGACGAAATTTAAAGTGTTCGAAGTCCCAGATATCTTCCTCCGGACGATAACGCGAGGGCTCCACGAACTCTGGAATATCGGCGTGAAGTACCTGACCAGTTGCGTGAACTCCGGCATCTGTTCTTCCCGCAACGACCGTGGCAACTGGAGTTCGAACCAAACGCTCTAGAACCTCTTCGATGGAACCCTGCAAAGTCTTTTGATCGGGCTGCTTGGCCCACCCTGCATAGTTGGTTCCGTCGTATGAGAGATCGATCCGTAAACGACGAAACCCGCTCTCAGGGTTGAGAGCGGGTTCGATCATGAACGTTTCTTATGGCTTCAAAGAGTTCGGTATTACTAAGAATTAGTCGTTGACGAGTTCGATGACAGCCATTGGGGCATTGTCACCGTTACGTGGACCAACCTTTGTAATACGGGTGTATCCACCAGGACGCGTAGCGAAGCGAGGTGCAATCTCAGTGAAGAGTGTGTGTACAACGCTCTTGTTCTGAATTGTCTCCATAACGCGACGACGAGCTGATAGATCGCCCTCTTTAGCAGCAGTGATCAATTTTTCTGCCAAAGGACGCAGGCGCTTGGCCTTTGCCTCTGTGGTCTTGATCTTGCCGTGTTCGAAGAGTTGCTCTGCGAGTGTGCCTAGCAACAATTTCTCGTGTGCTGGACCGCTTCCGAGGCGAGGTCCTCTACTTGGTGTTGGCATGGCGTTCTCCTAGAGCTGCTCTGACTCGACGAGATCTTCGTCGACTTCAGTTCCGTAGTTGTGATGTTTTGTTGGATCAAATCCGATTGGGCTGTCCTTCAGTTGTAGACCCATGCTGTGAAGTTTTGCCTTCACTTCATCGATCGACTTAGAACCGAAGTTACGGATATCGAGGAGATCTGCCTCTGAACGACCGACAAGCTCACCGACGGTATGGATACCTTCGCGCTTGAGGCAGTTATATGAGCGAACGGTGAGATCAAGATCTTCGATTGGAAGAGCGAGATCTGCAGCGAGCGCAGCATCTTGGACAGAAGGTCCCATTTCGATACCTTCAGCGTTGACATTCAATTCACGAGCAAGACCGAAGAGTTCAACCAATGTCTTACCGGCAGATGCCATTGCATCTCCTGGCTTCATTGATGGCTTGGTCTCGACATCGACGATCAAACGGTCAAAGTCTGTACGTTGTTCAACACGAGTTGCTTCAACCTTGTAGGTCACACGCAAAACTGGTGAATAGATTGAGTCAACTGGAATGCGGCCGATCTCTCCGCCGACAACCTTGTTGGCTACAGCAGTTACATATCCACGACCACGCTCAACGGTGAGTTCAACTTCGAACTTTGCCTTTGAGTTAAGGGTCGCGATGTGGAGATCTGGGTTATGGACCGTTACTCCTGCTGGTGTTGCGATATCAGCACCTGTTACAACTCCCTCGCCATTCTTGCGAATGTAAAGAAGTGAAGGCTCATCGTTATCTGATGAAAGCACCAAGTTCTTGATGTTCAAGACGATCTCGGTGAGATCTTCCTTAACACCCTCAAGGGTGGTGAACTCATGAAGAGCACCGTTGACGCGAACGCTGGTAACTGCAGCACCAGGGATCGAAGACAAGAGAGTGCGGCGCAAAGAATTACCGAGGGTATAACCAAAGCCAGGCTCTAGCGGTTCGATAATGAAACGCGAACGAAACGCGTTGTCTGGATCGGCTGCCTCAGTGAGGATAGGGCGTTGTGCAATGAGCACTTATTTCCTCCGTACGTCGGGGAGATCCACTATTTGATCTCCTGCAATGAAACTACTTTTCGGGTAACTACTTTTCGAGTACTACTTATGTATTACTTGCTGTAAAGCTCAACGATAAGTTGCTCTTGGATAAGAGTGTCGATGATCGTGCGAGTTGGGTTAGCGTGGATCAAGATACGCATCTTGGAACCAACAACTTCCATCCAGGCAGGAACTGACTTCTCGCCCAACTCAGCGCTTGCGACGATGAATGGGGTGCTATCCAATGAACCAGGCACAACATCAATGACATCCATTGGAGTTACGCGGAATGAAGGAATGTTTACCTTCTTGCCGTTAACCAAGAAATGTCCGTGACGAACGAGCTGGCGAGCCATATCGCGGCTCTTTGCAAAACCTGCACGGAAAACGACGTTGTCCAAACGGGTCTCGAGGATGACAAGGAGGTTCTCACCAGTCTTGCCCTGGAGGCGGTTAGCCTCTTCGTAATATCCGCGGAACTGCTTCTCTAGAACACCGTACATACGTGCGCACTTTTGCTTCTCACGCATCTGAAGTAGGTACTCAGATTCCTTGGAACGGCCGCGACCATGTTGCCCTGGTGGGTATGGACGTGACTCAATAGGACACTTTGGACCATCGCACTTCGAGCCCTTAAGAAAGAGCTTTACTTTTTCGCGACGGCAGCGCTTGCAATCTGCTCCGGTATAACGAGCCATTTATTCTCTTCCTTCCTTAAACTCGACGTGGCTTTGGTGGACGGCAACCGTTATGTGGAGCAGGAGTGACATCTGAGATGGCTCCAACTTCAAGTCCAGCGGCCTGTAATGAACGGATAGCTGTCTCGCGACCAGATCCTGGTCCCTTGACGAATACATCAACCTTCTTCAAACCATGCTCCTGCGCGCGACGAGCGGCTGCTTCTGCTGCCATCTGTGCTGCGAATGGTGTTGATTTACGTGAGCCCTTGAAACCAACTTGGCCAGCTGATGACCAAGAGATAACAGCGCCGGAAGGATCTGTAATTGAGATGATGGTGTTGTTGAAGGTGCTCTTGATGTGAGCTTGTCCAAGCGCAATGTTCTTCTTTTCCTTCTTGCGAAGTTTGACTTTGCCCTTAGCAGCAGCGCCCTTAGCGGCTGTCTTTGTCTTAGCGGCGGCCATTACTTGGTCTCCTTCTTCTTACCAGCGATTGCCTTACGAGGGCCCTTACGTGTACGCGCATTTGTGTGTGTGCGTTGACCACGAACAGGAAGTCCCTTGCGGTGGCGAATACCTTGGTAGCTCTGAATTTCGACCTTACGACGAATGTCGCCCGCTACTTCACGGCGAAGGTCACCTTCGATTTTGTAATTTGCTTCGATGAATTCACGAAGCTTTGCCAATTCTGGCTCTTGAAGATCTTTGACTCGAGTATCTGGGTTAACACCGGTCGCAGCGAGTGTTGCATGTGCGCGGGTTAAACCGATACCGAAGATGTACGTGAGTGCGATCTCTACGCGCTTTTCGCGCGGAAGATCGACACCAACAAGACGTGCCATATCACTTACCCTTTTCGTTATCTGGAAGGTCCTTCGAAATGCACCTCAGTTGGGTAACTGAGCCTCGGCCTACCAGTCCGAGGGTCTGAAGATTTACTTCAGTCGCATCACGCGTTGTTTGTAGTACTTATCCTTGACGTTGCTTGTGACGAAGGTTGTCGCAAATAACCATGACGCGACCATTACGACGAATGACCTTGCACTTGTCGCAGATCTTCTTCACGCTTGGCTTAACTTTCACGACTAACTCCTATTACTTGTAACGATAGATAATTCGACCTCTTGTGAGGTCGTACGGACTCAGTTCTACAATCACACGATCTTCAGGAAGGATGCGAATGTAGTTCTGTCGCATCTTGCCGCTGATATGCGCAAGAACTTTGTGTCCATTTGTAAGCTCGACTCTGAACATGGCGTTCGGGAGTGCTTCAGCTACGGTGCCCTCAATCTCGATTGCTCCGTCTTTCTTGGCCAAGCAGTACCTACTTATCTATTCAGGGGTCTAATTACGGACATCCGCCTATTTCTAAGCAGAGGGCAATCCTAAGGCGCGAGGCCAAAAAGACGAAATCGGGGGCCGTTTTATGCTAAAAGAGGGGAGATTTCGACTCCAAGGCGACCCAGGTCAGCAGCTCCCCCATCAAGGGCAGTCAGGACAAAGGGCTTGCCGTCGGGAAGCAGAGCAAAGGTGTGCTCAAAGTGGGCACCATTGGATTTATCGCTGGCAATGACGGTCCAGTTGTCCGACAAGGTCTTCATCTTCTCGGTGCCGCGGGTAATCATGGGTTCGATTGCGAGGGCCAAGCCCGGCTTTAACTCCGGCCCAAGACCCGGAGGGCCGTAGTTGATGACATGAGGATCTTGATGCATCTCGGTGCCAATCCCGTGGCCGCCATATTCGCGCAAGATTCCGTACTTACCTTGGCTCTGAATATAACTCTCGATGGCGTGTGAAATATCGGTGAGGTGTCCCCCAACCTTTGCAGCAGCAATGCCACGCCACATCGATTCTTCGCAGGTATCCATCAATTTTTGGTCAGCCGGGTCGATAGTTCCTACACCAACCGAAAACGCCGAGTCACCATGCCAACCATCTACTACCGCGCCAAAATCAATCGAGATGATGTCGCCTTCAACGAGGGGGCGCTCGTTAGGGATGCCATGCACCACTTCATGATTTACAGATGCGCAGATGACATTTGGATAGCCGTGGTAATTCAAAAAATTTGGCGTTGCATTATTTGCCTTTAAATAATCCGCGGCAATTGCATCTAACTCAAGCGGAGTCACACCTGGAGCGATAGCTGCTTTCATGAGGTTGAGGGCATTGGCAACAACTAAGCCAGCCTTACGCATTATTTGCAGTTGCTCAATAGATTTAATTTGAATCGCCATGGCGATTACTTTAAAGCTGCGATTGCGTTAGTGGAGATCTCTGAAACATCTCCAACTGCATTAATCACTTTGAGCAGACCGAGATCGCGATAAAAAGCGATGATTGGCTCTGTCTGTCCGGCGTAGACCGCAAGGCGGTTAGCAACAACTTCCTCTTTGTCATCTTCGCGTTGATACAGCTCGCCACCGCAGTTATCGCAGACTCCATCGACTTTAGGCTTGTCAAAGATAACGTGCGAACTGGCACCACAATTGCGGCAGGTGCGACGGCCAGATAAACGCTTGATGATCTCTTCGTTGGGAATTGCGAGTTCCAAAACTGCATCGAGAGTAATTGACTTCTCTATCAGTACAGCTGCAAGAAACTCCGCCTGACCCACATTGCGAGGGTAACCATCCAAAAGAAAGCCGGTTGCTGTATCGCTATGAGTGAGGCGATCTTTTAACATCTCATTAGTAACTGAATCTGGAACTAAATTTCCAGCGTCCATGTAGGACTTAGCGAGCTTGCCGAGTTCTGTCTCACCTTTGATGTTGGCACGGAAAATATCCCCAGTAGAGATATGTGGAATGCCATAGTGGGCCGCTAGAAATACTGCCTGTGTACCTTTCCCAGCGCCTGGAGGACCTACCAGGATTAAGCGCATTAGCGCAGGAATCCCTCATATGAACGCTGTTGCAATTGAGACTCAATCTGCTTAGCAGTATCAAGGCCAACACCAACCACAATGAGAATCGCAGTTCCACCAAATGGGAAGTTTGTCGTAGCCTGGAAGAGAATCAGAGCAACGATCGGAATGATCGCCACAAATGCCAGGTAGAGCGAACCAGGTGCTGTGATACGTGAGAGAACATATTGCAGGTATTCAGAAGTTGGCTTTCCGGCACGAATACCTGGGATAAAGCCACCATATTGCTTCATATTGTCTGCAACTTCATCTGGGTTAAATGTGATCGCTACATAGAAGTAGGTGAAGAAGATGATCAGGACAGCGTAAGAAACGATGTAGATCGGGTGATCGCCCTTAACCAGATTTGTCTGTACCCAGATCGACCACTTAGCGGTTGAACCGGAGAAGTTAACAATCAGCGAAGGAATATAAAGGAGTGAGGAGGCGAAGATAACTGGGATAACACCAGCTTGGTTCACCTTGATTGGAATATATGTTGATGTTCCGCCGTAGGACTGACGTCCGATTTGACGCTTGGCATATTGAACCGGGATACGGCGTTGTGCCTGCTCCACGAATACGACCGCAGCGACGATCAGGATTCCGACAGCCATCACGAAAAGGAATGCAAACCAACCCTTTTGTTGCTTGATTGACCAGAGCTGAGTTGGGAAACCAGCAGCGATGGAGGTGAAGATCAAGATTGACATACCGTTACCGATACCGCGATCTGTAATCAATTCACCGAGCCACATAATTACTGCAGTTCCGGCGGTCATGACCAAGACCATTGTGACAATACGTGTCCATGATGAATCAGGAATGATTGCCAGAGTACAACCGCTAAATAGACGTCCGGTAGAACGTGCAACTGCGATCAAACCAGTTGATTGCAAGATTGCGAGTCCAACGGTGAGGTAACGGGTGTACTGGGTGAGCTTGGCATTTCCAGATTGTCCTTCAGCCTTAAGAGTCTCAAAGCGAGGGATAACCACGGTCAGCAATTGAATAATGATTGAGCTGGTGATGTAAGGCATGATTCCCAGTGCGAAGACCGAGAGGTGCAAAAGCGCACCACCTGAGAACAAGTTAATAAGACCGAAGAGTCCGCCAGAACTCGTCTGGTTTAAACAGGACTGAACATTCTTGTAAGAAACACCAGGGGTAGGCACGATCGATCCGAAACGGAAGAGCGCCATGATGCCCAGGGTGAAGAAAATCTTTACGCGAAGATCCGGCGTCTTAAAGGCCTTACCAAACGCTGCAAGCATTTAACTTCTCCTCTTATTTCTTACCGAGTTCTTACTCTTTCGAGTAAGAACTCTTTTCGGACTTAATGATCTGGGGTTAATAGAAGCCTGTTAGAGCCTATTAGAGTTTCGTGATCGATCCACCTGCAGCAGAGATCTTTTCAGATGCTGAAGCAGAAAAGGCATGTGCCACGACGGTAACCTTCACAGAAATGTCGCCATTTCCGAGAACCTTGACCGGATGACCATCACGAGCTGCACCCTTTGCAACTAGATCCTCAACGGTGACTTGACCACCCTTTGGATATAGAGCATTAATGGTTGAGACGTTAACTGGTTGGTACTCCACACGCTCTGGGTTCTTGAAACCACGGAGTTTTGGAAGACGCATTACGAGAGGAAGCTGTCCGCCTTCGAAGCCGGCACGAACCACGTTACGAGCACGTGTTCCCTTGCCACCGCGACCAGCAGTCTTACCCTTTGAAGCCTCACCGCGACCCTTACGAGTACGAGCCTTCTTTGCGCCCGGAGCCGGACGTAGATGATGAACCTTGAGAACCATTGTTATTCGACCTCCTCAACGGTAACCATGTGACGTACAGCGACGACCATTCCGCGAATCTCGGGACGATCTTCCTTTACGACAACATCACCGATTCGCTTTAAACCAAGTGAACGCAAGGTCTCGCGGTGCTCTGGACGAGCGCCAACCTTGGAACGAAGTTGTGTGACTTTTAGACGTGGCATGTTTATGCACCAACCGTTGCTGCTATGGCACGTGCGATTGCTGCAGGTGCGACATCTTCAAGAGGTAGACCACGACGAGCTGCGATCGATGCTGGTGCTTCTAGCATCTTTAGAGCTGCTGCTGTGGCGTGAACCATGTTGATTGGGTTATTTGAACCAAGAGACTTGGTGAGAACATCGTTGATGCCAGCGCACTCGAGTACGGCACGGACTGGACCACCAGCGATAACTCCGGTACCTGGTGATGCAGGGCGAAGAAGAACTACGCCAGCTGCAGCTTCACCTTGTACTGGGTGAGGGATTGTGGAACCGAGGAGTGCGACTTTGAAGAATTGCTTCTTCGCATCTTCCACTGCCTTAGCAATAGCTTGCGGAACTTCCTTAGCCTTGCCATATCCGACTCCGACTGTGCCCTTTTGGTCACCGACGACAACAAGTGCTGTGAAGGAGAAACGACGTCCACCCTTAACAACCTTTGCTACACGGTTAATGAATACAACGCGCTCTGTGTATGGAGACTTCTCTTTCTCTGGTCCACCTTCACGGCCGCGACGTTCACGACGATCGTTGCCACCCTTAGGGGCACGCTCGTTCGCGTTAGCGTTTACTGGAGGAGTAGCCATTAGAAGTCCAATCCATTCTCGCGGGCACTATCAGCAAGAGCTGCAATGCGTCCGGTGTACTTGTTTCCGCCGCGATCGAAGACCACAGAAGAAATACCCTTTTCCTTAGCGCGCTTAGCGATTTCAGCACCAACGATGCGAGCCTTTGCGCTCTTATCGCCAGTGTTCTCACGAAGAGTGCTCTCTAAGGTCGAAGCAGAGACCAAAGTCTGACCGATTGAGTCATCAACGATCTGCGCTACAAGGTGACGAGATGAGCGTGATACGACAAGACGTGGACGCTCGGCAGAACCGACTACACGCTTGCGGACACGGAAGTGGCGACGACGGCGGGCATTTTGTGCCGAGCCTTTAACAACCTTTACACCGATAGCCATTACTTCTTACCTGTCTTTCCTTGCTTGCGGCGAATCTTTGCGCCGTCTAGGTGGAGACCCTTGCCCTTGTATGGATCAGCCTTACGAAGCTTTTGAATCTTCGCTGCAACTTCACCAACGAGCTGCTTATCGACACCAGAGATCGAGAAGCGAGTCGCAGATTCGACCTTGAAGGTGATGCCTTCTGGAGCGGTGAATGGAACCGGATGGCTGTAGCCAAGCGCGAACTCCAAATCCTTACCCTTTTCAGCGACCTTGTAACCAACACCAACGATGTTGATGGTCTTTGAATATCCATTTGTTACGCCCTCGATCATATTTGCGACCAAGGTACGAGAGAGGCCATGAAGTGAACGTGCAACACGTCCATCATCAGGACGAGTAACAACAAGTGTTGACTCTTCCTTGGCGATTGAGATTGGGCCAGCGAGAACATGTGAAAGTGTGCCCTTAGGGCCCTTCACTGAAATCTCTTGACCTGCAATGTTGACTTCAACTCCAGCAGGAATTGCGATGGGAGAGCGTCCAATACGTGACATCAGATCACCATACGTAGGCGAGAACTTCTCCGCCTACCCCTTGCTTGTTGGCTTGCTTATCAGTGAGCAAACCAGATGATGTTGAGATGATGGCTACGCCAAGTCCACCCAAGACCTTAGGTAGCGCCGTTGACTTTGCATAAACGCGAAGTCCTGGCTTTGAAACGCGGCGCAAGCCAGCGATTGAACGCTGACGATCTGCACCAAACTTCAAATCGATGGTGAGAGTCTTTCCAAAACCGGCGACGGTATTTTCTACCTTGTAACCAGAGATGTAACCCTCCTGCTTAAGAATTTCGGCAATGCGAACTTTTACCGACGACGACGGCATTGAAACCGTATCGTGGTAAGCAGAGTTCGCGTTGCGCAGACGTGCAAGCATGTCTGCGATCGGATCTGTCATTGTCATACTGTGGCCTCTGGCCTTTCTCGAGCCGGTTTCCGAAAGTTATTCGGACCTATCTCGTAGTTGATAGTGGGTGGGTAAATACAGGTTTGGGGTTACCAGGAAGCTTTCGTGATACCAGGAAGTTCGCCGCGGTGTGCCATCTCGCGGAAGCAGATACGGCAGATGCCGAACTTTTGGTAGACAGCATGTGGACGACCACAACGCTGGCAACGTGTGTAGCCACGAACCTTGAACTTAGGCTTGCGAGCAGCTTTAACCTTGAGCGATGTCTTTGCCATTAGTTGCTACCCCTTAGTTCTCACGGAATGGAAAGCCGAGCGCCTTAAGTAGAGCGCGACCTTCGTCATCTGTCTTGGCTGTGGTTACGAAAGTGATATCCATACCGCGTGTGCGATCGATCTTGTCCTGTTCGATCTCTGGGAATACAACCTGCTCGGTAAGACCGAAGGTGTAGTTGCCGTTTCCATCGAATTGCTTAGGTGAAAGACCACGGAAGTCACGGATACGAGGAAGTGCGATCGAGAGAAGACGATCTGCGAACTCCCACATACGATCATTGCGAAGTGTTACGTGTGCGCCAATTGGCATACCCTCACGCAACTTGAACTGAGCAATGGACTTGCGAGACTTGGTGACCTGAGGCTTCTGACCGGTGATGATTGTCAGGTCGCGGATTGCGCCTTCGATCAACTTAGAGTCACGAGCCGCTTCACCAACACCCATGTTGACGATGATCTTGGTCAAGCCAGGAATCTGCATGACATTGCTGTATGCAAATTGGGTCTTGAGCGCAGGAGCGATCTCGGCCTTGTAACGGGCCTTAAGACGAGGAGCTGTTGCGGTTGTCATGGTTAGACATCCTTTCCGGTACGACGTGAGATGCGGATGTTCTTGCCATCCTCACCCTTGCGTGCACCAATGCGAGTTGCCTTGCCGTCATCGCCGACTAGTTGCACATTGGAAATGTGAATGCCAGCTTCTACAGTAAGAATTCCGCCAACCTTGACGCCACGTTCGGTCTCAGTCTGTTGGGTGTGGCGCTTAACGCGGTTGGCGCCTTCGACGATAACGCGTGATTCACGCTTATCAATCGCGATGACCGTGCCGGTTACGCCCTTATCTTTTCCAGCGATCACTTGAACGGTGTCGCCACGCTTAATGTTTGCCATTTTTTACAGCACCTCCGGCGCGAGCGAGATGATCTTCATGAAACGCTTGTCACGAAGTTCACGAGCAACTGGTCCGAAGATACGGGTGCCTCGAGGCTCGCCATCTGCCTTCAAGATAACTGCTGCGTTCTCATCAAACTTGATATATGAACCATCAGGGCGACGGTTCTCTTTAACGGTACGAACGATGACGGCCTTTACGACCTCACCCTTCTTGACCTGACCACCAGGGATTGCATCCTTGACGGTGCAGACAATGATGTCGCCGATACCTGCATAGCGACGTGAGGAGCCACCGAGAACACGGATACAAAGGAGTTCCTTTGCACCGGTGTTATCCGCGACACGAAGTCTGGATTCTTGTTGAATCATTTTTCGATACCCCTTACTTAGCCTTCTCGAGGATCTCGACTACGCGCCAACGCTTGGTTGCCGATAGTGGACGAGTTTCCATGAGTAGTACGCGATCGCCGATACCAGCGGTGTTGTTCTCGTCATGCGCCTTCAACTTGTGAGAGCGGGTCATAACCTTTGAGTACACACCATGCTTGGTCTGACTTTGAATTGCGACAACGACGGTCTTATCCATCTTGTCACTGGTAACAATTCCTTCACGAGTCTTGCGGAATCCGCGCTCGTTATTTAGCTCGCTCACGCTGCGCCTCCAATTCCGAGCTCACGCTCACGCAAGATTGTGTAAATACGCGCAATCTCTTTACGGACCGCAGTCAGACGACCGTGGTTTTCAAGTTGACCTGTTGCTGCTTGGAAGCGAAGGTTGAAAAGTTCTTCCTTCCCTTCGCGAAGCTTGATCGCTAGCTCGTCTGTGGAGAGCGCACGAAGCTGCTCTGCTGTCACGATGTTAGACATTAGAACTCCTCCCGACGTACTACACGGCACTTCATTGGCAACTTGTGAATCGCACGAGTCATTGCCTCTGTTGCGATCTCTTCTGAAACACCAGAAATTTCAAACATGATTCGTCCTGGCTTAACGTTTGCAATCCACCACTCAGGTGAACCCTTACCGGAACCCATGCGTGTTTCCGCTGGCTTCTTGGTCAGTGGACGATCTGGATAGATGTTGATCCAAACCTTTCCACCACGCTTGATATGACGAGTCATTGCAATACGCGCTGCCTCAATCTGGCGGTTTGTTACATATGCAGGCTCAAGTGCCTGGATACCAAAGTCACCAAATGAAACGACGGTGCCACCCTTAGACATACCAGCCCGCTTTGGGTGGTGCTGCTTACGGTGCTTTACGCGACGTGGAATTAACATTTATTCAGCCGCTCCTTCTGCTACTGGAGTTGCTGCTACCTGAGTAGCGGCATCTGCTTCGCGAGATGCAGGTGTTGAAGATGTAACTTCAGCACGTGGTGTACGTGGTCCGCGGTTAGCCGGACGGCTTGGCTTTGGGGCACGGGCGGCAGCGAGTGCTGCAGCGGCGCGCTCTGCACGGGATTCGATAACTTCACCCTTGTAGATCCAAACCTTTACGCCCAGACGACCAAATGTTGTGTGAGCCTCATAGAAGCCATAGTCAATATCGGCACGAAGGGTGTGAAGAGGTACGCGACCTTCGCGGTAGAACTCTGAGCGAGCAATTTCAGCTCCACCAAGACGTCCACCAACTTGAACACGAATACCTTGAGCACCGGCCTTGAGAGCTGATTGCATTGACTTACGCATTGCACGACGGAAAGAGACACGAGCAGCGAGCTGTTCCGCAATTCCTTGTGCAACGAGTTGTGCATCAATCTCAGGGTTCTTCACTTCGAGGATATTGAGTTGAACCTGCTTGCCGGTGAGCTTCTCTAGATCCTGACGGATGCGATCAGCTTCGGTTCCGCGGCGACCGATGACGATCCCAGGACGTGCGGTATAGAGATCGATGCGAACACGCTCACGTGTGCGCTCAATTTCAATACGTGAAACGCCTGCGCGCTCCATGCCCTTGCTCATCATGCGACGGATCTCGATATCTTCTTTTACATAATCCTTGTAAAGCTTGTCGGCATACCAACGAGATTTGAACTCAGTTGTGATGCCCAGACGGAAGCCGTGTGGATTTACTTTTTGACCCATTTACTCGGCCTGCCCTTCTGTGGCAACTGCGACTTCTTCAACAGGAGCTGCTTTCTTGGCGGCAGCCTTCTTTGGAGTTGCAGCAGGTGTTGCTGGCTTAGCAATCACAGTCTTATTTGGATTTGCCTTCGCGTTAACGACCTTCTTGAGGCCGTGTGGGCGATATGAACGATCGGTTGAAACAACCAATGTCAGAGTAGAAGCACGCTTCAAGATCTGGAAACCGCGACCTTGTGCACGTGGACGGAAACGCTTCAGGGTAGGCGCCTCGTCAACAAGTGCTTCAACGATGTAGAGCTCTGAGGCATCACGAAGTGATGGGCTCTTCTGCTTTGCATTGTTGATCGCTGAAT